>Ga0070706_100004425_pt1 | contig 13571 bp, 15 predicted proteins | sample KBSK5501metaG_FD_65476 | JGI IMG/M metagenome (GOLD analysis project Ga0070706, IMG submission 65476) | Corn, switchgrass and miscanthus rhizosphere microbial communities from Kellogg Biological Station, Michigan, USA - KBS K5-50-1 metaG | ecosystem: Host-associated > Plants > Roots >...
TCGGCGCAGATCGGCGGGTATCTCGTCATGGTCGCCGCTGGATTCGCCGAATGGCAGCTGACCGGTAGCGCCAAGCGCACCACGCTGGGCCTCGCGCAGGTCTACCTCCTCTTCGGAGGCGGGCTGCTCCTGTCGGTCAGCGTGCTGCTCGCCTCCGCTCTCGGACCGCAGCTCGCGCAGGCGCTTCCCGGTATAGCGACGCTTCTGACGCTCGCCGGGATCGTGATCGTTATCGTGCGCAACGGGCGCGCTGCTGTCGCCGCGCCGTGGATGGCGACGACGGGAACGCGTCACATCGCCATCGCGGTCGCTTTTCTGCTACTCGGGGTGATCCTCCAGGCGATCCTCGTGCAGCAGCTCATCGCCGCTCAGGGAGATTTCACCGCGGTCTCCGCGGGTCTGGTACACGCGTATGACCACGCGATGTTCGTTGGCCTCATGACCAACGCGCTCTTCGGCGCGATCCTCATGACCCTGTCGGACCGTCCGCGGGTGTGGCCGTGGGCCGATCAGGTCATCTTCTGGGGTCTCAACATCGGCGTCGCCGGATTCATCGCCGTGCTGCTCATCATCGGGTCGGGTGAGGGGAAGGGTGCGTTCACGCATCCCGTCGCGTTCGTCGCGCCGATCATGGGCCTCTCCGCTCTCCTGGCCATCGCGACGTATCTCATGCGCTTCATGCCCGCGAGGCGCGCCGCGCCGGCGCGGGCCTAGTCGCTTGGTGCCGGGCGGTCGGGGCGACCCGGCCGTCCGGTACCGCTTTCGCACCCGTGGTCACCACTCCACCAGCTTCCACACCTCGGGCTCGCGCGCGCCGCCGATCTCCGAGAACAGCGCGGCCGACCGCTTCAGGTGGCGCATCGCCTCGTCACGCATCCCGAGCGCCTGCAGCACGTCGGCGAGGTTGTTGTGCAGCGCGGCCTCGCGGTGCCGATCGCCTAAGGCTTGGCTCTGTTCGAGCGCGTCACGCGCGTACGTGAGCGCGCGGTCCAGCTGCCCGGATCGCACGTGCGCGAGCGCGAGATTGTTCAGCACGGCGATGCGCACACTCGGATCTGGAAGCTCGTGTGACAGTGCTAACGCGCGCTCGAAATGTCGCTGATCCTGCGTGAGGATCCCGAGTATGTTGTGCGCCTGCGCGCGTGCGAGCACCTCGCCGGACCGGTCAGACAGCGCGAGCGCTTTTCGCGCGAAGGTGATCGCGCGAGAAGGATCGCCGTGACGGTGCGCGGCGAGGCTCCAATCCGCGAGGACCCGCGCCTTGTGTCCGTCGTCGCCACCTTCGCTCGCCTTTCGATAGTGAGCCTCGGCGCGTTCCCACTCTCCGCGGCGGTGGTGCACTTCCGCGAGCTTGTGCTCGATCTGCGGTCTTGCATCGGCCGGCGCCGCGGCGATCGCGGCTTCGTAGCTGGCGATCGCCTTTTCATAGGAGCCGTGCAGCGTGTAGACGTCGGCGGCCGCCTCTTCCGCGCTGCGACGCGCGTGATCGATCCCGCGCGACTCGCCGAGCCGGATCCGCTCGTACAGCTCCTTCGTCTCGGGCATTGGCGCGACGCCGAGCTCCGCATCGAGCACGCGGACGCACTCGCCGTACTGCCGCATCGCCGCGGCTCGGTCTCCCGACGACGCGTAAAGCCTCATCAACATCTGATGTGCGAGCTCGTCGAGCGGGTCGAGTTCGATCATCCGTCGCGCGTGGGCGATCGCGCGCGTCCGGCTCGCGGCCGATGTGGCGTCCGACGCGAGGCGCCCAAGCGCACCCCTCAGCTCGTCACGCAGCTCGCCCTGACGGGCCGACTGCCAATCCTCGAACTCCGGGCTGTCCTTCAACGAGAACCCCGCAAGGAAGTCGCCTCGATAGACGGACGCTGCGTCTTCCAGCCTTCCCGTACGCACCAGCTCACGAAACCGTTCGACATCGACCGCGAGCGTGCCCGGTGCGACCTCGACCCTGAGCGTGTCGGTCCTCAGGACGTCGTCGCCGAGGGCCGTCCGCACCGGGGAGAGGGTTCGGCGCAGGGACGCCCGCGCACGGTCCTGATCCGCGTCCGGCCAGAACATCGCGGCCAGCTGATCGCGGGATTGCGTTCGGCCTTCGAGGATCAGATACGCGAGAAGCGCGATCGCCTTGCGCGTGTCGAACTCGATCGCGCGGCCGTCACGCTCGACTCGGGGAGGACCGAGGAGCATGACTGTCACGCGCGATGGCTTTCCGTTCCGTGAGGCTGCGCGGACCACCGGCGCACCACAGTAGGAGGCGGCGTCCATAGAACGTTACGACGCGGCTCGGAGCGCCGTAACGTTTGCCGAACGCCTGGGCCCGACAGTGCCCATGCCAGCAGCGGCCAGGGAGGGGCGATGAGCAAACGACGAGAGGCGCGACTGAGGGCTGCGGCTCTTGCCGTGGCCGTCCTGAGCGGCGCGTTCGAGCTGATCGCCGTTGTCTTCGGACTGCTCAATATCGACGTGGCCGCGTCGCTCGGCACGACCGCGTTCCACCCAAATTACACGACGACCCTCATCGTGATGCTCGTCGGGTTGCTCATCGCCTGGCGGCATCCAGCGCATCTCGTCGCCTGGGTGTTTCTCGCGACCGGCTTGAGCGCCGAGATCCTCAGCGCCTTTTGGAGTTACGGCTTCTACGGCACGGTGACAGCTCCCGGCAGGCTGCCGGGAGCTGGCGTCCTCTCCTGGGTCGCGTCATGGGGCTTCGTGTTCCCGGCCAGCGGCTTCTTCTTCGCGCTTCTTTTGTTTCCGAATGGCCGCCTCATTGGACGTCGGTGGTGGTTCGTCGTGTGGCTGATCGTCGCGGGGATGTGCCTCATCGCCGCGGCGTACGCGCTAGGCCGCGAGTCCCAGAACGTCTTCCTACATGGACCACTTCTCGCGGCCCAGGATCTGGAGGGTCTCGTCCGTGTCGGCGGGGTGCTCCTGTCGGCCGGTCTAGTAGGTGCCGGAGCATCCCTGATCGTTCGATATCGCCGGGCGCGAACCGAGGAGAGGCTGCAGCTCAAGTGGGTCGTGTATGCGGGCTGTGCAGCGCTCGTGATGGTGCTCGTGTCGGTCTTCCTCTTCACGCAGCCTCAGCCGCTGAGATCCCTGTTTCAGCCCTTTACCCTCGCGCCGCTCCTCATTCCGATCGCGGCAGCGATCGCGATCCTGCGCTACCGCCTGTACGACATCGACCTCGTCATCGAGCGAACACTCGTGTACGGCGCGGTGTCGGCGACGCTCGCCGCCACGTACATCGCTGCCGTCGTGCTCCTGCAAGCTCTACTGCGACCGGTGACCGGAGGGTCCGAGGTCGCCATCGCGCTCTCGACGCTCCTCGTGGTCGCGCTCTTCCAGCCCATCCGGAGACGCGCCCAGGATGCGGTCGACCGCCGCTTCTACCGCGCGCGGTATGACGCGGCACGCACGATCGACGCCTTCTCAGCCCGACTGCGCGGTGATGTCGAGCTCGACTCGGTGCGCGCGGACCTCATCGCCGTGATCCACGAGACGATCCATCCAGCGCACGCCAGTGTTTGGCTGAGGAGACCGAGATGAGGGCGATCGCGATCGTGATCGTCCTCGCCTGCGCCGCCCTCGCGGTCGCCGCGACTGCGTTCGCCTGGCTCGATCCCGGAACATCGAGCCCCATTGAGAAGTCGCTCGGGGGGTCGAAGGCTGTCGAGGTCATCTTTCCGCTCGGCGTCCTCACGCTCGCCGTCACCGGTGTGCTCATCGCTTCACGTTATCCGCGCCACATGGTCGCGTGGTGCTTCCTTCTCGCGGGTCTGGTCGGCGAGCTGGTATTGGCGTTTCGAAGCTACGGCCTCTACGGCACCGCCACGGTGCCCGATGGCGTCCCCGCCGCGAGGTTCGTCCTAGGGCTCTCGAACCACTTCTGGCTTATCCCCTCGTGCGTGCTGACGCTTGCGATCCTGCTCTTCCCCGACGGCCGCCTTCCGAGCCCGCGGTGGCGTCCAGTGGTGTGGATGACCGTCGGCGCGATGATGCTGTCCGCGGCGGAGGCATTGCCTGTGCCCACTTCGGTCGGATCGTTGACGTGGCTCGCGTCTCTCGGCTCGTTCCTATGGACAGCGGCGCTGCTTGCGACAGGCGTCTCGCTAGTGGTCCGCTTCCGGCGAGCGATCGGTGCGGAACGGCAGCAGCTGAAGTGGTTCGCGTACACGGTCGCGATCGCGGCTCTCCTGAATCCGCTCCAACAGCTTGCGCGCTGGGCGAGCATCTCCTACGACCTGCCGGACATCGCCCTACTGGTCACGTCGATCACGGCGATCGTTGTCGTCTCCATCCCTGTTTCGGCGGCCATCGCCATCCTCCGGTACCGCCTGTATGACATCGACATCGTCATCGAGCGAACACTCGTCTACGGTGCGGTGTCGGCGACGCTCGGCGCGACGTACATCGCGGCCGTCGTGATCCTCCAGAGCCTCCTGCGGCCCGTGACGGGCGGGAACGAGTTCGCCGTCGCGCTCTCGACGCTCCTCGTCGTCGCGCTGTTCCAGCCGATGCGCACCCGTGCGCAGGATGCGGTCGACCGGCGCTTCTACCGCGCGCGCTACGACGCGGCGCGGACGATCGACGCTTTCTCCGTCCGGCTGCGCGGCGATGTCGAGCTCGACTCGGTGCGCGCCGATCTGATCGCCGTGATCCACGACACGATGCATCCGGCACACGCGAGCGTGTGGCTGCGGAGACCACGGTGAGAGCACTGGTGGTCGTGACGGTCATCGCGTCAGTGGCGCTCGCTCTAGCGACGACCATGCTCGCGTGGCTCAACCGTGATGTGGCCGTACCCGAGTCGCTGTACATGGGTTCGACGGTGGACGTCACCTCTCCCATGTTCTCGCTGGTGTTCGTTGCGACAGGCGCGCTGATAGCGCTGCGCCAGCCGCGTCATCCGGTCGGGTGGTGCTTCCTTCTCCTCGGCCTGTTCGGCGACTTGTTCCTCGGCTTTGCGAACTACGCGCTCTACGGAACGCTGACCAACCCAGGCGCGTTGCCAGCGGTTGGGTTCGTGGTATGGATCACCCATTGGTTCTGGGCGATCCCCTCTGGTGTTTTTCCGATGATGATGCTGCTGTTCCCTGATGGCCGACCGCCGACCGTGCGCTGGTGGCCGGTGGCCTGGCTCGGCGTCGGCGCGACCCTGCTCTTCGCGGGGACCGACGCGCTGGCACCGTACTTGGCGCCGGGTAACCCGGAGAGTTCGTACGGCGCACCGGTGATCCCCGAGCCGCTGATGTGGGCGTCGCTTGTGAGCGCGGTTACGTGGGCGATAACGCTCGTCGCTGCCGTCGCGTCGCTCGTCGTCCGTTTCCGGCGTTCGCGCGGCGCCGAGCGCCAGCAGCTGAAATGGTTTGCTGGCGCGGCGGCGGTCGTGGTCTCCTTCCAGCTGGTGGGGCTCGCGGTCCCGCCGGTCATCAGCGTGCTCACGAATCTTTCCTTCGCTCTCCTCCCGCTGTCCGCGGCCGTCGCCATCCTTCGCTACCGCCTCTACGACATCGACGTGGTCATCGAGCGCACGCTTGTGTATGGCGTCGTCACGGCCACACTCGGCGCGACCTACGTGGCGACGGTCGTTGTCCTCCAGGGTCTGCTGCGTCCGTTGACCGAGGGATCCGAGATCGCGGTCGCGCTGTCGACGTTGCTCGTCGTCGCGCTGTTCCACCCGATCCGACGCCGTGCTCAGGACGCGATCGACCGCCGCTTCTACCGGGCGCGCTACGACGCCGCGCGGACCGTCGATGCGTTCGTCGTTCGCCTGCGTGATGACGTAGAGCTCGACAGCGTCCGGGCCGACCTCCTCGAGGTCGTGAACTCGACGATCCACCCGGCCCACGCGAGCGTGTGGCTGCGGAGCGCGAGACGATGATCCAGCGGCTCATGGTCGTCGCCTTCGGCACGGCTACCTTCCTCATGGTCGGGGCCGACGCGGTGCTTGTCGTTCTGCCAAGAACGACAGCACTGCCCGAGGTCTTCGGCCTGCGTGGGATGGGAGCTCTCTGGGGAGTGGTACTCACAAGCCTCGGAGGGGCGATCGCTCTCCGGCAGCCACGGAATAGTGTCGGATGGATCTTCCTCCTCAGCGGCTTGTTCGCGCCGCTTCTTGAGGCAGCGAACGAGTACGCTTTCTACGCGCTCGTGGAACGGGGCGGAACGCTCCCGGGCGGTGAGTGGGCCGTCTGGCTGACCCAGCTATCGTTGCCGGTCGCCTTCTTCCCGATGCTGACGTACCTCCTCCTGGTATTCCCAAATGGGCAGCTCCCGTCGGCGCGTTGGCGCCCCGTCGTCTGGTACACGGTGTCGGTCATCGTCGCGTGGACCGCTGCCGCGACGCTCGTGTTCACGCCGATCGGCTATGCCCTCCGGTTACCGAATCCGGTCTCGCTAGGCTTCGCCATCGCCCTGGATCTGACCGGCCAGTCGCTCGTCGCGGCGATCCTTGTCGGTCCAGCCGCGATCCTCTGCGCCGCCGCGTTGGTGTATCGCTTTCGCGGCTCTCAAGGCGTAGAACGCCAGCAGCTGAAGTGGGTGGCATTCGCGGCAGTCGTCGTGGTTGTCGGGATCTTTCTCTTGCCCGTCTCGTCCGGCAGTAAGCCGCTCGAGATCACGAAGCAGTTGGCCCTACTGGTCGTCCCTCTTGCCGCGGGGACCGCGATCCTGCGTTATCGGCTCTACGACATCGACCTGCTGATCAAGAGGACGCTGGTCTATGGCTCGCTCACCGCTGTACTCGGTCTCGTCTACGTCGCGAGCGTCCTTCTCTCACAGCAGCTGCTCCGTGGGCTCACGGGAGGCTCGGACATCGCGGTCGCGGGATCGACGCTGCTAGTCGTCGCCCTCTTCCAACCGATCCGGAGCCGCGTCCAGGAGTTCGTTGACCGCCGCTTCTACCGTGCTCGCTACGACGCGACGCGCACGATCGACGCCTTCTCCGTGCGGCTGCGCGGCGACGTCGACCTCGACTCCGTGCGTGCCGACCTGATCAGCGTCATTCACGACACGATCCACCCGGCACACGCGAGCGTGTGGCTGCGCCGACCGAGATGACGCCGTAACGATTCGAGGACGCGCGAAGTCGAAGATGCCGGCAGTGCTGATCTTCAAGGCGCTGCACATCCTGTCGATGATCACGATGGTCAGCGTGTTCCTCGGTGGCGAGTTCTTCTACACGGTCGCCTACTTGCGACATGACGTGCGCGCGCTGGCGTTTGTCCACCGGACCGAGGTCCAAACTCGCGTCCCCATCCTCGGCCTGGCGGCCCTTTTTCTTGGCGTTGTCTTCGGCCTGCTGACCGCGGCGACCGGCGGCCTCGACTTCTTCAGAGGCTGGCTGATCGCCGCGTACCTGCTGGTCGCGGCGTTTCTGGTCAACAGCGCCCTGCTCGCGGAAAGAATGCTGCGGCTGGCACGCAAAGCGGTCGAGGCGGACGCGGGGAAGCGTGCGACCGAGGAGGTCGTCCACGACATGGCCGCAAGCCGTGCGGTGTGGGCTTTCTTCCCGGTCAACATCGCGATCTTCGCGGCGATCATCCTGGACATGGTCCTGAAGCCGTTCTGATGGCCAGGTCCACGCAAAGATCCGCGACCGCCGTAACGCTCTCGGAACGCGGACGGACTACAACGTCGTCGATGACAGCCGTCGCGATCGAGCGCACCACGCGGGAGCTCACCTGGACGTCGCTGCTCCGCGCTGCGGCGTTGGGCCAGTCAGTGGGGCTTGGTGCCGCCGGAGTGATGCTCGGAGATGCCGAGGCAGTCGCGATCGGTGTAGCGACGATCCTCGTGCTCGTCCTTCACCGCTTCCGCGCCAGGACCGGTGCGGTGCTTCTCGGACTTCTCTTCGCGGACACGGCGTTCTTCACAGGGGTGGCCGCCATCGCGAACCTGACGGACCGAGCGGCCGCACCGGCGACGATCGGACCAGCGACCCTCGCTGCTATCGCCATCGCGGGCCTTGTCGCGTCCGTCGTGACGGTATGGCATCGGGGCAAGACGAGGCCGCCGACCCGCGCGACTATCGTGATCGCCCTTGCGGTGCCGGCGGCGCTGGCCATCGTCGCCCTCGTATCGCTGGCCTCGAGCCGCGGCGTTGCAGCCGTCGACAGCGAGGCGCTTCACCGACCCGCGCCAGGCCCTGCTCCCACGCTGATACATCTTGAGATCAAGGGCGCGCGGTATTCGACGGACGCGCTGACTGCGACGAGTCGCACCGTGACCGTCGCTGTCACGAACCACGATCTCTTCTGGCACACCTTCACGATCGCCGCGCTCGGGATCGATCTGCGGGTTCCTGTAGGCGACGAGAAGAGCGTGACCTTCACTGCGGCCCCGGGTACGTACCAGTACATCTGCGGAGTCCCTGGACACGCCAGCTTCATGCACGGCGTGCTAACCGTGCCGTGAGCGCCGCGATGAGAAAGGACACGAGATGATGCTCGTTGGCCGGATCCGCCGGCTCTTTGGCAGCGCTGAGTCAGCGCCACGCGCGTCCGACGTGCCTCCGGCCGAGCGCGGCCGCGTGCACGACGTTCCTCCGATTGACATCGCGCCCAGCGATCCGATCCTCGCGTATCTCCAGCAGACCAGCGGCCCGGTGGCGCTCGACGAGCTCCAGCTCGACTCGGCCGCTGTACGCGAGCTGCGCAAGGTCGGCGTCAAGATCGTTGTGCCACTCATAAGCCAAGGTGAGCTGATCGGACTGCTCAACCTCGGCCCGCGGCTCTCGGAGCAGGAGTACTCGAGCGACGACCGGCAGCTGCTCGAGAAGCTCGCGTCGCAGGCGGCACCAGCGGTCCGTGTCGCGCAGCTCGTACGCGAGCAGGAGGCGGAAGTCCGCGCGCGTGAGCGCATGGAGCAGGAGCTCCGTGTCGCACAGCTCATCCAGCAGCAGTTCCTACCGAAGCAGGTGCCAAGCCTCGAGGGTTGGGAGATCGCGGCCTTCTATCGTGCGGCGCAGGAGGTCGGCGGCGACTTCTACGACTTCATCAACCTCCCCGACGGGACGATCGCCCTCGTCGTGGGTGATGTGACCGGACACGGCGTGCCGGCCGCGCTCGTGATGGCAACGACGCGAAGCTTCATCCGCGCGGAGGCGCCGCGCGGGGGCTCGCCGAGCGAGGTCCTCGCGCGCGCGAACGACTTCCTCCACGCGGACATCCCCGAGAACATGTTCGTGACCTGCCTCTACGCCGTGCTGGATCCGCGCAACGGAAGGCTTCGCTTCGCGAATGCCGGTCACGACCTCCCGTACGTACGGACGGCGCAGGGTCTCGTCGAGCTGCGTGCGACCGGCATGCCCCTGGGTCTCATGAGCGGCATCCAGTACGAGGAGAGCGAATTCACGCTCGGGCTTGGCGACATGATGCTGCTGCACAGCGACGGCCTGGCCGAAGCGCATGGGCCGGACCACGAGATGTTCGGCTTTCCTCGGGTGAAGGGCATTGTCGCCTCGAAGGCGAACGGCGAGGAGCTCATCGCCGAGCTCATGCGTTCGCTCCAGCGGTTCACCGGCGCGGAGTGGCAGCAAGAGGACGACATCACGCTCGTCACTGTCTCGCGCTCCCCTTCACCAGCGGCGGTGCGGTTGCTCGGGGAGTTCCAGGTCGCGAGCGAGGCCGGAAACGAGCGGGCTGTGATGGAGCGGGTCGCCGAGCTCGTGAAGCCGCTGGGCATCGACGCGCGGAAGGTCGAACGGCTCAAGACCGCCGTGTCAGAGACGGCGATGAACGCGATCGAGCATGGCAACGAGCTGCGGCCGGAACGGCCGGTGTCCGTGAAGGTCCTGACCGGCGATGGCAAGGTCAGGATCGCCATCAGCGACAGGGGCGGCGGCACCGAGATCCCCGAGGCGCAGACGCCTGACCTCGAAGCGAAGCTGGCAGGACTCCAGAAGGCACGCGGATGGGGCTTGTTCCTGATCAAGAACATGGTCGACGACATGAGAGTGACAACCGACGACGTGCACCACACCGTGGAGCTCGTCTTTGACCTCGCGAAGAAGGAGGCTGGCCGTGCAGCAACAAACGAGCGATAGCGCCAAGGTCCGCTTCTCGGATGGCAGCGCGATCGTCGACCTGCCGGCGCGGATCGACGCTTCGGCCGAGCAGACTCTGAATGAGGCCTACGCCGAGGTGATGAACGGCACGACCAAACGCATCCTGCTCAACTTCGCGCGCGTCGATTACCTGAGCAGCACAGGGATCGCGCTGATCGTCGGCGTGCTCGCGCGATCTCGCAAGGACGGACGCCCGGTGCTGGCGGCCGGCCTCTCAGATCACTTCCGCGAGATCTTCGAGATCACGCGGCTCGCGGACTTCATGCGCATCTTCCCGGACGAGCGTGCGGCGCTCGCGGGTTAGGGAGGTAGGGAAAGTGACCTACGCCGTCAGGAAGACAGAGGTCAGCATCCGACGAGCGGACGCGGGCGCATGCATCATCGCGGTGCGCGGCGAGGTGACGACCGCCTCCGAAAAGACGCTCACCGACGGGTACGCGCAGGCGAGCGCTCCAGGGACTCGGGCGGTGATCCTCGACTTCAGTGGGCTCGACTACATGAACAGTGGCGGCATCGGATTGCTCGTCACGCTGCTCGTACGCGCGAACCGGCAGAAGCAGCGCCTGCTCGCGTACGGGCTCAACGAGCATTACCGGCAGATCTTCGAGCTCACACGTCTCGACGAGGCGATCGGGATCTACGGCAGCGAGGCCGAAGCCGTCGGCGCCGTCCGGGCCTGAACGGCTCGGCGTGCGGAGGAGGACGCGGTGGAAGAGCGTATCGAGGAGCAACGGAGCGACGCGGCGAACTGGGCGAAGCCAGTTCGGACGCTATCGACGCGGGACGTACCCGTCGGTGCGATCGACGCGAACGTCACCGGCCGGCGCCTCCAAGGCGCGGCCTCCGGCTTCGGCAGGCTCTCACAGAAAACGTTCCGGGTCCGTCTTGATGGCGCCGCGGTGACGCCGGCGCAGGTCATCGAGATCTGGAAGATGCGCTTCGGCGAGTTCTGGCCGAAGGGGAACCGCATGTTCCTTCCTGCCGGTGGCATCAAGCCAGGTGAGGTCGGGCTCATCAACGCGTCAGCGGTGCCGGGCGCGCCGGCGATGGCTACCGGCGTGATGGTGATCTATGCGGACGACGAATCTTTCAGCTTCATGTCGCCGGAAGGCCACCCGTTCGCGGGTCCGATCACCTTCAGCGCATTCGAAGAGGACGGCTCGACAGTCGCCCAGGTCCACGAGCTCACGCGCGCGAGCGACCCGCTCTATGAGATCGCGATGATGACGCCCGTGGTGGGGGATCGCATGCAGAACGCGATCTGGCGGAACACGCTCGCGAACCTCGCGCGGCAGTTTGGCGTCGAGACTCCACGTGTCGAGTCGCGCATTGTCGTCGTCGACGCCGGCCGGCAGTGGTCGAACTGGACGAACCTCTGGAACAACGCCGCGATCCGCACCGCGCTCACCGCGCCGCTTCGGATGTTCCGAGGCAAACGCCCTTAGGCGCCCCGGGCGCCCAGCCGTCCGGTATACTTTTCATACGTCGCGCACGCGCGCGACGACTTTTTCTGTCCGGGTGGTCCGAGTTTCCGATGTACGCCATCGTCCGCAGCGGCGGCAAGCAGTACCGCGTCGAAGAGGGAGCCCTCGTCAGCGTCGACACCGTCGCCGGCAAGGTCGGTGACACCGTCACGCTCGGCGACATCCTCGTCATCGCGGACGGCGACGACGTGAAGGCCGGCCAGCCGGCGCTCGACGGCGCGAAAGTGACGGCGGAGATCGTGGCCCACGGCAAGGGCCCGAAGATCCAGGTCCTCCGTTACAAGAACAAAACCCGTCAGCGCCGCGCGCGCGGCCACCGCCAGTCGGAGACGACCATCCGTATCACGAAGATCGAGGCATAAGAAATGGCACACAAAAAGGGCGCAGGCTCCACACGCAACGGTCGCGACTCCGCCGGGCAGCGGCTCGGCGTGAAGGAGTTCGCCGGCTCGCAGGTCGAGGCGGGGACCGTCCTCGTGCGCCAGCGCGGCACGCGTCTCCTCGCCGGCGAGAACGTCGGCGTCGGCAAGGACCACACCCTCTTTGCGCTCGTCGCCGGTGAGGTGAAGTACACCCCAGCGCGCGACGACCGGCGCAAGGTCAACGTCATCCCAGCGGCATAGGGAGAAGGTTTCCATGAAGGAAAAGATCCACCCCAAGTACATGCAGGCCAAGGTGCAGTGCGCCTGTGGCAACACGTTCATGACCGGATCGACGAAGCCCGAGCTTCACGTCGAGGTCTGCGCGAAATGCCACCCGTTCTTCACCGGCAAGCAGCACATCCTCGACATCCAGGGTCGCGTCGATCGCTTCAACAAGCGATACGGGACCAAGCAGGCGGAGCAGCCGGCCGCGAAGGCGGAGGCCGCTCCGGGCCGTTAGCTGCCGCCGACAAGCACCTCCACCCACGCGGGTCTCGAGGTGATCGTCGGCTCGATGTTCAGCGGAAAGAGCGAGGAGCTCATCCGCCGTGTGAGGCGCGCCGTCATCGCTCGCCGCGCCGTGCAAGTGTTCAAGCCGGCCATCGACATTCGCTACAACAGCGAGCTCGTGAGCTCGCACGACGGCGACTCGTTCGAGGCGCGTCCGGTGCTTGTGGGCGAGGAGATCCTGCAGCTCATGTCGCCGGACACGACGGTCGTCGGCATCGACGAGGTGCAGTTCTTCGACCACGCGATCGTCGGCGTGGTCCGGAAGCTGGTCGCGAGCGGGCATCGCGTCATCTGTGCCGGCCTCGACCTGGACTTCCGCGGCGAGCCGTTCGGCCCGGTGCCGACCCTGCTCGCGCTCGCGGAGAAGGTCGACAAGCTCGAGGCGATCTGCGTCGTCTGCGGCGAGGCCGCCACGCGGACGCAGCGGATCGTCAACGGCGTGCCCGCGTTCTACGACGAGCCGATCATCGTCATCGGCGCGAAAGAGGCGTACGAGGCGCGCTGCCGCGGCTGCCACGAAGTGCCGCGTCGCGTCGCCCGGTCGACCGAAGCGGCAAGCGAGACGACGTGAACCCCCCCACCGCGTATGGCGGACAGGCCGTCATCGAGGGCGTGATGATCCGCGGCCGCCGGACGATCGGCCTCGCGTGCCGTCTACCGAACGGCGAGATCTACCGGTATCGCGAGCCGCTGCGCTCGCTGCTGCTGCGATCGCGCGTCGCGCGCGCGCCGTTCGTTCGCGGTCTCATCGTCCTCTGGGAGTCGCTGTCGTACGGCACGCGGATGCTCATGAAGTCCGCGGACATGCAGCTGGAAGAGGGCGAGGGTTCGATGAGCAGCGGCAGCAACGCGATCGTCTTCGCCATCGCGCTCGTCGCGGCGCTGGCGTTCTTCGTCGGCATCCCGTACTTCGCCACGCAGGCGGCGCATCAGCTCATCGAGTCGTCGCTCGTGCTGAACATCGCCGAGGGGTTGCTCCGCATGGTCCTGTTCCTCGGTTATCTCTTCGCCATCTCGTTCATGCCCGACATCCGCCGCGTGTTCATGTACCACGGCGCGGAGCACATGACGATCCACGCGTTCGAG
>Ga0070706_100004427_pt1 | contig 13564 bp, 19 predicted proteins | sample KBSK5501metaG_FD_65476 | JGI IMG/M metagenome (GOLD analysis project Ga0070706, IMG submission 65476) | Corn, switchgrass and miscanthus rhizosphere microbial communities from Kellogg Biological Station, Michigan, USA - KBS K5-50-1 metaG | ecosystem: Host-associated > Plants > Roots >...
TGAAGAGGTGTTCCTTAGCCTGTACGAGGAGGGGCGTGACTCTCTTCCGGCGCTTCCTTCGTGATAGGCGCCGTGCTGCGGTCTGGTGGCTGCTGGCACTCTTCGGACTCGTGGCGTTCACCGCGGCCTTCTACCCGAGCCTTGAGGGCAACAAATCCCTTGACGATGCGATTCGTGATTTGCCCGAAGGTGTCCGCGCCCTCTTCGGTCTCCAGGAAGGCGTGTCGATTTCGTCGGCGCCCGGTTATTTGAATGCTCGGCTTTATTCGACCACGTTCCCAATCGTGCTCCTGATTTTCGGGATCGCTATCGGAACGCAGGCCATCGCCGGTGAGGAAGAGGACGGCACGCTGGAGCTTCTCCTCTCGAACCCGGTCACACGGTTGCGTGTGAGTATCGAGCGTTACGTCGGCCTAACGGCTCTGCTCGTATTTCTCGCGCTTGCATCGTTTATCGCCGTGGTTATGATCGGGCTTGCCGTGGGCCTTCTCGACGGAGTCTCCGGATCCGGGCTCGTCGCAACTACCGCGGCGCTCCTCTGCCTCGCCCTTATTCACGCAAGCACGGCATTTGCCGTCGGCGCCGCGACGGGACGTCGCACGCCTGCCATCTCGGCGGCGGCGGGCCTTGCCGTTGTCGGCTATATGTTGCACGGGGTCGCGGCCTCAAGTCGCCCACTCCAGCCGCTCGGCTGGGTCTCGCCCTGGCATTGGTATCTCGACCGCAATATGCTCGTAAACGGCGCCTCTCTGTGGCCTATCGTGCTTCCCCTGGTCTGTACGGTGCCTGTCGCAGCGGCAGGTATCGCGGCTTTTCTCCGCCGCGATCTCCGTTAGGAGCAGCCACACGAATGCTAGAATCGGGCCGTGGCGAACACGAACCCATTTCGGCGGCTCCCTTCGGTCAACCGTATACTCTCGGACGATCGGGTACGCGCACTCGCGAACGGCGGAGAGTCCGGTATCGCGACGGTCATCGTCCGGCAGGCTCTGGAGTCAGCGCGACTCGCCATCGCGGACGGAAGTGATGCGCCCACAGAGGAGCAGCTCGTCGAGAACGTGCTTGGTCTCGCGGCAGCCATCTTTGAGCCATCGTTGCGGCGGGTCATCAATGCGACCGGTGTCATCATCCATACGAACCTCGGCCGCGCGCCCTTATCCGAGGAGGCCATCGAGGCGATGGCTGCGGTCTCTCGCGGCTACTCGAACCTGGAGTTCGACCTCGAGGCTGGCCAGCGCGGCTCTCGCTACACGCACCTCGAGTCAGTGCTCACGCGGCTCACCGGGGCGGAAGCGGCGATCGCTGTCAACAACAACGCGTCCGCGCTGCTGCTCACGCTGTCGGCGCTGGCACATGACCAAGAAGTGGTCATTTCGCGCGGCCAAGCGGTCGAGATCGGCGGAGAGTTCCGCATCCCGGACGTAATGGCGCAGTCGGGCGCTCGGCTGGTCGAAGTGGGGACGACGAACCGCACGTATCTGCGGGACTACGAGGCTGCGATCACGGAGCAAACCGCGGCGATGATGCGGGTCCACGCGAGCAACTTCCGGATCGTTGGGTTCACCGTTTCGCCTTCGATCCACGAGCTGGGTAGCCTCGCCAGGAAGCGCGACGTTAGGCTGATCGACGATATCGGCTCGGGATGCTTGCTGGACACGACGCAATTCGGCCTGGCGCCGGAGCCAACCGTGGGCGAGAGCCTGGCAGCCGGCGCCGATCTCGTGCTCTTCTCCGGCGACAAGCTGCTGGGCGGGCCACAGGCCGGCGTTATTGTTGGCAAAGGCGAACTGGTCGCCCAACTGCGACGCCACCCGCTTGCGCGGGCGGTGCGGATGGACAAGGCGAGCATCGCCGGGTTGACGGCGACAGTACACCACTACCTGCGCGGCGAAGCGCTCTCGAAGGTGCCGGTCTGGCGCATGATCGCCGCGCCGCACGCCGAGATAGAGCGGCGGGCGCGCCGCTGGGCGCGCGCGATTGGCCACAGCGCTCGCGTCGTCGACGGGCGCTCGATGATCGGAGGCGGCAGCCTGCCGGAGGAGAGCCTCCCGACGAGGCTCCTGGCGCTGGACGGCGAGGGCGGTTATGTCGCGCAGATCGCGCGGCGGCTGCGCACCGGCGACCCGCCGGTCGTCGCGCGGATCGAGCGCGATTCGCTGCTCCTGGACCCGCGTACGGTGAGACCTGTTGACGACCGCTCGCTGATCGCGGCGGTGAAAGAGGCGCTGGAGGCCACTTAACCGGCCCCGACCTCAGGCTGCTCGAGGATCAAATTTCGGGGTCTGGGGCCGCCAAATCAGGACTGCTGCGACTGATAGTTGGCGTCCACCAGGCCGACGACGTTGCCCTCCGGGTCGGCGAACTGGGCGAGGATCACCATACCCGGGATTTCGGTCACCGGCATGACGGTCTTGCCTCCCTTGCTCTCGACCTTGTCAAGATAGGCCTGCGGGTTATCCACCGAAATGTAGAAGGTGACCTGCCGGGTGCCGCCATCTCCTGCCGAGATGCCCCCGCCGATGCCTCCGCCGGTCGCCAGCGTCGACGATACCGTAGTTCATCGGATTGTCGGCGTTGATCTTCCAGCCAAAAACGCCCGAGTAGAAGTCTTGCAGCTTCTTCCCATCCTTACCTGTGACCTCGAAATGCACTACCGGATTTGCCATCTCGTGTTCCTCCTTCTAACGGCTCCTAGAGTCAACACGCTGAGGAAGGTCGGAGACACCCCCCACACCCCGGGCCTGGCGGCGCTGGATTTGTCGCTCAGTTCGCGGGTGGATTAGCCGGACTCTTCCTTCGTTGCGATGTCTCCCGAAGTCGCCACGCCGAGGAGCGTGGGGAAATCATCCCCACAACTGCCCTGGCGGCGCGTGCTTCCTACGCTCGACTACGACTGTGGCGGGTAGTTTGCCTTCGTTATACCGACTACGTTTCCTTCGGGGTCGGCGAATTGGGCGAAAATGACCATGCCGGGGATCTCGGTGACCGGCATGACCGTCTTCCCGCCCTTGGCCTCGACCTTATTGAGGTAGGCCTGCGGATCGTCGACTTCGACGTAGAAGGTGACTTGATTGCGGCCGCCGTCGCCGGCGCTGATGCCGCCGCCGATGCCCTGGCCAGCGTTGTCGACCATGCCGTAGTTCATCGGGTTATTGGCGTCGATCTTCCAGCCGAAGACGCCCGCGTAGAAGTCTTGCAGCTTCTTTCCGTCCTTCCCCGTGACCTCGAACCATGTGACTGGGTTTGCCATTTCGTCTTCATCCTCCTTCGTTACTGCTAGGCGATTCTCACGACTCAATTAGAACGTATCAGTCGAGGCTGACAACAGGCTGTCAGTGGTCTTGAGAAAGCGTGACAATTTTGCTCCAGCGCGTGATCCTCTCGGCGCGAGTGTAGCTACTGCGAGAGGTTCTTGAGCTGCTGGATGTGGTCGTTCAGGTGAAACTGGATGACACCGATGGCCCACTGTCCCAGCGTCGGGTATTCGCCGAGGGGCGTCTCCTTGAGGAAGGGGACGTGGGCTTTGCGGTTGAGTTGCTGTTCGTTCAGTCCGGCAAAGAAGCCGCCAATGGCAGAGTAGTCTGTCTCAATCTTCGAGAGCAGTTCTGAGATGGGCGCGTCCTTGCGGACGTCGCCGTAGCTGCCGGGAGTAATCCCGAGAGCCGGCGTGTCCTCAGCAAGGAAGCGGTTGAATTCGTACATGCTGAGGGCGTCTTCCGCCCCACACAGGTGCGAGAGCACCTGCTTAGCGCTCCACTCGCCTTGAGCTGGCGCTCGCGCGGCCCGCTCGTCGCTGAGCCCGGAGACCGCTTGCTTTATCTCCTGGACCTTCTGGTCCAGCTGCTGCTGGAGTGATGGGCCTGAAACCATGGGTTCTACCTCCTTCTGACTACTGTTGACTAAGATTCCGAAGCTGGTTTACGTGGTCGTTCAGGTGGAAGTTGATCAGGAGCCCGGACAGCTGGCCGAGCGTTACGTTCTCCCCGAACGGTGTCTCCTTCAACATAGGTACGTTCGCCGTGCGGTTAAGCTGCTGCTCGCTGAGACCACCGAGAAACTTGCCCGCCTCGCCATAAGCGGACTCGACCTGCGAGAGAAGTTGACTGGTGGATGCGCCCTTGCGCTGTTCGTAATGGACACGCCGGGTGTGACGTCTATGCGAGGCGTGTCCTCATCGAGGATGCGCTTGAGGCGGGCGACGAACTCAGCCGAGTCGGAGCCGCTTAGGTGCGATAGCACCTCCTTGGCGCTCCACTCTCCTCGAGCCGGCGGCCGCGAGGCCTGTTCTTCGCTGAGGCAGGAGACCGCCTGCTTGATCTCCTGGACCTTCTGGTCTAGCTGTTGCTGAAGTCCGGGGCGGGATACCATAATGCGGTACCTACTACTGAGTTTGTTTGGCAGTCTTACTGTTCGCGTAGCTGCATGAGCTCGTAGACCCCAAAGGTGTCTGCGAGGCGGTCGACGGCGTTGAACTGGCAGGCCACGAAGACCCCTTCGAGTATCTCATCGTCCGAAAGCCCAGACTCTCGCAATCCATCGATATCTTCATCAGTCACCTTGTACGCGTGCTGAGTGAGCTTCAGGCACAGCCGCAGTAGCGCTTTGTGCTTCTCCTCCACGGGAAGCGCATCGATGTCGGCGGCTTCGGCGGCCTCCGCTGCCTCCTGGCTGCCTCCTACGGACCGCAGGAGAAATGAATGTGCCTTCGTTCAGTAGGCGCATGAGTTCGCCTTCGACACAAGGGTGGCGATCATCTCCTTGACCTTCCGGGGCACGTGCCCGCCGGCGAACATCGCCTTGTAACCATCGAGGAGGACCCGCAGGAAGTCGGGGCGTGTGCTCACGAGCTTTATGATGTCCGGTACGATCGGCAGGCCGAAGACCGCGCGAACCTCGTCGTAGATTACCTTCGTCTCGCCGGTGGCTTCGGACTCCTGGACGATCCGGATGCGGGGGCCCTTCGGATCGGTCAAGCGCGACCTCCTCCTTGACTTCCCTCAGTATACTTAGTACCCTCGATGTGTCAACCCTCGCCGGAAAACCGAAAACGCAAAAACGAAATGGCCCGGACCCAACCTTACGCTCAAGCCTGCCCGATAGCGCGTACCCTCGACGTCATCGGGGACCGCTGGACGCTGCTAATCATCCGCGACATGTTCCTCGGCCGTCGCCGCTTCAACGAGTTCCGTCAGTCGAGGCCCCGGATATCGCCTAAGCTGCTGTCGGAGCGCCTCAGGCGCCTTGAGGAGAACGGACTAATCAAGCGGACGCTGATCGACGGCTACCCGCCCCGCGCCGAATACAGCTTAACGCCGAAAGGCCGCTCGCTCTTCCCAGTGCTTTACGCGATGGGTGAGTGGGGTTTCGAGTACCTCTTCGCGGACGAGCCTGAACTCCGCGAACAGGTCGATGGCTTCCTGAAAGCGAGCGTTCCGGAATACGTTACGATGAGCGAAGCCGCTGCTGCGGCGAAGGAAGGAGCGAACTAGTGGAAGCCACCGAGACGCACGACACGCACGAGCACCACGCGCCCCAGCAGATCGTCCCCCAACGCACCGGCGACTACTTGGAGGTCATGAGCAAGGCGATCTTCCAGACGGGCATTTCTTGGAAGGTTGTCGAAAACAAGTGGCCCGGCATCCACGAGGCCTTTCGCGGCTTCGACCACCGCAAAGTGGCTTCGCTCACGGAGGCCGAACTCGCCGAGCTGAGCGCCGACCCGCGCGTCATCCGCAACCGCCGCAAGATCGAGGCGATCGTCGACAACGCGCGTATGATGCTCGACCTGGAGGAGCAGCACGGCAGCTTCCAGAACTACCTGCGCTCGCAGGGCGACTTCGAAAAGACAGTGGCTGACCTGCGCAAACACTTCAAGTTCCTCGGCGAGATGGGCTGCTTCTACTTCCTCTATGTGGTCGGCGAAGACGTCCCGTCGTACGAGGACTGGTGCCGCTCGCGCGGCCGCGAGCCGATGGGCGCGACGAGCCACTCGTAAAGCGTGACCGAACCCACCCGCTGCAACTGGGGCCCCTGGCCCGGCGACCTCATGCTCCGCTACCACGACGAGGAGTGGGGAGTCCCCTCCCACGACGACCGCCATCTCTTCGAGATGCTCATCCTCGAAGGCGCTCAGGCCGGCCTCAGCTGGAACACCATCCTCAACAAGCGAGAGAACTACCGCCGCGCCTTCGACGAATTCGACTTCGAGAAGATCGCCGGCTACGGCGAGACCGACGTTGCCCGCCTAATGGCCGACGCGGGAATCGTCCGCAACCTCGCGAAGATCACCGCCACCATCGGCAACGCGCGTCCCTTCCTCGCCGTCCGCGGCGAGCTCGGCTCCTTCGACGCATACATCTGGCGCTTCACCGGCGGCGAACCCAAACGCAACGCCTTCCGCTCCCTGCGCGACCTACCGTCGAGCACGCCCGAGTCCGATGCCATGAGCAAGGACCTCAAGAAGCGCGGTTTCCGTTTCGTCGGCTCGACGATCTGCTACGCCTTCATGCAGGCGGTGGGCATGGTCAACGACCACGAGGTCACCTGCTTTCGGTACAAGCAGGTGTAGGGGCGCAGCAACCGCGAACTCCGACTCCCAACTGGGCATCCCCGAGCGGGAAATATTCTTCCTCGACGGCAATACAGCTGCTGCGCCCCTACGAATGCCCGGGTGGTTCCTCCGCTAAACTGACAGTGTGAACACACCCGAAAAGTCCTTCACCACGCTCGAATACGATAAGGTCATCGCGCGGCTGGCGGCCCATTGCCAGACGGCGCGCGGGCGCGCGATGGCACTCGCCCTCAGGCCATCCGCCGAGTTCGCCGAGGTGCTGCACCGCCAGCGGTTGGCGGCGGAAGGGCGGCGTTTGCGCGAGATGAAGCCGAACGTCGGGCTTGGCGCGGTGCGCGATATCGGCACGCTCGCGCACCAGGCGAGCCTGGGCCATGCGCTCGAGCCGGCGGAGCTGCTGGATGTGCAGGCGACGCTCGCCCACGCCCACACGATACGCGAGACCATCGACCGCCTGCGCGTCTATTTGCCCTTCCTGGCCGAGATCTCTGACCGGATCGGAGCGTTTCGCGAGATCACCTCCGAGATCGGGCGCTGCATCAACCAGCGGGCGGAGGTCGTCGACTCAGCATCACCCGTGCTGGCGCAGTTGCGCCGGGAATCGCGCATCGCCCACGACCGGCTCACGTCGCGACTGAACCAGCTCCTGAATTCGTCGCGAACGGCGATACAGGAGCCCATCGTGACGCTCCGCGACGGCCGCTACGTTATCCCCGTGAAGGCCGAGCAGCGCGCTCAGCTCCCCGGCATCGTCCACGGCGTCTCATCGTCTGGAGCGACCGTCTTTCTCGAGCCACTGGAGACGGTCGAGATGGGAAACCGTTGGCGCGAGATGTTGGCGGAGGAGCAGCGCGAAGTGGCCCGCATCCTGCGCGAGCTGTCTTCCCGGGTGGGCGCGCGGGACGCGGAGATCTCGGAGACGATCGAGGCGCTGGCCGAGATAGACCTCTCGCTCGCAAAAGCCCGCCTCGGCGAAGAGATCGGCGCGAAGGAGCTGCCTCACGACGGCCAGGAGCAACCGTGGCTAAGCGAGAAGCGCGATGGGCTGTTTCTCGAAAATGCCCGTCACCCTTTGCTGACGGGCGAGGTTATGCCGGTGACGGTGTGGCTGCGCGCTGAACGCGACAATCGAAATTCGAAAAGCGAAAGTGATGGCGGGGCCTTCTCGGTGCTGCTTATCACCGGCCCAAATACCGGTGGGAAGACCGTCGCGCTGAAGACCGTCGGCCTGCTGTCTCTGATGGCGCAGGCGGGGCTACCGGTGCCGGCGGACGCGAATTCGCGGCTGCGGGTCTTCGACGCAGTCTACGCGGACATCGGCGACGAGCAGTCGATCGAGCAGTCGCTCTCGACATTCAGCTCGCATGTAGGGAACATCATCTCGATCCTCGAAAGCGCTACAAGCGATTCGCTAGTGCTTCTGGACGAACTTGGGGCCGGGACAGACCCGGTCGAGGGCGCGGCGCTGGCAAAGGCGATCCTCTCTCATTTGCTCGCGATCGGCGCGCTCATAGTCGCGACGACGCATCACGGCGAACTCAAGGCGTTTGCCCACACGACGCCCGGCATCGCCAACGCCTCCGTAGAGTTCGATGTCGAGACGTTATCGCCGACTTACCGCCTCCACATCGGCCTGCCGGGGCAGTCGAACGCGCTCGCGATCGCTCATCGGCTGGGCATCCCGGAGACAATCCTGGAACAGGCGCGAAGTGGCATCGACCCCGACCGTCTGGCTGTCGAGTCGCTCATCTCGGACCTGCACCGCGAGCGCGAGGCTATCGAGACGGCGAGCGCGGAGCAGAAATCGGCCGCGCGGGAGGCGGAGCGCGCGCGGCAGCGGGTCACGAAGGAGCTTCAGTCGCTCGAAGCGAACCGCACGCGGCTCATCGAGAAAACGCAGCGCGAGATGGAGGCGGAGCTGGCGCAGATGCGGTCGCGGCTGCGTGACGCTGCGCGCGAGCTGCAGAGGGCAGAGCGCCTGAACGTCTTCGAGCGCGCGCAAGCCGTCGAGGCGGCGAAAGAGACCGTGTCGGAAGCGGAGACCGCGGTCAAACAGGTGGCGAAGCGCAAGCAGCGCCGTCGTCGCGCTCCGCTTCCGCAGATCGCGGCCGGCGATCAGGTCTTCCTGGTCGACGTGGCGACTCCGGGAGAGGCCATCTCGCCGCCCGACGAGAAGGGCGATCTCGATGTGAAGCTCGGCTCGCTACGCGCGCGGATCAACGTTCGCCAGATCGAACGGGTCGAAACGCGACAATCGCAAATCGAAGCCGCAGACGGAACACCGCCGACAAGCCTTTCGAATTTCGAGTTGCGAGTTTCGCCCGAACTCGACCTCCGCGGCCTGAGCGTGGACGAGGCCATCCCGCTCATCGACCAGCGCCTCGACGAGGCCGCCCGCGCGGGCGTGCGGGAGCTGCGGATCATTCACGGCAAGGGCACGGGCACGCTGCGCCGCGCAGTCCGCGACATGCTCTCGAAGCACGCGCTCGTCCAGGGGCACACCGGCGCGCCACCACGCGGCGGCGGCGAAGGCGTGACCGTTGTCGAGCTTGCGGTTTAATGCCTGCGAGCAAGCGCAGTCGCAATTCCATCCGGCGCCCAAACCGCCGCGCCGCAGCGATGTGGGCGCACTCGCGCAAGTTCAGGGAGATCGACCTTCACGGAATGATGGTAGACGACGCGGTAGCTCGCGTTTCCGTAGCGATTAAAGAGGCCGTCAAGCGGCGCGAAGTGCGCAGTCGTATAAACCATGGCAAGGGCACGGCACGCTCCGACATGAGGTCCGAGCGATGCTGAGGGCGCACCCGGCCGTAAGAGGCTATCGCCCCGCGCCGGCAGAGACGGGCGGCGACGGCGTGACGGAAGTCGATATCAAGATTTAGCCGCGTAGTACAATCGCCCTACGATGACCGCACCCGACCCGGTGCTCGCCGCCGGTAACGCTACCGTTCGCCGAACTCTAGCGGATATGCGACAGACCGTCGCGGAGTTCCCGCCGGAAGCGCTGAACTGGAAGCCGGCCGGCGACGATACGAACTCGATCGCGGTGCTGGCTACGCATTCGCTGCACAGCACACGCTCATGGCTCTGCACAGCGCTGGGCGAAACGCTGCCGGACCGCGACCGAGAATCCGAGTTCCGCGTCGCGGCAGACAACCCGGATTCGCTTCTCGCCGCCTTCGACGATGTCGCCTCGCAGTGCAATTCCCTTCTCGCGGCGTCGCGTGAGGTCGATTGGGCGGCTGTGCGCCGCACGCACACGCGCCCGAACGCCAGCGACGCGATCGAAGTACCCGCCGCGTGGGCACTCCTCCATGCGATCGAGCACCTGCGCGAGCACCTCGGGCAAATGCAGCTGACTCGACAACTCTGGGACGCGCGCAAACAGTGACTCTCACCTTCCATCATCCTGTCTCCACCCTCTCGTCCTTCCTTCGGGCTTCCTCCTTCCGACTCTCGTGATCACAGTACTCGCCGGTGGCGTGGGCGCGGCGCGCTTCCTGCAGGGGCTGCTCGCCGTCCACCGGCCGTCTGGCATCACGATCATCTCGAATGTTGGCGATGACGCGGAGGTCTTCGGGCTGCACGTCTCGCCGGACATCGATATCGTCCTCTACCACCTCGCAGGGCTCTCGGACGAAGAGCAGGGCTTCGGAATCCGCGGCGATACGTACAACGTCCTCGATGCGATCGCGCGCTACGGTTACGACACCTGGTTTCGCCTCGGCGACCGCGACCTCGCGACTTGCATCACGCGGACCGACCTTCTGCGGCGGGGCCGCTCGCTCTCGGAGGCGACGGCGGAGATCGCGAGCGCACTGCTCGTGCCCGCGCGCATCATTCCCGCGACCGATGACCCCCTGCGGACGAAAATCCGTACCGACGAAGGTGTCCTCGATTTCCAGGACTTCTTCGTGCGCCGCCGGACCGAAGACCACACACGTGAGGTCATCTTCAACGGCGTCGAGAAAGCCCGGCCGGCACCTGGTGTCGTCGAGGCGATCATGGACGCCGAACAGATCATCCTGACGCCTTCGAACCCGCTCGTGAGCATCGCGCCCATCCTCTCGATACCCGGCATCCGGGACGCCTTGCGAACGACGGAGGCGAAAGTCGCCGCCGTGAGTCCGATCGTCGGCGGCAAGGCGCTGAAAGGACCAGCCGACCGGATGCTGCGCGACCAGGGCATCGAGCCGAACGCCGCCGCGATCGCGAAGTTGTACGAGGACTTCCTTGATGTGTTGGTGATCGACAACGTCGACGCTGATCTGAAGGCACAGATCGAGTCGGCGGGAGAGGCAGAAGGCCGGGGGGTTGAGGTAATCGTGACGGATACGATAATGGACTCGATGGAGAAGAAAGCGGCGCTGGCTGGGACCGTCCTCGAGGCGCTGGCAGCATGATCTCCGCGCTAGTCCCCGCGAAGGCACTCGACCACGCGAAGGAGCGGCTGGCCGAGCTGCTCACAGAGCACGAGCGTCGTTCACTTTCGCTTGTCATGCTCGCTGATGTCCTGCGCGCGCTGGGGTCTGCCCGGGGAGTCGACCGGGCGTTCGTGGTGAGCCCGGACCAGGAGATACTGCGGGACGCGGAGCGTCTCGGCGCCGACCCGATCGCGCAACCGGGGTCGCTCTCGGGGATCAACGAGGCGCTTAAGCACGCGCTGCGCGTGATCTCGCTCGAAGAACCGACGGTCCTCCTCGTGCTCCTCGCGGACGTGCCAGCGGTAACGCCGGCGGAGATCGAGTCGATACTCGCTGCGCTACCGCACGATCTCGGGGCTGTGATCTGCCCCTCGCGCGCCGAAGGAACGAGCGCGCTGGCTATACGGCCGCCCGACGTGATCGATTTTCGGTTCGGGCCAGACTCTTACGCTCAGCATCAGCGAGAGGCGTCCGCACGCGGTGTCCCAATGGAGACCCTGCGGATCGAGTCGCTGCTCAACGACGTCGACGAGCCGGAAGACCTGGGCTATCTCATCTTGCACGCGGCAGAGACGGCCACGCACCGCCTGCTCGCCGAACTGCGAGTCGCAGAACGCCTCAAGATATAGGGGAGATGCGGGTTTACGACGGCCCCGTGTCGGCAGCGATTTCAGCGCGACGCTCGGTGCGCACGTTCGCCCGCCTCGCGGTCGATGGAGATACGGTTGAGCGACTGGTCGCGCTTGCCTGCACTGCGCCCGCCCCACACCACTCTCGGCCGTGGCGTTTCGTTCAGGTAGGGCAGGTCGAAACACGCGAACGACTCGTGGACGCAATGTCCGAGGCTTGGCGAGTAGATCTAGAGCGCGAGCGCGAGTCGGTCCACACCATCGCGCGGTTGCTGCGCCGCTCACACGCGCAGCTGATTGACGCGCCCGTTCTGCTGTTGGCTTGCCTCACACTAGAGGAATCCCATGGCTGGCCCGACGAAGAGCGGCGGCTCGCGGAGCGGGATATGTTCGTGCAGAGCCTCGGCGCGGCGCTCCAAAACCTGCTTTTAGCTGCGGGCGACGCTGGCCTGGCGGGCTACCTCAAGGGCGCGCCGCTTTTCTGCGGGCCGGCCGTACGTGCAGCGCTCGATCTGCCGGCCCAGTGGCAACCGACTTTCCTTGTCCTGCTCGGCTATCCGGACAAGAGCGCCGCGCCGCCGCCGCGCGAGGCGATAGACCTCAACGAGTTTCTCGTCCAGCGCTAACGTGCCACATACCTACACCAACGGAGTCGTCACCTTCTACGAAGACGCCGGCGACGGACCGGTCGTCGTGTTGGTGCACGGATACGGCGCCGACCTGCGTTTGTGGGACGCACAGGTAATGCCGCTTCGTGCGGCCGGCTTTCGCGTCATCCGCTACGACATGCGCGGTCACGGGCGGAGCATGATCGCACCTGACGGGTACACTTTCGACAACTACGCCGCGGACCTGCGCGACCTGCTCGATCGCCTCAATGTCGAACGGCCGGCGACTCAGAGCCTCGACGTCGAGGCAGTGCACGTCGTAGGGCTCTCGATGGGAGGCGGAGTAGCGTTACAGTTCGCGCTGGACTTTGCGGTCCGCGTCCTTTCGCTCACTCTTGTGGACTCTGCACTGCCGGGATTCACGTACGGGGATCAGACGACGGCGCACATTCAGCAGTTCATGGACGCGGTGCGATCTGAGGGTGCGCGTGAGGCGATCAATCGCGTCTGGCTCGAGCACCCGTTCTTTGATGGAGTGCGCCGCGACCCGCAACGGTTCGCCGCCGTGCGAGACATCCTCCTCGACTTCCAGGCGCCGGACATGCGTGACGGCGCTCGCCCGGCCGATTACCGGCCAGACATTGCCGACCGCCTCGGTGAGATCGCGGCGCCCACGCTCGTCATCGCCGGCGAGAACGATATCGCTGACTTCCGCCTTATCGCCGACGTCCTCGCGGAGAACCTTCCCGACGCTCGCCTCGCGATCATCGCGAACTGCTGGCACCTCCCGCCCGTCGAGAAGCCAGCGGAGTTCAACCATCTGCTCATCGATTTTCTCTGCGGCGCCGGGTAGCAGAGGGGGGTACAGTAGGCGGATGCGGAGGTTCCGCGCCACCCCACGGGCCTCTGCCAGCGGCGGACTTTCGGACGTCCCGCCCCGCGAGCTCGGAATGACAGGTTGGTGGGGCACTGAGGGCGGGCACTAAGGCCCGACCCTACCGATTGCCTTCGCCGATCTGTATCATCTGTGTCACTCTGCGAAGAACAGAAGGAGCGCACCATGGATGTCTTCGAAGCCATTAACACCACTCGCGCAATGCGCCGCCTCAAACCCGACCCCGTTCCGGACGACCTAGTTTGGAAGGTGCTTGATGCGGCGATTCGGGCCCCCAGCGGCGGTAACCGGCAGCCGTGGAACTTCATCGTGGTACGCGGCGAGGCGGCAAAGAAGAAGATCGCCGAGTGGTACCTTGAAGCCTGGAATGCCTCCTATGGCCCGATGAAGGGCGCGATGGCCTCCAACCCGGACTCGTCCCGCATGTTTAACTCTGC
>Ga0070706_100004429_pt1 | contig 13563 bp, 15 predicted proteins | sample KBSK5501metaG_FD_65476 | JGI IMG/M metagenome (GOLD analysis project Ga0070706, IMG submission 65476) | Corn, switchgrass and miscanthus rhizosphere microbial communities from Kellogg Biological Station, Michigan, USA - KBS K5-50-1 metaG | ecosystem: Host-associated > Plants > Roots >...
GCAGCGCCATCGTGGCGTATCCGCTCTGGCGGAGCGGCCGCGCGCTCTACAGCCACTGTGCGGGCAGACACGCGCCGCAAACGGAGCGGCCGCCAGGTCGGGGGGACACCCAAAGCTGACACAGCGCCGTTGACAGCGCCGCGGCGACGCAGTACGCTCGCCCCGCGAGACGCCGTCTAACGGAAAGGGGACCGACGATGCAACGCCCAGGCGATACACTCCTCGCGCTCCTTGCGATTGCCGTCGCGGCCGGAGCCGGAGCTGTGCTGTTGACACCGCTGCCGGCCATCTTCATTGGCGCCGGCTACACCATACTCTCAGCTCTCCTGCTCGGCTGGCATGCGGCGGTGCTCGTGTCGCATCGACGGCCAGACGCCGTCGTGCTGGCCCATCCTCCCTGGATCGTGCTCGCCAGCAATGTGTTGCTGCTGGCGGTGTGTGCGCTGCCGCTTGCCGTTCCCATTCCGCGCGACGGCATCGGCTTTCTCTTCTTGCCGGTCTTCCTGTTCGGTTTGATTTACCTGGGATACCTGCCCACTACATTGCTCTTCTGGGTGGCGGACGGCGCTGGATTGCGGCAACAAGCGCTCGTATTCGCCAAGAGCTTTGCCTGGCCGGACATCGATTGGGTCTATCCGGTAAGCCAGACCACCACACAGAGCGTCTATTTCGTGCCGGTGGCAAAGTGGACCGAAGAGACGCTGCTGGTGGAGGCGGGGCCGCGCCGCACGATGCGTGTCGTATTGAAGGCGCCCCTCGTCGCGGCGGCCGGCAAGCCACTGCTGGACGCGATACGGGAACGCGCCACGAGCGCGGCCTTTGGCTTCGATCAGTTGCCCAAGGTCAACCGCCGGCGCGCGCTGGCCCAGGGGCCGAGCCTCCCACAGGACTACCATCCCCCCACCAGCCTGCGCGACGCCGTGCATCAGGTGCGCGGGGGTACGACGCCACCGGGAGCTGCCGTCTTTCGCGCACGCACGGGGGCGATCTGGGCCAACCTGCTCTCGCTGGCCGGTGCGGGGGCGTTCCTGGTGGCGGGCAGCGTGTTTCTCGTCGCCACGGGAACCGTCATCGGCGGCCAGTTTCTTCCGCGCGCCTGGAGCACGCCGTTGGTGCTCTTGATCGCCACAGCGGTGGAGGCCGTGGTGGCGGCGGCGTTCGGCGTCTGGTTCATCGTACTCGGACTGCGCTGGGTGCGGGCCGTGCGCGATCCCAACGGGTTCTTCTTTCTGGTGACGCCCGACTATTTCGGCGAAGTGCGCGGCGACCGGGTGAAAGGGCTGCCATTCGCGGAGGTGAGCAGCATTTCGACCGAGAGCGGCGGCATGCTCGGGCTGGAGCTCGTCGTCAAGCTGCGCGATCACTCGAAGCTCACCTACGATTTCGGCAAGACCTACGGTCCTGTGCGCGACATCCATTCCTACATGCTCGCCGCGCACAACGCACGCGCGCCGCGGCACCCGTCCACACCGTTCGGGGCGCGCATGGAAGGCGACGTGGACGCGGGCTAGGCGGTTCCCCTTTCCCGCCGCCACGGAGGGAGGGTGAGGGCTGCTCGCGCGGTGCCGGTCCCCAGTCCAGGGTGACGCAGGAGCGGCTACGCAAAATGACGGATGGCCGTCATCGCGCGACCTGATATGCTGGCCGCGCTGCATGGCCGCTGACCACAGAAAGTGAGGCTCCACCGATGCTCGACAGCACAACCATCCTGTCGCAGGTGCGCACTGGCACCGCCCCCAGCACCTGGCAGGTGTATCGCCCGAGTCGCTCGTTCTTCCTACAGGGCGCAATTGGCGGCGTGGTCTTGCTGATCGCCGCGATCGCGGCTGCCGCCTATCTCCTGCTCTCCGGCACCGTCGTCGGGTATGGGGTCAACGACTTTTCGCCGGACGGCGTGCTCAACTTCTGGTTCGCCGCGGACCTGGTGGTCTTGCTCGCCTTTGCCATCGGCGGCATCGTACTGATGGTCGGCCGCCTACGCTCGCTGGGCAGCATCGACGACCAGGTGCTGGTGCTGATGCCGGAGGGGTACCTGACGAGGACCGGCCCGAGTGAAAAGCAGACCACGCTGGTGGACTTCCGGCTGATCGCTCCGGTGCAGGTGACGATCTCCAATGGCTCGGTCTATCTCTTGAGCCGGCAGCAGACGACGGGCAAGACCCTCAAGCTGGAGATGGATAGCCGCTTCGGCAAGCCGAAGGTTGTGGCGCAGCAGATTCTCGCGCTCTACGGCCAGTTCGCGCATGCCCGCGCGCCCCAGAACTAGCCGCCATGCGGGGGTGCATGCCGCTCCACCGAAGCGCTTATTCCAGGTTGCTCACCATGCGCTGGAGCACCGTGACCACGGTCGCATACTCTTGCTCGGTAATGCCCTGCATGGCGCGCCGGCGCACGTCGCTCTGCAGCTTGAAGACGGCGTCACGTTCGTCTCTGCCCGCCTCAGTCAACTCCAGTTCTGTCGCATCGCCCGCTCCGCGCGTCACCAGCCACCCTGCCCGCGCAAAGCCATCCAGGATCTCCTTGAGCTGATCCACGTCGATGAAGGTCTGCATGGTCGCAAAGACCGTGCTCCTGGTCGTTGTGCCGGCTTCATAGAGCATGTTGAGGACTTGCCAGCGAAAACGGTTGAAGCCCCGGTCGTCGAGCACCTGGTCGACGTGCCTGGTAATCACCTCGTCCGTATGCTTCAGCCAGTAGCCGATCGGCAGTTGGCGGGCGCGCTCTCGCTGCACCATCTGTGACCCCCCTGTAGTCGTGCGGCCTTCGTTGCAGATCCAATACGATATATCTTTATATAGAGCGATGCAGTATATTCGTCAAGGGAGAGGCTCTGGTACCTGGCTACCCCACTGCTCCTTCACAGTGGCGAGCAGACACGACGGCCATGACGCGCACATCAACCGATAGACGGCGGCGCGGCAGCATGATAGCATGCTGGCGAGAAGCACAAGCACAGGAACAGCTACGCTCGCCAGAGAGGATGGCCCGGCATGGACTACCAGACGCTGCTGTATGAGGTGCGCGACGGCGTGGCATGGATCACGCTCAACCGGCCGGAGGCGGCCAATACCGTGACGGTGGAGATGTGTAGCGAGCTGATGCGGGCGGCGCTGCGCGCCGGTGAGGACCGCGCCGTGCGCGTCGTCGTCCTCACCGGCGCCGGCAAGACCTTCTCCGCGGGCGGCGACCTCAAGGCCTTTGCCGCGGCCGGCGACGCCATGGCGAGCCACATCAAGGAAGTCACCACCTACCTGCACGCCGCGATCTCGCAGCTCGCACGCATGGACGCCCCGGTGATCGCCGCCGTCAACGGCGTTGCCGCGGGCGCCGGCATGAGCCTTGCCTGCGCCGCCGATCTCGTCATCGCCGCCGAGTCCGCCCGCTTCACCATGGCCTACACGCGGGCCGGCCTGACGCCCGATGGCTCCGGCACGTTCTTCCTACCGCGCATCGTCGGCCTGCACCGCGCCCTGGACCTCGTGTTCACCAACCGCATGCTGAACGCGCGCGAGGCGCAGGAGTGGGGCATCGTCGCGCGCGTGGTGGCGGACGACACCTTCGCCGAGCAGGTGCGCGCGCTGGCGAGTCAGCTCGCCGCCGGGCCGTCGCACGCGTTTGCCGCCGCCAAGCGCCTCGTACGCACCAGCTTTGGCGAGTCGCTGGAGACGCAGATGGCCCACGAGAGCGACGCCATCGCTGACGCGATGCGCTCCGCCGACGGCCGCGAAGGCATCGCCGCCTTCCTGCAGAAGCGCCCACCCAGCTTCTCAGGCTCGTAGCGGCATGGCCGCCGGCACGCCGCAACCGCCGGGGGGCAGCGCCGGTGCGCGCCCGCTCTTCCGCGGCTATGCGCTGGTCGCGCTCGTCGCCGCCTGGCTGGCCGGGGTCGCGCTGCGGCCGCTTGGGCCGCTCGCGCGCATTCCGCCGGGCGCCTGGCTGGCCCTGGCCTCCGCCGTTGCCGTGGCCGGTCTCGTCACTTGGGTGGCACGCCGGCATGCGGCCCCCGCACCGGCTAGCCGCGGCGCGCGGGTGGTGCTCGCGGGAGGACTGCTGGGCTGCGCCCTGGCGCTGGGCGCCGCGCGGGCCGCCGCAGCCGACACCTCCGGCGATCCCTCCTCCGTTGCGCGGCTGGCAAGCGGCCGGAGCATTCTGCTGCATGGCATTGTCGTGGCGGAGCCAGACCTGCGCGCTGGATACCGGCTGCTCACCATCGAGGTAAGCGAGGCCAGCGCCGATGGCGGGCGCGACTGGCAGGCGGCCACTGGGCGTGTGGAGGCCGACGTGGTCGGACCCGATGACTGGTTCGCGCCCGCCTATGGCGACGCCGTCTCGCTCTCCGGCACGCTGCGCCCGCTCGCCGGCAGCTACGCGCCGCCCGGTGTGCTGGCGCGTCTGAGCGGCGCCCGCGCCACGATCCGCAGCCGCGGCAACGGCGATTCGCTGCTGGCGGCGCTGTTCGCACTGCGCGTGCGCCTGGCGCAGGCCATCCAGCGTGCGCTGCCCGAGCCGGAGGCGGCGCTGCTGATCGGCATCTTGCTCGGCCTGAAGACCCCGGCGCTGCGGGCACGGCAACCGCTCTTCACCGAGACCGGCACGATCCATCTCGTCGTCCCCGCCGGGCTGAAGGTCTCAACCCTGGCCGAGCTGTCGAGCGCCACCGTGCGCCGGCTCGGCCGCTGGCCGCGCACGCTGGCCGCCCTCGTCGCCGTGGGGATCTACGCGGCACTGGGCGGGGGCGGGCCCGCCGCGATACGTGCGGCCGTCATGGGGGCGCTGTTGGCGCTCGCGCCAGCGCTTGGCCGTGCCTACAACGTCTTCACCGCGTTGGCGCTGGCCGTCCTGTTGATGACCGTGCTGGAGCCGGCGCTGCTCTACGATGCCGGCTTCCAGCTGACGGCGCTGGCGACCGCGGGCCTGCCGCTGCTCACCCCGCGCATCGCGCGCAGGCTGGTGGTCTGGCTGCGCTGGCTGCCGTTCTCCGCCGTCATCGCGGAGCTACTGGCCGTCACACTGGCGGCGCAGATTGCCACGCTGCCGGTGCTGGCGCTGACGTTCCACATCATCTCGTTCGTCGCTCCGCTTGCCAACCTGCTGACGGTGCCACTGTTGGCGCCGCTGCTGGTGCTGGGGTCGCTGGTTGCCACGGTGGGCGCCGTTGGCGGGCCACTGGCGGGCACACTCGGCCTCGCGCTGGCCTGGGTTGTCTGGCCGCTGCTGGCCTTCGTGAACGGTGCGATCGCCCTCTGTGCCGCGCTGCCAGGCGCGTTCGTGCTGGTGGGCGATGTCCCCGCCGTGCTGGCCGCGCTCTACTACGCCGTGCTGGTGGGCGCGGTCTGGCGGCTGGGTCCGCTGCTGCGCCGCTGGCGGACGCGCGCCCGTGCTCTAGCGCCTGGGCCACATCGCTTCTCCGGCCCCGCGCTCACGACTAGTATGGAGCGGGCACGCGGTGGCACGACGCATGTGCGCCTGTCGCGCGGGGCACTGGCCGCCGTGCTGGGGCTGGCGCTCCTGGGCGCGGGTGGCGCGGCGGCTCCCGCGCTCGCCTCGGCCGGCACGGCGCGCCTCTCGTTCCTAGATGTCGGCGCGGGCGGCGAAGCCAGTCTCTTGCGGCTGCCGTCGGGGGTCACCGTGCTCATCAACGGGGGGCCGGACGGTCCCGCCCTCGCAGCCGCGCTGGCGGGGCGCCTGCCCTCCTGGCAGCGTTCGCTCGATCTGGCGCTGCTGACCGATCCACGCGGCGGGGATGTGCGCGGCCTCGCGGACGCGGCGGCGCACTTCTCCATCGCACGTGGCGCCGACGCCGGCATGGTCCACCCCAGCGCCGACGACCTCGCCTGGCTGGATGCGCTGCGCCGCGCGGGCGCAATCCATACTACCGTGCGCGAGGGCGCCGTGATCCATCTCGCGTCGGACACAGTGCTGCGCGTGCTCGCGCCGCCACAGTCGCTCTTTCCGCCTGGCCAGGGCACCACCACCGCCAGCAACGACACTATCCTGCGGCTGCAGACGCCTGGCCTGCGTGTGCTCTTCCTGGGCGCGGCGGACGACTACGCGCTAGACGCGCTGGCCTACTCTGGTGAGCCGCTGGGCGCCGACGTGGTGACGGTGGCCCTGCCAAGCGGTGCGCCGCTGGATCTCGGCGGCCCGCTGGGGACCGTCCTGCGCCAGGCCCATCCGCGCCTGATCGTCGTCGGCTCCGCACCCATATCGCCCACCGCACAGACCGCGCTCGCGGCGGCTGACGCCGACGCGGCAGGCATCGACGCCGAGGTCGCCTCCACCCTCGGCGCGCTCGTGTATCGCATCGCTGCGGCGGGCACCATCGAGCTTTCCGGCGGCGCCGGCGGCTGGAGCCTCGGCGGGTAAGCGGCCGCTCCGCCTGCGCGCCTCGGCCACCGGCGCCAGCGCACCCAACGCGCTTGACACGCCATTTTGTTTAGTGCTTAACTAATTGGACGGGATGTAGAATGACCGCAGCAGATCGAGTGCGCAGCGATGGCAGACGAGATGCGCGTCTTTCGTGCTATGGGCTGCATCCATGAAGGCGAGGTATCGCGATGAAAGGCTGGGCCGTTCCCGCTTGGCTGCGGCTGATCCGCGTCTTCCAGCGGGTGGACCACGCCTCGCATGAGCAGCTGCGCGCGTGGGACATCAGCGTAGCTCAGTTCGACGTGATCGCCCATGTCGGCGCGGCCGAGGGCATGACGCAGCAAGCGCTGGCAGACCGGCTGCTGGTATCCAAGGGCAACATCTGCCAGCTGCTGGATAAGCTGGAGCATGCGCGGCTCATCGAGCGGCGCCAGGATGGGCGGGCCAATCGGCTTTATCTCACCGAGGCCGGCCACGCGCTCTTTCGCCAGGTCGTGCCTGCGCATGAGGCACTGATCGCCGACCGCCTCGCCGTACTCAGCCCGCAGGAGCAGGCGCAGCTGCATACCCTGCTGCGCAAGCTGGACCGCGGACTGAGCGAGCGCGGGGCTGCCGCCCCGCGGCACCGTGGCGAGCACGACTGAATCCCCACCTGAAGACTGACTGCGCGGAGGCGCAAAGGAGACGGCGATGAGCGGCGAGCTGGCGGGCATCCATCACATCACGGCGATTGCCGGCGATCCACAACGTAATCTGGACTTCTACACGGGATTGCTGGGGCTGCGTCTGGTCAAGCTGACGGTCAACTTCGACGATCCCGAGAGCTATCACCTCTACTACGGTGACGCGCTCGGCCGCCCAGGCAGCATCCTCACGTTCTTCGCCTGGCCGGGGGCGCGCGCCGGCCACGAGGGCGCCGGACAGATCAATCAGATCGCGCTCTCCATGCCCCCAGACACGCTCGCGTTCTGGCGCGCGCGACTGCAGCGGGCGGAGGTGGCAGCAGAGGAAACGACGACAGGCTTCGACGAGCGCGCGCTCACCTTCCGCGATCCGGATGGGCTGGCGCTGATGTTGGTGGCGGCGCAGGGCGACAGCCGCCCCGCCTGGGAGACCGGCCCCGTGCCAGCGCAGTCGGCAATCCGCGGGACGTACGCGGTCACGCTCTGGGAGGAGCAGCCCGCGGTGACGGCACACCTGCTGACAGAGACGATGGGGCTCCGGCTCCTCGCGCGGGCGGGGGACGTCGCTCGCTATGCCTTCGGGTCGGGCGCACCGGGCGCGCTGGTGGACGTGCGCGCCGCCGCTGGCACGCCGCGCGGGCAGGTTGCCGTCGGCAGCGTGCATCACGTTGCCTGGCGCACGCCGGACGACGCCGAGCAGCTCGAGTGGCGCGCGAAGCTGCTCGCACAGGGCGCGCATGTCAGCCCCGTGATGGACCGCGACTACTTCCACTCGATCTACTACCGCGAGCCGGGCGGCGTGCTCTTCGAGATCGCCACCGAGCCGCCGGGCTTCGCCACCGACGAGACACCCGAGACGCTCGGCACAGGGCTGAAGCTGCCGGCGTGGCTGGAGCCACAGCGCCGCGCCATCGAGCGCGGTCTGCCGCCGCTGCGCCTGCCAGGCGTCATGGCATAGTGACGCTCGCCTAGCTCTTCTCTTGCAAGTGCTCGACGGCCTTCACGCCGTGCTCGATGATGTTGCCGGTGCTGAAGGCCTCTTTGCGCGCGAGATTTGCCGTGGCCAAGAGTGCATGCACCGCCTCCAGCATCAAGACCGTCAGCGCCATGCCGTAGCCCAAGAGCAGGGCGATGGCGCCCGCCGCCAGCTCCGTGTGCTGGTCCGGCGGCCAGTGCGGCTGCCCCTGATAGGCCACCAGCAGCGTAGCGCCGCCGCCCACCAGCACGCCGAGGACGAAGGTGAAGACGAGGCGGAAGAAGGCTCGGAAGGCTGTCGCGATGAGATGCCCGATCACGCCCATGGCTCGCTGCTCCTTTGCGTCCCCTCGCGCCGCCGTGTCGCAGCGCAGAGGTGCTGGGTAACGAGCCAGAACCTAGCAAGTGCTATGCCGATTCTGTCTCCAGCGCGACCTGCTCACCATGTAGGCAGTCATGACCGCCGTCTACAAGACGAGCGCCCGGGTGTACCGGTTGGATCTCGTGATCGCGGCGCTTACCAGCCAGGGGCTGCCGTGCCTGGGGTTCCTCGTGCCTGTCGTGAAGGGGGTGACAGGGATGTAGCGCGGTTGGTGCCGCCGATGACGGGCTGCTGTTGGCGCGGAGAAACTGCTCAGTGGGGGCGGAGGGAGAGGGATTCGAACCCCCGGACCTTTCGGTCAGCTGTTTTCAAGACAGCCGCAATCGACCACTCTGCCATCCCTCCAGATGCCTGACCACGCACTAGCATAGCACCCTTCGCCGCCATCTTCAACGCGGGCGACGATTGGGCGGCGTCACAGAACGGCAGTCGGCGAACCCGCAGCCGCGTATTCGCCGAGCCAGCGCACCCAGCCGAGCTGCGCGCGTACGCTATTCCACAGCCGCTCGTCGGCGGTCCAATACTCGCAGCCCTCGCGCTCCGCCAGCGCAAGATAATGCGCGCCGTAGACCGCTGACAGGCCAAACCGGTCTGCAAGCTCTAGCGCGCGCGTGCTGAGGGCGAGAGGCATAGCGCTGTCGAAGTGAATGCCCCCAAGTAGTACACGTCGGAGCCCTTCGCGCGCTTCATCGAGCGTGAGCACGTTCCTGCGATTTTGTTGACGGAGGATGTTGGCGAGCTCATAGGCAAGGAGGGCAGGAGCGAGCAGCACGACACCCTGACTCGCCCACGCGCCGAGCAGTGCGCGTGCCCTGGCAGAGTCTGGCTCATCGAGCACCCACTTCACAGCGATGCTCGCGTCAACCACGACACTGCTCATTCGCCCCGTATCGCATTCTCCAAGCGCTCGGTACGCTCTTCGCGCATCTGGCGGATGAGGTCAACCGAGTCATCAAGCACGACGCCGGGATGTGCTCGTCGCCACTCTTCCTGGAAATGGCGCAGTTGTTCGGCATACTGGCGTGTAAGGGGAGTGCGCTGCGCTTTCGCCTCCTCCGTTTGCGGCGCCACGGTGCTCTCCAGTATCTGCTCGACATACTCCCGCACGGAGAGGTCGCGCTCGGCGGCGGCGATCTTGATACGCCGGCGCAGCTCGGGGCTGATGTCGATGATCAGACGGGTGCGGCGTTTGGGTGCAGGCTGCGCGGGCTGGTCGCGCTCGGTTTCGGCTGCCATATTTGTCTCTCCTTCGCGTACGTATCATGTGCAGTATAGGCATGTTGGCGACATGGTGACAAGGCGGCGAACCCCTCACTCGCCCTGCCGCTTGACGCTCTGTGGACCGCACGCTAGCATAGGATCGCCAGTGAAGGGTCCAACGCGACGCAAGCCCAGTGCATGAGAGGAGCGAGGGATGCAAACGGCGCAGGTACGCCCGTGGCTACCGGGCACGAGCGCCAGCGGAGCGGCGAAGGGCACAGCCATTCTACTTGGCGGGCTCACCCTGGTCGGTTTTGTGCCCACCATACTGTTATCAGTCAGTATAGATGGAGCCCGAGGCAGCCATCTGCCATCGCAGGCGCTGCAATGGGTCGTTACTACCCCGCCTGGCGCGCTCCTGCTGACGGCACTCTGCCTCCTAGTGCTTGGCCCACCAGTTGTCCTGTACTCGATGTGGCAACTCAGGCAGCAGGTCGCCCAGGCCATCGACATGACCGGTTGGCCACCCATAGCATGGCCCATCCCCTGGCCGACATGTCCTCAGCCTTCATCGATACAGCGCTGGTTTGGGTACGGACGCCGCGAACAAGCACTAAGTCTGATCATGCTCGTGCTCGGCACGCTGCTCGCCATCGAGCTCGTGGGCATCTTCATCGCGTCATCGCTGTATGGGTTCTATGAGCTTGGTCGTCTGCCGTGCAGAACGACTGGGACTGGGTGCTCGCCCGACTATCCTTTCATAGGAATAGCACTCGCCAGCTTGTGGGCGGCCATTGCACTTTCGTGGGTGGTACGGTTTCGCTGGCTGCGCCATGTCGAAGCGACGAGTCGCGTCTGGCTCCGCTATCGCACGTGGCTCTCGATGACGCCGCTGTACTACGAACGCCAACCAGGTGTGACGCCAGAGGCTGCCGCCGCGACGCTCGTGCGCTTCTCTTCCGCGCTGACCGTGCCGTTGGCGCGACTGGTCGCCATCGCAGGGCTTGTGATGACTCCTTACGTTCTGCTGGTGAGCGCATCCTTCGTGCTGAGTGGTTGGCTGCGACTCCAATGGATACCTGGGTAGCTCCGCGCCCGTCCTCTGCACTTGCTAACCGTTGATACGCACGCTCGATCACCTCGTGGAATCGTGCGAGGCGCTTGTGCGCTCAGTTGCCAGCAGCAGTACAATGCTGAGAGGAAATGTGTCCGGTGCTTGCGGCATCGCACCGCGCACACCCACCCATCCAGCTTCCGCCGAAACCGCCGCGAGCCGCTGCGTCCCAGGAGTTGTGAATGTGAAAATCCACGAATATCAGGCCAAGGACATCCTGCGCCGGTATGGCATCCCCGTGCATCCTGGCAAAGTCGCCACCACGCCCGAAGAGGCCGAGGCTATCGCGCGCGAGCTCGGCGTGCCCGTCGTCATCAAGGCACAGGTCTACGTCGGCGGCCGCGGCAAGGCCGGCGGCATCCAGTTCGGCGACACGCCGGAGGAGGCGCGCGAGGCGGCACGGCGCGTGCTCGGCATGGATATCAAGGGTCTGACGGTCGAGAAGGTGCTGGTCACGCCGAAGTCCGACATCCGCGAGGAATACTACGCCGGCATCGTGCTGGACCGCGCCTCACAGGCGCCGGTGGTGGTGGTCAGCGCGGCCGGCGGCGTGGATATCGAGCAGGTGGCCGAGGAGGCGCCGGAGAAGATCGTGCGCGAGCCGATCGACGTGCGCTGGGGGCTGCTGCCGATGCAGGCGCGCGACATCATGGCCCGCGCCGGGGTGCCCCACACGGTGGTCGCCAGGGGCGGCGCCATCCTCTCCGCGCTGGCCCGCGCCTACATGGGCTGCGACGCCACGCTGGCCGAGATCAATCCCCTGGCGCTGACATCCGATGGGCAGGTGATCGCCGCCGACGCCAAGATCCTGATCGACGACAACGCACTGCCCCGCCAGCAAGAATATGCTAGCTGGGCGGAGCCGGAGGAGGCGAACCCGCTGGAGTTCGAGGCCAAGGCCGAGGGGCTGACCTACGTGAAGCTGGACGGCGACGTGGGCATCATCGGCAACGGCGCCGGCCTCGTGATGACGACGCTGGACATGGTCGCGCGCGCCGGCGGCAAGCCCGCCAACTTCCTGGATATCGGTGGCGGCGCCAAAGCCGACATCGTCTACAAGTCGCTGATGTTCGTGGCGCGCGACCCGCAGGTCAAGGGCATCCTCGTCAATATCTTCGGCGGCATCACGCGCGGCGAAGAGGTGGCCAAAGGGGTGCTGATGGCGCAGCACGAGCTGCCGGCGGGCATGCCGGTGGTCGTGCGCCTCTCTGGCACCGGCGAGGCGGAGGGCCGCGCGATGCTGGCTGACGCCGGACTGACCTGGGGCCAGGATATGCGCGACGCCGCACAGAAGATCGTCGCCGCGATTCAGGCCAGGGGGTAGCGCAACGTGAGCATACTTTTCGACGCAAGCTCGCGCGTGCTCGTGCAGGGCATGACGGGACGCGAAGGCCTGTACCACACCAAAGGCATGCTGGCGGCCGGCACAAAGATCGTCGGCGGCGTGACGCCGGGCAAGGGCGGCGAGACCGTCGAGGGCCAGCCGGTCTTCGATACGGTACGTGAGGCGCGCTCAGCCACCGGCGCCAACGTCTCGTGCATCTTCGTGCCGCCTTTGGGCGCTGCGGACGCGATCATGGAGGCGGCGGTGGCCGGTGTCGAGCTGGTCGTCTGCATCACCGAGGGCATCCCCGTCAACGACATGACACGCGTGGCGGCCTTCCTGAAGGAGCACCCAACACGCCTGATCGGGCCGAACTGCCCGGGGGTGGCGACGCCCGGCGCCGGCAAGGTCGGCATCATGCCCTACCACATCATGACCCCGGGCCGCGTCGGCTTTGTCTCGCGCTCCGGCACGCTGACCTACGAGGTAGTGGCCCTGCTCACGGGCGCCGGCCTGGGCCAGTCCAGCATCATCGGCATTGGCGGCGACCCGATCATCGGCACGACGTTTATCGACTGCCTGCGCCTCTTCGCGGAGGATCCCGCCACCGACGTCGTGGTGATGTGCGGCGAGATCGGTGGCAGCGATGAGGAAGACGCCGCGGCCTACGCGGCGAAGATGACGAAGCCGGTAGTCGGCTTCATCTCTGGGCGCACGGCGCCGCCGGGCAAGCGCATGGGGCATGCCGGCGCGATCATCTCTGGCAAGACGGGCACGGCGCAGGGCAAGGTGGACGCGCTGCTGACCGCCGGCGTTCCCGTCGCCGAGACCATCTTCGACATCCCCGAGCTGACTCGCCAGGCGCTCGCTCGCCGATAGGAGATTCCTAGAGGCGGTTGCGAAACGCCATTGCAACAGCTGGCGTGCTGTGGTTTGCGTGTCTCCTCCGTCGTGCTTGACCTCTCGCGTCGCAGCCAGATGCACGGTGTCTGGCAGGTGAGATCTGGTGGGCAGGAACAAACGGGAGGCCATTAGCGTCTCTGCTAAACGGGAGGGGAGGCCTCTACCGTCGCTAGCGCGCGCTCTCGAGAAAGAGCGAGCACGCTCTGTTGAGTGTGCGTCGTGTCGGCCGACCGACCAAAGGAGCGCAAGATGACCGCGTGGCGCGACACGCATCGGGTCCGGCTGTGGTGCGATTGGGTGTTCCTCACGGTCGGGCTCGTGGCGCTGTGCATCCCCCTCGATCTCGTCGCCGACGCGGCGTACCGCCAGGATGGCGCAGTCCTCTACCTTCTTCCCGGCTGAGGGCCCCTGGCTTCAGCCATGGGGGTGAATGCCGGGCCGTCCGCAGACGGCGACTGGCCGAGGCCGCTTGGCACAGCTGGCCTTCAGGTGCGATACTGCCTGTATGCGCACGGGCGATGACCCCGTGTCTGGTGGGCGTCGGCCCAATGCACCTTCCTAATCGAGTGTTTGCGGCGTTCCGCTGGGCAAACCGCCAGCGGGTAAAACATTC
>Ga0070706_100004430_pt1 | contig 13563 bp, 11 predicted proteins | sample KBSK5501metaG_FD_65476 | JGI IMG/M metagenome (GOLD analysis project Ga0070706, IMG submission 65476) | Corn, switchgrass and miscanthus rhizosphere microbial communities from Kellogg Biological Station, Michigan, USA - KBS K5-50-1 metaG | ecosystem: Host-associated > Plants > Roots >...
GACTTGGACTTCGTGCCGTAGTAGCCCTTGGCGAGCGCCAGGGTCTTGGCCCGCCGATTTTTTCTCTTCGGTCCTCTTTTTACGCGAGGCATGTCGCAATCTCCTTGAGCCGGTCGTCGGAAGGCGGGAGGTCGCAGGCGGGCGCCGTTCGCTCCGCCTTCCGGCTGCCGCCTGCCGGTCTTCCGTTTTCACGCATACGGCAGCATCTCCCGGACGCGCTTGGCGTCGGCGGCCGACACCGTCGTGGCCCGAGCGAGCCCGCGCTTCCGGCCGGGCGCCTTCTTGGTCAGGATGTGGCTCTTGTAGGCCTTACCGCGCTTGAATTTGCCGGACGCGGTCTTCCTGAAGCGCTTGGCCGCGCCGCGGTGGGTCTTCAATTTGGGCATCTGCCTGTCACTCCTTCGGTAGGCGGTAAGGGGTAGGACGGCAGGCGGCGGTTACGTCGTTCGCCTCCCGCCTTTCGCCTCCCGCCCTCCCGGCCCACGCTTTCTTCATCACGCCTTCGCCACTCTCTCGTGCGCCTTCACGGGGGAGAGGATCTGATAGAGGCGGTTGCCTAGCATCTCCGAGCGGGACTCCGCGACGGCCTTGCCGGCGAGGTCCGAAAGGAGCCGATCCAAGACCTTCTGGCCGTTTTCGCGCCGCGCCATCTCGCGACCGCGGAATTGAACGGTGGCCTTGACCTTGTCGCCGTGCGCCAGAAACTTCAGGATGTTCTTCATCTTGAAGTCGTAGTCGTGGTCGTCGATGTTGGGGCGGAATTTCACTTCTTTGACCTGCGTCGTTTTCTGTTTCTTCTTGGAGTCCTGCTGCTTCTTCTTCTGCTGGTAGATGAACTTGCCGAAGTTCATGATCCGGCAGACCGGGGGGTTGGCCGTCGGGGCGATCTCGACGAGGTCCAGTCCCACCTCGCGGGCCTTCTGGAGCGCATCGGCCATCGGCACGACGCCGAGCGGCTCGCCCGCCTCTCCGATCAGGCGGACCTCTTTCCACCGGATTTGATCGTTGACACGGATGCTCTTCTTATCGATCTTTCACCTCCGAAATCAGCTCCCGCCGTTTCTCGGCGACCGCGCGATCGGCGACCGCCAGAAACTCCTCGACCGACATCGTCCCCGCATCGCCGCCGTGCCGCAGACGCACCGCGAGCGTTCCAGCCGCGGCTTCCTTCTCGCCGACGATCAGCATGCTGGGCACCTTCTGCATTTCCGCCTTCCGGATGCGCGCGCCGAGCTTCTCGTTGCGGTCGTCGAGCTCGATCCGAAGTCCGCTCTCCGAGAGCCTCCGAGCGAGCGAGCGAGCCGTTTCGGCGAACCGGTCCGACACGGGAAGCATCGTTGCCTGAACGGGAGCGATCCAGAATGGGAAATTCCCGCCGGTGTGCTCGATCAGGATCCCCAGGAAGCGCTCGAGCGAGCCCAGGATCGCGCGATGGAGCACGACGGGGCGGTGGGGCTTGCCGTCCTCTCCGATGTAGGTCAGGTCGAAGAGGTCCGGCTGCGCGAAATCGACCTGCATCGTGCCGAGCTGCCAGGGTCGTCCGATCGCGTCCTTGACCCGAAAATCGATCTTCGGGCCGTAGAAGTTGCCGTCCTTGGGCGTGACGACGTACGGCCTGCCGAGTCTCTCGAGCGACGAGGCGAGCACGGCTTCCGCCTTGTCCCAGTTCTCGTCCGAGCCGATCCGCTGGTCCGGCCGGGTTCCGAGCGAGATATCGACGTCCTGGAATCCAAACGTGCGGTACACGTCGTCGAGGAAATCGACGAAGCGTCCGATCTCCGCCTCGATCTGATCGATCGGGCAGTAGATGTGGGAATCGTCCTGGGAGAAGGTGCGCACGCGCGTCAGCCCGGCCGTCACGCCGGAACGCTCGTACCGATGCAGCCGGCCGAAGTCGGCGAAACGCACCGGAAGCTCCCGGTACGACCAGAGCCGTTCCTTGAACAGCAAATGGTGGCCGGGACAATTCATTGGCTTGACCCCAAACTCCCGCTCGTCGATCTCCGTGAAATACATGTTGTCGCGGTAGTTCTCGTAATGCCCCGAGATCTTGAAGAGCTCGGCATCGAAGATCTGAGGCGTGATGACCTCGTCGTAGCCGCGCCGCCGGTATTCCTCGCGCAAATACGAGATCAGCCCGTTGTAGAGCGTGGCGCCCCTGGGATGGAAGAAGGGCGAGGCCGGAGCGAGAGGATGGAAGGAGAAGAGGTCGAGCTCCTTGCCGAGGCGGCGATGGTCCCGCGCTCTCGCCTGCTCGAGCCGCGAGAGGTGCTCGTCGAGCTCCTTCTGCGTCAGGAAACAGGCGCCGTAGATGCGCTGGAGCATCGGGTTTCTCTCGTCCCCCTTCCAGTACGCGCCCGCCGTGTGCGTCAGCTTGAAGACGCCCAGACGCCCGGTGGACGGAACATGTGGGCCGCGGCAGAGGTCGATGAAATCCTTCTGCCGATAGCAGGAGACCTTCTCGTCGGGGATGCCGCGGATGATCTCGACCTTCAGCGCGTCCCCCTGCTGAGCGAAGATCTTGATCGCCTCCTCCTTCGACATCTCGAGACGCTCGACCGGGTTGTCTTCGGCGACGATGCGGCGCATCTCGGCCTCGATCGCCTCGAGATCCTCCGGCGTGAAGGGGCGGCCCGGTTCGAAATCGTAGTAGTAGCCGTTCTCGATCGCCGGGCCGATCCCGATCTGCACGTTCGGAAAGAGTCGCTTGACCGCGTTGGCCGTCAGGTGCGCCGTCGAGTGGCGGTAGAGCCCGACGGCGTCGGGAGACCGGGGCGTGACGATCTCCACCGACGCGTCGGAGGTCACGGGAGCGGAAAGATCGACGATCCTGCCGTCGATCTTCGCCGCGAGCGCGTCCTTCGCCAGGCGCGGACCGATTCCTTCGGCGATCTCGCGCAGGCTCGTGCCCTTCGGAACCTTCCGCTTCGAGCCGTCGGGGAGCGTGATCGTGACCGTCTGCGCCAGAGCTTCCATTGTCTCCGCAATAAATGAAAAAACGCGGGTGCCCCGCGTTTGGTGACTTGGTAGGCGCTAACGGGATCGAACCGTTGACCTCTACCGTGTGAAGGTAGCGCTCTCCCAGCTGAGCTAAGCGCCTGCTTGTCGAAGAAACTGGTAGGCTCGAGCGGATTTGAACCGCTGACCCCTACCGTGTCAAGGTAGTGCTCTCCCCCTGAGCTACGAGCCTGTTCTTCGGTCCCGGGTTCTCCCGGGGGGCTACGGGCCGGAAGCCCGCAGGAGCATTTTCATCCCGGCCTTCGTCCCTGATTGAAAAAGATCCGAGCCGCCGGCGAATCGCCGGAGACGGCGCAATGTACCAGAGGGCGCTCCGGGTCGCAAACGAAGGAGAGCCGAGCCGCCCGGCGTCCGCGGCTGCTATATTGATTCGACTCTCGCGATGTCGTCTGCAATCCGAGCCTCGTTGAGCTCGCTCGCCCGGCGCTGGGCCGCTCTGCGCGCCGCGCGAGCCGACGCCGCGGCGGCTCGGGATTTCTGGGACGCCGGGGCTCCCGGAGAGCCGGAGGACCGTTACTGGGGCGCCCAGCCCCTTGTGCGGCGAGCGATCAATCGCCGCGTGACCGGAGATCCGAATCGTTGGCCCATGGAGTGGTTTGCGCAGAAGTTCGCGCCGGAGCCTCTGCCTCTGGGCCTGTCGATCGGCTGCGGCACAGGCCTGCTCGAGCGCGACGCGCTCGCGAAGGGGATCTGCGAGCGGCTCGCGGGTGTGGACTTTTCGGCGGAGGCGATCGCCGAGGCCCGACGCGGTGCCGAAGAGGCCGGGTTCGCGCGCCGGCTCGAGTACCGCGTCGGCGACATCAATGCTCTTCACCTCCCGGCCGAGCGGTTCGATATCGTCTTCTTCCACGGCTCCCTCCACCACGTCCATCAAGTCGAGCACGTGCTGGGTCAGGTCCGCGCCGCTCTGAAGCCGGGAGGGCTCCTCTACCTGGACGAGTACATGGGACCTTCGCGCTCGGAGTGGACCGACGCCAACTGGGGCTTCGCCCGCAGCGCCTTCGACGCCTTACCGCCCGAGCTGAAGAATCGGCCGGCGCTCGCGATTCCCCTTCCGATGGACGATCCGTCGGAATCGGTGCGCTCGAGCGCGATCCTGCCGTGCGTCCGGCGGCTCTTCGACGTTCGGGAAGACCGGCCCTACGGCGGCAACATCCTCTGGTTCGTCTTCCCTTGCCTCGACGTCGCTCGGCTTCGCGAGGACGAGACCGGCGCGCTGTCGGGGTTGATCTCACTCGAGGACCACCTGCTGGAGAAAGGGTGGGTCGAATCCTATTTCCGGGTCCTCGTGGCGAACAGGCGTTGACCGTGACTCGTGACTCGTGAATCGTGAATCGTGAATCGAACCTGATCGAATCAAGTCGGCTCACGCCTCGCGGTTCACGATTCACGGCGCGGTTCGGCCTCGCGACGCTCCTCGCCTTCGACCTCGTCCTCTTCGCTCCCCTGCTCTCCTCGGGCGGCGTCTTCTCGTCTCACGACTTCGTCCGCGCGCACCATCCGTGGCGTCGCGCGGGCCAGGGGGTCCTCGAGGCCGAGAACCGCCTCCTCTCGGATCCCGCGGCCTCCGGCGAGACGACGCTCGTGAGGTATCGGCAGTTTCCCTCCGGTTTCTTCTGGAATCCGTGGGTGGGCTCAGGCTCGATCGGACCCTTCCACCTCGCTCAGGGGTTCCTGTCTCCGTTCGCCGTCCTGCCGGCGCTTCTCCTGCCGGAGGCGGGGATCGAGACGGGCATCCTCTTTTTGAAATTCCACTTCGCCTTCCTGGCGATGTACGCGTTCCTGCGCTCTCGCCGCTTCGGCGACCTCGCCGCCTCTGCCGGCGCGGCGGCCTGGGCGTTCTCCACGGGTCAGACGGTGTGGGGCCTCTGGATGCAGAGCTCCGTCTCGGCGACGTACCCGCTGCTGCTGATGTCCGTGGATCGCGCGTTCGAGGAGCGACGTACCGCCAGCGCGCTGCGCTTCGCGGCTCTGTCCTTCCTCCTGTGCCTCTCCGGTGGATTCCCTCACTGGATCCTTTACGGTGCCCTCGCCGCGGCGTTCTACGCGTTCGTCCGCTCGATCGAGCGACGCGGGCGCGGGGCGGCTCGCGCGGCCCTGCGGCTTTCTGCGGCGGGCGCCATCGCGGCGGCCATCCTCCTCCCCTCGATTCTGGCGAGCGCCCGGTTCCTGCGCGAGTCCGGATACTCGTCCATGCGGCGCGGCATGGGCTCGTCACACGCGCTCCCGCTGCGGCATCTGCGCCTCTATGCCTGGCCCGATTATCAGGGCACCCCGCGGCGGGACGACTACCGGGGAGTAGGCTGGATCTCCGGCGACAACTACATCGAGACCGCGTGCGGCATCGGGACGACGACCGTGGCTCTCGCTTTTCTGGGGCTCTCCGCGCTGCGCCGGAGAACCGAGGGTCTCTTCGCTCTGCTGCTCGGCGCGGCCGTCGCCCTTCCGCTCTACGCGGGCGGACGGATCCTCTCGGCCGTCGGCGGAATGCCGCTCCTCGACATCAGCCTCTTCGCGAGGGCCAAGATCCTGATCGTCCTGGCGCTGGCGATTCTCGCCGCCTGCGGCGCTGAGGCCCTCGAACGACGCGCCGGCGCGGTGCCGTTGCGGATCTTCGCCGTCGCCTTGCTCCCCTTCCTGATCGCGGTTCCGCTCGCCTTTCTCGCGCTCGACTTCTACCCGATCTGCCGGCCCGCCGAGGCCGTCTTTCGCGACACGCCGGGCATTCGTCGTCTCCGGGAGGCGCTCGGCGAGGGAGCCCGGTTCGCGGCGGCGGGATGGACCCTGATTCCGAACGTGGGAGAGGCGCTCCATCTCGAGGATGCCCGCGGACACTTCCTTCTGGACGCGGCATATCGGCGGCTCGTTTCGGCCGCGGACCCGTCATCCTTCGGCTCCTATGGAACGTACCTGGTCTTCGATCCGCTCTCGCTCGATCCGCGCTCTCCGGTGCTCGACCTTCTCGGGGTCCGCGTCCTCGCCGCGCCGCCGGGCGTCGCGGAACCGGTCGGGCCCGAGGTCGAACGGCGCGACGCGGCGCCCTTTCGGTCGATCGGGAGCCCTCCGGCGTCCGCGCGCACGGCGGTCCTGCCGCCGTTTCGCCGGATCTACGACGGGCCGGAGATGACATTGTTCGAACGACCCGACCCTCTGCCTCGCTTCTTTCTGGCCGCGCGCGTTCTCACCGGAGGAATCGAACAGGCGCGGACGGCGGATCGGGAGACGCTATCCCGCGCCGTGTTCGTCTCACCAGAAGACGCCCACCGCCTCGGAAGCGGTGCCCCGCGGGCGGCGGAGGGCTCGGTTCGCCTGCAAAGGACGAGTCCCGAGCGGTTCCTCGTCGAGGTGGACAGCGCGGCCCCGACGCTCCTCGTCTCCTCCCAGAAGCGGTTCCCGCCGTACTGGCGCACATTCGTCGACGGGCGCGAGGTCGAGTCGTTTACGGCCGACGGGCTCTTCCTGGGGGTGGATCTTCCGGCGGGTCGCCATCGCGTAGAGGGCAGGTTCCGCATCCCGCGCGAGGAGCTGCTCATTTCCGTGGCGGGCCTGATCCTCCTGGTTATCGTGCTAGTGAGAAGCTATCGGCTCTCAGCTGACAGCTCATGAAGCTCGTCATCCAGATTCCGGCCTACAACGAGGAGGCGACGATTGCGAAGGCGCTCGCCGCGCTGCCGCGTCGCGTCCCCGGTTTCTCGTCGGTCGAGACACTCGTCATCGACGACGGCTCGACCGATGGGACGGCGGAGCGGGCAAAGGCGGCCGGCGCCGACAGGGTCGTGCGACTCACGACCAACCGGGGGCTCGCCGAAGCGTTTTCGCGGGGGCTGAACGAATCCGCCGCGATGGGGGCGGACGTCGTCGTGAACTTCGACGCCGACCTCCAGTACGATCCCGCGGACATCCCTGCGCTCGTGGCTCCGATCCTCGAGAACCGCGCCGACTTCACGATCGGGGACCGCGGCCCGGGACAGCTCGAGCACTTCTCCCCGGCCAAGCGGCTGCTCCAGCGGCTGGGCAGCTGGGTGGTGCGGCAGGCCTCCGGGGTCGAGATCACCGATGCGGTCTCCGGCTTTCGAGCCCTGTCGCGAGAGGCGGCGCGGCGCATCAACGTGTTCTCGAAGCTGACGTACACGTTGGAGACGCTGATCCAGGCCACCACGAAGGGACTTCGGGTCGCGTCGGTGCCGGTCAAGGCCCACGCGCCGGTTCGCCCCTCGCGCCTCTTCACCTCCACGACGAAGTACGTGCTGCTCCAGGGCGCAAACGTGCTGCGGATCACGGCTCTCTACAAACCGCTGAAGATCTTCTCGACGGCGGCCGCGGCATTCGTCGCGGTCGGCCTCCTCCTCGGCCTCCGTTTCCTCGGCTTCTACGTCTTCGGCGCGAACCCGGGCGGCCACATCCAGTCGCTCATCCTGGCCGCCGTTCTGGTCGTCGTGGGGTTTCAGACGTTCCTGATCGCCCTGCTCGCCGACCTCGTCGCGATCAATCGGCGGCTGCTGGAGGAGATGAGGCTGAGGGAGCCTTCAGCGGTCAGCTCTCAGCTTTCAGCCGGGAGCGATAAAACACCGGCCCGGACGGATAGCTGACAGCTGATAGCTGACGGCTATTTCAGGCCCAGTCCCCGGCCTTCCGCGCCAGGACGGGAGCGCCCTCGAGAAACGTCAGGATTGCTCGCGTGTTCTCGGCGACCGCGAACAGGATCCGATCCTCGGTCCGAGCGAACTTCTTCTGGATCGCTAGCTCGAACTGCTGGAGCAGCGGATTGAAGTAGCCGCCGATGTTCGCGATCACGATCGGTTTGCCGTGGATTCCCAGCTGCTTCCACGTGATCATTTCGATGAGCTCTTCCATCGTGCCGAAGCCGCCCGGGAAAGCGACGAAGGCGTCGGAGAGGTCGAAGAGGAGCTGTTCGCGCTCGTGCATGGTCTCGACGACTCGCAGTTCGGTCAACCCGCGGTGAGCCGCCTCGCGTCCCTGCAGCGCCTTGGGAATCACGCCCGTGACCTTCCCCCCGGCGGAGAGCACCGAGTCGGCGAGCGCGCCCATCAGGCCCCGAGACGATCCGCCGTACACCAGGCGCACGCCTCGGCGCGCGAGCTCTTCTCCGAACACCCGAATCTCCGCTTCGACCGCGGCCTCCCGGTTCGGGCTCGAGCCGCAGTAGACGCAGACGCTCTTGAGCTCCATGGTGCGATCTTAGCCCGCGCCGACGAAGCGGCTTCCGGGCGAATCGATCGGCACCCCGGCGCGGCACAGCGGGCACTCGGTCTGGGGCCAGGACGGGATCGAGAGCGACAGCAGCGAACGAGAGGGGACAGCGAAGGCTCCGGGCGGCAGCCCGCGGTCCACGATCGATCCGACGGCCGCGACTCTCGCGCCCGCGGACTCGATCGCCGCGGCCGCCTCCCGCGTGGAGGCGCCCGTCGTGAAGACGTCCTCGACGACGACGACGCGTTCGCCCGGTTCCACGGTGAATCCACGGCGCAGGGCGAAGGCTCCGCCATTGCGCTCGACGAAGAGCGCCCGCAGCCGCAATGCCCGCGCCGTCTCGTGGCCGATGATCATCCCGCCCAGTGCGGGCGAAACGACCGCCCCCGGCGCGAACTCCCGCAGACGTTCGGCGAGCTCGCTGCCGGCTCGCTCCGCTCGGTCCGGCCACATCAGCAGTCGGGCGCACTGCAGGTAGCGGTCGGAGTGCAGGCCGGAGGAGAGGCGGAAGTGGCCCGTGAGGAGGGCGCCGGTTTCTTCGAAGTCTTTGAGGGAAAGCACTGGGGAAAGCTATCAGCTATCAGCTATCAGCTATCAGCAGAAGGCTTCGTCTTGGGATTTTGGCTGAGAGCTGAAAGCTGTGAGCTGTGAGCTGACAGCTACTCAAGCATCCGTCTCCCTGCTGATCTTGTGGTGCTCGATCTTCTTGTACAGATTCGACCTCGGCGTCTGGATCACCTCGGCCGTCCGGCTGATGTTCCAGCCATTCTCACGAAGCTTGGATACCAGAAATTCCCTCTCCGCAAACTCCTTGAACTCCGAGAGGGTTTCGAGAGGGAGCCCGCGGCTTGCGATCTCGCTCGGCGCGACCCGCGCCTCCGGGGGAAGGTCTCGCGCCTCGATCGGATCGGCGTCCGTCATGATGAGAACTCGCTCCACCAGGTTCTTCAGCTCCCGGACGTTTCCGGGCCAGCTGCGTGCCCCGAGCAACGCGAGCGCTCCCGGCGCGAATCGACGCGGCCGGCGGTGGTCGCGCTCGGAGAAGAGGCGCGTGAAGTGTTCGGTCAGGGCGGAGATGTCCTGGACCCTTTCTCGAAGCGGGGGCGTGCGCAACGGGACGACGTTCAGCCGAAAGTAGAGGTCCTCGCGGAACCGCGCCGCCTTGATCGATTCCGTCAGGTCGCGGTTGGTCGCGGCGATCACCCGGACGTTGACCCGGCCGACGCGGGCGGCGCCCACCGGTTCGACCTCTCCCGCCTCGAGCACGCGCAGAACCTTCGCCTGCGCGCGAGCCGACATGTCTCCGACCTCGTCGAGGAAGATGGTTCCCCCGTCGGCCTCCACGAACTTGCCGATCTGCTTGCGCACGGCGCCCGTGAAGCTTCCCTTCTCGTGCCCGAAGAGCTCCGACTCGATCAACTCCTCCGGAATGGCGGCGCAGTTGACCTGGATGAAAGGGCCCGAGGCGACCCGAGAACCCCGGTGGATCTCGCGGGCGACGAGCTCCTTGCCTGTACCGCTCTCGCCCAGGATGAGCACGGTGGCGGCGGTCGGAGCCGCGCGAGCGACCTCGGAGCGCAACCGCCGCATCGGCTCGCTGTCACCGACGAGCGTCGTTTCTTCCTCGACGCGCCGCCGCAGCCGCTCGTTTTCCGCCCGCAGCCTCTTGCCGGAAAGGGCGTTGCGGACGGACACCAGGACGCGCTCGCGCTGGAGGGGCTTTTCGAGGAAGTCGACGGCGCCCCGACGCGTGGACTCCACCGCTGTCGCGATGTCGCCGTGTCCCGAGATCATCAGGACCGGCGGCGCTCCCTCGCGCGACACGATTCGATCGAGAGTCTCGAGCCCGTCCATCCCGGGCATCTTGATGTCGAGAAGGATCGCGTCGACCGGCGCCCCGTCGAGCTCGGAGAGGCCGGAGCGCCCATCCGCCGCCGTGACGGCCTCGTAGCCCTCGTACTCGAGCACCATTCGGATGGTGTCCCGAATCGCGGCCTCGTCGTCGATGATCAGAATTCGCTGCGCCATGAACCGAGTCTCAGGTTTCAGGTTTCGAGTTTCAAGTTTGAGCACCCCTCCTGAAGCCTGAAACTTGAAACTTGAAACCAACCCGCAATATGCCCCCAAAAGCAAACGCCCGCCGGAGCGGGCGTTTGCGAGCCGGACCGCGCTTGCCCTCAGTCGCCGATCTTCACCAGCGCGAACCGGGAGACGTCGGCGCGGGGGCTGTAGACGTAGAGCTTCAGGTACTCCCCCTTCCTGGCGCGAGCGACCAGCTTGCCGAACTCGTCGGCTCCCGAAACCCTCTGCCCGTTGACCTGCGTGATGATGTCGCCCTCCTGGATCCCGGCGTCCGCCGCGGCCGACACCTCCTTGACGTGCACAACCAGCAGCCCCTCGACGCCCTGACGGATCCGTTGCATCTGTCGGACCTGCGGCGTCAGCTCCATCACCTGGATGCCGATCTTCTCGCGCGAATCGTCGGAGCTGACCTTCTCGGGCGACTCCTTCTCCGAGCCCTCGATGTCGCGCTCCGCCAGGGTCGCGGTCGCGCTCGTCTCCTTACCTTCTCGGACCAGGCCCAGGCGGACCCTGCTGCCCGGCGTCTTGTTCGAGACGTAACCGATCAGGTCGCGCGTGTCCTTGACCGGGACAGAGTCGACTGAGACGATCGTGTCGCCTGGCTTCACTCCCGCCTTCTCGGCGGGTTTGCCGGTCTCGACGGACTCCACGAAGGCGCCCTCCTCCTTTTTCAACCCGAATGCGGCGGCGCGGTCTGAATCCACGTTGACGATGTTGATACCGAGGAATCCGCGAACGACCTTTCCCTTCTCTCTCAGCTGGGGAAGGATCGCCTTCAGGGTGTTGATCGGAATCGCGAATCCGATGTTCTGCGCGGGACGGAACATCGCCGTGTTGATGCCGATCACCTCCCCGGCGACGTTCAGGAGCGGGCCTCCGGAATTGCCGAAGTTGATCGCCGCGTCGGTCTGGATGTAGTTCTCGAAGGAACGGGTCGCGGCGTCCGCCGTGAGCCCCGAACGATCCTTGGCCGAGACGACGCCGACCGTCACCGTCTTGTCGAAGTTGAGCGGGTCGCCGATCGCCATGACCCACTCGCCCACGCGAAGCTTGTCGGAGTCGCCCAGCGCGAGCGGCGTCAGGCGCTGCTTCGCGTCGATCTTGAGTAACGCCAGATCCGTGGCGGGGTCCTTGCCGACGAGCTTGGCCGTGTGCTTCTCCTTGTTGTTGATTCGGACCTCGATCTTGTCGGCGCCCTCGACGACGTGGTTGTTCGTCACGATGTAGCCGTCCTCGGAGATGATGAAACCCGTCCCGCCCTGAACCTCCTTGTGCTCCTCGTCGTCCCGGGGCTGGTTTCGCCTCGGCCCGTTCGGCGGCCCGAAGAAGAACTCGAAGGGGTCGCCCTCCCCGCCGAAGGGGTTCAAGAACCGCCGCCCCCGGTTGCCCTTCACGATGTCGGTGGAGGTGATCGAAACGAGCGACGGCATGGCTTCCTGCGCGATGTCGGCGAACGAGGGGAGCAGGACGCCCCCGGAGCGCGTGCTCCGGGCCGCGGGGACCTCGCGCTGAGCCTCGGAGCGGGGCGTGACGTTGACCGAGCCGGCCACGACCATCCCGAAGACGACCGCGGCGGCGATCAAGGCGGAAAAGGAGAGCGCGCGTTTTGTGGTTCTTTCCATATGAAAAATCTTTCTCCTAGCCCTTTCTCCCATTTTGGGACAACAAGGCAACGCGCCTCCCGACCTCGGCATTCCTGGGTCGGGCGGGAATCCGGAACCGTTCGTGCTCCACGAGTATGCACCGATCCATCGCGACGCCGACGCCGGCCGCCTCCAGGCGTTCGGCCGAGTCGCGGTCGACGACGCCAAGCTGCATGAAGAAGAAGCCCGCCTTCCGCTCGATCGCCTGCGCCGCGATCGGAGCGACCGCATCGGAGCGTCGGAAGACGTCGACGATGTCGATCCTGACCTCCTCCGGGATCTCGAGGAGTGAGCGGAAGCAGGGCTTCCCCAGGATCTCGCGATGACCCGGATTGACGGGAACGACGCGGTAACCCTGCGCCAGCAGATAGCGGGCGATCGCATGGGAGGCCCGCGCGGGGTTGGGGGAACAACCCACGACGGCGATGGTTTCCGCCGTCTCGAGCGCCCCGCGAATCTTCTCCAGCTCGTTCAGCGTGTGCCTCCGGCCTCTTCCGATTCAGGACGCAGGTTGTAGAAAAAGGTTACGGTCACGCCCTCACGGTCTTCGTGCAGCTCGGTCGGCAGCGGCCGGAACGGCGAGGACTTGGTGATCGCCTGAAAAGCCGCGAAGTCGAACGGAGGGATTCCGGAGGTCCGAATGATCTTCGCTTCCGCGACCCGCCCGTCCGCGAGGATGAAGAATCGGACCGTGAGCTTCCCCTTCCAGCCCAACCTCGCGAGCTCGGGCACGTCCCAGTGCAGCTTGATCCGTCGGACCATCTCCGCGGCGTAGGCGCCCCAGTCGTACCAGGTCGTGTCGAATGAGATCGGGCCGGAATCGACGAAGCCGCCGCCGGGGTTTCCCTCCGGCGCCCCGCCTTCGCCGCCCACCGTCCCCCGCGCGGCTTCCCGGATCGCGCTGTCGAGCCCGGCGAGCCGCGTCGATTCCCGAGGCCCGAGGCTCGTCTCTCGGCGGCTCGACGTCGGGAACTCGGAGGGGTTCGAACGCGGCTCCGATTGGGCCTCGGCCGCCGCGGTTTTCCGCTCCGCCTCGGCGGTGGCGCCCTTTCGCGCGGGAACCGCGCTCCCCGGGACCCGCGGCGACCGCGGCCCTGGAGAGAGGCCGGCGATGCCTTTGGACGGCGGTACGAAGGGACTGTTCGACTTGGGCCGCGAGGCGTCGCCGCCGCCCGCCCGCCGGTCGGCGTCGGACAGCGGGGAGCGCTTGGGGTTCGGCCGGGATGGGCCGGGAGCCTCCTGGAAGATGACGGGAATGGGAGTGTCGTCTTTGGGCTGCGGCTGGAGGAGGGCGGCGAAGAGATCCCCCTTCGAGTCCGAGGGCGTCCGCGCTGGCAGGACGATCAACAGGATCAGGATGCAGAGGTGCGCCAGGAGCGAGATGAGGATCGCGCGCTCGATCGGAAAGGAGCTCGGCGAAGGCTCCTCCAGACCGGCGAGCTCGCCGAGCGTGCTGTGGGCGACGAAGGGCGCGCGCGGCTGCCGGCCGGCGGCGACCGATGCCGGCCGCGGTTCCTCGGCGGCCTCAGCGGCGACACGAGACGGGGCGGCGGCATTCCGGGCGTCCGGTAGCGCGTAGCCATCGAGCCCTTCGAGCATCCGGTGACCC
>Ga0070706_100004432_pt1 | contig 13562 bp, 8 predicted proteins | sample KBSK5501metaG_FD_65476 | JGI IMG/M metagenome (GOLD analysis project Ga0070706, IMG submission 65476) | Corn, switchgrass and miscanthus rhizosphere microbial communities from Kellogg Biological Station, Michigan, USA - KBS K5-50-1 metaG | ecosystem: Host-associated > Plants > Roots >...
TGATCGCGCTGACTAACCTTCACAATCCCAGCAGCGCGCTCGTTGATGATCAGACGCTGCGCCAGATTGGTACGTTGGCGCGCGGCGTAGGAGCACGCGTACTCGTCGATGAAGTTTATCTCGAAGCGATGTTCGAAGACGCACCCCGCTCGTCGGTGCATCTCGGGCCGGAGTTCATCGCCACCACCAGCCTGACAAAAGGCTACGGATTAAGCGGTCTGCGCTGTGGATGGATTCTCGCCGAGCCTGGGTTGGCGCAGCGAATACGATTGCTTCACGATCTATTCGGCGCGCTGGCCCCGCATCCGGCTGAGCGACTCAGCGTAGTTGCGCTTGAGCGCCTGCCGCAAATTACAGCTCGCGCCAAACGCATTCTGGGAAGCAATCGCGCGGCGTTGAATGAGTTTTTTGACTCGCGCGACGATCTGGAGGTTGTGCGAACCGATTCAGGCACTACTTCGTTCCCTCGACTGCGAAATGGCAGCGTCGAATCGCTTTGCAATTTGCTGCCCGATAAGTACGACACGGCCGTCGTGCCGGGCCGCTTCTTTGAAATGCCACAACACTTCCGCATCGGTATGTGCTGTGAGCCGGAGCTCTTCAAGACGGGAATCGAACGATTGGGCGCGGCCCTCGATGAATCGCGAGGATGAAACTCAACATCATTGGCGGCGGACCGGCGGGATTGTATTTCGCCATCTTGATGAAGAAGGCCAATCCCGATCACTCAATTACGATCTATGAGCGCAACGGACCCGACGATACGTTTGGTTGGGGCGTGGTATTTTCGGGAAAGACGCTCGCAAATCTACGCGACGCCGATGAGGCGTCCCATACCGAAATCACCCGCAACTTTGAAGCCTGGGACAATGTCGATGTCGTTCACCGCGGCGAGAAGATTTCCATTCACGGAAACAGCTTTTCAGGAATCGCCCGCATCCGGCTCCTCAACATTCTGCAACAGCGCTGTCGTGACCTGAACATCACAGTCAATTTTCAAACTGAAGCTAGCGATACTCAGAAATTAGCCGACGATTGCGATCTCCTTATTGGCGCTGACGGAGTAAACAGCACCGTACGGCAAACCTTTGCGGATCATTTTCAGACGTCCCTTGACGTCCGCACGAACAAGTACATCTGGTACGGCTCGAACCAGTTGTTTCATGGCCTGACGCTGACATTTCGCCAAACACCGGCAGGTGTCTTCGCTGCGCATTCCTACAAGTTCAACGAGGCAACCAGTACATTCATCGTCGAGTGTGACGACCAGACATGGAACACAGCCAAATTCGCCAACATGCCGGATGAAGAAACGCGCGTTTATCTGGGCGCAGTGTTCGCTCGAGATTTGAACGGCCATTCTTTGCTCTCAAACAACTCGAAGTGGATCAACTTTGTGCTGGTAAAGAATGCACGTTGGTTTCATAACAACGTCGTACTGCTCGGCGACGCACTGCACACGGCGCACTTCTCAATCGGCTCAGGCACCAAGCTGGCGATGGAAGATTCGATCGCTCTTAAGCAATGCTTTGATGACACCCACTATGTGGAGGCGGCGTTGCAGCGATTTGAAGCTGTGCGCAAGCCGGTTATTGAGGATTATCAGGCCGCGGCCTACGAAAGTATGGTTTGGTTTGAGAATGCCAGAGACTACATGCATCTGCCGCCGATCGAGCTGGCTTACGTGCTGATGACTCGGAGTGGGAAGGTCGACCGCGAGAAGTTGAGGCAGCGAGATCCGGCGTTCATTGCGATTTACGAGGCGGCGCTTGGCTTGTAGGGGCGGACCCGGGCGTCCGCCCGCTGACGAAATTGACTTCAACGTTCATGACGTACGACGCCACGAAACACCATCGCCGTTCGATTCGATTACGCGGACAAACCTCCAATCAGGCGCCAACAATCGCCGCCTTCCATCTTCCGCCATCGTAATCCCGGGCTCATCGAGTTCCTTTCGATCCCAAAGCTTACAAGTGACCTGGCGATGCGCTTGATCGTGAGCCTCGCAATAGTTTGTATAAGTGCAGCGACGAACTTCGTCGCCGCAGCCAAGCTTCACTTTGATGAACCAGTCGGGATCCGCCAGCGCTTGTCGCGCCATGCCTACGATGTCCGCCTCGCCGCGCCGCAGGATTGCTTCCGCTTGTTCGAAGGTCGTGATGCCTCCCGTGGCAACAATTGGTGTCTTAAATCCTGCGGCGTTGACGGCGTGCTTGATTGCCGCGACGAGCGGCACGGCGCGGCCGAATGGTCCGCGCGCGTCGGATAAAGTCGTCGGCATGCATTCGTAACCGCTCTGACCTGTGTAGGGATAAACCGCCTGGCCGACCTTCGGCCGCTCAGCGTCTTCAAACTTGCCCCCTTTCGAGATTGAAAGATAATCAGACCCGACGCGGGCGAATTCCACGCCAAAATAAACTGCGTCATCGATCCGATTGCCGCCGGCGATTACTTCATCGCCGAGAAAACGCACGCCTACGACGTAATCATCGCCGACGCTTTGGCGCACCGCGCGATAAACTTCCAGCGGCAAACGCACTCGATTCTCGCCCGGCCCGCCGTAATCGTCTTCACGATTGTTGAGCGCGCTCAGAAACCCTGCCATCGTGTAGGCGTGGGCATAGTGCAACTCGACGCCATCGAATCCGGCCTCGCGCGCGCGTCTTGCGGCGTCTGCAAAAATCCCGGGGAGAACTCGCGGAAGGTCGCGAACGTGCGGCAGCTGCATGTCTGTCACGCGCTCGCGATAACCGAAGCGAAGTGATTCAAGCTCACGCTCGTTAAGCACTCGATCAATGAGTTCCTCCGGCGCGTTGCTGAGAAAGGCGCGAATCTTTGTCTCATCTGCACTCAGCCAGTTTGAAGCCTCCGTCATTTCGGCAAGCGCCTGGCGATGACGTTCGGTAATTACCAGAAACCGCGCAAAATATTTAGCCGGATCTGGCCGCCGCTTCACGGCCAAAAAGTCGATGATCTGAATGAAGAGTTTCGTGTGGTCACTGCTTGCTTCGCGCACCGTCTCGACAAGTTTTTTCAATCCGGGAAGGAATCGATCGTGGCCAATCCGTAGCAGCGGTCCGCTGGGAATGTCGCGAATCCCTGTGGCTTCGACAACTAGCGCCGCAGGTTGTCCTTCCGCAAATCTCCGATACCAATCCAGGTTCTCTTGGGTGACAAAACCATCTTCAGTCGCTCGCCACGGAACCATGGCGGGCACCCAGGTGCGGCTTTCAATTTTGAGCTGTCCAATTTGGATTGGTTGAAACAGGAGCGACTGCTTCGCTTCTTCCGCCGTGGGCCAACGAGCTTCCGGAATCGGATGTTTGATTGGGTTCGCAAACTTCCACATCTATTGACTAACTCTATCATGTAATTGAAGACTACAGCGTTGCGGCTGTGCCGCCTGATGTGCGGAAAAGGTCTGCCTTCCCGGCGAACGAGCTTTCTAATCTAAGAGGCTGCGCCTCGAAGAACATTTCCGAGGCGGCCTCCTTAACAAGAAAAGACATGGCCGGAAGGGCGAAGCCCTTCCGCACATCGGACGGCGGAGCCGCAGCGACAGCGCCTCCGCAGAGATCGTTTTCGGTCTAATGTGATAGATTTAGGCTCTATTCGAACGTAGCTCTGGAGCGGCTTTGACGGACCAACTTCTCAAGTGGCGTGGTGAGTTTCCTATCCTCGACAAGACTGTTTACCTGATCTCGCACAGTCTGGGCGCGATGCCGCGATCAACTTTCGATCGGCTGCATGAATACGCTGACATTTGGGCGACGCGCGGAGTGCGCGCCTGGGCTGAAGGCTGGTGGGAGATGCCCGTGACGATCGGAAATGAAGTCGCGCGCATCATCGGCGCTGACGCTGGTACCGTCGTCATGCATCAGAACGTTTCCGTTTGCCAATCGCTAATTCTTTCCTGCTTTCTGCCACTACCCGACGATTCGAAACGGAACAAGATCGTTTACTCCGAGCTGAATTTTCCTTCCGTGATGTACGTGTACGAAGCGCACGCTCACGAACATGGTCTGCGCATTGAGACGGTGAAAGCTGACGATGGCATCACCGTTCCGCTCGAGCGAATGCTCGCCGCAATCGACGAAGAAACTTTGCTGGTGCCGATCTCGCATGTGCTCTACAAGAGCGCGTTCATGCAAGACGCGAAAGCGATCACAGAACGCGCCCACGCCGTCGGCGCGCGCGTTATCCTTGATGTGTACCAATCGGCTGGTACGGTGCCTTTCAGCGTGAAAGATTTGAATGTTGACTTCGCCAGTGGCGGGTCAGTGAAGTGGCTTTGCGGCGGACCCGGCGCTGGTTACCTTTATGTGCGACCCGATCTGGTCGACAAACTCGAGCCGAAGACCACGGGCTGGATGGCTCACGAAGCGCCCTTCGCGTTTGAACCTGAGATGCATTACGCTCCGAACATCACACGGTTTCTGCACGGCTCACCGGCAATTCCGGCGCTTTATGCCGCTGAGAGCGGATACCAGATCATTAATGAAATTGGCGTGGAGGCGATTCGCGATAAAAGCGTGCGGCAAACCCAGCGTTTGATCGATCTCGCCGAAGAGGCTGGCTTCCACGTAACCAGTCCGAAGAATCCGGCGCAGCGCGGCAGCACAATTACAGTTTGGGACGAAAACGCTGCGGCAATTACGAAAGAGCTGATTCGTCGCGAATTCATTGTCGATTATCGTCCGGGCGCGGGCGTGCGCATCTCGCCGCATTTCTATACGAAAGATGAAGAATTGGAACTGGTCATTGGTGAGATGAAAAAGATTCGCGACACGAAGGCGTATGAAGCGAGTGGAAGAGTCGGGGCAGCATTTTGAGAACTTGTCCAGTAGTCAGTCGTCCGTGGTCAGCTGGAGACCACGACAGCCTTGATCGACTGACCACTGATGACGGATAACTAACCAATGTCTAACGACTACGGCAGGAATGCGACGCTCTCCTACAACAAGTATCTGCGCGTGCCTGAGCTTATCGACTTGCAGACTTGTCTTTCGTCACCTGCTCATCATGACGAACTGCTTTTCATCACGGTTCACCAGGCTTACGAACTTTGGTTCAAGCAAATCCTGCACGAAATCGACGCCGCGATTGGCTTGATGAAGGATGACCGCCCTACGGAATCTGCCCAGGCGTTACGACGAATTGTCGAAATTGAAAAGCTGCTCATTGCGCAGATTCATATCCTGGAAACAATGGCCCCGATCAGCTTCCTCGGTTTTCGCGACGAGCTAAACCCTGCCAGCGGCTTTCAATCAATGCAGTTTCGCGAGATCGAATTCTCTTCGGGTTTGAAGGACGAAAGGATTCTGCGCGAGTTTGTCAACGATGATTTTGCCCGCCAGCGCCTGGAGGCGCGCATGAAGGTGCCTTCACTTGCGGACGCTTTTTTTGCTTTGCTGCGTCGCCGCGGTTTTGATGCTCCCGGGGGCGATGCTCCGCGCGACGCGAAAGAACGTCGCAGTAATCACGGCAAGCGGCAGCGAGCTACGGTCGAAGTTCTCACGCATCCTGAAAAGCTGAACAAGGAATATCAATTAGCCGAAGCGCTGCTCGAGCACGATGAGTATTTTTCGCTCTGGCGTTCGCACCATATCAAGATGGTCGAGCGGATGGTCGGAACAAAACGTGGCACCGGCGGCTCGGAGGGTGTCGGCTACCTTCGCACTACGCTGGACAAAAAATTCTTTCCCGAACTCTGGGAAGCGCGGACATACCTCACCACCAAGCACGACGACCCTGGATGTCCGTTTGCGAAGACTTGAAGTTCAGTTCGCAGAACTGAACGAGGCGTGCGCCACCGGCTTATACTTCTCCAGGCATGCGTATCGAATTTCCCGAACGCTTCAACATGGCCGACTACTTCCTCTACCACAACCTGGAGGAAGGGCGCGAAAACAAAGTCTGTCTCTATTTCAAGGATCAAATCTACACGTATGGCGAGGCGGCGCGGATGGCGAATCGCGTGGGCAATGTCCTACGCGAAGCCGGTGTCGAGATCGAAGATCGCCTGCTTATCGTCCTGCCTGATTGTCCTGAGTTTGTCTGGACCTGGTTTGGCGCCGCGCGTATCGGTGCAGTGATCACGATGGTTAATCCGCTTTTGCCCGCGGATGATTACAAGTATTACCTCGAATATACTCGCGCACGCGCCGCCATCGTCCACGAATCGTTCATCAAGCCGTTTGTCGAGGCAGCTCAGGACGCGAACTATCTTCGGGCTGCGATGATCGTCCGCGATGAAAATGCGCTCGACGGAGGCCTAACCGTTCCGGAGCAAAACCGAGTGAAGTTCCTCTCCTTCGAAGAGATCGTATCGGCGCAATCAGGCGCCTGTAGGGGAGCGGACACTCATCGCGACGACATAGCGATCTGGCTCTTTACGTCTGGTTCGACCGGCCATCCGAAAGGCGCTGTTCACCTGCAGCACGACCTTCCTTACAACACGGAAGTCTTTGCCAAACGCACGATGGGGATAAACGAAGACGATTTGACCGTGTCCGTTCCCAAGCTCTTCTTCGGCTATGCCACCGGGACGAATCTGCTTTTTCCTTTCGCGGTGGGTGGTGCAACTGCGCTGTTTACCGAGCGCTCAACTCCGGAAAAAATGTTCGAAGTGATCGAACGCTATCGCCCGACCGTCCTGACGAGTGTCCCGACAATGATTAATGCAATGCTCAACATCGAAGACGCCAGCGTTCATGACGTGTCGAGTATTCGTTTCTGCTATTCAGCCGGCGAGGCTTTGCCGGTCGAGCTTTATCATCGATGGAAAGAAATGTTCGGCGTGGAAATTTGCGATGGCATAGGGTCCGCGGAGATGTTTCATATCTACATTACCAACCGGCCAGGCGACGTGAAGCCGGGCAGCCTTGGCCGCATTGTCGAAGGTTACGAAGCGAAGATTGTCGATGCCGCAAGCAATGAGGTGCCAACCGGCGAAATGGGTACACTGAAGATCAAAGGCGATTCGGCTGCGCTCTGTTACTGGAACGCGCACGAGAAATCGAAAGAGACTTTCGCGGGCGATTGGTGCACGTCTGGGGATCAATTTCATGTAGACGCGGACGGTTACTACTGGTATCACGGCCGCACGGACGACATGCTGAAGGTGGGCGGTGTTTTCGTTGCGCCTGCCGAGATCGAAAACTGTCTGCTACAGCACGACGCAGTCATGGAATGCGCAGTCATCGGTCACGATTCCGGCGACGGCCTGGTCAAACCGAAGTCCTTCGTCGTTGTACGCGAAGGGCACGAACCAACTGAAGCGCTGGCTGAGGAAATTAAGCAGTTCGTCAAATCGAAACTCGCGCTTTACAAATATCCGCGCTGGATCGAGTTCGTGACTTCTCTACCAAAGAACGATCGCGGCAAAATAGATCGCAAACTGCTTAGGGGTGAATAATCGATCTGTCGCAAGGCGTCTCGCAGAAAGCCGCAGATATCACATACTGGACGCGGCTTTTTTGCTGAACCCGCTCGCGGTAGCGAGCTCGTCTTAGCGCAAACGCCCTTCGAGGTTGTAATCGCGCAGTCGACGATAAAGCGTCGAAGGCGAGATGCCGAGCATCTCAGCAGCCTTCCCACGATGCCAACCGGTTTGCTCCAGCGCATTGATGATTTGCTGCTTCTCAACTTCACGTAGAGACGGCGGAGCTGACAAACCACCACTGTCGCTCGGGCCCGCGGCTGTCGAAGCTGCCGGCAAAACGGAAGCACTCGAAAATACCGACGAAAAAGGTGCCGCCCCATTGGTACTTCGCGCAACTTCGGGTGGCAGTTCGTTAGGCGTGATGCGGCCATTATTTGCCAGCAGTATTGCCCGCTCCAGACAGTTGCGAAGCTGACGTACATTCCCAGGCCAACTATAGGCGCGTAGTCTGGCGAGCGTGTCGGCACTAATCTCAGGAGGATTGGCTCCGGCAAGTTGCTTCAGAATGTGTTGGGTCAGCGGCTCGACATCTTCGGGGCGCTCGCGCAAAGGCGCCAGATGAATCTGAAAACTGTTGATGCGATAAAGTAGATCAGCGCGAAAGGTTCCGTCTCCGACTACCGAATCCAAATTGCGATTGGTGGCGGCGACAATGCGAACGTTCACTTCGACTTTGCGCACGCCGCCCACGCGGAAAAACGTGTGGGTCTCAATTGCGCGGAGCAACTTCGCCTGCAGGCTCGGGGGGAGTTCAGTTATCTCATCAAGGAAAAGCGTGCCTCCGTCCGCTAATTCAATCAAGCCGAGCTTGCGTGCCTTGGCGCCCGAAAAAGCGCCGGCCTCATAACCAAACAATTCCGATTCCAGCAGAGACTCCTGGAACGCCGCGCAGTTCAGATCGATGAACGATCCGTTGGCCCGATTCGACAGGCGATGAATGGCTTGCGCGATTAGTTCCTTTCCCGTGCCGGACTCGCCAGTGATCAAAACCGAAGCTTCAGAGGGCGCAACGCGTTCGACCAGGCGGATTGCTTCGTGCATCGCCTCTGATTGGCTGACGATTTCCGGCAGCGCAGATTGCCGCTCGATTTGCGCGCGCAACCTTTGATTGTCAACGCGTAGACTTCGTTTTTCTGCAGCCTGGCGCACGCGCACGTCAAGCTCATTGATGCTGTATGGCTTAGTCAGATAATCGTAGGCGCCGATCTTCATCGCTTCCACGGCGGTCTCGATCGTGCCCTGACCGGTTAGCATGATCACTTCGGGAGGATTGGGCCGCTCGTGAACGCGACGCAAGAGTTCCATCCCGTCCATGCGCGGCATGTTGATGTCACAAAGCAACACATCCACGTTGCTCTCTTCAAGTTTACGCAGCGCCGCTTCGCCATCGGGAGCCGCGTGCACGCGATATCCGAGGCGTTGCAGCTCCTTCTGCAATACCAGGCGCAGATTGGCTTCGTCTTCCGCAATCAATAGCCGCGCATCGCGTTGTTCGTTCACTTAATTATTTACTCCGCACTGGGGGAAGGTTAGTTCCAATCACTTGCCACGGGTAGCGTGATCGTAAACGTCGTGCCGACACCGACGCTGGATCGTACATCCAGGCGGCCACCATGTTCAGATAAAATACCATAACAGACCGCCAGCCCGAGCCCTGTGCCGCGACCGACGTCTTTGGTGGTAAAGAACGGATCGAAAATTTTCGTCATGTTCTCAGCCGCAATGCCGACACCCGTATCACAAACTTCGATCAAGATACGAGAGCCGGAAGCCCGCGCGCGCAACGTCAACGTACCACCATCGGGCATGGCGTCAATTGCGTTCGTGGCCAACGCGACAACAGCCTGCTGTAGTTGACCTATATTCCCTGAGACCGTAGGAAGATTTCCGAGAGATTCAACCTCGATTTGAATATGTTCACCCCGCAGTTGATGCGTTACCAAACGCGCAGTAGCCTTGATTACCTCCGTCATGTCAACAGGGACACGTTCCCCGGCGCGCAGACGGCTGAAATCAAGCAATCCGTTCGTGATTGTCTTGCAGCGAAATGCTTCGTCGCGAATCAAACCGAGATATTCGCGCAAGTCTTCCGCCGCTGGCGACTCGCTGAAGGCGCCTTCTTTGATCCGTTTCTCCAGCGATTCCGCGCAGGCTGCGATGGTTGCCAGCGGATTATTAATCTCATGCACGACACCCGCAGCCAGACGGCCGACAGCCGCAAGCTTTTCGGCGCGCGCCACGGCGCGGTCGGACTTGACGCGGGTCGTTATGTTTTCACCAACCGTGATCACGTGCGTCACCTCGTCACCTTCGTCCGCGCGCATGGGAATCTTGCTGATTAGCCAGTGGTTGGTCTCGCCGCCTTGCGTGACAGCTTCCTGTTCAACCCAGTGAATCTCGCCCGTGGCAAACACTTTGCTGAATTCGCGTTCCAGTAACTCGCGACTCTGTCTTGTGAGCACCTCAAAAATATTTCGGCCCAACACTTCCCCTCGCGGCAGTCCCAGCTCTCCGAGTTCACGATTTCGGTTCCATGCGACGATCCGATAGTCGCGATCGATTGCGTAAAGCGATAACGGCAGGGTATCGATAATTGCCTCGGTGAAGCGCTGCTGCATTTCGGACTCAGCCGTGCGGCGATCGACCTCTTCCGCCAGCGTGGCGGCCGATTCGCGCGCCCCGAGATAAAGTGACGAGATATGCGCCGCAAACGCGGCCTGCTGTGCCGCGGCATCTACTAGACGGCATTCAGTCTCAGTGCAATCCCCGGCCACGTTGAAAGCCACAACCAATGCGCCGAAATTGTTGCCGCCAAAACGAATTGGTACCAGATATTCGGTCTCATGCTGATCGTCGCGCAGCAAGAACTCTCGGTTATTCGTTAACCATGCCGGGGCAGTGCAACGGGAAGAGGCCAACCATTTTTCCATGCGATCAGTATCAATCAGCGACGAGCTGTCAGCATTCCCCTCTCGATCGAAAACACAAACGGCGAAACCCTCGCCGTTACTCTTTACGGCACAGGCACAAAGCGCCCCGTTCGTTCCTTCATAAGTCACTCCGGCCACGCGACGCGCCACCTGGTCCGGCTCGAGCGTGCGCAATAATCCGCGTCCCAGGTCAGCCAGAAAGCGCAGCTCGCGATTGCTTCCAATCAATTCCGATTCGCGCTGCGCGATGTTCAAGTGTGAATTGACGCGCGAAATCAGTTCGCCCGGCGTTGAGGGTTTGACGATATAATCGTCGGCGCCCGCACTGAAGGCTTCGACCTTGCGGCCTTCGCTGTCTGTGGCTGAAAAGACAACCACCGGCAACTGCTTCATCGCTGGTTGAGCGCGCAGCAAACGGCAAAGCGCAAGGCCGTCAACTTCAGGAAGCTCGACATCGAGCATCACCAGATCGCAAGGCTGTTTGCGCAGCAGCCGCAGCGCCGATGGCGCGTCTGCAACCGTAATCGCGCGGTGGCCTGCGCTTTCGAAGACCCTGCGCAAACCGTCGCGCGCCGTTGCATCGTCGTCGACGATGAGCAACGTTGCGCTGGTTGATTGTTGAGTTGTCGAAGCTGGCATTCTACGTCGCAGAGACTTCGGCCGTCGCGAATCCAAAAGCTGACATTTGTGGATTTGAGGAGGACGCAACAACCGCAACCGGCTGCGGTTCCAGCGGCAAGATTTCCGGACAGGGGGCTCTCTGGATTCACTCGGCCAGTCAGAAACGCCGGCCGTTTCGCGGGCGGGATACGCCATGGCCCCGCGTACCTCTCTTCCAGATTGAAAGATCCGGGCCTAAATTGTCAAGAAGATTCAGTTTATTGCGGTGGTAACGAGGGCCCTATTGGGGGGAACTTCCGGAGCGGTCTTTGCCGGGACGGATTTGACGTTTGCGGCTGGGAAACTGCTCGTTTTGTGCGCTGACTTGGCTCGGTACATGGCCTGATCGGCGGCGACAAGGAGTTGATCCAATGTCTCGCCGTCAAGACCATAAACCGCCGACCCGACGCTGATACCAACACGCGCGCGACCCTGTGCCCGGACATCAATACAAAACGCTGACACGAGCTTTTCTATTCGTTGCCGGAGTTCTTCCACTTGATCGGGGACGAGGTCAGGAACGATTGCGACAAATTCATCACCTGCGTACCGCGCCAGAAAATCGTACTCGCGCAATTGCGCCTGTACAAGGCCCGCGACTTCACGCAGCATCCGATCGCCCACCTTGTGACCGAACGTGTCGTTCACCAATTTGAAATCATCAAGATCGAGCATGATTACCTGGAACGGCTTACCAGTGCGCTGAGACCGCGCAACCTCTTCGTCAAACCGAATGTGCAGACTGCGCGCGTTCGGCAGTCCGGTGAGCGAATCGGTAAGCGCGTTCGATTCTGTCCGCGCGTGGTGCATTGCGTTCGCCAGCGCGTCCGACGCCAATCGCGTTACGGTCTCGAGCAAGCGAATCTGATCGTCGCTGTATTGCTTGAGACTCATCGAATAAACGGAAAGCGCGCCCAGCAAGAGATCGTCTTTGTTCAACGGCAGCGAAGCCATCGAGAGATAGTTTCGCTCGGGAGCAGACTTCAGATCGGCAAAATCCAAACTGGGGTGAAGCTGATTGATCGCTCTTCGATTCGCCAGCGCAAAACCCGTCACGCCTTCGCCCAAAGCCACGCATCTCTCACGCATGACTTCAGCGTTCAGCCCGACCGTCAGCGCTGCGGCCGCGTAACCTTTAGTTTGGTCGTAGAGATAAATTACACACGTATCGAAGGGCACGATGTGGCCCACCTTGTCGACGAGCACGGAAAGGGTATTTTCGACTTCGAGCGACGACCCGAACGTACGCGCGATTTCATACAGCGCGTACACTTCGCGATGCGCATTGCGAATCTGATCATAGGCTCCGAACGCTGTGTGCTCGCGGACGCGCGCTGTCCTATCCTCCGCCGGAGCAATCGGACTTCCAGGCGCGCTGATGTGAATTTGATCGGCTAGACCACGCGCTTCGATCTCGGCTTCGAAATCGGGCAAGTGGTGCACGAATAACTCAACAATCTTCGGATCGAAACGGGTGCGGGAATAGCGGAGCAACAATTCGATAGCTTCGCCGCGCGTCATACCGGGACGGTAGGGCCGGTCTTCACGCGCTGAATCGAAACAATCAACTACTGACATGATGCGCGCCGTTATCGGAATTTGTTCCGCCTTCAGACCGTCGGGATATCCGCGCCCGTCCCAGCGCTCGTGATGGTGTCGGATTATGGGCAGCACAGGATAAGGAAAATCTACCCGGCTAAGAATCTCTGCGCCCACTATAGTGTGCACTTTCGTCTTTTCGAATTCGGCCGCGGTGAGCGTTCCGGGTTTGTTCAGGATGTGATCCGGCACGGCGAGCTTGCCTACGTCATGCAACAACGCACCAGCATTCAGCGCGGCCAGCTCAGCCGCTGACGACCCGAGAAGTTTGCCCAGGCCGGTCGCATAGATTTGCACTCGACGCACATGACAATGCGATGTCTGGTCCTTTGCATCGATCGCCGTGGCCAGCGCCTCGACGGTTGCCAGATGCAACCGGCTTAGCTGTTCGGCTTCGCGCGTTTTGTCGTTGTCGCGCTCAAAGTAAATCTTATACGTCAAGAAGCTGGCGGTCGCGGTCACCGCCGCCAGCGCCATCAGCGCCACAAACTCCATCCACTGCATTCGCGACAAAGCAAAACCACGCGCTATGGCCCAGACACACGTAGTTCCGCCGGCCAAGACCATAACTCTCAAATACGCCTTTGCCGCGCGGTTATAATCAGACATCTCGGTCAGTTTCATCTGGGTGCCGGCTAACTGTAATTAAGGTCCGATTATGAAGGTCAAGTCACTCATTTAGTTCCTCACTGTTCTACTCAATAAGTCTGCGCCGAAAGCGAATTCCGGGAGCAATTCGGCTTTCGCTTTCGACGCATGACCGGGCAAGCGGGCGAATTGCTGGCACGCATTCGCCGACTGGGGTGTTTTCAGGATCGAAGGAACAGCCATTGATTTTGAAATCTCGCGACATGTTGCTGCTCCTCCCAAAAGTTTCTAGCGCGGCTAGCGGGCTCAGTGCGGTGAGCCCATAAGCGGTAACGCCTCCT
>Ga0070706_100004434_pt1 | contig 13561 bp, 10 predicted proteins | sample KBSK5501metaG_FD_65476 | JGI IMG/M metagenome (GOLD analysis project Ga0070706, IMG submission 65476) | Corn, switchgrass and miscanthus rhizosphere microbial communities from Kellogg Biological Station, Michigan, USA - KBS K5-50-1 metaG | ecosystem: Host-associated > Plants > Roots >...
TCATCGTCAGTTGCCGATCAAGGCGACGTATATCGGGAAAAATATTCCGACGTCACGGGAAGAAAAGATTCAGGTGCTCTTGGAAGAAGAAGGCGAAGACGATCGGGTAGTGATCTTCAAGGCCTAGCCCGCATGATTCATGACGGTTCGTCGTCCCCCGCCCTTCCCTCCCCCATAGCATGAGGGAGGGGGCGGGAGCCCTGAGGACCCGATGCGTACCCGTGCTGTACGGTGAGGGTCTGAGGGGCGAGCCCGCCGGCCGAAGGCCCGTCGCAGCAGCGGATCGGCGATTGCAGCAGAAGCGTTCATAAATCATGTGGGCCAAGGTGGAGGGAACGATGAGTCTCAAACGCAAAGACCTCTTGAGCCTAGCCCCTCTGTCGGTGGATGAGATCCGGTTAATCTTACAGACGGCCGATTCGTTCAAGGAAGTGACCGGTCGAGAAATCAAGAAGGTCCCGGCACTCCGGGGGCGCACCGTGGTGAATCTGTTCTTTGAGCCCAGCACCAGAACACGCACCTCGTTCGAGTTGGCGGCGAAACGGCTGAGCGCGGATGTGATCAACTTCTCGCCGTCGTCGAGCAGCATGGTCAAAGGGGAAACCTTGCTCGATACGGCGCGCAATATCGAGGCGATGCAGGCGGATATTATCGTCTTGCGTCACCCCTCGGCCGGTGCGGCCGAGGCCCTGGCCCGCGGGGTGAAGTCTTCCGTAATCAATGCAGGAGACGGGTGGCATGAGCATCCGACGCAAGCCCTCCTGGATCTGTATACGATTCGCGAGCGTGGATTGTCGTTTGAGGGGCTTCGGGTGGCGATCGTCGGAGATGTCGCCCATAGCCGTGTGGCGCGTTCGAACATTCACGCGCTCGTGAAGTTGGGGGCGGACATTCGGGTGGTAGGGCCGCCGACGATGATGCCCTTTGGGGTGGATAAACTAGGCGCACATGTCTACTACAATCTCGACGAAGCACTGCGCGGCGTGCAAGTCATCATGATGTTGCGATTGCAGCTCGAACGGCAGGGGATCGCGCTGTTTCCGACCATCCGAGAATATACGCGGCTCTATGGGTTGACGGCCGAGCGGGTCAAGTTGGCCGATTCTGGAGCGATTGTAATGCATCCAGGCCCGATCAATCGCGGGGTCGAGATTGCTCCGGAGGTGGCCGATAGTTTGTCGTCAGTAATTCTGGATCAGGTCGCGAACGGCGTGGCCGTTCGCATGGGCATTCTCTATCTCTTGTCAGGAGCAAACTGAATCGTGGCAATTCACATTGCAGGCGGGCACGTGATCGATCCGGGACGGCGCAATGGTGTGGCCGATGTGCTGATCGATGAGGGCCTAGTTGTCGCGGTAGGGCCTCACCTCAACGTTCCGGCGGGGGCTACGAAGATTGATGCCACGGGACGATTGGTCCTTCCCGGCTTCGTCGATCTCCACGTCCATTTCCGTGAGCCGGGCTTCGAATACAAAGAGTCGATCCAGAGCGGCGCGGCGGCGGCGGTGGCCGGCGGTTTCACCTCGGTCTGTTGTATGCCCAATACAGATCCCGTCAATGACAACCAAGCGATTACGGAATTCATGCTCGATCGTGCGCGGGCGGCCGGGCTGGCGAATGTGTTTCCGATCGGCGCGATTACGAAAGGTTCTGAGGGGAAAGAGCTGGCGGAGATCGGAGACTTGCGGCGTGCCGGCTGTGTCGCGATCTCGGATGACGGGAAGCCGGTGATGAACAGCCTGGTCATGCGGCGAGCGATGGAGTATGCATTGGCTTTCGACGTCCCGGTGGTCGATCATTGTGAAGATCTGCATCTCGCCGAGGGAGGCTGTATGAACGAAGGGGCCATCTCGACCGAGTTGGGGCTCCCCGGGATGCCGGCGGCGGCGGAAGATGTGATGGTGGCGCGTAATGTCGCCTTAGCGGAACTGACCGGGGCTCGGCTGCACCTGGCCCACATCAGTACAGAAGGGTCTGTGCGGATGGTGCGGGAGGCCAAGTCACGGGGACTCAAAGTAACGGCCGAAGCCTGCCCCCATCATTTTACTATCACGGAGGAAGTGGTCCGAGGCTATAATACCTATGCCAAAATGAATCCCCCGCTTCGGACATGGAAGGATGTGCAAGCGATCAAGGAAGGTCTCCGCGATGGCACGATTGATGTTATCGCCACGGATCATGCCCCGCATGCAACTCAGGAAAAACAGCTGGGATTTACTGAAGCGCCGTTCGGTATCGTTGGACTGGAGACAGCGCTGCCATTGACCTTTGCGCTGGTCGATGAGGGGGTCTTGTCGTTGGAGTCGGCAGTCGATAAGTTGAGTACGGCTCCGGCGAAGGTGTTTGGATTAGCCAAAGGCACGTTGGCGATCGGGGCCGATGCCGATGTGGCGGTCGTCGATCAGCAGGAACAGTGGGAGGTCGATCCGGCCAAGTTTTGGTCAAAGAGCCGAAATACCCCGTTTGGTGGATGGAAGGTGAAGGGGCGGGTGACGACGACGATCGTGGGTGGCCGGGTGGTGTTCGAGGCCAGCCAGGCAGAGCAATAGCCCGGTGCTGCGTATGTCCCGTTGGGGGATGGTCTGTTGCCTCACGCTTGAATGGCTGGCATTGGGAATATGGGTCGGCGGCTTACTGGTGCTTATCGGAGCGGTCATTCCCGCGGTTTTTAATACGTTCGGCGGACAGGATTCAGGCGGATTGTTTCTGACGCGGGCGTTTGAGGGCTATCATCGGTTCGTGATCGGGGCGCTGGCGATCCTGTGTGCCGCATCGTGGTATCGTTGGTGGAGTGGAGATTCGACGGTGGCGGTCAGTCGGGGCGAGATGATGTTGTTGGCGGGGATGGTGGTGATCGCGGGAGTCATTATTCTGTGGCTGCATCCATATGCCGAGGCGCTTCAATCTCAGGCCTTCGCGGTGCAAGAGGAGGTGGCGAAGAAGGCAGCCTTCGAAGCATTGTTTCGTATCCTGATGCCGGTTCGGTGGCTGTACATGGTAAATCTTGCACTAGGAATTCTCCTGATCGGAATCAAGACGAAACGGTCTCTCTACCGGAACGGAGTGGTCACGTGAAAAAAGCGTTATTGGCATTGGCAGACGGAACGATATTCGAGGGCCGTGCCCTCGGATACGAAGGTGAGACGGTGGGGGAAGTCGTGTTTAACACGGCCATGACCGGCTACCAGGAAGTCTTGACCGATCCCTCGTATAAGGGACAAATCATCACGATGACCTCTTCCCATATTGGAAACTACGGTATGACACCGGAGGATGCTGAGTCGCGGCGCATTTGGGCTGAGGGATTCATTGTGAAGGAGGCAAGCCAACTCGCCAGCAACTGGCGCAGCCAACAGCAGTTACAAGACTATTTGCATGAGGCGAAGATCGTTGGCATCGAGGGGCTGGATACGCGGGCCCTGACCCGCCACTTGCGTGAACATGGTTCACAGCAGGGCCTCATCACCCACGTCGACGGGGATCCCCGCCGGGTCGTCGAGAAGGCACAGGCAGCTCCGAGCATCATTGGTCGCGATCTAGCGACAACAGTTACTTGTGGGAAGGCCTATCGGTGGACGGAAGGATCAGGCGAGTGGGCACCCGCGCTCGGTGACAAGACAGGGGTTGGTACGACCAGGCGGTGGCATGTCGTCGCCTATGATTTCGGAGTGAAACTAAATATTCTTCGCCGACTGGTAGATGTGGGGTGTGATGTGACCGTCGTTCCGGCTTCGGCTACCGCGACGCAGGTTGAAGCCCTCAAGCCTGATGGGATCTTCCTGTCTAACGGTCCGGGGGATCCGGAGGGAGTGCCTTACGCGATCGAGGCGGTGCGGCAATTGATCGGACGCCATCCGATCTTTGGCATTTGTTTAGGGCATCAGATTCTCGGTCTCGCGTTGGGACTCAAAACCTATAAGTTGAAGTTCGGCCATCATGGGGCGAATCATCCGGTCATGGACCTCCGCACGAGACAAGTTGAGATCACGTCGCAAAACCACAATTTCGCGGTACAAACAATCCACCCGATCAGCGCAATTCCAGATCGACCACCTGTGGTGGACACGGCGTTCGGTCAAGTCGTGGTGACACATCTGAGTCTGAACGATCACTCGGTCGAAGGATTGGCCTGCGCTGATTGTCCGGTATTTTCGGTTCAGTATCACCCCGAGGCGTCTCCCGGTCCCCATGACTCCGCCTACTTATTCACCGAGTTTATTCAGTTGATGGAGAATCAGCATGTTTAACAGGAAGCTGAAAAAGTCCGCCAGGGTCGTTCTCGCATCGTTCAGACCCTCAACGTACCCGAGAGGGTACGCCTCGGTCCTTCACTCGCTGCGGCCTTGCTGGTCGGCATTTTTGAGCCTCCTGCCGGGTGTTCTCCTTTCGTCCCAGACGTGCGGGCCATCGAAGTTCTGCCGTGCCGAAACGGTATTTCCCCTGCCTGTTAGAGGGCATGCCATGCTTGGTTGGCTCTGCCTCATCGCAGCTATCGGTCTGCAAGCCGGTTGCATCACGGTCAATCTCATCGAGCCACCAGGGCCGGTGCAGGAAGTGCAGCTCAGCGGCACGGGCAATGGAAAAGTGCTGTTGCTCGATCTGTCGGGGGTCATTAACTCACAAGATAAAGATGGCCTCGTTCCGCAGCCCAACATGTTGGCCACGTTCAGGGAAGAGCTGACGAGGGCCTCGAAGGACGACAAGATCAAAGCCGTGGTCGTTCGAATCAACAGTCCTGGCGGAACCGTGACCGCATCGGACATCCTGTATCATGAGTTGCGGGATTTCAAAACCAAGAGGAAGGTCCCCGTGATTGCTTCGATGATGGATGTGGCGGCGTCAGGGGGCTACTACCTGGCCATGGCGGCGGATAGCATTTTGGTTCATCCCTCGACAGTGACGGGCAGTATCGGCGTCATCATGCTGACGGTCAATGCCCGGGGATTGCTCGAAAAAGTGGGTGTTGAGGCCAACGCCATCACGTCCGGCCCCCGCAAGGACATGGGCTCACCCTTTCGGGTCATGACGGCTGAAGAGCGGGCAATCTTTCAAAGCGTGATTGACTCGTTCTATAACCGCTTCCTGGCAGTGGTACAGGAGGGGCGTCCCAATCTGTCGGCTGATCAAATCAAGAAACTGGCTGACGGGCGGATCTATTCCGGAGATCAGGCGAAGACGGCAGGCTTAATCGATGAGATCGGGTATCTTGATGACGCGATCGAGATAGCCAAGAAGAAGGCGGGTCTGACGGAGGCGCGGGTCGTGACCTATGGGCGTCGGGGGGAATATCAAAATAATATCTATTCGCGCCTATTCGGGACGAGTTCAGGCATCACCGGGTTAGCCAATTTGGATTTGTTGTCGATGGTGAGGGGGGGGACGCCGCAGTTCATGTACCTCTGGATGCCGTGACAAAAATTCGCATTGAGTGATTTATCGACATGTTCATTGAAGTGATCCGGCAATGATTCAATCACCAGATCACAAAATCGGCAAATTCTTGGCGACACCGATCGGACGTCGGGCGGTGCTGGCTCTGGGTGCCCAGGGGGCGGTGAGCCTCTACACGGCTCTTGGGGTTGGGGCGGCCCTGAGTCTGTTCGGCAGCCTGACCGGTTGTTACCGCGCGCCAGGCACAGCTCGTGATCAGTTGATCTTTTTCTCCGAAGAGAAGGAACTGCAATTCGGATTGAGCGCATTCCGCGAGGTCTTACGGTCTGCCCCGCTCAGTGACAATGCAGAAGTGAATGACTTGGTGCACCGCGTAGGACGAAAAATCGCTGAAGCCGCCAACAAGCCGGAGTATCAGTGGGAGTTCGCGGTCATTCAAGACGACAAGATGGTCAATGCGTTCGCACTGCCGGGTGGGAAGGTCGCCATCTTCACCGGGATTCTCAAAACTACGAAAGACGATGCTGGATTGGCGACGGTGATGGGTCATGAGGTCGCGCATGCATTGCAGCGTCACGGGGTGGAGCGGATGAGCCGGAGTATCTTGGACCAAATTGCGCAATTGGGCGCATTGGGCGCGGCGGCTTCCGGACATACCAATGCCGGTGCGATCCAGGGCTTGTTGGGGGCGTATGGGGTCAATGTGTCGTTGCCCTTCAATCGGAAACAAGAATCGGAAGCCGACTACATCGGACTTCGATTGATGGCGCAGGCCGGGTACGATCCACGTGAAGCCGTGCCGTTTTGGGAGCGCATGAGCGGCTGTCCGAGGCAGATGATTGGGAAGCTCTGTTTTCGCTCGCAGCAGGCGATACCTGAATTCCTTTCCACCCATCCGTCCGATTTGACACGTATCAATCAGATTGAAGCCTGGCTGCCCGAGGCACTTCAGTACTATCATGGCCCTGGGGGAGGGGCAGCTCCACCGGCGCCCGCGCCATACCGGCCGACGATCGGGCCGATGCCACAAACTAGCTAGCTGATCCTGAAGCGAGGTTTCCGTGCCAAGGCGGACAGATATTAAGTCCATTTTACTGATCGGGTCTGGCCCGATTGTGATCGGTCAGGCCTGTGAGTTTGACTATTCTGGTACGCAGGCCTGCAAAGCGCTTAAAGAAGAGGGCTACCGGGTGATTCTCATCAACAGCAACCCGGCGACGATCATGACCGATCCGGAGTTGGCCGATCGGACCTATGTAGAGCCGATCACGGTTGAGGTGGTGGAGAAAGTGATCGAGCGCGAACGACCCGATGCCCTGCTCCCGACTATGGGAGGACAGACCGCGTTGAATGCGACGATGGAATTGGTCAAGCGGGGGACGCTCGAAAAATATGGGGTCAAGTTGATCGGTGCGTCCGCCGAGGCGATTCATAAGGCCGAGGATCGCGAAGCCTTCAAGCATGCGATGCAGCGAATTGGGTTGCGAGTGCCGGCCAGTGGCGTGGCGCATAACCGTGAAGAAGCCATCAAGATTCTCGAACAGATCGGATTTCCGGTGATCATTCGACCGTCGTTCACCATGGGCGGGACCGGGGGGAATATCGCGTACAACCGGGAAGAGTTAGAAAAGATTGTCGAGTGGGGTCTCGCCATGAGTCCCGTCGGCCAACTTCTGATCGAGGAATCCTTGATTGGGTGGAAAGAATACGAACTTGAAGTGATGCGGGACCTCAAAGACAATGTCGTCATTGTCTGTCCGATCGAAAACCTGGACCCGATGGGGGTGCACACGGGTGACAGTATCACGGTCGCGCCGGCTATGACGCTCTCGGACAAAGAGTACCAGCGCATGCGGGATGCCGGGGTTCGGATCATGCGTGAGATCGGCGTCGACACCGGCGGTTCGAATGTCCAATTCGGCGTAGATCCTAAGAGCGGCGACATGGTGGTCATCGAAATGAACCCGCGTGTGTCGAGGAGTTCTGCGCTCGCCTCGAAAGCGACGGGATTTCCCATCGCCAAGATTGCCGCGAAGCTTGCGGTGGGCTACTCGTTGGATGAAATCACCAACGACATCACCGGTGTGACGAAAGCCTCATTCGAACCCACGATCGACTATGTGGTAGTGAAGATCCCTCGCTTTGCCTTCCAAAAGTTCCGAGGGGCCGATCCCACCCTCACGACGCAGATGAAATCGGTGGGCGAAGTGATGGCGATTGGGCGCACCTTTAAAGAGTCCTTGCACAAGGCGATTCGCTCGCTGGAGTTGAACATGAACGGGCTCTCTTCGCGGGAGGGGTTGGATCGTGGCATTCCTGAAGGGCTTGATCGGCAACAAGCGCTGGAGCGGGTACGCCAACATCTGCGTACCCCAATTGCCGAGCGACTGTGGCACGTGGCGGATGGCATGCGTCTCGGCCTGTCCAATGATGACCTGTTTGCCCTCACGAAAATCGATCCCTGGTTCCTGGAGCAGATCCGAGAGCTGATGCAATTTGAAGCCCTGCTGGTCGGCCAGGCGGGTAAGAAACCAGCTGCGCTTGAGGAGTCGCTTCTGTGGCAGGCCAAGGAACTTGGTTTTTCAGACGATCGTATCGCACAGCTCACTGGCGTGACATCAGCCTCGGTCCTGGGCCAGCGGACCAAGGTCGGCCAGGGCAGAAGAGGGGTGACCTACAAACGGGTCGACACCTGTGCCGCAGAGTTCGAAGCCCATACCCCCTATCTCTATTCGACGTACGGAAGCGAATGTGAGGCTCGCCCGACAGACCGGAAGAAAGTGATCATCCTCGGTGGGGGGCCGAATCGCATCGGACAGGGGATCGAATTCGACTACTGTTGTGTCCATGCAGCCATGGCGCTTCGCGAAGAAGGTATTGAATCGATCATGGTGAATTGTAACCCCGAAACGGTGAGCACAGACTACGACACCTCTGATCGACTCTATTTTGAGCCGTTGACTGAGGAAGACGTCCTCAACATCGTAGAGCGCGAGCAGCCGTTGGGAGTCGTGTTACAGTTCGGCGGGCAGACGCCTCTTAAGCTCGCGCTGCCCTTGTCCAAGGCCGGGGTGCGAATCTTGGGCACGAGTCCCGAGGCGATCGATCGCGCCGAAGATCGAGAACGATTCCGCGACCTCTTGAATAAGCTCGGGCTTCGTCAAGCGGAGAGTGGCATGGCCCGATCCGTAGACGAGGCCCTTCAGATCGCCTCGCTGATCAGCTATCCGGTCATGGTGCGGCCTTCATACGTGTTGGGCGGGCGATCCATGCAGATCGTCTACGACGAGTCCGGTTTGCTGGAGTATATGGGATCGGCGGTCAAAGCCTCGCCGAAACATCCCGTGCTGATCGACAAGTATCTTTCGGATGCGATTGAAGTCGATGCCGACGCCATTTCAGATGGGACGAATGTCGTGGTGGCGGGGATCATGGAACACATCGAAGAAGCCGGGGTGCATTCGGGGGACTCGGCCTGTTCGTTGCCGCCCTATTCGCTCGATCAGAGCGTGGTCGAAGAGATTCGTCGGCAAATGAAGGCGTTGGCTCTGGAACTTGGCGTGATCGGCCTGATGAATGCGCAGTTTGCCGTCAAAGACCACACGATCTATGTGCTGGAGGTCAATCCTCGAGGCTCGCGCACTGTGCCGTTCGTCAGTAAAGCCATCGGTGTACCGCTTGCCAAGCTGGCCATGAAGACCATGGTGGGCAAGAGCCTTCCGGAGCTGGGGTTGACTGATGCCCCTGCTCCCTCTCATTTGTCCGTGAAAGAATCCGTTTTTCCCTTTAATAAGTTCCCGGGGGTGGATGTCCTCTTGGGTCCGGAGATGAAGTCCACCGGGGAAGTGATGGGCATCGACCAGGATTTCGGATGGGCTTTCGCGAAGGCCCAAGCAGGAGCCGGTGCGCCGCTGCCGAAAGGAGGGACGGCATTCATCAGCGTGAAGGAGAGTGACCGCCCGGCGGCTCTGGAAGTTGTGCGACAGCTCCAGCGGCTGGGGTTTAGCGTTCAAGCTACGAGTGGAACGGCGGCCTATTTACGGAACCATGGGGTCTATGCGGAAGCTGTGAACAAGGTCATGGAAGGTCGACCCCATGTCGTGGACCATATCAAGAACGGGCAGGTGGCCTTGGTCGTGAACACTGTGAGTACCGCGTCATCACATGCCGATTCATTGTCGATCCGCCGGGAGGCTCTGAATAAAGGGCTGGCCTACTATACGACCATACGGGGGGCACGAGCGGCGGTCATGGGCATAGAAGCGATTCTCAAGAAAGAACTTACCATTCGGTCGCTGCAGGAATATCACCACCACTCATAGAGGACGCCACAGACCATGCCGACACCGATCACCAAGAAGGGGCACGAGGCGCTCCAAGCAGAGCTCGATCGCCTTCGCAAAGTTGAGCGTGCCAAAAATATCGAAGCCATTGCTGAAGCGCGCGCCCATGGCGATTTGAGCGAGAATGCGGAGTATGGTGCCGCCAAAGAACGCCAGGGATTCATCGAGTCGCGTATCGTGGAACTTCAGTCGAAGCTGGCCGACGCCCGCATCGTCGAAACTGCCGGGCGAATCTCCGAGACCATCGTGTTCGGCGCCACGGTGCTCGTGATTGAACAGGAGTCGCAGTCGAAGCGGCAGTACACGCTGGTGGGACAGGATGAAGCCGATATGAAATTGAACCGCATCTCGATTCAGTCTCCGGTCGGTAAGGCGCTGATCGGAAAGCGAGTCGGCGATTTCGTCGAGGTCAAGACACCGGTCAAGATGGTCGAGTACGAGGTGGTGGAGATTCGTTTCGAGGAGCTATAGCCCGCATTATTCATGAACACTTCTGCTGCAATCGCGAGATGGAAGTCAGGGTCCAATGTTGAACTCTTTCTTCACGCCAGGATCATGGAATAGGCGCTCGATCTCGCAAGCGCGGTGGCGACGCACCTCGACGCGGCTGGCACGCACCCAGGCAGGCGGGCTCGCCGCTCGGTCGGTCATCATACTGTTTCAACTATGCCTCTCTCTCTCTCGGGCCCGGCTCTGGAGCCTGCCTCGCCCACTCTTACAAGGGGGCCAGCCCCCTTGTAGAATCCCCACGAAGGGGGCGCACCCCCTTCGGAACTCCCAGGTGGGGCGTTGCTCCACCTGGCAGCGCCGCGCGCCTGTCTCGCTGGGCGACTGCGCGATTTTGCGACGAACCGTCATGAATAGTGCGGGCTAGCATGCCGCATCCTCTGGGGCTCATCACGCTGTTGACCGATTTCGGCGATCGGGATTCTTTCGTAGCGAGTATGAAGGGGGTGATCCTCACTATCAATCCCCACACCGCCATCGTCGATCTCTCGCATCACGTGCCGCCCCATTCGGTCGAAGATGCCGCTTATCTCCTGAAATCCTGCTATCGATATTTTCCGGAGGGCACGGTGCATCTGGCCGTCGTCGATCCTGGCGTCGGCAGCGCGCGGCGCCCCCTCATCGCACAGAGCGAGCACTACTTCTTTCTGGCTCCCGACAACGGTCTCTTGACGCTGATCCTTGCCGAAGACCGCGAGATGGAAGTACGGGAGATTGAAAACGCGGATTATCGCCTGACATCACCAGGCCACACCTTCGACGGCCGCGATCTCTTCGCCCCGGCTGCGGCGTGGCTGACCAAGCAAGAGCCGTTCGCGTCCTTCGGACGACTCATCGACGACTGCAAGACCTTCACCATCTCGAAACCGAAATGGGAAGCCATGGCCTTGGTGGGGGAGATCGTCCACGTTGATCGATTCGGCAATCTGATTTCCAACCTCACACCCCAACACTTGGAGGAAATTCGAGAAATTACGAAGCGACCAAACCCGCTGATCCGTATCGCCGGCCACACGATCGACGGACTCGTCGGGAGCTATCATGAAGGGGATGCGCGGGTACCTCGTGCCCTGATCAATAGTAATGGCCAGCTGGAGATCTTTCTCAAAGAGGGCAGCGCCGCATCGTTGCTTCAGCTTGGCACAAGAGAAGCCGTCAGGCTGATGTGAGCGAGGGTGATCCCGTGACTGTCGCAATGGCACGATGCAGGATCGCGATCATGCGCGCGAGTGTCGAGGCATCGGTCGAGAGGGGCGGCAACAGCACCATGATGTGTCCCAGCGGTCTTAACAGCAAACCGTGGCGTCTGGCCTCCTGTGTGACTCGATGGCCCATTCGAACTTCGAGAGGATAGGGTTTTCGCGTCTTCTTATCCTCCACCAACTCGATGGCTGCTATGAATCCCCGCTGCCTGATGTCGCCCACATGGGGCAGTTGCCAGAGTGGGTGAAGCAGTCGCGCCATCGTCTTGATCTTGGGTTGCAGTCGAGCGAGCGTCTTCTCTTTCTTGAACACCTCGAGATTTGCCAGCGCTACGGCGCAGCCGAGCGGATTACCGGTATAGCTGTGCCCGTGGAAGAATGTTTTGAAGTCTTCGTACTTGCCGAGAAAGGCCTTGTAGATTTCGTCGGTGGTGAGTGTTGCTGCGAGTGGGATGTAGCCGCCGGTCAGGCCTTTGCTGATCGCCATCAAGTCCGGCGTGACCCCCTCATGCTGGCAGGCGAACATCTTGCCGGTACGGCCGAATCCGGTGGCGACTTCATCGGCAATCAAGAGGACATTGTACTTGGTGCAAAGCTCACGAATTCGCTTCAGATAGCCTGAAGGAGAGGTCAGCATTCCGGCGGCGGCTTGTACTAGTGGCTCGATGATGAAGCCGGCTAGTTCGCGGTGACGCTCTTTGATGATCCGTTCAATCGGATCAAGGCAAGCCATCTGGCACGACGGGTAGGTCATCCTGAGCGGGCAGCGATAGCAATAGGGCGGGTCGGCTTCGATGGTGGGGAACAGCAGCGACTTGAATCGCGAATGGAATAGCTCGATGTTGCCCACGCTGACAGCCCCGATGGTATCGCCGTGGTAGGCCAGCTTCAGATGCAGAAAGGTATGCTTGGGACCGGCCTCGGGACGTCGCTGCTGCCAGTACTGGACCGCCATTTTGAGCGCGACTTCGACCGCTGTCGACCCATTGTCGGAATAAAACACACGCGTCAGGCCTTTGGGTACGATCCGAATCAATGCTCGCGCGAGCTGAATCGCCGGCGGATTGGAGAGTCCGAACAGCGTTGAATGCGCGACCTTATCCAGCTGCTGCTTGATCGCACGGTCGAGCGCCGAATGGCGATGGCCGTGGAGATTGACCCAGATGGACGAGGTCCCATCGAGAAACCTCTTCCCTTCCATATCGATCAGGTAGGGCCCTTTCCCTCGCTCGATAATGAGCGGCTCCTCCTGTTCCCATTCCTGCATTTGGGTGAAGGGATGCCAGAGGTACCGGTGATCCCAATCAATCAGCTGTCGAGCAGAAGGTTTTAGTGCCACGGTGTAAGAGTCGCACAGGAGCGAATAGCGTATAGCTCGAGATCGGAAAATCCAGGATACTGCCATGCGCGATAGGCAATCAGCGATGCGCTCTTGTCAGATGTTGTTGCCGCCGTGCGGAGCGGATTATACGAGGGGGCGATTGCTTTGACAACTTCGGGGGCAGTAACTATAATAAACCGATGTTTATGGGAAATGAGATAGGATTTGCAAAGCCTCATACGCAATTTCTCGATTATTGCCCATATCGATCACGGCAAATCAACCCTCGCTGACCGGTTCCTGGAAGCCACGGGCGCTGTCTCGGCCCGAGAATCGAAAGAACAGATTCTCGACGCGATGGATCTGGAGCGTGAGCGCGGGATCACGATCAAGGCCCACGCGGTTGCGGTCCGGTATAAGGCCAAGGATGGGAAGACGTATGCCTTGCATTTGATCGATACGCCAGGTCACGTCGACTTTACCTATGAAGTCTCACGCAGTTTGGCGGCCTGCGAAGGCGCGCTCTTGCTCGTCGATGCCACGCAGGGGGTGCAGGCTCAGACGATTGCCAATGTGAATCTGGCGATGGCCAATAACCTCACGATCATTCCGGTCATCAATAAGATCGATCTCGCGAGCGCCGATCTGGAAGGCACCAAGCAATCGATTTCCGATGTGCTAATGCTGGATGCGACCGATGCCCTGCCGATCAGCGCGAAAGAGGGACGCGGCGTGCCGGAGGTACTGGAGGCAGTCATTGCCAGGATTCCTCCACCGTCGGGTGATGCTCAGGCACC
>Ga0070706_100004435_pt1 | contig 13561 bp, 10 predicted proteins | sample KBSK5501metaG_FD_65476 | JGI IMG/M metagenome (GOLD analysis project Ga0070706, IMG submission 65476) | Corn, switchgrass and miscanthus rhizosphere microbial communities from Kellogg Biological Station, Michigan, USA - KBS K5-50-1 metaG | ecosystem: Host-associated > Plants > Roots >...
ATTCATCACGCATCTGCATGTAGACATTTCCCTGAGGAAGTACTGCATGTGCTAGACGGGCCGTTTCTTCGGGAATGGCTGGTATTGGTTGGGGATGTAAGGACATCTGCTCTCTCCTGGTTGTGTTGACTACTTCCTCCCCTCAGTATCTCATATTCCTCAGCCTTGCCTCTCTGGCACTTCGCCAACAATATCGCTAACTGGTGGTTGAGCATAAAACCCCTTTCCGAAGACGAAGCAAAGGTCGACGGCGCAGTTGTTCGCCTGGTGGCGGTTGCTTCCTGACGTGCAGTTCAGTCTGCTTGGCGGGTCGTCCACGTCGTTTTGGGGCTACCCAGGGCGCAGGAGCCACGCGAGAGCTCAAAAGTTCCAGGACACTCCAGCAATGATCAGTCAGACCACTGGCCATTGCTGGAGTCAGCAACACTTCTCCGCGCTGACCAACAGCCTTGGCCGCCCGGCGACTCAATTCATGGTGATTATGGTTGGCGAAGAAGTCGCCTTCTCCGCCACCACTCCCGAACCGTACCTGATAGTTTCCCATCATACGGCTCTTCAGTGTATGGTCATGTGTGATTGATACCAGCAGCATACTTCCACTCTTCACGTGGTTTGGCATGCCTTTCATCGTGGCAATGTCGATGTAAAGCGAATAGATTGGATGGTTCATCATTGGCATGCTTCCCATCGATGTGATCGATTTCAATCAGATCGCCTTCTCGAAAGGTCAGTTCGCACCAGCGGCATTTTCCTTGTTGCTTTTGGAGAAGTTTGGCAAGCTTTCCCCGGAGCAACGGATGGCTTTTCAGTCGCTGACTCCAATACAGCAAGTTTCCGTCATATGGGCTGGCATTCCCTCGGACTTTGGCGTATGGCGAGAGAATATGGGTCATACCATGCTTTCTGATGGTCATCGTGTCAGATGCTGCAAACACCCACTTTTGATTCCCAATCTTCCGCCAGTATTTCTTGCTTCTCCACGCCCCGCTTTTGTCAGGATGTCTCCATTTGGTCCACTGAACGAGCTGATAGTACACAATGTTATCGCATTCATGGTACACTCGTGACGATACCACCGTTCTGTAGTAGTTAGCCCATCCTCTGATGACCGGGTTCAGGTCCTTGATCAGCTTTTCCTGGGGAGCGCCCCTCAATTTCCTGATCCGCTTTTTGATTTCCGCCGTATGCCGTTTAATCGCTTTCTCGCTTGGCCTGATGATGGTTTTGAAGCCAAGAGGTTTCCCTTGTGTGTCTTTTCCGGTGTTGGTTTTTCCAACTGGGAATTGACGTACCGTGAACCCCAGAAAATCGAACCCTACATTTCCTTCGTATGGAGTCAATGTAGGGGTGACTCTGGTTTTCTGCGGACTCAGGATTAATCCTCTGTCTTTGAGCCAGGTGGTCACTGCCTCTGTTGCCTTGTCCACTATTTCCTTGCTGGGGTGAAAAATGAGGAAGTCGTCTGCGTAGCGTATGAGAACTGGCTGTTCTCTTTTCTTGCGACAGACACTGGCTGCCACTTCTTCTATTCCGTGCAAGGCCACATTGGCGAGCAAAGGTGAAACGACTCCGCCCTGAGGCGTTCCGGCCTCGGTTGGGGAGAAGTCAGCCCTTTCAAGTACTCCGGCTTTGAGCCATGCCTTGATCATGTGTCTCATGGCCGGATACGTGTGGAGTCTCAGTAATAACGCTTCCTGGTTGATGTTATCGAAACAGCCTTTGATATCCGCATCGAACACAAATTTTGGTTTGTACCTGATGTAGTTGAGAATGGCTGCTATGGCATCATGACAGGAGCGTCCTGGTCGAAAGCCATAACTGTTGGCGTCGAACACCGCTTCCCATTCCGGCTCTAATCCTGCTTTTACCAGTGCCTGTTTGCTTCTTTCGAGCATGGTAGGGATGCCTGGAGGCCGTTTTTCCCCTTTTCCTGGTTTTGGTATCCACACTCTTCGGACCGGTTTCGGTTTCTGGTGTTTCCAGTGCTGGGGGTGGATCTGTCTGGCCAGCGTGAAGCGTTCCTGAGGTTTGACGTTTTTTATGCCGTCAATGCCCGCCGTTTTCTTCCCCTGGTTGTCCTGGGTGACCCTTCGCACCGCTAACAGTCGAGCTGCTTCAGATTTCATCAGGAGTTTTTGGAGTTTGTGAACTGCTCTTGTATTTCCACGTTGACTGGCTCGATAGATGCGTTTTTGCATGCGGAAACAATACTTCTCTAGCTTCCGCCAGGGAATCTTGTTCCAAGCCTCGCTCGATGGATCGCTCTCTTGACAGCGATCATCCTCCGGCGCTTTTCTCTTTGCCATGCTACTCATCCTCTATCTTCCATACAACCGTGTCCACGTCAGCGTATCCTCTGACTTTCTCAGAGGCATTGGCTTCTTGGACAATCTTTCCACAGGGGGCATTGGGTGGTGCCTACTCACGGTATCGACCGCCCGTGAGAGCCGTCCTGTGGTTATCCCGTTCCGAGTATCCGTTTGTCGCTGTTTTAGGCCTGTACTCTACGCCGAGCTACTTTCGAGTGAGAACGAGTCGCTTTCCTAACGCTCGTCTTTGTGACTCCCTGGCCTGAGGGCCACCGTTCACTTGTCCCATTTTGGGCAGGCTGCAAAACCCGCGTGAGCCTGTTCTTCTTAACGACGCTTCAGACGTACCTTCGATTTGCTCTCTTGTTAGAGAGTATCTAGCCATGACAGCCAGCTAGCGGAATCGCTACAGCGGATTTGCAGTTTATCCGCATTACAGCCCGCTTTCCTGATTGATGACCGGTCGCTACAGGAGGGCTGTTGCTATCAAACGCTCACTTCGTTGGTGAGGAATTGCACCTCGCATCGAATACTCAGTTATCCAGGTATGAATCCTGGACCTTCCATCCCCGAACTTACGTTCGTTTCGGAAGAACGGTTCGCACCGGCCAACAAAAGTTGTACGTGCATCCAAGCAAGTACATCCCCATCTCTAGCGCTTCGAGACGACGAGCCGCATGGCGACATTTGCGCGTCAAGCTGGCCAGTCGTTGACGGATGGTCCCATTCAACCGCTCGATAAAAGCGGTGTTGAGCACACTTCCTCCTTGAGACTCTTGCAACAGCTTCTGGGCTTGTTCCAGTGTTCCCTGGACCATTCGTCGGGTGATCTCCACCACCCGTTTCTTCTTCGTGTGCTTGATACTCGTGGCAATGAAGACTTCGGGCCACGCCTGCAAACACGCTCGTCCTTTTCCTGCCACCTTTTTCACTTTCTCCCGAAAGGCTCGTCGAATGCTGTTGGGGTACGCCGACCACCCATCGGTGCAGATCAACAGGGCGCACAATGGCTGGCTGCACGCTCGAACCTGGGACAGCAAACGATCAGCCAAAGAGCGGTCTCGTGCCACGCTGACCACGCCTGCCAACCACAAACGGGTCGAAACCATCATGGCCAAGCCCATCCAGGCAATCATCTTGTGCCCTTTGACCCGGATCTCATCTGCTTGCACCTGGAGTAAATCCAATTGCCCTTGCTGCACCAATGCCTGGTGAACCTGCTGACAGTGCTTCCCGGCTCGATCTCTCCAACTTGCCACCGTTCGCTCATCCACATCAAAAGCATGCACGATGGCCTGAACTGGGCAGCCATAGGCTAACAACGTCACCACGATCACGATCAGCGCTTTCGGTTTTCGTACCCCTTCAAACATCGTGCCTGCTTGGGCACTGAACGTCTCCCCACACGTTTTGCACCGATAGCGAGGCCGTTTCTTGCCATGGCTCACAATATTGCCTTGCCCAACCTTCCCTCTTGCACTGCAATCGAGATTCGGGCAAAATACCTCTGACGCATTCCTTTGTTCTGTGCTGTTTTTGTTCATATTCACAGCGTACAAATGAATGCTGTTTTTTCACAATGGCTGGGACTTCCCTCCACCAGTTAATGGAGTCCTACCACTGTTGTTCTACCTGAGTGTTTTTGATACTGCATCTAGGCCACCAACTGGCCCTCATGATGATCCTCAAGTCCTGAGCCAGTTCGTGTGAAAAAATGTTACTCTGATTAGGGCCACCTGTGTATTTTTCCTCAAAATGTTCCACTGGCTCTGATGTTATTGTAGACTTAATCCCCGCACTGTTTGTTGCTTCGCACGCAATTCCCCATAGTTCAGCTAAGCGCGGATTTGTGGAAGTTTTCTTATTAAGAACGATTGCTAAAACCCTACAGATATCTACCAGAACAGTGCAGAAATACAAAGAAAAAAGGAGCACGTGGTGACGCTTTTCAAGCGTGAAGTGCAATATTGCGCTTCGTTCGTACTCCTTGTGTCGGTTTACTCACTTTAGGGATTTTTTAACCCATCAGGCATGGTTGCATCTTGGAGTGAATTTGCTCGCGCTAATTGCTCCTCTGTAACAGTAGCCCCAGTCAGGTCAGCACCACTCAGGTTCGCCCTAAGCAGGTTAGCATCACGCTCGGCGGAGTCAGCCCTAGTAAAGTTAGTCAGGTTAGCATCACGCAGGTTCGCCCCACTCAAGTCAGCCCTAATCAGGTCAGCCCTAATCAGGTCAGCCCCACTCAGGTCAACCCCAGTCAGGTTAGCATCAAACAGGTTCGCCCTAAGCAGGTTCGCCCCACTCAGGTCAGCCCCACTCAGGCCAGCCTCACTCAGGTCAGCCCCACTCAGAGAAATGATGCGCGCCTTTCTTTATGAGACCTGCCGCATAGAGAAATTGCAAGAGGTCGCCTTTTCGTTCTGGATCGAGTCTGCGCAGAGCAATTAATGTTTTGGCGCGTGCGACCTGACGTACTTCATCATCATCCGTCTTGGACTCCCGTAGATTTTTATTCAGCAGAAGGTCTGACATCCCATCCAGGTAGCTGTCCAATACAGCAGCCTGCTGGTTATCCAGTGTAGTACGCCGCTCAGTTTCATCTCGTTGCTTCGTAGCTTCTTGCTCACGACTGCTTTGACGCTGGTTAAGCCAGTATGCAGCGTATGCAAGGACACCAGGAATAATTAGTACCTGTATCCAGTTCCAAAGCGTTACTGGGACTGGTTGGGTTATAGTAACTCCTTTATTGGTCGTTTGTATCTGAGTCGTACCCGTGAGTCCTGTCCATCCCCACATGTGTACGTACCCCAGGGTAATGACTACGGCTGCAACGATAAAAACGATCAAACCGAACTTATATTTCATACATCTCCTCTTTTCTTGATCAAACCGACAATTGAAAGCTTTTCCAGACATCAGTACTAAAGTCTCACGCATGTGAGTGTTTTCGATAGTCTAATATGTTGCCACTCTCCCAAAAATGTTAATCGAATTAACCAGACAAGCGGAAAAAAAGTGTTAACCGAAATCGATAGCCATTAGACATATTTTGTACAAATGCTAATCGAAAATGGGCTCATCCCCACATTAAGTGAGCCTGCTTGCTACGATAAGTACACTCTTCTTAGACTTAATGAGAGCATAGGTGTCATCAAGTGCAAAGGACCGATTTGCTTTTTGGCTTCTGAACTTTGCCCCTTTTTGCACGTTTCCTCTTTTCCTCTCTCCACTTGTGTTTAAGCTCCTCTTGAGATATACTCACCCAAAGACCAAAAGTGTCAGAACGTTCTCTTCTCGGCCTTTTTTGAGGCACCTCTCCGCCATTCTTTTCGAAGGAATTGTATGTTGTATAAAGCGTGCTTAAGAGCACCACAAGCTTATAGAGCGTTTTACACTGAACAGGAGTGAGTTGAACTTGCTGGGCAATAAAAGCGGTCAAGCATCGTTAGACTGTGCCGCGCTTTTGAACTGTTTTCAGTTAGATAACAATTGTAATACATAGAGAGGTCCAGAATGTCTATCGAATACAAAACATTAGATATACATCTTAGGAATGTGGAAGGAAATACTTTGGTTGAAGCATTTGGACCAGATGGAGAATGGGCCGAAGAGTGTACAGAGATGCCTACTAGAGAAGATCTGTTATCAATAATTGAGAATGTCTCTAAAAGAGAACTATCTAGAAAAGATTTAGAGCAAGTTGGAGATCGCTTAGGTAGAGCACTTATGCCAAACCACATTTTTCAGTTATACACAAGCGTGCTTCAGCGAACTCTTAATCACTCTGATCGAGGTCTTAGGCTCAAGCTTCACTTTATGGACTCGACAAATGTATATCAAAGGCTTCCTTGGGAGGCAATTAGAATTAACGGGCGCACGATTGTTATGGATCCACGTCAAGTAGTTGTCCGAACTATAGATATGTCAGATCCAATACCTTCGCTTGCACTAGAAAAAAACCCATATCGTGTCCTGATAGTTACCTCACAACCGCTGGATTTTCCACCTGTGCCAACTGAGCGACAAGTTGAACGAATTGAAGAAGCCTTAAAACCTCTGACTGAAAACGATTTGATTCAGATAGAAATTTATCATGACATCCCATTCTCACAATTCGAGGACCTTTTGAGAGAGGGTAACTTCCACATCTTTCATTTTATTGGGCATGCTAGCTCTGAGGAACCAGGTTTCGAAGAAGACGACATTGGATATCTGTATTTTGTTGATGAAGATGGACGGCCAGAAGCTATTGAAGTGCAACGTCTTGGTATTGCACTACTTAATACCACTGTGAAATTGGCCTTTCTGGACGCGATTACTGGTGTGGGTACAGCTGAGCATCTTTTACGAGCAGGGCTTCCAATCGTCATAGGATATATTTTTCCTATTAGTAATGTCGAAGCATTTAAATTTGGAACTGCGTTTTACTCTGAACTCGTTAGAACAAGTTCCATTGAACAAGCAGTAGCTCTAGGACGTCGAGTAATGATGAGAGGTGGATCCAAATGGTCAGAGTCAGCTTGGGTAACTCCAGGATTATTCACGAGAGCTCTCGAAGGAAAGTTTTGGGCGGGTGAAGCTGGGTATAAAATAGAGACCTTTATCCGCGACGGACAATTAGTAACAGAGGGCAAGCAAAAAGGAGACTTCAATGCCAATACCTTTGCCTATCGGCTACAAGTCATTTTAGATGAACTGGAACATATAACATCTCCCGATGATCGCCTAAAGGCTCAACAACTCGTAGCAGAGATAAGAGATGATATCGCAAACTCAGAGTTAGAAAAAGCATCTCTAAAATTATCCGAAGTATCTACTTTTACCTTATTAACCATAAAGGAGCAAATAAATGAGCAAAAGGCTCTAGAAGAGAGTGAGAAGATAAAAAATGAAACTCTTCAAAGTGAGCGTATAGCAAGGTGGACTGTGCTAAGCGTAGCTGTTGCATTACTAATGATCGTTGCAGTATTAGGCTATGCACTCCGCGGCATTTGGACACCAACGATGAGTATTCCTGTAATTGCGCTTCCAATTTCTGTTGTTGTATGGAGCTTTGTTGGCGGTGTCGCTGCTATGCTACAAGCTTTCGTAGGAACGAAGAACAATAAAAAGAAAGAAGTGAATTACGAGTGGTTAATCTGGCGACCTGTTGTTGGCGTAATTATGGGAAGTGTATTATATTTAGCTATTTCAGCCGGCCTAGCTATATTGGGAAATACAGATTTATCAGTTTCGAATCCGCGAAATAATTTTATTCTCTGGGCACTGGCCTTTCTTGGAGGATTCAGTGACAAATTTGCTATTCTTGTATTTGATAACATAGTTCGAACTTTTTCTAAATCATCGACTGAAACGCCCTCTTCCGAGTCACCGGCTGAAACTTCCTCTGAGAAAGCTCAGAAGACCAACGAAAGCTCCTCATGAACTCCAGCGACTCATGTTAGATTTTGTTTAGTGACGCCTCCAATGAATGGACCGCAGTCCATCAAAAGCGGAGATCTTTGTCGTAGCAAGCAGGCTCACTTAAATTGACGGAGAGCCTCATGCTGAGGATCATTTTCAAAAGCTCATCTAAAAAATGGACTTGATGCAGAGGAACTTTTGGCCTTGGTGTTGAGGATCAAAAACACCTGAGAGGTAGAGACTGGCAAACATGCCCCGCTTAAAGTGCGCTACAAGTACAATACTACGGAAATGATCGGAAAATGCAGACCAGCAATTATTACGGCGCTTCCCACACCTGAACAGTCTTATCATATGATCCTGAGGCAATAGATTTCCCGTCAGGTGACCAGGCAACGGAACTCACACGATTAGAATGTCCCTGATAGCTAAGAACCTTATTCCCAGTCAGCGCTTCACATACCTGAACGGTCTTATCATCTGATCCTGAGGCAATAGATTTCCCGTCAGGTGACCAGGCGACTGTATCCACAAGATTGGTATGACCCTGATACTTAAGTACATTCTTGCCGGTCAGCGCTTCCCAAACCTGCACGGTGTGATCACCTGATCCTGAGGCGATGTACTTGCCGTCAGGCGACCAGGCGACTGTATCCACATAGGCTTGATGTCCCTGATACCAAGTTACTTTCGCACCAGTCAGCGCATCCAATACCTGCACAGGTATATCTAGTGATGCTAATGCGATGTACTTCCCGTCAGGCGACCAGGCGACACCGAACACATCACCGTTATGTCCCTTATAGGTAAGTATTTTCCTACCGCTTAGCGCCTCCCATACCTGTAAAGTTTTATCATATGATCCTGAGGCAATATACTTGCTGTCAGGTGACCAGGCGACTGTAGTCACAACATCGGTATGACCCTTGTAGGTGTAGACATCACTACCATAGGTTGCATCATATACCTGCACGGTGGCATAAGTGGCATAATTTGTTCCTGAAGCGATGTACTTCCCGTCAGGCGACCAGGCGACTGCCCACACACCACCAGAAAGGGGTCTATAGGGAAAATTGCTACCACTGGTTGCATTCCACACCTGCACCGTACCATCATCCCCCCCAGAGACAATACGCTTACTATCGGGTGACCAGGCAACAGACATAACATATTCTGTGTGCCCATGATAGGTAAAGAGAATAGTTCCTGGTGGAATGGTTGAATGTTCTATCCAATAGATTACTCCTCCTACACCTGTAGCAGCCACGGCTGTTCCTGCAATTCCTAGCTGTAATGCCCTTCGTCGTGTGATACGGCGGCGGGTTGGTACACTCGTGGTGTCAGGTACAGGCGTTGGCACAACAGGGGGTGTTGCTTTTACAACAGGTTTTACCCTGGTAGCTGCTGCTGTTTCTGCACTTGTCGAAACACCACAGTTTGCACAAAAGGTACTGCCTGGTGCAATTGGTTTCCCGCAGTTTTCACACGTTGCTGTGACAGCAGTACTGTCAGGCATAGGCGTTGGCACTGCGGACGTTGTGGTTTCACCACTGCTTTGTTGTGGCGGCTTTGGTGCCGTTGTTTTTGGAGCAGGGGTTGAAACAGGCTGCGGCGGGTGTTCTTCCGCGATAGATGGTGTACTGCTTGGAATAGGTGCCAATGGCACTTCCTTTCGCAGTGTTACTATACTCGCACTCTCCATATCCGCTGCAAAGTCCTTAACTTCCGGATACCGGTCCGTTGGGAGTTTCGAAAGCGCTTTCATGAGGACTTGTTCGACAGCAAACGGGACAGCCGGATTTTTATCGCGCAGAGGCGGCACAGGATCATGCGTATGCTGATAGCCCAACTGAATGAAGTTCCCTCCGGTGAAAGGAACCGTGCCGCAGAGCCATTCATACACCACGACTGCGAGCGAGTACTGATCACTAGCTTTCTCAGGCCTGCCGGGGAACATTTCGGGAGCCATATAAACGGGTGTTCCTCCTGTGACAAAGGAAGCCTCAAGCGAGGTTCGCCCTGTTTGTGATAATTGGGCAATACCAAAGTCCGAAAGAAGTAACTCTCCCTGGCGTCCGATGAGCATATTATCCGGTTTGATATCCCGATGGAGAATATGCTTGTTATGAGCATACTGTAAGGCAGGGGCAATCTGTTTGAGATACGCTACTACGATATCAAGCGGAACCTGACTTCCTTTAGGATGATGGTTGCGCAATGAGCCGCCGGGAGCATAGTCTAGCACAAGAAACGGTGTTCCCTCTTGCAGGTCAAAGTCCAAAAGACGAACGATATGCGGATGCACCAGTTGCTCTGTGATTTCCGCCTCTTCATTAAATTTCTGCACATCTACGTCAAACAAGTACAGGATTTTCACCGCTGCCTGTTTGGAGGCAACTCGTACATGCTGACCAAGATACACCTCGGCAAAGCCTCCTTTGCCAAGAAGCTTGACAAGACGATAGCTGCCAACCTGTTGGCCTGTTTTATCAGCCATGGCTATACCTCCAGGGGAACTAGTGGGTCACTTGCCAAGTCCTGTGGCATTACATCTACGCTCTAAGAGCCCCACAGGCGGCATGAGATGAAAACCAATGCCATCACAAATGGCAAGTGACCCACTAGAGGCTGTACGAAAAGGCCAGAGAAGCCACTTGCCATTGTTCGGCTTCCATTGGCTTCTTGAGCCACTTGCTATGCGAGCGAAAGCCTATTTGGATGAAAACGACAGCCGTTTCTTTCGGGAAAAGCTTGCCAGGCCGTACTAACTCATCCATACCACTCGGCCTTAGAAAGCTTTTCGTACAGCCTCTAGTGAAAACGCGCTACTTTATACATATACAACAGATACTACAACGATGACACCTATTGCTTTTTGTTCCATAGATACCTCCATCATCACCCGTAAAAACATCTTCCTGCTATTGCCGGAAAGATAGGTGAAGCACAAAAGACAAATAGTTTGTCTGCCCTGCTTTACCTGGGTGATTAGAGCTGTATTTCCGTAGGTTGTTTATGTGCTGTTGATACGCTCAAGAACCAATCATAGTGAAGCTGCAATGCTCCGGTTGGCGCTCAAGGCTGGTGTAGTATAACAGATACTGTCTGTCCATCAAGAATAGGATAATGACTGAGACTGAAAGGGGTATTGCTATACTCAACAATTGTCGCAAAAACGACCTAAAATAAGACGAGGGTCGTATAAGGTTTTTTAGACGACCCAAGGCTGAGAGGAGCAACTTTCTACGTAACATTGAATATTGAAATAATAGTATAATATTAGGTCTACTTCTTGAATATCACATCTTGCTTCATTACAAGCAAAATGGATAGAGGAGTTCCTTCTACATCTTTCTCAATGACCTGAAGGCCATAATTAGCTAATCTATAGGCTTTGGATAATAAGTACCCGTCTGACAATAATCCATAGAAAACTTTTTGCCATTGCTTGAAAACATCGTTTGGCAAGTTTCCAGTTGCAGCAATCATATTTATCTTTGCTGCAAGTTTCGCTGCTAACGGAACTGAGTTACAACTAGTGAGAATGAGTAGACTGGTGTTGTGTAATTCTAAGTATCGTACTAACGCATCACCTGTTATAGCATCCTTTGTCTTGAACTCAACACTCCCATCGACTCTTACAGTTGCATTCAACTGTACAATATCATACTTGTTCAACCTAAGAAGTTCAAGGAAACTGCTAGATGTCAAATCAGATTTTGCAACAATTGATTTTGGAAATGCTGCTTGGAGTAGTTGCAATTCGTTTTGTAGCTGCTTCAGATCGGACATACTACTAGCCAAAAGGATTTTCGGCTGCTTTACAATCTGGGTTCCAGCTAGTATATCTTGTGAGACAGATGAGATAACGACATTAGTCTGTGTAGTAGGAGCCTTTCCATATAGAGAGGGAGGTTTAAATACTGCCATCCCAGAAACTATCAAAACTAAGAGGAAAATTAGCGCCAACATTCCTCCAATTAAAAACGTTTTATCATTCCCACTACTAGAACTTGCAGTAATGCCTAATATTGCTTCCACAATAAGAACAACCAGCACAAAAAAACCGAGAGGTGTTTGAACAGTGTTGATGATAGAGACCCTTGAGCCCTTCTCTAAAGGAGTCTTAGGTTGTGTAGAGTCTGGTTGCATTTTGTTTAACTCACTCATCGACTAGCGTTTTCCTATCAGAAGAGTTTGTTACAAACGTGTTAAATCTTCAAGTAATTATATCTCAAACTTGATATGAACGTGGATAGAGCCACAACGCACAATGAAAAGTGAACGTCGGACAAGAAATCAGGCTGCTGAAAAACCCGTAATTGGATGAGCAGAGCCCACAAGCAAGAAATGGGGCAAATGACACTGCTGCGATGTATCTCCTGGGGATATACTCTCACTCAGAAAGAAGAGTCGTATTCGTGGCACAGCAGATGCTTGAACGGATACGAGGACGTAGAGACTTCCTCAAGGAGCATGAAATGAATACGCAGCCACAAACGCCAGGGAGCCAGTCAGCTTACGCCGTCCTGATGATCGTCGGCGGGACGCTGCTGCTGCTTGCCCTGGGAGGCTCTCTGGCCCTCTATTTCTGGGGCTAGACTCCACCATCGGGTGGAGGAGAGCAATGGAACGATGTGATCGCCAGCATTTTCATCGTCTTTGCTGGCTTGCCCATTTTCGTCATCGGCCTTGTGCTCTTGCTGATAGGATGGTTCCGGAAGGTGAGGAGCAAGAGAAAGGCAGCATAGGCAGACCTGTGGGACTTTTTCAACACGCTGGTTTTGTTTCCGACATCGAGTCTATTGAGGCAAATCATTAGGAGGTTCAGAAATGGGAGGTCTAGGTTGAAATGCGCTTTTATATATCGCAGTATCGCCAAACAAAGCAAAGTTTACGTATCGTTCGGTTAAATCCCCTAACGCCCTAGTCTCCTCTCCTATTGGAACATGCAGTCTTACTCTTGCGTCTCCACGATGGATAAGGCCGTTTCTAATTTTATTAAAACGCTTAAATGCCTCAACGTCGTTCTCCCATTGAGGCATGTTGGCTTCCCTTGCGAAAATAGCAAATCGATCTATTAAAGAGGGTCTTTGACTGTTGACCAGCCTGTCAAGACAACTGTTTAGTTGTTCTTCGTCCTCACCTGCATAAGCACCAATGAGGTCTCGTAGCTTCCCAATTTGAACCAGTTGTTCTTGGGGTAGTTCACCTCGTATACCTTCAAGGGTCATTTCAAGAGGAATGAAGAGTGCATTAAATTTGGCGACAGCATCCTTTTCGCTCCACGCTCGTAGTAGCCAGCCTAAAATTTTCCCTGTTTATTGCGCGAGTTCATCTGTCACACTGCCGAGAGCAGGGAAGAGCAGCTTCAACTGCTCGATGCCTGTTTCATTGAGTTGAATGTTTTCCAGTATCCGAATAGCGCTGCCACAATTGTTGATAGCCTGATTTGCCTCACAAAGAGCAACTATATTCTCGTTGAGAAGTTTAAGAACAAACTGCGGATGATACCGTAAACCTATAACACCGCTCATAAAATCTGCTACAAGACGATATTCATCTTCATCTCTTGCTGCTAATTGAATAAGCTCATTATTTGCCTGTTCTTTGTTTTGGCTGAATGCCTCAAAAAGGTCAGCAGAAATGTCTATCTCTCGGAAAACAGAACGATGTGCTCCAAGAGGGAAAACTATATGCAATATTTCGTAACTCATATACTAATTGGTAGATAGGAGAGGACATCTGAGGAAGATGGCATCTGCTCTACTGGTGGAAGCAACGGGAGAGCCTTCGTCGTAACATGCGGCGCGTTTGGAAACGGACAGCGACCGCCTTGAGTAGACTGC
>Ga0070706_100004437_pt1 | contig 13557 bp, 8 predicted proteins | sample KBSK5501metaG_FD_65476 | JGI IMG/M metagenome (GOLD analysis project Ga0070706, IMG submission 65476) | Corn, switchgrass and miscanthus rhizosphere microbial communities from Kellogg Biological Station, Michigan, USA - KBS K5-50-1 metaG | ecosystem: Host-associated > Plants > Roots >...
CCCGATGGCGTCGTCGTGCACAGCCAGTAGTTACGCGCCGCCGACAGGTGCGCGGCGACCTAAGGCCAGGAAAGACTGTTATCCGGCACCAGCACATGATCGCACCGCCACCACGGCGGCGGTCATGCCCATGCCGTCCTGCCTGCGTCAGCAGCGCACTACTTTGCCGCGCCGCGAGTCCGGTAGCCGGACAGGACGCCTCGCCGTCGCCCGGGCTGAACCTGTACTGGCTGGCGAGCCAAAGAATCAGTCATCACCGGCGGTTGCCTCCGGGCACGGGTACACCGGACAGCTCGCTCAGGCGTCATCACGACACCCCGCGGTAAGGATCTGCCCCTCGATGGTCGCCACGATCTTGATCACCGCCGCCGTCATGGTCGGCATGGGCGCATGGCTGCGGCGCCCGTGACAGGGCCGCGGAAGGACGTAAAGACTCCATGATCGGCATGCTCGCCACTGTCGCCACCGTGGCCGCCGCGGGTGCCTGGCTCCGGTGGGCCGTCATCCCCGTCAGAGTTGCCTACGACCTCGGGCGCCAGGTCGAGCGGCTGTGCGCCAAGGGCCACACCAGCGCCTCGCGAGGGAACGAGATCCCATGAGTACGGGCCGGCTGCTGTGGATCACCTGGTGCTGTTTCTGGGCCGGCCTGCGGGCGCTCAGCCTCCTGTTCGCCGTCCTTGATCCCCGCGTCGCTGGCCGCGATCCTGCTGTCGGCCGGGAAGTCGTCTAAGCGCGCGCTCAGGCGCAGCTACGAGCCAGCGGTCTCGCCGCCCTGCGTACGCTGCGGCATGCCCGCCGCTGCCCACATCGGCGGCTGGTGCCCGCCGAGCCGGAGGCAGCGGTGAACCGACCAGCCCTGGCCGCTGCCACCAGTGCGCCGCCCAGCAGAAGGTCTCCGTGCTGGGCGGTCGGCCGAGGAGTCCCCATGCGACCACCGAACGGGTGGGCCATCTTGCATAACTATCCATTGGACGCCTGGGCGACAACGCGCGCATCTGCGCCGAGCGGGTGCGTCCTACGGGAGCCCCGGCCGTCCCCGGCGCTGTGACGTCGAGGACGCCGCAAGGGCTCTCCAAGCTCACCTGGGCGGTCCGCGGGTGAGCTGTTATCCGGCGAGTGGTGCGAGCATCTCCCCGGCGGCATCAAGGATCGAGAAGTGGCCATGGCCGGGGTGCAGCTGAAGCCGTGCGCCCGGTATCGCGCCGGCGAACAGCCGGGCGTGCCCGGGCGGGACGGTGGTATCGGCGTCCCCGTGGTGAATCCACGCCGGCACCTGGATCGAACCGGGCTCGAAACCCCAGGGCCGGGTGAGCAGCCGCAGGTCCTGGGCAACTCCCCGGCTGCCGCGGCGGAATGCCTCGAGGTAATTGGCCAGGAAGGACTCGCGCAGGCCGGGCTGGGCGAGCGCGCGGCGGCCGGCGCCGGGCAGCTCGCTGGCAGCCAGGCGCAGGAACAGCCGCGGGGAGCGGCGCGCCAGCACGGCCAGGCGGCCCAGAAACCAGCCGCCGAACCCGGGAGCGCGCCGGGCGATCGCTAGCGACAGCCGTTGCCCGGGCGCCGAGATGCCGGCCAGCGCCGCCGGCTCGGCTGCCAGCGCGTCCAGTACCAGCGCGGCATCGGCCACCCAATCTGCCAGCCGCCGCAGACGGCGAGGATCCGTTCCGCCGGTGCCGGGCCGGTCCGGGGCCACGACGCGCAATCCCAGCTCGCGCGCCGCTGGCCCGAACAGGTGCGCCGGCAGCCGCGAATCGGCAAGCCCGTGGCAGAACAGAACCGGCGCGCCGCGCTGCTCGCCAGCAACCTCAACCCGGATCACGCTGCCATCGCGCCGGCTCGCCTCCATCCCCCCATGGTCGCTTGTTCCCGCCGATCGCTGCCAACCGCCGGACCCGAAGCGCCCTCATTCCCGCGCGCTTGTCCCCAGGACGACCGAGCTGGACAGGCCGCGGCGGTCAGCGCCGGGCCGGGGACGGCCTGGGCCAGGTCAGCGCCGGGAACCTCAGCGCTGGCCGCCTCCTCCGGAACGCCTCCCAGCGGGCCTGCGCACGGCTTACCCATGGCCGGCAGACGCGACTCCCGCCCGTGCCGAAATGAGGACTGTCTCCCGGCGTACATCTATGCGCGATATGGCATAATCATTCAGCTTGCTGACCTTCTCAGCGATTACCGAGCAGCCTTTCCCATCGTCCTGATAGGAAATCAGAACGCCGGAAGCACTACCCACATCCTCCCTGCCGAATATTTGCCCTGTTTGCGTGATCAAGTTCGTCGGGAGAGAGCGCGCAGAATATCCATTCCGGCGCTACGCGCATCCGTCGCTCTGTCGCAGGCCGGGTTGCCGGGCTACTTGGTAGGAGCGGGAACGCCCCGCGGTGATGGCAGGGCGCCAGCGGCGCAGTTCTTCTGATGCAAGCTCTGGTCGGGCCTGGCCGGCGCCCTGGCTCCTCAGCGTGGGCAGACCTGCTGGTATGGGTGGCCCGGTACGAACTGTGACCATTCGGCGTGGGTCAGTTCACGGTTCGCCAGCCGGCAGGCGTAGGTTTCCCAGCCGGCCGCGGTGGCGGGGTAGAGCCACACCCGGCCGGTGGTGTCGGTGACCACGATCGTCCGCCCGTCCGGCGAAAAGGTTGCGTAGAGGAAGAAACCGGGCGTAGAGCCGACGGCGGCTCCGGGCACCGGAATCGGCGAGCCGATCGGCCGGCCGGTGCTCGCGTCGTAGAGGCGCACCGTCCCGTCGCTGCCGGCGGTGACCAGCCGCGACCCGTCGCTGTTCCAGGAGACGGCGTACACGTAGCTCGCCGACGCCCGGACTCCCGGCAGCACCGGCTTGCCGGTCGCCGCGTCCCACACCCGCAGGAATCCCTCGAGGTCGGCCGTTGCCACCAGCATGCCGTCGGGTGAGATTGCCGCGCCGAACATGTACTGGGCGGTCGGCGACCCGTTCCAGCGCGCGAGTACCTTCTGGCCGGCCGGGTCGATGACCGCGACCTTGTTGCTGAGCTGGTTGACCACCACGGTTGTGCCGTGGGCGGCGAACGCGACGTCGATGGCCTCGCCGCCGCCGCGCAGCAGCATGGGCCTGGCGAGAAGCTTGCCTGTTGCGGCGTTCCACTCCGCCGCCAGCCCGTCGCCCAGCGCGCCGGGCACCTGGCCGGGGGGGTTGTTCAGCGGGCCTCCGGTGGCCGCCACGGTCCTTCCGTCGGGGCTGAAGGTGGCCCAGGTGTAGTGCGGGATCCCGTGCAGTTCGCGGAGTAGCCGTGGTTTGGGGCCAAGGCTCCAGATCCGCAGGTACCCGGGTGCCGGCCAGGGGCCGGGGCCGTTTCCCGCGACGAGCAGGGTCCGGCCGCCGGCCCCGAACGAGACCGCCCCGACCGGGCCGGGCAGGGCGTGGAAGCTGGCGACCTTGCGCAAGGTGCGCACGTCCCAGAGGCTCACCGTCCCGTCGGTGCCGCCGGCCGCCAGCGTCGCGCCGTCCGGGCTCAGTGCGGCGTTCGAGTTGCCGGCCGTCGGGTCGGACACCGCCGCGCGCACCGTCGTCCCGAGGCTGCGTTTCCCGGTCAGGTCCCAGGCGATCGCGGTGCCGTCGTCGCTGCCGGTGTAGAGGGTCGCCCCGTCCGCGCTGATCGCCTGCACGGAGACGACGCCGGCGTGCCCGGCGAAGGTGCGCACCACCTGGTGGGTGGCGACGTCCCACAGGCGCGACGTGCCGTCGTTACCGCTGGTGATCGCCGTCCTGCCGTCGGGCGTGAAACCGGCCGCGCGCACCCCGCCGTCGTGGACCGACACCGACTGGGTCACGGCACCGGTCGCCAGGTTGAGGAAGCGGACCGAGCCCGCCGCGTCGCCGAAGACCATGGTCGTCCCGTCCGGCGACAGCCCGGCCACCAACCCTCCCACCGGGTACGAGCGCACGACCCGGCCTGATCCGGCGTCGAGCACCACGGTGCGCTGCGTGCCGGCGGCGACGAGCCGACGCCCGCCGTCGGTGTAGAAGACGAATCCCGCGCTGCCGGGGACGGCGACCGGCGCCGTCAGCAGTTTCCCCTGCGGAAGCGCCCACTGCAGGACGTAGCCGGAGACCGCCACCGCGAGACGGCGCCCGCCGTCGGCGAACGCGAAGTTGTTGGCCGCGTTTCCCCAGTCGTAACCGGGCCGGAAGGGCGCGGTGGCAGCCTGAACAGGCGCGGGCAGCGGGAGCCGCTGGACGACGCGGCCGGTCGAGGGGTCGAGAAAGTCGACCTGGTTCAGCGGGCCTGCCGAGCCCGAGACCATGACGAGCCTGCCATCGGGGGCGTAGCCAAGGGGAGATTCCCCTGGCGGGCTGGTGATGGTGCGGATCCGCCGGCCGGTCGCGGTGTCGAGGAAGAAGATGCTCGGGACGTTGTCCTCGACCGCCACGGTGCGCCCGTCCGGTGACAGCGCGAGGCCGAACAGCCGCAGGCCGGATGCGTGGTAGGTGCGGATCGCGGCCGGCGCGCGCAGCAACGCGGTCAGCAGGTCGCCCTGTGTCCGCAGCGACGGGTCGAGCCGCACGGCTTCGACGCCGAGCAGCATCGCCTGGTCCAGGTTCGGATCCGCGACGGCCTGCGCGCCGAGGCTGTTCGCGAGGGCGGTGGCCGCCGAATGGTTCGCGTTCGACCGCGCGTTGAGCGCGAGCCCGCCGGCGATCAGGGCCAGCGCGAGCAGCACGCCGGTGCCGGCCAGCAGTCCCCGCAGGCGGCGGTTCTGCCTCCGTTGACGGCGGAGTTCCCGCTCGCCCTCGCCACGGCTGGCGTCGATGAACTCGCGCTCGAGCTCGTCGAGATCCTCGGCGTGGACGGCGCTCCAATCGAGAGCGCTCGCGAGCCGGGCACCGCGGTAGAACTCGGCCGGGTCGCGCCCGCGTGCCGCCCACTCGCGGGCGCTGGCCGCCAGGTGCGCGCGGAGGCGCCGCTCCTCGCGGCTCTCCTCGAGCCAGGCGGTGAACCGCGGCCATTCCCGCAGCAGCGCCTCGTGCGCCACCTCGACCTCGCCATCACCCACCGTGAGCAGGCGCGCCCGGACGAGTTCGGCGAGAACGCCGTCGGCGCCCCTGGTGCGGCCGAACTCGGCGACCGGCACCCGTCGGCGGACGACGGCGGCGTCGTCGCCGGCCGCGAGGCGGAGCATGATCGTGCGCGTAAGCGCCTGGTCCACCTCGGTCAACCGGCCGTAGACGTCTTCGGCCAGCCGGGCGACCGCGCCCCGGACCCCGCCCGAGCGGCGGTAGCTCTCGAGCTGGAGGACGTCGTTGTGCCGCAGCCGCCACAGCTCGAGGAGTGCGGCCGACAGCAGGGGCAGCCCCCCGGGTTCGCTGATGGTGTCCGCCACGAGCGCGTCGACGAGAGGGCGCTCGATCTCCAGCCCGGCGCGCCGTGCGGGGAGTTCGATCGCCCTGGACAGTTCGTCTCTTTCCATCGCGCCGACGAGGATGTGATTGCGGCTGAGGACACCCGCGAACCCGTGATACGCCGCGCAGCGGCCGTAGAAGTCGGCGCGCAGGCAGACAGCTACCACCACCCGGCGCTCGGGATCCAACGCCGCGGCCGTGAGGGTCGCGGCGAACGCCGCGCGCTCCGCCTCGTCCCGGCAGATGGTGAACATCTCCTCGAGCTGGTCAACGGCAAGCACGAGATGCTCGCCGTGAGCAAGGCCGGCGGCGGCTTCCGGCAGCGGCCCACCCCCGAGCAGCCGCTCAAGCCCGGCGCCCGGATGCTCACCCGGCCGGAGCAGCACGGCCCGCCACCCCTCGCTTCCCGGCAGCGCGCCCGCGGCCAGGGCGGCGAGCAGGCCGGCCCGCAGGAGCGACGACTTGCCGCTGCCGGACGGGCCGACGACGCCTATCAGCGGTGAGTCGACGACGCGGGATACAAGGTCTGCGACGAGCCGCTCGCGCCCGAAGAAATACTCCGCGTCGGCGACGTCGAAGGGGGCCAGGCCCTTGAACGGGCACAGCTGAACGCCGCGTGGCCCGCTAGTGGCTTCGGCCGGCCGGTACGGCGTGGGCTCGAGGCTCGCGTCCTGAAGCAGGATCGACCGTTCGAGCCGCTGCAGCGCGTGGCTCGGCTCCAGTCCGAGTTCCTCGCGGAGCAGCTCCCGGGTTTGCCGGTACGCCTCGAGCGCGTCCGCCTGCCGGCCCGCGCGGTAGAGCGCGAGCATCAGCTGGCCGCGCAGGCGCTCCTGCAGCGGGTCCGCGAGCACCAGCGCCTCTAGCTCGCCGACGAGTCCGGCGCCCTTCCCCAGAGCCAGGTCGGCTTCGACGCGGTCGGCGATCACCGATCGCCGCATCTCGTCCAGCCGCCGGATCTCTGCCTGCGCGAACTCGTGCCCGGCGAGGTCGGCCAGCGCGGGTCCCCGCCACAGGCCGAGCGCCCCGCGGAGCTTGGCCGACGCGGAGACCGCGTCGCCCGCGTCCAGCGCCCGCCGGCCCTCGGACGCGAGGCGCTCGAACCGGTGCACGTCGATCCGGTCCGCGTCGGCGCGCAGCGCGTAGCCGCCGCGTTCTGTGACGAGCACGCCGCCGCCGCCGTTCCGTGGCCCGCCGTCGAGCAATCGCCGCAGCCGCGACACCGTGGCCTGGAGCGCGTTCACACCCGGACCGGACGCCTCGCCCCTGGCCAGCTCGTCGACGATCCGGTCCGCCGACACGAACTCATTGGCGTGCACGAGCAGCAGGGCTAGCAGCGCGCGCTGCCGCTGCCCGCTGACCGGCAGCGGCACATCGTCCCTGAGGATCTCCAGCGGCCCGAGCATGCGGAACTCGAACCGGGACACATCCGATTCCGCCCTGGCCATAGCCCTGATTATCGAAGGAACAGGTTTACTTGTCAGCCCCCGACCCGAGGCCGTGTTACTAGGCGCGCAGGCGCTTGACGAGCTCGGTGAGCCGTTCGCGCTGGGGCCCCTCGTCAGCGGACTCGACGATGTCCAGGACCGAAACGCCTGTGGCCACCGGGCCGGCAGCGGCCGAAGACGACGATACCGAAGGGGTCTGAGGTGCCCATCTCCACCCAGGAGGTCTCAGTCCGCAGAGTCCGGTCCCGGTGCTGACGCGAGCCCGCGGGACGGCGCGGAGGCGGCCGTCTTCGTCCACGGCAATCCCGGTCAACCATGGCGCGCAGAATCCCCTCTCTGTGCCGCATCTGGGACCATGGCGGCCGAGCGCGATGGTAAGCATAACGGCGGATATCGCGTGTCGCACAACTGCAGAGCTGTCACCGTCGGTAACGAGGCGCCCGTTCCTCGACGGCGGTCAGCCCTCGGTCGGTCAGCTCAGCCATCCAGCGGCTGAGCTGGATCCTGGAGTTGAGGCCCAGCTTGTTGAGGACGTTCGTGACGTGGGTCTCCACCGTCCGCTCGGACAGGCACAGCCTGGCCGCGATCTGCCTGTTGGTGAGGTCGCCGGCGATGAGCCGTGCGATTTCCTCCTGCCTGCGGGTGAGCACGGGCCGCGGTTCAGCCTTGACAGCCCGGGCTGGTGGCGGTGGTTGCTTGTCTTCGGTGGCGAAGGCGACCCCCTCACCGATCGTCATCGCGCGGCCCCGGGCGAACGCGGCGTCAAACGCCTTCTGGCCGAGCCCTTGGACGGCGACCGTCACCGACCGCTCATGCTGCGACCGGTACAGCTCGATCAGGGTCAGTGAGCTTGACTCGCACACACGCTCCGCGCAGCCGTGAAGGATAGCGGCACGTTCGTGCCTGCCACCCTCGGCCGCCATCCAGGCAAGGTTTTCGAGCACCATGGTCAGGCCGTTGCGATCGTCAAGCGCGTGCTTGCGCCTCGCCGCTTCTCGTGCCAGCGCTTCGGCCCGCTGCCTCTCACCCCGTAGCCAGTTCGCCCGGGCCAGGAAGTTCAGCACGTAGCCCCGCACCCATGACTCGCCACGTTTCTCGCTCAGCGCCACGCACTCCTCGCCCAGCTGGATGGCGCGGTCCACTTCACCCGCTGCGATCAAGGCAGTGCAGAGGGTATTCAGTACGTCCAGTTCGACGTGTTCGAGGTGCATGACTCGGGCCAGCGAGAGCGCCGATTCGAGCCGCTCGTTCGCGCCCGCTAGATCCCCGTCACGCAAGCAGGGGACGGAGCCCAGTATCAGCGACCAGGCGACGACCTCGACGTCTCTGGCCTCCGTTCCGATATGGAGGCTCTCTGCGCTCAGCGCGGCGCAGGCCTCGTAGTCGTTCTGGCTGGATGCCATGACCGCGGCCACCCAGAGCAGCCGCCCGCGAGCAACGGAGTCTTCCTGGGCCATCTCCGCCAAGGACGTGAGGACCCGCCGAACGTCCGCGAACGGGCCGCGGCACGCCCAGTACGCCATCAGGTGCTGGGCGAGCTTGCCCCCCGCCGCCACGCCACCGGGCTGCCGTGAGCAGAAGTCCAGGGCCGCCCAGAGGTTGTCCCGCTCCCGGTACATTCGGTGGAAAAGCGCGACCTGTCTGCCGTCCCACGCCCCGACCGACTCGGCCAGCGCGCGCATCCAGTCGAAGCGCCGCTTCTGCATGTCGGCCTCTTCGCCCAGCTCGCGCAGACGCTGCAGGCCGTACTGGCGGAGCGTCTCCAGTAGCCAGTAGCGTGGCGGGTCATCGCCCGCCAGCCGGCGTTTCAGGATGGACTTCTCCACCAGCGCGCCGAGCAGCCGCACGATCCGCTCGGCCGTGAGCAGCGGATCGGAGCACACTGCGACCGCCGCGTCGTCTTCGAACCCTCCGGCGAACACCGAGAGCCGCGCCCACAGCAGTCGCTCCTGCTCGCTGAGCAACCCGTAGCTCCAGCCGATGGTGGCCTCCAGCGTCTGCTGCCGGGCCTCGGCGCCACGGTTTGCGCTGCCCAGTATCGACGGCTCGTTTGCCAGGCCGTGGTTGAGCTGATCGAGGCTCAGCGAGGCCAGCCGGACGGCGGCCAGCTCCAGTGCCAGCGGGATGCCGTCCAGCCGCCGGCACAGGTCCAGGACCGCCGCCGCGTTGCAGGCGCTGACGGCGAAGCCGGGAACCACAGCAACGGCGCGCTCGCCGAGCAGCCACACGGCGTCGCAGCTCAACACCTGCTCCACCGGGATGTCATGGCCGGCGTCAGGCAGCGACATGGGCGGCACGACCAGCCTGACCTCACCGGCGACGCCGAGCGCCTGCCTGCTGGTGGCCAGCACGCGCAGCTCCGGACAGGACTTGATAAGGGTGCTGGCCAGGGTCGCGCAGCCGTCCAGCAGGTGCTCGCAGTTGTCCAGGACCAGCAGCAGGCGCTGGCCGGCCAGGTGCTCTGCCAGCGTCGACAGCGACCAGCCGGCCGAACGATCCTGCACGCCGAGCGCGTCAAACACGGCTTGGGTCACGAGCATCGCGTCGTGGATCGAGCCCAGGGAGACCAGCCAGGCGCCGTCCGGGAAACCGCGGGACATCTCGGCCGCCGCGCGGATCGCCAGCCTGGTCTTCCCGCAGCCGCCGCTGCCGGTGAGAGTCAGCAGCCGGGTGGTGGTCAGCAGCCGCTTGACCTCACGCAGTTCCGGCCGGCGGCCGACGAAACTGGTCAGATCGGACGGCAGGTTAGACGCTTTCGGCGCTAAGGCTCGAGCCCCCATCTCAGCGCCCAGATTACGCCGCGCAGTCCTAAAGAAGAAGACAGCTACGAATTGTCCGAGTTGGGCAGTTCTAGGGCGGGCTCGATGCTGGCGAACGGGACGAGCGCGGCCTCGTTTACCGCCCGAACGGCTCCGATGCTGTTCGCGGCAAACAGCGAAAGCAAGCGCTCCTGGCCCGCGAGGAAGATGGAGCCGAGGTAACGAACACCGTCACCGCGGGCGGCGAAGCGGCCGGCGGTGACAGTCAGCGCGGCCTGCAGCACGGCCAGCTGACGCTCGCTGATCTTCGGCAGCCTGCGTTCGACGGCGAAGAGGCTCGCCGGTGGCGGCTGGGCGGCGGCGACACGAGAGGTCACCTCGTCCTGGCCTGGTTCGCTCATCCGTATGCCGGCTCTCCTGGGTGCCGCTTGCCAGGCAGCATGCCAGCAGATGCTCCGCCTGTCATCGTGGCCAACTCGTAGCTGGACCCGTAGGCGTGGAATTGCACATGCGGATACCACGCCCGCGGCAGGCAGCAGGCGTGAACCAAGGGATGAAATCGCTCTGGTCTGCCGCCGCACTCTGGTCCGGGCGAGCTCAGCAGGCCCTGACGTTCAGTGCCGGTCTACGTGTTCGTACGGATCCCGCCGCTCTTGTGGCCCGCTACCGTCGCGCTCAAGGCCTATGAGCGGTGATGACTGCCAGCACGGCCCTCCCTCTTCCCGGGGTGATGGCCGGCCTGGTGCGGCGCGGTTCAGGGTGCCCCGGAGTTAGTGGAGGGTAGGCCATGTACGCGACCGTCGCTCGTTTTTGCGTCCGGAACCGCCGGTGGGTGCTGCTGGCATGGGTGCTGCTGTTCGTGGTGGGGATCGTCGTCGGCAGCCAGGTGTTCAACCGGCTGAAGGACACCAACGGCGCCTCCGGAGCGGAGTCGGTGCAGGGCTCCAACATCCTGGACACGGCCAGCAGCACGGGCCCGAGCGCGGTGGTGCTGGTCAAGGGCCCGCCGGTGGCGGCCGCCGGCACCCGGGCGTCGGTGCTGGCACTGACCTCCAAGCTGGAGCGGCTGCCCCAGGTGACCGGGGCGGTCAGCGCCTACACCAGCCCGGACCCGGCGCTGCGGGCCAGCGACGGGCACGCGAGCCTGATCGTGGTCTCGGTGCGCAAAAACGCGTCCATGACGGCCCAGCACATGGCCGTCGATGCGATGCGCTCGGCCGCCCACGGCACGGTGCCCGGAGCGCAGGTGCTGGTCGGCGGTGACCTGGCGGTCAGCCGGGACGGGATGGCAGCCTCCCAGAACGACCTGTACCGGGGTGAGCTGATCGCGCTGCCGATCCTGCTGATCGCGCTGTTCTTCATCTTCGGCGGGCTGCGCGCCGCGCTGCTGCCGATCTTCGCCGCGCTGGCCACCACGGCCGGCGCGCTGCTGCTGCTAATGGGCATGACCCACCTGACCGACGTGGCCAGCTACGCGGTCGACGTGATCATCCTGTTCGGCCTGGCGCTGGCGGTGGACTACAGCCTGCTGATGGTCAACCGGTTCCGGGAGGACCGCGCCGCGGGCGAGGACATCACTGCCGCGGTCGAGCACACGGTGGGCACGGCCGGGCGGACGGTCACCTTCTCCGCGCTGACCGTGGCCGCGGCGCTGGCCGGGCTGTTCGCGTTCGGCGACCCCACGTTCACCTCGGTGGCCGTTGGCGGGATCGCCACCGTGCTGGTCGCGCTGGCCGTCGCGCTGACCCTGATTCCCGCGCTGCTCGCGATGTGGGGTCCCAAGCTCAAGCCCGCCCGGCGGCCAATCACCGACGACGGGTTCTTCGGCCGGCTGGCCCGCCGGGTGCAGGCCCGCCCGTGGCTGGCCGCCGGCGGGGTGACCGCGCTGCTGCTGGCCGCCGCGCTGCCCTTCCTGCACGCCAACTACGGTCTCGGCGACCCGCGCACCCTGCCCGCCAGCAGCGAAAGCCGGCAGGTCGCCGTGACCCTGGCGGCCGGCTTCCCCGGCCTTCGCGCCGACCCCGTCACGGTCGTCGCCCGCATCCCGGCCAGCGACCCGCGGATCGCCGCCTACGCCGCCGCCCTCGCCCACCGGCCCGGGGTGGCTGCGGTCAGCATCGAACACGGCCTGCACGGCAACGTGGCCGCGATCGACGTGGTCCCGGCCGGCTCCACCCAGGGCACCACCGCCCAGCACCTGGTCACCACGCTGCGCACGAACCGGCCCGCCTTCCGCACCTACGTCACCGGCTCTGCGGCCTTCCTGATCGACTTCAAGAACCAGATCATCAACCGGATCCCGTACGCGCTCGCCGTGATCGCGCTGGCCACCTTCATCCTGCTGTTCCTGATGACCGGATCGGTGCTGATCCCCATCAAGGCACTGATCATGAACACGCTGTCCCTGGGCGCTGTGTTCGGCGCGCTGGTGTGGATCTTCCAGGACGGGAACCTGTCATCGGTGCTCGGCTTCCACGCCTTCGGCGCGATCGAGATGTGGGTGCCGATCATCGTGTTCGTGTTCGCGTTCGGCCTGTCCATGGACTACGAGGTGTTCCTGCTGGCGCGGATCAAGGAGTGCTACGACGAAGGCTGCGACACCAACAAGGCCGTCGCCTACGGCCTGCAGCGGTCCGGGCGGATCATCACCTCGGCCGCGTTCCTGGTGATGATCGTGTTCCTCGGGTTCGCCGCCGGGCAGAGCCTGGGCATAAAGGAGTTCGGCCTGGCCCTGGCCATCGCCGTCGCCGTGGACGCCACCCTGGTCCGGTGCATCCTCGTCCCGGCCACGATGACCCTGCTCGGCCGCGCGAACTGGTGGGCCCCCGCCCCGCTGCGCCGCCTGTACGACCGCCTGGGCATGCACGAAGCCCCCGCCCACCCGGCCAGCCTGGCTGACCTGCCCGCCGCGGAGGCGCCAGCCCCCGCGCAGGCACGAGGAAGGATGATTTAGATGACCGACGTTGCGACCAGAATCCGGGCCGCCCGCCCGCTGAGTCCGCGCACCCTCGCCCAGGCTGGCGTCGCAGCTCTGCTGGCGCTCGCCGCCCCGGGCGTTTCCTTCCTCCCCTCGCTCACCACCGGTATTCGCGGCTCAGGTGCCGCCATATCGTTCCCGCACGGATACGCGGTCATGTTCGTCGTCACGATCGCGGTGACGGCGGCCGCCTGCGCGGTCGGCGCACTACTCGCCGGGCGGGCGGCACTCGTCGCGATCCCGCTCGGGCTCGCCTGGTGGGCGCTCATCGGGTTCGCCCTGATCCTGGCCGGCCTGGCGCTCCGCCACCATGCTCACCTGACCGACGGGGGAATCGCGCTCCCGGCAGCCGCCGTCGCCGGGGCTGTCGTCGGGCTGCCGCTCGCCGCGCGGCGATGACTGCACGCGCCAAGCACGTCCCATGGCGCGCTGCCTGCCTGGCCCTTGCCGTCGCATCCGCGGGCTGCGCGACGTCCGGCCGGGGTCCGCCCGGGCCGGCAGCAGCGAACCGGGCAGCGATCACGGTCGGGTCCTTTGACTTCCCGGAAAGCGCGCTGCTGGCTTACCTGTACGCAGGCGCGCTCGCGGCGAAAGGCTACCCGGTCCGGGTGCTGCCCGACCTGGGCACCCGGGAGCTGGTCGATCCCGCGCTGATGGCCGGCCTCGTCCAGCTGGTGCCCGAGTACACCGGATCGGCGCTGGAGTTCGCCAGCCTCGGCCGGATTCACGCGGTCGCCAGCGTCGCGGCCACCGCCACGGAGCTGGCCAGGTCGATGGCGGAGCGGGGCATCATCACCGGCCGCCCGGCCGCTGCCCAGGACGGCAACGCCATCGTCGTCACCGCGGTCACGGCGGCGCGCTACCGGCTGCGCACGATTTCGGATCTCGCCAGGGTGGCGCGGCGGCTGGTGTTCGGCGGGCCGCCCGAGTGCCCGGAACGGCCGTACTGCCTGCCGGGCCTGCGGCAGGTGTACGGCCTGCGATTCCGCCAGTTCATCCCGCTTGACG
>Ga0070706_100004439_pt1 | contig 13553 bp, 15 predicted proteins | sample KBSK5501metaG_FD_65476 | JGI IMG/M metagenome (GOLD analysis project Ga0070706, IMG submission 65476) | Corn, switchgrass and miscanthus rhizosphere microbial communities from Kellogg Biological Station, Michigan, USA - KBS K5-50-1 metaG | ecosystem: Host-associated > Plants > Roots >...
ACCGACGGCGCCCGCTGTCAGAATTTCGCAGGCGCTGTGACACGTACACGAACTTCGACGCCAACCGCGCCCCATTAAACACCATCGGCGCCCCCCGCGGCCTGGCCGATGCCCGGAAGCTCGCCCCCCGCGGCGGTGATGGCCGCCCGCACGCCTGCGGCCACGCCACAGGCCCCCGCTGTCGTCCGGCAGCTGGTGTTGCTACGGCAGAACTGATTGCGGGGTCTGCCGTTCAGCATTCTCGTCCTGGCCAGCTTGCGCGGGAGGGACCGGCTGGGGCCGGGCTTCCCACGCTGGCCGATGGGCCTGGCCAGCCGCGGAAGCCCGGTCGAGCAAGCGCAGCAGTTCCACCGGGATGGGCACTATGATGACGCGGCTGTTCTTCTCGGCGGCCACCTCAACGACGGTCTGCAGCAGCCGCAGCTGCAAGGCGGCCGGGTCCGCAGCCATGACCGAACCGGCCTGGGCGAGCCTAGCGGACGCCTGATATTCGCCGTCGGCGCTGATGATCCGTGCCCGGCGCTCGCGTTCGGCCTCAGCCTGCCGCGACATTGAGCGTTTCATCGCCTGGGGCAGGGAGACGTCCTTGATTTCGACCCGCTCCACGCGGATGCCCCAGGGTTGCTCGGTGGGCTCGTCGATGACGTCCTTGAGTTCGGCGTTGACCTTGTCCCGCTCGGACAGCAGCTGGTCCATGTCGCTGCGCCCGGTGACAGCCCGCAGCGAGGTCTGGGCGACCTGCGCGACGGCGAATTTGTAGTTCTGCACGTTGACGATCGCCTTGAGCGGGTCGACCACCCGGTAGTAGATGACCGCATCCACCCGCATCGTGACGTTGTCGCGGGTGATGGTCTCCTGGGCGGGCACCGTCGCCGCGGTGATCTGCATGTTGACCTTGCGCAGCCGGTCAGTGAACGGGTTGACCCAGGTCAGTCCCGGTTCCCGGATGCCGGGCAGCGCCCGGCCCCAGCGGAAGACAACGCCCCGCTCATACTGGCTGATGATCTTGAACCCGAACACCCCGGCCATCCCATCCCCGCCGGGGGTAACCCGGCAGGTTTCCAGGACCCGGGGACGGCGCCTGCGCGGCTGCCGGCGTTCGGAATGCCTCCGGCCCACATTCATCATCACACCCGACGGGCGCCTTCGTCACATCCCGCTGCGCAGGTGCTGCCTGACGCCACCCCGTAACGCGGTAGTGCTAACGCGCCGCGGCCCGAGCGTCCATCCCAAGCCGCCGCAATCAGGAGCACTCCCACGGCGGCACTAGAGCGCCCAACCGGGAATCACGCCCGCTCTTGCGCTGGCGCAGTCGCGCTCGTCCTGGGCATAGGCTGGGCGGTGAGGGCGAACGCGGCGAGAGCGTCCCGCCTGGGGTTTCATCGGAGGGCACCGTGCCGCTCTCTGAGCATGAGCGGCGCCAGCTCGAGCAGATCGAGCAGGCGCTCCGCGCCGGTGACCCGCGGTTTGCTGACGCCGTGCGCGCAGCCGACCCCCGGGTGCATTACCGGCGCCGGGTCATCGCAGCGGCGCTGGGATTCCTGGCCGGAGTCGGGCTGCTGCTCGCGGGGGCCGTGGTCAATGTCGTTCCGATCGCGGTGACCGGCTTTCTGGTGATGCTCGCCTGCAGCATGTGGGCGGTGACCAGTTACCGGCGCATGACCGGCAGGACCACCGGGCGCGCCCCCGCCACGGGCAGGGGCCCTGGCAAGAAGCGAGGCGACACCAGGGGCCCGCGGGCTGGCAAGCAGGCGGAATCGGGGCTTATGGCGCGGCTGGAGGAGCGCTGGCGCCGCCGCCAGCAGGGCGGCCGCTAACGCCTGGCCGCTCGCCGCCGTCCCTCTCACCCGGGGACGGCGGGTCGCCGGCCGTGTCCGGCGTGCCTGAGACTGTCTCTTGCAGGTGACGCCGCGGATGGCATGCCAGCGGACAGTATCCCGGGTATTCCGTACGGCTGGGAAACCGGTAAAGCTCAAGCGTTTGCGGGAGTGCGGACAAATCCAGCCCTTGCCTGGATGACCTGCCGCCTGGCGGCTCGCGAGCCACCCCCTGACTTGGCCTAGTGTGGCGTAGGGGAGGAAGAGGCAGTTGCTGTGATTTTTCTGTCGTCTTGTCCTCCGGCACCTGGCAGACAGCGCGGGTGTTGGCAGTGTGTTCCACTTTGTTGTCCTGCATGCTGGGGAGGGATGCCCGTGTCGCGAGCCAGCCCGGCCGACCAGGCGTCGGTCCCGGCACGGCGCGCTGCGGTCCAGCGATCGAAGGGGTGATCGCGGTGGGCAGGCGCTGCAGGCTGCGGGACGGCATTCGCCAAACGTGCGGGTCGCCTGCTCCCGGCAACTACCTGGTCGCTGCGCCGAAGCCGCTACTGGTATCGGCACTGCCATGGGCTTGAATGACCCGGCCGGCCCCGGCGGGTATGGCGACGCTGTTGAGATCGCAGGGCTGCTGCCTGCCGCCCGGATCGAAAGGGCGCGCTCAGGCTCTGCCCACGGTGAGCCCTGCGCCGCGCAGGAGGCGGCCGGTGAGCAGGAGCCAGTCACCGGCCAGGGTGGCGTCGCAGCTGCTGCCAGCCGCCCGCCGAAGGCAGCGGACAAGGAGAGCCAGGACGAGCCGCTGGTTTCCGGCGATGACGGCGAGGACCTTCCCGCCACCCGGCTGGCGGCCGTCGGCGCTACTGCCGACCCGGTCAAGGACTACCTGAAGCAGATCGGCAAGGTTCCGCTGCTCAACGCCGAGCAGGAGGTCGAGCTCGCCAAGCGGATCGAAGCCGGGCTGTTCGCCGAGGAGAAGCTGGCCGAAGGCAGGGGGGAGCTGCGTCTCGGCCAGAGCAGCGACCTTGAGTGGATCGCCGACGACGGCAGGAGGGCAAAGAACCACCTGGTGGAGGCCAACCTGCGCCTGGTGGTGTCAATGGCCAAGCGGTACACCGGCCGCGGGTTGCTGTTCCTTGACCTGATCCAGGAGGGCAACCTGGGCCTGATCCGTGGCGTGGAGAAGTTCGACTACACCAAGGGCTACAAGCTCTCCACGTATGCGACCTGGTGGATCCGGCAGGCGATCACCCGGGCGATGGCCGAGCAGGCCCGGACCATCCGCCTCCCGGTGCACATGGTCGAGGCCGTCAGCAAGCTCGTCCGGGCGCGGCGGCAGATGCTGCAGGACCTGGGCCGGGAGCCCACCCCCGGGGAACTCGCGGCCCAGCTGGACATGACCCCGGAGAAGGTCATCGAGGTGCAGAAGTACAGCCGGGAGCCGATCTCGCTGCACACCCCGCTCGGTGAGGACGGCGACAGCGAGCTCGGGGACCTGATCGAGGACTCCGAGGCCATCCAGCCCGGCGAGGCGGCCAGCTTCGCACTGCTGCAAGAGCAGCTGCACGCGGTCCTTGGCACCCTGCCCGAGCGTGAGGCTGGCGTGGTGTCCATGCGATTCGGGCTGACCGACGGCCAGCCGAAGACCCTCGATGAGATCGGGAAGGTTTACGGGGTGACCCGGGAGCGGATCCGCCAGATCGAGTCCAAGGCCATGTCGAAGCTGCGCCACCCGTCCCGATCTCAGGTCCTCCGCGACTATCTCGACTGAGCCGAGCCACCGCCGTAAGTGCAGGCTGTCGCCTTGCGGGGTTACGGCCTGGTGGCTGCAAGGAACACGACGACCGGGCGGTAAGGCTCCATGACCGGGCGGACGGCCTGGACTGCGCCGCGCCGAACCGCCTCGCCTTCCACCGGTCCGATCGAATCCAGCCAGGCGGTGAAAGGTGCTTGGCCGAACCGGTAGGCGACCAGCTGGCTGGGTTCGGTTACGCCGACGTCGACCGGCCGCTCTTCGACGGTGATTTCGCTCAGGCCCGCGTCACCGGCGGCTGCCGCCATGGCCGCAGCTGTCCCGAGCACCGGGGTGGCGTGAGCTTTGGCCTCGACGTACCAGTCGGGCGCCTGCCAGCCCGCGGCGCGGGCGACCTCGTCGACGCGGTCGCGGACCGCGCTGCGGCTACTGTTCGCGTAGACGCACGCCAGTACGACGCCACCGGGCCGCACCACCCGGACCAGTTCCCGGAAGGCAGGGCCGGGGTTCACGAGGTGATTGAGGACAAACGCCGCCACGGCATCGTGCACGGCGGCGTCGGCGAGCGGCAACGCGCAGATGTCGCCCACCACCCGGGCGCCACCAGCCGAGGTGTTGTAGCGCAGCATGTCGGCAGACAGATCGGCCGCGACCGGCCGGGCGCGACGAGCCAGCAGGGCAGCACTGGCGGCCCCCGTTCCGGCACCGGCATCGAGCACCAGCCGCCCGTCGAGCGGGTGGGGTGAGCGGGCGACCAGCTGTTCGGCTATCGGCCCGTATACCAAGCAGGCTCCGGTCGCCCAGCGCTGGCCGGCTCCCCGGTAGTTGTCGCTCACCCCGCCTGCAGCCCCTGACGGCGGACCGCCTGCCCGACCCGCGCCTCCCACCACCGCAGCTCGTCCTCCTCACCAAGCGCTTTCTCCCAGGCGGAGCAGGCCATGACGCCTACCAGGCAAAGATCCAGCTGCGCCTCGAACCATCCTGCCGTGGTGATGCCAGCATGCTCCAGCGCCCGCAGGATGCTCCTGTGCCCAGTGGTCGAGCACCTTGGCGAGTGCGGCGGCCTGTCCACTTTTCATTGTCCTACTCTCCCGTCGATGCGCTCGCGCAGCAGGTCGGCGTGCCCGCAGTGCCGGGCGTACTCTTCGATTCTGTGCACCATGAGCTCCCGCACGGCGATCCCGTCCTTGCCCAGACGCTCGCCCAGATCCGGGTGCTCGGCCAGCGCGGCATCCGTCGCGGCCTGCTCACGCGCCAGGGCGGCATACGCGGCATCGACGGCGGCCTGCTTGGCGACGGCACCGCTGAAGTCCGAGTCGCCCTCCCCGTACAGCCGCGCCAGCGGGGCACCATCGCTGATCCAGTTGCGCCAGTCCCGTTCCACCTCTGCCAGGTGGCGGAGCAGGCCGAGGAGTGACATCGTCGATGGCGGCACCGACCGGCGGGCCAGTTGCTCCGCATTCAGGCCCTCGCACTTCATCCGCAGAGTCATCCGGTAGTTCGTCAGGTAGTCCTGAAGCGTCGCTAGCTCGCCGTCCGGGCTGGCTCCGCTGCTGTTGCGCGGGTCGTCGTCCGGGTCGGCCCACATGTCGGGGTAGGTGGTCGCCTGGCTCCACCGTGCGGGTTGTTCACTCACGGGTTCCATGGTCGCCCGCGAGGGCCCAAGCCTGCCAGTGGATACGTGCGCCTCACGGGTCCGCACGGCCTGCCACCTTCATCGAAGCTCGGCCCGGCCGCGCTTCGCCCGCACGTCCGGCAACCTGTCGGCTCCCAGGTCAGGGAGACGGCCGCCCACCTCCCGCGCTCGCCCGACGTTCCCCTTCGCCCGGAAGAGCGCTTGAGCCTTGATCAGGTTCTCTCGCTCCCTGGCGGTGTTGCCGAACAGGCGCTCGATGTCGGCGGCGCGCCTCGGCGTCGAGTGACTCACCGAGCACCGTCGGGGCGCGCCCGCCCGGCGTCAGTTCCACACGTCGGTGATCGGGGCCGCGCTTGCGCTCGCTCCAGCGTGGGGCAGCCCGTACATGTCCTCCACCGTGCGCAGAATGCCGTAATGGCTGGTGTGCTCGCTGTAGACCCCCGGGCGCACGTGTGCCCCGTAGAAGATCGTGGGAACCCCTGTTGTTGTCGCCGCCCAGCCCGAGGATGGTGCCGTCCTCGTCCCAGGTGATGATGAGCAGGCTGTTGTTGCTCCGTGCCCACGACGCGTAGCCGCCGAGATGCTGCTTTATCCAGCTATCGCCGGTGTCCCGCGAGCAGTAATGCATGTCGTTGCACAGGTTCGGTATGACCGCGGTGACAGTGTGCAGGTGAAGCGGGTGATCCCTCAGCCCAAGGGCATAAAGTGGCGCGAACCTGGCGTCCAGGTAAGGAACGCAAAGGCCGCCGCGGGCGCTGCTACGATTTCGCCGTGACGCAGGCAGCGAGTCCTCCCCCGATCACAGTCGGCGACGTCTGGGATGCTCTTGAGGGCGCGGGCTTCCAGGTCACGACGCTGGCCACGGGCAGGCGCCTGCTGACCGGGCCGCAGCAGCAGCTGATTCTCCTGCACGGCCGGGAACTGGTCGGATACCGGCCCGCCGCAGACGACCTGCTCGCGCAGCTTGACTCGTGGGGAGTTCACGCCGTGGCCAGCGGGAAATACCACCCTCCGCCGGGCGCCAACGCGAGCTCGATGTCGCCGTACTCGGCGCTGCCGCTGCAGGCCCAGCCCGCCTGAGCGCTTGGCGCGGCCGGGCCGCGCGCCAGCGCCCCGTCCGCCGGCGCCGGTGCCATCAGATGAGTCGGCCCGCACTTGAGGTGCTGCCTGGGCCGTCTCCGGCGCCTTAGGACGCGAGGGCTGTCGGCCGCCTGGTTGGCGGGCCGGCCCGGTGCGCCGGGATGAACGTGACGTTGGCCGGCCCGTCCTCACCGCTGCCGATCAGGCTGTGGCGCACGGCCGCCATCAGCGCCTGCGCCCGGTTCGCCGCGCCGAGCTTCTTGTACAGGCGCGCCACGTAGGTCTTGGCGGTGGACTGGCTGATGCACATCGCGACGGAGATGGCCGGGATGGACATGCCGTCGCGCAGCAGCCGCAGCACCTCGGTCTCCCGTGGGCTGAGGGCCAGCCGTTCCTGCAGTTTGCGCCGCCGTGTGAGCGCCGCCGCCAGGCCCGGTGCGGTGAATGAGGTGGCGGCGACGGCGGCGTGCCTGATCGCCACGAGGACCTCCTCGGCCGGCGCGTTCTTGGAGACGAACGCGGACGCCCCCACCTCGGCCGCCCGGAAGAGCATGACGTCCTCGTCCTGCGAGGTCAGGATGACGATGCCGAGGCCCGGATGCCGGTGCCGGAACTCCCGCGCCACCCGCAGGCCGTGCCCGTCGGGCAGCGACGTGTCCAGCGTGATCACGTCCGGCCGCTCGGTCGCGATGACCGGGGCAGCCTCGGCTGCGGTCGCGCACTCGGCCACGATCTCGATGTCGGGCTGGTGTGAGAGCAGTTCCCGCAGGCCGTATCGGATGAGGATCTGGCCGTCCACGATGGTCATACGGATCGACATGCGAGCCCCCCCTGGCCGCCGGGCGCGCTGACCGCGTCAAGGCGTATTTATTGCATTACGATTCCTCGTCCGGCCCATATCACCAGCACGACCGGATCCCGGGGTAGAGGCCTAACGGCCCGTCTGCGCGGGCCGACAGGACGGGGCCAAAGGTCCCGGCGGGGCCGCCGAGCCCACGTGTGCACTGGGTAATCGCAAGAATGCGAAGAGCTACTAGCCCTGATATCCTGTGCAGGCGCGATCACCGTTGTCGAGGCGCCGGGAGATCGCCGGACGTGGCAACGTGGCGCAAGCTGGGGGGCAGATGGGGGAGCCCAGGCCCGTGACGCCCCGTGGGCGGGTCCTGCTGATCGACGACGACCGGGTCTTTGGCATGTGGGCGACCAAAGTCCTCCAGGCGCGCGGGTTTGAGGTCCAGCACGTGCTCGACCCGATGGCCGGATTGCGGCAGATCGAAGCCGAACCCTGGGACCTGGTGATCACCGACGTTGAGATGCCGCGGATGAGCGGGCTCGAGTTCCTCGAGCGGGCGCGGCGGCTGGTGGCGGGGCTTCCCGTGGTGGTGGTCACCGCGCACCCGACCGTGGACCGGGCCGTGACGGCGCTGCAGAGGCCGGGCACCGACTTCATCCACAAGCCCATCACCGCGGAGGACTTCGTTGCCAAGGTCACCGCGCTGGCCGCCCAGCACAGGCCGGCCCCGACCGCCACGCCGGAGTGCGTGCTGGCCATCGGGGCGCATCCCGGCGACGTCGAGATCGGGGCGGCCGGCGCGCTGCAGGCCCACCAGGCTGCTGGGGAGCCGGTGACGGTGCTGACGCTCTCGCCCGCCGGGCCCGGCGGGGACGCCCGCGAGGCCGGCGGAGCGGCACAGGTCATCGGCACGAGACTGGGCCTCGATGATCTCGTGAGGCCCGACTCCGCTGGCGGGAACCCGGCGGGCGCCGCCATCGGCAGGCTGATCACGGAAATCCAGCCGACGGTGCTCTACACGCATTCCCTGCACGACTCCCAGCTGGATCATCGAGACGCCCACCTCGTCGCCACGGCGGCGGCGCAGCGGATCGGCCGCGTCTACTGCTTCCAATCGCCGTCCGCGACGATCGATTTCCGGCCGGCCTACCTGGTGCCGATCGACGACCACATCGGGAGCAAGCTGAAAGCGGTGGAGGTATTCGCCGCCCAGGCCGAGGTGCGTGACTACCTGGAACCCGACGAGGTCACGTTGATCGCGCTCTACTGGGGCCGGTTCTGCGGGGCACGTCACGCGGAGGCGTTCGAGGTGGTCCGCGACCGTTCGGCCGCCGGCGTGGCGCCCGCCGGGCGCGGCACAGCCGAAGCCACGTATTAGCGGGCCGCGCTCGCCGTAGCTCTGGCCGCGCCGTCAGCCGGGCGGGCGCGCCGGCCTGCGCTCGAGCACGAGCCCGTCGTGGCCGGAGTACACCACCCGCCAGGCGGCCAGCCGGGTCAGCGCGGTGGCCAGCCATCCGTGGTGCTGGCGGGAGACGGCGACGATGCCGTACCCGCGCAGCAGCCGCTGCCATGTGCGGCTGCGGGCGGAGAGGAATCCGGCGTAGGCGTTGAGCTGCGCCACCGAGTACTGCTCCAGCCGGGCGTCGAAGGCGACCCGGCCGAACATCGCCGGGTGCAGCCAGAGCATCGGCGGGCTGGACCATTCGTCGGCGAGGACGCGCGCGGCGGGGTCGTGTGCCGCCAGCGCCGCCGCCGCGCCGATCGCGCGCACGGGCACCAGGCTCTGGAACATGCTGGCCGGCTCTACCGCGATCAAAGCGACGCCGGCCAGCGCCGCCGCCGCAAGGGCGGCCGCGGTGGCCCGGCTGAAGGCCCTGCTGAGCACGGGCTCCCGGCCACCATTGCTCCGGGCGAGAGTGTCCGCGGCGAGCAAGCAGCCCGCGAAGGCAAACCACGTTTGGTTGCGGATCGCGTCCAGCGCCAGGACGAGCATGGCCAGGGCTATCGCCGCCAGCAGCGGATCGGGTCTCGTGCCGCGGCGCCAGGCCACCACCACCGCGATGACTGTGGCCACCACGACCGCGAAGAAACCCATGCTGACCAGGTAGAGCGGGCTCGGCCGCTCCCACTCCACGACGTAGCGGCCCAGCGCCGGGGTTACGCCGTTGACGCTCTCGTAGTAACCGATCACGCCGGTGCCGTACGGCGTGCACAGCACGCTGATTGCGGCAGCGGCTGCTAGCGCGAGGTAGGCCAGCGCCGGCCAGCGCGCCCCGCGCAGCAGTGCCGCCACGGCACGGTAGCCCGCGTAGAGGGCGACGAGGGCGGCGCCCACCAGGACCGACCCGTGCGTGTTTGCCCAGATCACCAGCACCGGTACGACCAGCCAGGTCCGGGCCCGCAGCCGGTCCGCCCGGCTGTCGGCCACGATGAGCCACAGCGCGAGGGCGAACAGCGGGTAGGCAAAACTCTGCGCCCGGATCACGATGTTCCCCAGGTATACAACGATGGTGGCGGCGGTCCACACGAACATGCGGGTGGGCGGGACGTCACGGCTCAGCATGGTCAGTCCCAGCACGGCGAACCCGGACGTGACGAGCAGCGCCGAGAACACGGCGAGGGCCGGGTAGCCGCCGAGCGCCCAGGCGCCGTAGTAGAGAACATGGGCGAGCCACTGCTGGTCGACCCAGGGCGCACCGTGGGAAGCCACGGTGACGACGTTGTGGTGCGGGATCCCGTGCCGAAGGATGTACCGCCCGGCGTACAGGTCGTAGTAGCTGTCGGCGAAGAGGTACCTGCTGTACAGGAGGTTCACCAGCAGGCTCAGCGCCGCGAGCGCCACCAGCCACGGCGCGGCGGGCGAGCGCTGGCGGCGGCCGGCCGTCCCGGCGCGCTCCTGGTCCCGCCCGGTCAGCCTGGCCGGACGGTAGTCCAGCCCGGCAACGCCATCCGACCGATCCAGCATGCTGCGACCTCTCCCCCGGTTGCCGTTGGGATACTTTACGTCACTAGAGAGTGACATCAAGTAATCGGGGTATGAGGCCTGTGCGGGTCAGTGCCGTGTCCACCGATCGGCCTACATGTCGGCTGACCAGCGAGTTTTCTGACCGTTCGGCCAATGTCGGGCTCGCGGTGGGATGGTAAGACTGCGCTACAGCGGGTGATAATCTCCTAACTGGGGGTAATCAAATAGGACCCGCCAACCTGGGAAGGAGTCACCAGATGCTCAGGTACGTCGTGTACATCCAGAATCTCATCACCCAGCCACTGCGCCGGGACGAGGGGGCAAGCGCGGTCGAGTACGGCCTGCTGGTCGCGCTGATCGCCGCGGTGGTCGTGACCGCCGTCACCCTGATCGGCACCAACCTGAACAGCGTGTTCAACAAGGTTGCCAACGCGATCTGACGCCCCGGGCCCGGCGGGCGCGCGCGGCCACCGCCGCGGGCGCGACTGCCAGTGCCCCTCGTCCGCCGGCCCGCCGGCGGGCTCGCTCACCCGCGGCCTTCCCGGCCACTCGCCCCGGCAACCGGGGCAGCCAGGAGCGGTAAAGGACCCACAACATTGGGTAACAGACTACTGACTGAAAGTAGTCACGGTGGGCGGGCCGACTGAGGGAGAGGAGCCCTCAGATGCTCAGGTACGTCAGCTACGTCCGGAATCTCACCGCCCGCCCGCTGGACTGGGACGACTGGGGGGCAAGCGCAGTGGAGTACGGCCTGCTGGTGGCGCTGATCGCCGCGGTGGTCGTGACCGCCGTCACCCTGATCGGCACCAACCTGACCAGCGTGTTCAACAGCGTCGCCAACGCGATCTGACGGCGGCGCAAGCTGGACACGTGCGACCTGCACCGCCCTGGGGGACCGGGCGGTGCCCACGACCGGGACGGGCCAGCGGCTTGCCTTGGCGCGGCAGCGCCGGGCGCCGCTGCGCCACCGGGCCGGCCGTTCGGGGGGAGGACCTATGACGCGGCGGCCGGCCGCGGCTGACCCACGCGACCGTGGTTCAGTGGCCGTGGAGTTCGCGCTGCTGCTGCCGATACTGCTGCTGCTGATCTTCGGCGTGGTCGACTTCGGCCGGGCGATCGACGCCCAGATCACGCTCACCCAGGCAGCCCGCGAGGGCGCCAGGCTCGCGGCACTGGGACAGTCCAACTCCACCGTGGTGACCCGGGCGCAGGCGGCTGCGACCGGGTTGAGCCCGGTGACCGTCAGCGTGACCTCCACGTGCCCGGTCAACGCCGGGGCAGGCGTGGACGCGGTGGTGCAGACCAGCTATTCGTTCTCGTTCATCACCCCGGTTGGGGCGGTCGCCGCGTTGTTCGGCGGCGCGGGCTACGGGTCCTCGCTCACGCTCACCGCCCAGGGGGAGATGCCGTGCGAAACCTGATCCCCGGCCTGGCCCGCCCGGCGTTGCGGCTGCTAGGCCGCGACCAGCAAGGGGGGGTCGGCGTTCTGATCGCGATGCTGCTCGGTGGCGGTGTGCTGCTGGGCCTCGGCGCGCTGGTGATCGACGTAGGCCAGCTTTACCAGGAGCGCGCCGAGCTGCAGAACGGCGCCGACGCCGCCGCGCTCGCGGTGGCCAAGAGCTGCGCCACCGGCACGTGCACGCCGAGCCTAGCCGCCCAGTACGCCAACGAGAACGCATCAAAGCTGACCGGCGGGACGGCGGGGGTGAACCTGGTCTGCGGGTCAGGCACCCTGGGCGCCTGCCCGGCCAGCACGGGCGCGCTCATCGACTGCCCGCCACCCCCTTCATCCGGCCTGGGCTACGTCGACGTGCACACCGCCACCCAGACATCGAGCGGCGGGACGGCGCTCCCCCCGGTCTTCGCCAAGGCGCTGCTCGGCAACTCCAGCTATCAGGGCACCACAGTGCAGGCCTGCGCGCAGGCCGCCTGGGGCGGACCGTCGGCGGCGGACACCCTCGCGTTCACGATCTCGGCCTGTTCTTGGGACTCGTGGACGAGCCAGGGGACGGACTTCGCGCCCGCCCCCCCGGCCGTACCGGCGGCCTCCTACGACCATCAGCTCAACCTGGGCAACCTCGGCAACGCCGCGGGCTGCTCCGGCGAAGCCTCCGGCTCGGACGGAGCGGGCGCATTCGGGTGGGCTAAGGACCAGACGGGTAGCTGCGGGATCTTCACCAACGCCAGCACGTTCCCGGCCGCCACCGGCGCGTCGGCGGGCTCGACCTGCCAGACCGCGCTGACCGCCGCGCAGGCCAGCCGAGAGACGATCTTCGTCCCGGTCTATACGACCTACACCGGCACCGGTAACAACACCGTTTTCACGCTGAAGGGCTTTGCTGCCTTCGTCGTGACCGGCTACCACCTGCCCGGTTTCACCGCCTCGGACTGGCTGAACCCCTCGAACAACTGTTCAGGGTCGAGCAAGTGCATCAACGGCTACTTCACCAAGGCGCTCATCCCGGCCAACGGAGGCGCCAACGAGGGCGGTACCTACCTGGGTGCCGCCGTCATCGGGCTCACCGGCTGAGCCGGGCGATGAAGAGGAACCATGAAACGACGGCTACTGATCGCATCACTGGCCCTGCTCCTTGCGGCGGTCGGCACGGGTGGGGTGCTCAGCTACATCAAGAAGGCCGACGCGCGGGCGATCGCCGGAATGAAGGCGGTCAGCGTGCTGGTGGCGCAAAAGCAGATCCCGTCCGGCACGACCGCCGCGGCCGCGCTGCGCCAGGGGATGCTCGCCAGCGAGACGCTGCCCGCGTCCTCGGTGCCCGCGAACGCGCTCAGCACGGTCCCCGCCGCCCTGTCCTCGCTGGTACTGAGCGCGGCGCTCCCTGCGGGTCAGGTGCTGCTGCGCCCCATGCTGGTCACGCCCGTCCAGACGACCAGCGGCCTGGCGATCCCGGCGGGCCTGATGGCGCTGACCGTGGACTTCTGCCTGCCGGAGGTGGTGGCGGGCGCCGTGCAGGCCGGCTCGGAGGTGGCGGTGTTCGACACCGTCGGGAACGGTGGCCAGCTCGCGGCGGTTCCGGGGTGCACCGGGGCGCATGACCAGGTCGCTGGCAACAACCGGACCCGCGTGGTGCTGAGCAGGGTCGAGGTGCTGTCCGTCGGCACGGCGCCGCCCCCCGGCCAGGCCAGCCAGACCGGCCAGACCGGCACCAGTACTCCGGCCACCACCGCGTTCGGGGGAGGCGGCACCGCGTCGTCCAGCCAGAGCGGCACGATGGTGACCCTCGCCGTCACCCAGGCCGAGGCGGAGCGGCTCATCCAGCTCACCGAGACCGGCATGCCCTACCTGGCGCTGCTCAGCACGTCCTCCCGGACCGTGGCCGACATCGGGAGCCTGCTGAATTACCAGCCGCGCCCAGCTCCGAACCCCAAGCCCACGCACGCACTGCCGCCGCTTCCGCTGCCGACGGTGACCCCGTCCCCGAGCCCAACCCGATGACCAATTCCAGCCACCACCGAAAGAAGTGAGGGAGCGTCATGCCCATCCTCTGCGAACCAGC
>Ga0070706_100004440_pt1 | contig 13546 bp, 11 predicted proteins | sample KBSK5501metaG_FD_65476 | JGI IMG/M metagenome (GOLD analysis project Ga0070706, IMG submission 65476) | Corn, switchgrass and miscanthus rhizosphere microbial communities from Kellogg Biological Station, Michigan, USA - KBS K5-50-1 metaG | ecosystem: Host-associated > Plants > Roots >...
GCGAGCGTGACAGGGTGCGCGGGCGGCCTGCGCCTCGCGTCTGCCATACACCATGCGCCCGGGCACGTTCAGTCCCGCGCCGCCGCCTTCCACCTACCTTACCGATGGGGCATGGGGCGAGCTCAGCGGACAACAGATCGAGGGGAGATGCACATGCCAGCAGCCGACAGCATACGTGACGAGTCGTCACAAGCAGCGAGCGCAGCAGCTTCGACGGAGCTGTCGCGCGCCGACCGCGCGCCGTCGACCGAGGAAGAGATCCTGGCGGCCTACGTGACGCATCCGAAAACGCTGACCGGCCCAGTGCTCATCGTCGACTACGACCCCGCGTGGCCCCAGCTCTTCGCGCGCGAGGAGGCGCGCATCCGGGCGGCGCTGGGCGAGCGGGTCGTGCTGCTCGAACACGCCGGGTCGACCTCAGTGCCAGGGCTGGCCGCCAAACCTTGCATCGATATCGTGCTCGTGGTGCCAGATTCGGCGGACGAGCCGGACTACGTGCCAGCGCTAGAGGCTGCGGGCTACGTGCTAACCATCCGCGAGCCGCAGTGGTTTGAGCATCGCGTGTTTAAGGGTCCGGATACCAACATCAACCTGCACGTTTTCTCGCCCGGCTGTGAGGAGGTCGGGCGTATGCTGCGCTTTCGCGACTGGCTGCGAGGCAACACCGCCGACCGTCAGCTCTACGAGCGCACCAAACGGGAGCTCGCGCTGCGAGAGTGGAAGTACATGCAGAACTACGCCGACGCCAAGACGGCGGTGGTCGAGCAGATCGTGGCGCGTGCGCTCGCCGCTGGCGGCGAGCATGCCAGTGCGGGCGACACGACCCCCTAGACATTCACTGTCTCGGCGCGGGTCCGCGCCAAGTGCACGAATCGGCCGTGCATTCCGCCGCTGCCGAGGCACGGTACAATAGGCGGGGGGTACGCCCGAGGGGCAGAGGGAGGGACGGCATGGCACGCCAGCAGCCGGACTACACGCCGCAGGAGCTGATGGTCGTCTGCGCCGCCCGGCAGATTCGCGACGGCGAAGTGGTCTTCGTCGGCATGCGCCTGCCGCTGATCGCCTTCGCGCTGGCCAAGCGCACGCACGCGCCGCGCGCCACCGGACTCTTCGAGAACGGCCTCGTGCGTGACACCCCTTCGCCGGAGCTGCTGCTAACGATGGGCGACGCACCGAATATCGCCGGAGCGGAGTGGGCTACGCGCACCAGCGCGCTGATGGGCCTACTGGCGCAGGGATGCGCCGACCTCGGCTTCGTCGGCGGCGCGGAGATCGATCGCTTCGGCAATCTCAACACATCGTACGTCGGGCCGCGCGAGCACCCGACCGTCAAACTGCCGGGCAGCGGGGGCGGCGCGGATATCGCGTCGCTCGCGCAGCGCCTGGCCATCATCATGGCGCATGACCGCAGGCGCTTCCCCGAGCGAGTCAGCTACCTCACAAGCCCTGGCTTCGGCGATGGCGGAGACTGGCGGCAGCGCGTCGGCTTGCCGCGCGGCGGTCCGGCCGCTGTCATCACGACGCTCGCCGTGCTCGGCTACACCGACGAGACACACGAGATGGAGCTACGCAGCTGGCACCCCGGAGCGACCGCGGACCTCGTGAAGGCGCAGACTGGCTGGGAGCTGCGCGTCGCCCCAGACGCACACGAGACGCCGCCCCCCACCCAGGACGAGCTGCGCATCATCCGCGAGTGCGATCCACAGGGCTTCTGGACGCGCTAAACGTGTCTCGCTTGCGGTCCGCCGCGCATGCTACACTACGAAATGCGCCCGCCGCCGTCTCCTTTTCCCTGGATGTGGAGACCGCAGAGGAGAGTTAGGGCGGCCGACACATACGAGCGAGATGAGGAGGCAACGGTGCCGGACCACTACATCGTCGTCGAACGTGAAGATCCTATCGCGGTCGTCACGATCGACCGCGCGGACAAGCTCAACGCGCTCAACTGGGAGCTCATCGAGGAGCTGGCGGACAAGCTGGACGCGCTCGACCGCGACGAGACCATCCGCTGCATCGTGCTCACCGGCGCCGGCAACCGTGCCTTCGCCGCCGGCGCGGACATCGCCGAGATGGCAGGCCAGTCGGTAATCGCGATGGCGACCGGCGGGTTCGAGAGCTGGGACCGCATTCGCCGCCTCAAGACGCCGATGATCGCGGCGGTGGGCGGCTTCGCGCTCGGCGGCGGCAACGAGCTGGCCATGCACGCAGACATGATCGTGGCGAGCGAGAACGCTCAGTTTGGTCAGCCGGAGATCCTGATCGGTGTGATGCCGGGCGCCGGCGGCACGCAGCGGCTTGCGCAGACCATCGGCAAGTACCGCGCGATGGAGCTCTGCCTCACCGGCCGCCGTGCCAGCGCCCAGGAGATGCACGCGTGGGGCGTCGTCAATCAGGTCGTGCCCGAGGGGCAGCAGGTCGAGGCCGCCAAGAAGCTCGCAACCGAGGTCGCCAAGCAGGCGCCGGTTGCCGTGCGCTTCATCAAGGAAGCCGTCCTCCGCTCGTTCGAAATGCCGCTGGAGGAGGGCCTGGCCTTCGAGAAGCGTCTGTTTGCGATGCTCTTTTCCACCGAGGACCAAAAAGTGGGGATGCGCGCCTTCCTGGCTAAAGAGTCCCCGACCTGGATCGGCCGGTAGCACGAAAGCGAGCAGCAATGTATGGAGGACGCGGTCATCCTTTCCGCCGTTCGTACGCCGGTGGGCCGCTATGGTGGCGCACTGCGTGACGTGCGGCCGGACGACCTCGCGGCGCTCGTCATCGGTGAAGCCGTGCGCCGCGCCGGCGTTGCGCGTGAGGACATCGAGGATGTTGTGCTTGGGTGTGCCAACCAGGCGGGTGAAGACAACCGCAACGTTGCGCGGATGGCGCTGCTGCTGGCGGGCCTCCCCGTGGAGGTGGCTGGCCAGACGGTGAACCGGCTCTGCGGCTCGGGCCTACAGGCCATCAATACCTCGGCTCATGCCATTCAGGCCGGTGAGGGCGAGGTGTTCGTCGCCGGCGGCGTCGAGAGCATGACCCGCGCGCCGCTGGTGATGGGCAAGCCGGAGAGCGCCTTCCCGCGCGGCGAGATGAAGCTGTTCGACACAACGCTCGGCTGGCGCTTTGTCAATCCGCGGCTTGCGGAGATGCATCACCCATACAGCATGGGCGAAACCGCCGAGAACGTTGCCATGAAATATCATCTAACGCGCGCGGACCAGGACGCCTTTGCCTTCGAGAGCACCCGGCGCGCGCTGGCCGCCATCGATGCCGGTCGCTTCCGCGACGAGATCGTGCCGGTTCCGGTGCCCGCCGGCAAAGGGGAAACCGCTGTCGCGGAGACCGACGAGCAGCCGCGCCGCGACACCACGCTAGAGAAGCTAGCGCGACTCAAACCGGTCTTCCGCGAGAGTGGCACCGTTACCGCTGGCAACTCTTCGGGCATCAACGATGGCGCGGCGGCGCTGGTGCTGGCGTCCGCGGAAAGCGCACGAGCGCATGGCTGGCAGCCACGCGCGCGCGTCGTGAGCAGCGCCGTCGCGGGGGTGGACCCGGCGTACATGGGCCTGGGGCCGATTCCGGCGACGCGCAAGGCGCTGCAGCGCGCCGGGCTCTCCGTGCGAGACCTGGACCTCATCGAGCTCAACGAAGCCTTCGCCTCGCAGTCGCTGCAGTGCATGCGCGAGCTGCAGCTCGATCCCGAACGCGTCAACGTCAATGGTGGGGCCATCGCCCTTGGGCATCCGCTCGGTTGCTCCGGTGCTCGCCTGATAACGACTCTGCTGCACGAGCTGGAGCGGCGTGGTGGCCGCTTCGGGCTGGCGACGATGTGCATCGGCGTAGGCCAGGGGATCGCCACCATTATCGAGCGCGTAGCGCGCTAATTGCGGGCTCGCCTCTCCGTCCAGCTGGTGGTGGCTGGCACGTGCCTTGCACCAGTAGCATGCACGTATGTGAACGCATCTCCATGGACGAGAGAGGTAAGCGGCATGATGCTGCAAAACCGCATCTCAGGTGGTCGCGCTCGCCCCGCGGTCGCACTGCTGCTGGTCGGCTGTCTCGTGAGCTTCACCTTCGGCCAGCAGCTTGGCTATGCGCTGCGCTATCCTGAGCTGCACGCGAGCACCATTCCGACCGCCCACGCCGCGGGCCAGCTGAGTGGCCAGCTTTCGGCGCCCAGTAGCCAGCTTTCGGTGCCGAGCGGCCTGAGCGGCCAGCAAGCGCGCCCCATCGTGACGACGCCATCCCACGCTCATTCAGCAGCGCGGGCGCCGGCTCCGGCTCAGAAACAAAGCGCTGCCGGCCATGGCAAAAAGGTCAAGCCTGGCGGGCAGGTGAGGCCTGGCGGTAAGGACAAGCATGACGGGCGGCAGGGCAATCCTGCCGCCCGTCATGTCGGCCCCGCAAAGCACCACAAAGGTGGCGAGGGGCACGGGCACTCGCCCAAAGCCTGAGCTGGCCCCAGCCGCTGAGGAACCCTAGAGGTGTATACCAGGCGCGAATTGCCTGACCAACGGCGGAATCGCTGGACCAAGCACGACTATGAAAATCGGTGGGAAGATCAAAAACGCCATCGGAAAGAGCATCTTGATCGGCGCCTGGTGGGCCAGCGTCTCTGCGCGCTGGCGGCGCCGTACCCGCATCTCCACTGCCTGGATACGCAGTACATTGGCGATGCTGGCGCCCAGCTGCTCGGCCTGAATGATGGCGGAGATGAAGGTGCCCAGGTCCTGCACTCCCGTCCGCTCTACCATGGCGCGCAGGGCGTCGCGTCGCGCGATGCCGACGCGCATCTCCTGAATGACGCGAGCGAACTCGCGGGTGAGCGCATTGTCAGACTTTTGCACCACGCGAGCCAGCGCAAGGTCGAAGCCCAGACCGGCCTCGACACTGATCGTCAGCAAATCGATCGCGTCGGGCAGCGCATGTGTCATCTGGTCTTTGCGCGTGGAGATTCGTCCCCGAATCCAAAGATCTGGCACGAAATAGCCCGCGACACCGAGCAGGACGAGCAGCACCAGGAAACCGAGCGTCTGCTGATTGGTCTGCACGGCGATGAAGAGCGCCAGGGCGAGGCCGATGATGGTCGAAAGCCCGCGCAGGCCCAAGAAGTCCGACACCTGCATCTGCCCCGACAGACCCGCGTACATCAGCTTGCGTTGCGTGCCTTCCATCGCCCCTGTTGGGGTCAAGCGCATGACGAGCTTAGAAAGCTGGCTGGCCAACGGCTTGAGAAAGCGCTCCATGAATGGCGCTTGCAGCTCGATGTCTTCGAGTGATTGGGTCCGCTGCGTAGCGCGATAGAGGCGCTCCTCGATCGGATCGCGCTTCGGCGGCATGCCGGCGCCTAGCACCGCCAGCAACACACCAAAGAACGCCAGAAAGCCGGCGATTGCTGGCATGAAGGGCTTCAGCGTCTCCAACATGGTTTCAATCCTCTTAGACTTTGATGTTCACGATCCGGCGAATCACCAGGAACCCGCTGAGGATCATGATGCCGCTACAGCTCAACAGGGTCCAGCCGCACCACGTGGTCTGCTGGAAGATACCCAACATATACGTTGGGTTGAGGATGCCGAGGAAGATGGCGAGCGCGACGGGCAGCAGCGCGATAATGTACCCGGAATACGCTTGCTGCGCGGTGAGCACCTTTACCTCGCCAATTAGCTTCACGCGCTCACGAATGGTATTGGAGATGGTCTCCATCACCTCGACGAGATTGCCACCAACCTCGCGCTGGACGTTGATCGCCGTCACCAGCAGCTCCAGGTCTTCGGATTGCATGCGCTCGACGAGGTTGGCGAGCGCCTCTTCTGGCGAAAGGCCCAGACCGACCTCACGCACCACCCGATCGAACTCCGTCGAGACCGGCACCGGCCCCTCGCGCGCGACCAACTCCATGGACTGCAGCAGGCTATAACCGGACCGGAGCGCGCCGGACATCAAGGTAATCGTGTCTGAAAGCTGGCCGTTGAATTGATTCTGGCGGCTGAGCTTGCGGCGAGTCACATAGAGACGAGGGCCGTAGAGTCCGGCGGCGAGCATGACGACGGCGAGCACCACACGCCCGCCGACGGGAATCGCGAAGCCAATGAGCGCGCCGACACTGGCGAGCACAACGGTGATCAACATGAACTCGCCAACGGTGATCTTCAGGTCGGCGCGCGCAAGATCGCGTGCGAGGGTGACAGTGAAGCTGCGCGAGTTCGCTGCGTTTTCGGCTTCGGCATACGACACGCGCCGGCGGCGCTGGCGTTTGGACCGGCCCGCCTTGACCTCGGGTATGGCGGCCGCGGGGCTAAGGAACATGTCGACGCGCCGCTTCATGCTGGTGGTCTGGCCGTCAACCACCCGCTGCAGTCCGACGAATAGGAGCGCGATGCCACCACCTACCATGGCACCAAGGACAATAGCCAGACTGCTCGAAACGATCCCGATGCCGGCGACAGCAAGACCAGTCACCACCATGTCCACCACGCCACCACCTCTCGTCTGGAGTTACCCGCGCCAGTTGCCCTCGCCGTAGCCAAAGACCGCCGGCGGCAAGTGGATATTGGCAAGCTCGAACCGCTCGACGAAGCTCGGGCGAATGCCCGTCGGTCGCAGCCGGCCCTGCACCCTGCCGTTCTCGATGCCAGTTTGCTCGAAGACGAACAGATCCTGCATCGTGATGATGTCGCCCTCCATGCGCAGCACCTCGCTGATGAAGGTGACTTTGCGGCTACCATCCTTCATGCGTTCCTGATGCACGACCAGATGGATTGCGCTGGCGATCTGCTCGCGGATGGCGCGCAACGGCAGATCCATGCCTGCCATCAGCACCAACGTCTCTAGACGGCTCAAGGTATCGCGCGGGCTATTGGAGTGGACCGTCGTCATGCTGCCCTCATGGCCGGTGTTCATGGCCTGGAGCATGTCGAGCGCCTCACCGCCACGGACCTCACCGACTACGATGCGGTCAGGGCGCATGCGCAGGGCGTTGGCGACGAGATCGCGAATGGTGATACGTCCCTTGCCCTCGATGTTGGAGGGCCGGCTCTCCAGGGGAATGACATGCTCCTGGCGCAGCTGCAATTCGGCGGCGTCCTCGATGGTGATGATGCGCTCGTCGCCGGGGATGAAGCTTGAGAGCACGTTGAGCAGCGTCGTTTTGCCGCTGCCAGTGCCGCCGGAGACGATCACGTTGAGTTGGACAGCCACGCAGGCACGCAGGAATTCAATCATGGGCGGCGTAATCGTGCCCAGCCGCACAAGATCTTCGGGCTGCAGCGGCGACCGCGAGAATTTGCGGATGGTGATCACCGGGCCTACCAGCGAGATGGGTGGGATAACGGCATTGACGCGCGAGCCATCGGGCAGACGGGCGTCCACGTATGGCTGCGATTCGTCGCACCGGCGCCCGAGCGGCGAGATGATGCGGTCGATCACGCGCATGACGTGGTCATCGTCTTTGAAGCGAATGTCGGTGCGGTAGAGGCGCCCATGTTGCTCGACATAGACCAGTCGCGGTCCATTGACCATGATTTCCGTTACGGAGTCATCTTTCAGTAGTGGCTCGATGGGGCCATAGCCGAGAATCTCTGCGGCAATCGCCTCGAAGAGGCGGTTGCGGTCTTGCCGGCTGAGCACGACACCTTGCTGCTCGAGCACGCGATTGAAATGCTCCTCAATCGTGCGGCGCACCTGAGCGGTCTGTGTCAGGTCCATCTTGGGGTCGAGCTCGGCGATGAGCGCGTTCTGCACTTTGCGCTTGAGGTCGTAGAAGCTGTTCTCGCGCGCGGCGCCCATCGCGGACTGGCCGCCGAGCCCAGTCCGCGCAGAGAGGGCCGACTCGGCGCCACCGTTGAGCCCGCCTCCGATGGGGCCGCTGGGGCCGCCGCCGCTTACGTAGGAGCTGCCGGAATTGCTGCCGTTCATGCGCCCGCTCAGCGGGCCGCGTGCTCCTTCATAGCCGCCATTGCCGTCAGAACCATGGGAGGTGTCTTCAAACCGCTTCAAAAGGCTCACGTCCGCCCCCTGCCTGTACTTCACCCGGTTCTTCACACCGTCGCCACGTCAGTCAGCCCGCCAGTACCCTGATGCGTACAACCGGTTGCCGCTCGAGTGAGTCGCCGGATGGTCTACCCGCACAGGCGTGTCATCGTTTACGAACACGCCGCCACACGAAGAAGTCTGCGATTGGCCTGGCGCACAGCAAACACAGCCCCTACGCCACCGCCTCATCATAATAGGACGCTTTGCAAGCATCCCCACTATACCGGTCGAGCCGTACAGCCGTCAACACATTGCGACTAATAGTACGGCTGTGCCACTGGTGCCGCTTTGGGCGCTCGCATGCGGGGCCAAGAGCGGGATTGGCGTTTCGCTGACACCCCAAGCTGCTGGCGCTCAGCGTCCCCACCGGCGCTTTTCAGGTCCGCCGCCATCCGGGTTCGCCGCCAGGGTCTCGACACGCTGCGCAAGGGTCTGAATCGCCTTCGTGATGAGAGCACCCTTGAAGGAGAGTACGAAGGGCACGCCGCGGTTCACCGAGGTCACTACCACCTTGGGATCGTCCGGAATCTGGGACAAGAAGTGCTGTCGCAGACGTGTCTCGATGAGCCGGGGTTGAATGCCAAAGAGGGAGTCTACGCGATTGCAGACGAGCTTTACCTTCGATCGCGCATATCCAAGGCGCTCCATGACCTCGAAGAATTGGCTTACCCGATTGATGGTCGTGACTTCGAGCGTGGTGACAAGGAGAATCAAGTCCGCCATCTCAAGGACGGTGAGGGTGGATTCGGAGAAGGAGGCGTCCGTGTCTACCACCAGATAGTCGAAGTGCTCGCGCAGCTCGACCAGGATCGCCTTCATCGCGTCCGACGTGAAGAGCTCGGCAGATTCGAGTGCCAGCGGGGCCCGTAGCACGCCGATGCCCGATGAGTCGTGGGGCGCGACCGCATTGTTGATGATGTCTTGATCGAGCGAGCCAGCTTCGCGCAGGTCGTCTATGCTGTTGGCTTGGTTGATGTTGAGCAGCACGTGCGCGTCGCCTGATTGCAGGTTCGCATCGACCAGGACGACGCTCTTCTCGCTGGTTTTGTGCAGCGCCACTGCCAGATTTGCCGCGATCACGCTGCGCCCCACACCGCCCTTTGGGCTGTACACCGCAATGATCTTCCGCAGCCGTTGTGGCCCGGACGAGGGAGGAGCCTGGGGAGGGCCGTGGTCTACGACTCGCCGCGGCGCGGAGGCGGCGGTGCGCACGGTGTTAATGAGATCGTCGCTGGTGAAAGGTTTGATGAGGTAGCCACGCGCGCCGACCATCATGGCGCGTGTCAGGTACTCCGGCTCGCTCTGCACCGACATCATCACGACGGTGGACGGCGTTTGTCGCGTGATGACTTCCGTTGCCTTCAAGCCGTCCATGTCGCGCAAGTTGATATCCATGAGCACGACATCTGGACGTAGCGATGACGCCATGGAAATCGCGTCGCGGCCGCTTGCCGCGACGCCGATCACCTCGATATCCTTCTCGAAGTGCAGCAACTTGCGCACATTCTGCGCCATATCCGGCATGTCGTCCACAATCAACAGGCGGATATGCTTGGAACTCCGGGAGCCCGGTGGCTGCATCATGTACGTCTCACCCCGTGCGACTTAGAAAGACGTGCCGGGATCGGCGGCGGAGGCCTGCGCGAGTGGCGTTTCGGTCACCTTTGGTGTGGCGGCGCCGCACACTCCGTGAAGCGTAGCCCACTGATACCCTTTGCTTCACGCAGGCTAGTATACCGCATGCAGAGGCGCACGTATGACGAATGTGCGAGCGCAAGCCGACCTCACGCTCGCACAGAATCGGCACAATCGCTAAAGCCCGAACTGCTTCACGATATACGTGCCATCCACCGGCTGCGTACCCGCGGGAGCGGCATCCCCTGGCTTGCGCAAGACGATTTGAAATTTGGAAGCCTGCCCCTGGATAGCCTGGATCGTCAGTGCATCCTGGTGAGAAACGACCACCAGGATCCCATTGGCCGCCACAGTGTAAACGTACAGCTTCTGGAGCGTGGTCTGAGACTCGCAGGACTTCTCATCCTTGGACCCAGGCAGGTTACAGAACGTGGCGATGATATCCACGTAGTCACCGGCGACAGGGAGGGGCTTGCCGCCAGGGCCAGCGCTTGCGAGCTCAATGAGCATCAGCACCTGGCCAGGTTGTAGCGCTGCCGGGTTGATGTTGGTTAGGCTGCCCGCCGACCCAGTGCCCAGTGCCACCAGGCGCGGATCGGGGTGACGCAGAATCTCACCGGCATAGAAGGAGCCGACGACAACCTTATTGTTCAGCTCGAGGTTCTCGGCGTCGGTCGTGGTGAACGTGTAGGCATTCTGGGGAACAAAGTCCGCACTCACCGACTTGGTGGCGAACGCGTCTGAGATCAGCATGTGCGTCTTGTCGCTCGTATCCACCGAGAGAATCATCCCCGCCGGCAGATCGGACTTGGCGACCACGACCGTGACCGACTGCGTGGCGCTTCCAGTCGCCTGGCTGACGATGAAAATCACGATCGTGCCCGCCGCGAGAGCAAGCAGTACACCCAACAGCATCATTGTTCGTCCGCCCGACGCGCGTGCGCGTGGGGGACGGGCTGGAGCAACCATGTGCGCAATCCTCCTGCGGCGCGCAGCGCCGGGAAACTGAGCCTGGCAGCCCGCTCACGTCGCCGACGGACCGGCGATCGGGTGAGTCGTCAGGCGGCACGTGAGCCCACCGCCGAACCGCGATTGCCTGCGAGAGCAGGGGACTGCCTCGCGGCAGGCGACTAACCTTCCACGCGGGAAAGGTCAGCCGTCGCGGGTGATGCGCTCGTGTGCTTGCAGCTAGCGGCGCTACGCCACTGACATGCGAGAGGCCGGCAGCGCCCCGACAGCGGCGCCGGCGATTCGGACGAACCAACCCCCGTCTTGGAGGTTGTTGCTGATGTTCTGAACGCTGGTTGCGATCTGCGGACTGAGCAAGATGAGCGCAGCGACTACCACGATGGCGACGAGCGCAAGAATGAGTGCGCACTCCACGAGGCACCGGCCACGCCCCTAGCCAAGCTAGCGGTCAACCGTGAGCAGCTCCCTCCTCGTTCGAGAGCGATGTGTTCACCGCGCGACCGGTTCCGGAGCATGCCTTCCACCTCCACACCGACGCGCCACCCCACATTGCTACTTCCGATGCAGTAGCCGAGCATGCCGGAGTTTAGTGGCTCCAGACTCCACACCCCAAGACGCTCCCCCTCCCAACAGACCCGCCGCCAGCTCCCACACGTCCATCCGCGCGAAAGGCCCGTGGCAGCGATGCGGTTCGTCCGCAGGCGTTCAGGGACACCGCCCGCCAAGAGTTCAGAACGCAGGCCGCTGAGAGCAGTAACACCACGAAAAATGACAGGAAAATAGTCCCAGTGGGAGACGCTGCTACAGCGAGACACTCAATTCGACTCGCGTGCCCCGCCCAGCAGTGCTTTCGATGCGCAGCCAGCCGCCGAGCAGCTCCGCGCGCTCCTGCATGCTGGCGATGCCGTTGGTCGTGCGCGCATGGGTGCGTGCCCGCGCCAGCTCTGGCTCGACGTCGAAGCCGGAGCCGTTGTCCTCGACGGCCAAGACTAGTCCATGCGAGGGCAGTGTAACGCTCACGCGGATCACCGTGGCGCGGCTGTGCTCGACGGCGTTGGTGATCGCCTCCTGTGCCACACGAAAGACCGGCACCTCCACCTCTTGCGGTAGGCGGCGCTCGCCTCCAGGCGCCGTGACGGGCACCTGCACCTGGTAGCGCACCGCGATGTCTGTGGCATAGTGCTTCAGCGTCGCGATGAGCCCCAGGTCGTCTAGCGTCATCGGCCGCAGCTCGAAGATGAACTTGCGCGTCTCTTGGAGCGCCGTGTTCACCATGCCCTTGAGATTTGCCAGCTCGCTTTTGGCGTGCGCCGGTTCGCTGTCGAACAGCTTCTCGCAGATCTCCGCCGTCAACATCACGTTGGCAAGCGACTGCGTCGGCCCGTCGTGCAAGCGCATGGCGAGCCGCTGGCGAACGCTCTCTTGCGCCTCGATCACGCGTGCCACGGTGATTGCCTCGGACTGCAACCCGGCCATGACGCCCTCGCCGGCGGGCAACGCTGGCATGGGGACCGGCCCCCGCTGCCAGTCTTGCTGGGCCAGCGGCAGGGCGGCGAGAGGGTTGGCGCTCTCCCAACCGGGGGAGGCACCTGCCGGCCAGCCGCCGTGCTGGCTGGATCCCAGCGCCTGCGTGGCGGCGAGCGCGGGCAGCGTGTCTAGCGCGCGATTGAGAAATTGTGCGTAGCGCTCGAAGACCCGCAGCTTGGCCTCCATTTGATCGCGCTGCTCACTAATCATGAACGCACGCATCTCGGCCTCGTTCGCCTCCAGGTAGGTTGTGCGGATTTCATTGCGCGCGTGATGTTCGAGATGCTCCTCCATCTCACGCACTTTGGAAGCCGTGAGCACCTTACGCTGGTTGAGCTTCTCCAGCTCTTTGCTGGATTGTTTGATGAGCACGCGCAGCTCGTCGAGCTCACGCAGCACATGCTCGATCTCGATCCGGCAGAGGTCCAAGAGATCAGCATCGCTCTCCCAGGCGACCGCGGAGCCATTCGCTTGGGCGCCCGCTCTGCCAGCTACCTGCATCATGGACGAGATGGCGGCCCAGCCACCCGTGGCCATGGAGACAGCCGGCTGTTTGGTAGTCTGCCGAACGCCGCTGACGGCGTCCGGCGTTTCTCCTGGGTACGCGCCTGTCCACGTTCCGGATTGTCCCGGGATGAATGGCACTGCGGGAGTCGTGGCGGGCGTAGGGGGCCAGGGCCGGCTGGCGAGTTGTCCCATGCTGTCAGGGGCGCCTGAAAAGGCATCGCCATAGGCGAAAGGATCGGCCGGCGGCGGCTCGCCCGCGGGGTCCCATGCCGACACAGCACGTTGTCGTGCGGTAGTGCCGCGCGGAGAGTCGTCCGCAGCCGGCGTGTCGCCGGCGCTGCCATGTCCTTCCAGGGGAGGTAGACCGGGCAGCAGATTATGATTGGATGACACGCTCACACTCCCTTCGCCGCCCGATGCCGCCCCACTCCCCACTGGCCACGTGAGCATGCTCCGGCGCGACGCCCCATGGCGCTACTCGACGTCCATCTTGATCCACCCGTGCTTGAGCGCATGCACGACCGCCGCCGTGCGATCGTTGACAGAGAGCTTCTTGAGAATCGACGTGATGTGGTTCTTGACGGTCTGATCGCTGATCTTCAACGACTTCGCGATCTCCTTGTTGCTATTGCCCCGCGCGATGTAGTCCAGGATCTCGATCTCGCGGCCGGAGAGCGGAGAATACAGCGGCTGCACTTCGGGTGGCTCTTCGGCGGTCATCTCACGGAAGGTGCGCAGCACGCGGCTGGCGACGGTTGGCCGCGAGAGTACGTTGTCGTTGATGATATACGACCCCTGGCTGACCTGGCGCACAGCTCCCACCAGCTCGTCTGGCGAGATGCCTTTGAGCAGGTAGGCTGCCGCACCGAGCTTCATGGACTGAAAGAGCTGCTCCTCA
>Ga0070706_100004441_pt1 | contig 13542 bp, 14 predicted proteins | sample KBSK5501metaG_FD_65476 | JGI IMG/M metagenome (GOLD analysis project Ga0070706, IMG submission 65476) | Corn, switchgrass and miscanthus rhizosphere microbial communities from Kellogg Biological Station, Michigan, USA - KBS K5-50-1 metaG | ecosystem: Host-associated > Plants > Roots >...
GCGCCGCGCCAGGTTTGCGCCAGATACGCAAGCGACAGATCGGGCGGAAAGAATGACAGCACATACTTCGACATCTGTGCCCCCGCATCAGCCGAGAGCAGCTGGCCGGTGTCAAGCGACAGATACGCAAAGCTTCCCCATACCGCCGCCAGCAGCAATGCAATCAGTATCCAATGCAAGGGCCTCAAGCAATCGCCTTGCGCAACAGCGCGCTGATCGAATCCGCAAGCACCACCAACAGCAGAAAAATGAGCAGCATGGTGCTCACTTCCGCGCCTTTGAGCATGCGCATTGACAGTTCCATTTGCATGCCGAGTCCGCCCGCACCCACAAATCCCATAATGACCGAGGCGCGCACTGCACATTCCCAACGGTATACCGAATACGACACGAGTTCAGGCAGCGCGACCGGCAACATGCCATAGAAAAAAGCCGCGAGCCGGCCACTGCCGGTTTCGAGCAGCGCTACCGTCGGGCGCGTATCGTCGGATTCAAAAATCTCCGAATAAACTTTGCCGAGCATGCCGCCATAAGTGATTCCGATCGCGAGCACGCCCGCCGCCGGACCCAAACCGACGGCGCGCACGAACAGCAGTGCCCATACGATTTCAGGAATGCTCCTGAAGAACATCAATATGAAGCGGGCAGAGGTGCGCAACAGGCGGCCCGACCACCCGCCGGGGCGCGGCCCGATGCGCGATATCGACAGGCTGCGCGTAACCATCAACGATAACGGCAGCGCGATCGCCAGCGCGATTGCCATGCCTGCAGTGGCGATTGCGAGCGTCTCGAGCGTGGATTTGAATACCAGGCGCAGAAAATCTGCGGACACATCAAGCGGAAAAAACGTCGCAAGAAATTTTCCGATCGTTTCGCGGTTGCGCGAATCGAACAGTACGCCAAGATTGAATTCTGTCAGCGTGAGTCCCGGCCATAGCAGCAGCAGGAAAGTGACGATCAGTACCAAGCGCGGCAGCGCCGCGGGATCGCGCAGTACCGCGCTGGATACCGCCTCACTCTTCACGTCTTATCCCTCACGCCTTGATTAAGAGCACATCGGCTTGCGGCGAATACCGGGCTCCGGCATGCTCAGCGGATAGTTGGCCTGCGTGGGCACCACCGCCGTTTCCGACGCATAAAGATCCTTCAGCATCCCATCGGTGACGCGCACCGGCGGCACGTCGAACGCGACTTCGCCATTCTTGATGCCGACGATGCGCGGAAACCAGTGCAATGCGAGATCGACTGCATGCAGACTTGCGATCAGCGTGATATTGCGCGTTTGCGCCTCGCGTATGAGTTCGCCTATTACGCGGTCCGAAAGCGCCGGATCGACCGCCGACACCGGCTCATCGGTAAGAATCAGGTCCGGCTGCTGGTAGAGGACCCGCGCGACGCCGACACGCTGCAACTGGCCACCCGAGAGCCGGTCGCAGCGTTCGAAAAGCTTGTCAGCGATCTCCATGCGCGCCAGCATCATCCGCGCGCCTTCGATATCGGCAGGATATAACAGCGAGGAAAGTGCCTTCCACAACGGCCAGCGGCCCAGCCTGCCTGCGATCACCGCGGTAATGGCGCGGCTGCGCGGCGGCAGCGGCGGCGATTGATGCACCATGCCGATACGCGCGCGCAATCGGCGCAATCCGCGGCGATCGAGCCGCCACGGATTGCTGCCGAGCACCGAGATGCCGCCCGCGCTCGGTCTGAGCGCGGTCGCGAAAACCCGCAACAGCGTCGTCTTGCCCGCGCCCGAAGGCCCTATGATCGCGATCCGTTCGCCGCTTTTAGCCTCAAGCGAAACGCCGCGCAACGCCTGATGACCGTTGGCGTGGACAAAACCCACATTGTGCAAAGCAATGCTCAATTGCCTATACCGTTTGTAATTGAAACGCGCGAAAACGCTATTTGAGCAGACCCGCTTCGCGCGCCGCCGCCTCGATGCCCTTGTAATTATCGGCGTTGGTCGTGACGAATTTGCTTGCGCGCTGCAGGTCCATGATTTCTTTGTGCGCCGGATTTTTCGCATCGAGCTTGAGGAACGCCGCGGTGAGCTTCTTAACCAGCTTCGGATCAAGATCCCCGCGTACGGTCCAGTTGTAATCGAAATACGGCGGTGTGGTGTAAATAACCTTTACTTTCGTGGTATCGACTTTCTTCTCCTGCACGAGCTTGTCCCATACAGAAGCATTGAGGACTCCCGCTTCTACCTTGCCTGCCTCGACCTGCAATGCCGTTGCGTCGTGCGCGCCTGAATAGGCTACACGTTTGAAGTCCTTTTCCGGATTGAGTTTATTTTGCTGCAGGAAGTAACGGGGCATCAGGTGACCCGATGTAGAGGATACCGAGCCAAACGAGAAATTCCTGCCTTTTAAATCACCGAGGCTGTTGATGCCGCTTGCCGCATTGGCGATGAATTTACTCGTGAATACGCGATCTTCCTCGCGTTGAATAATGGGATTGGCATTGCCAGTACGCAATCGCGCCTGCACGAAGGTGAAGCCGCCGAGCCACGCCATGTCGAGTTTTTTCGAGGCCAGCGCTTCGACCACCGCGGCATAGTCGCTGACCGGAGTGAATTCGACTTTCAGTCCGATTTCCGACTCGAGGTACTTGCCAAGCGGAGCGAACTTGCGCTGCAGTTCGGTCGGCGCTTCATCTGGAATAGCGGAAACTTTGAGGATCGGCTGGGCGAATGCCAGCGTCGATAGGAACACACCACATAACACCATCAGACTGCGTTTCATGTCTCGTCTCCTTAAAATGAAAACATTCAGAACAGACCACAAAGAATCCGCATAAATCGCAATGGCATGATTGCTCCAGGTTATCGGACAGCAGATGAGGCTGCGCGGGTCGCGCCAAATGTCAGACTATCACAGTCACAAGGCAGAGCAAGCCAACGGACATAGATTTCACGCGCCGCGCCGCACGAAATCGCGCAATCGAAAGCCAAATATCCACAACACACCGAAGTAAACGGCGATGCCCGCGAAAACAACGCCAGTCAGCCGGACTGCTTTTGCGACCGGTGCAGCATGGAGCCACGCCTCAGCGCCGCCTGCGGCAAACCACAGACAGCCGCTCATGGCGGCAATCGCGAGCGCAGTTTTGACTGCGAACTTGAGCCAGCCGGGCTGCGGCATATAGATGTCATGCTGGCGCAGCTTGTAGTACAGCAATCCGGCATTCAGACACGCGCCGAGACCGATGGCGAGAGCGAGGCCGGCGTGCCGGAACGGCCAGATCAGTACAAAATTCAGCGCCTGTGTCGCCACCAGCGAGATCAGCGCGATCTTGACCGGTGTCCTGATGTCCTGCCGCGCATAAAAACCGGGCGCGAGCACCTTGACCATGATCAGACCGAGCAGACCGATGCTGTAAGCGACGAGCGCATCGCGCGTCATCAACACGTCGTGCACCGAGAATTCGCCGTAATGAAACAGCGTTGTAATCAAGGGTACCGCCAGTATCGCCAGCGCTACCGCAGCAGGCAGCGCCAGCACTAGCGTCAAGCGCAGTCCCCAATCGAGCAGCTTCGCGTATTCCTGGTCCGATTGATCGGCGTAATGCTTGGCGAGACTCGGCAGCAATATCGTACCGAGCGCGACGCCGAGAAGCGCGGTCGGGAATTCCATCAGGCGGTCGGCGTAATACAGCCACGACACGCTGCCCGTCACGAGGAACGACGCGAATATCGTATTGATCAGCAAACTTATCTGGCTGATCGAGACGCCGAATACCGCGGGGCCCATCTGCTTCATCACGCGCCATACACCCTCATCCTTGAAATTGAGCTTGAAGCGCGGCAGCATTTTCAACCGCAGCAGGAATGGTACCTGAAACGCGAGTTGCAGCACTCCGCCACAGAATACCGCCCACGCCAGCGCCTTCACGGGCGGATCAAAATACGGTGCGGCCCACAACGCAAAGGCAATGAAAGACAGGTTGAGCAGCGCCGGCGAGAGCGCCGGCACTGAAAAGCGGCTATAGGTGTTGAGGATACCGCCTGCAAACGAAACGAGTGAAATAAAAAATATGTATGGAAATGTAATGCGTAGCAGCGATATCGTCAGCTCAAATTTCTCGGGTACGGCGGCAAACCCGGGCGCGCTCACGTAAACGATCGCTGGCGCCGCGACGACCCCGAGCAGCGTAATGACGAATAGAGCAAGCGCGAGTAACCCGGATACATGATCGACGAGCAGCCGCGTAGCGGCCTCGCCGCGCCGATTCTTGTATTCCGCGAGGATCGGAACGAACGCCTGCGAAAACGCGCCTTCGGCAAACAGACGCCGCAGCAGGTTCGGGATTTTGAACGCAACAAAGAACGCGTCGGTCGCCACGCCGGCGCCGAAAGCGCGCGCAATGACCGTGTCGCGCACGAAACCCAGGATGCGCGACACCAGCGTCATGCTGCTGACGGCCGCAACCGCTTTTAACAGATTCATGGTGTGCTGGACCGGGTCGAAGCCATCAGGCTAGAGCGGTGATTCTTCTTGCTTTGCGGGCGATTCGCTCGTATCATAGCGCCCTTTTTCACCACCGGTTTTAAAGAACTCGATATGGCCAATATAGCATCCGCTAGAAAAGCCGCGCGTCAGAGCGAAAAACGCCGCGTGCTCAATGCGAGCCAGCGCTCGGAGCTGCGCGGCGCCATCAAACGCGTCAAGAAAGCGATCGAAGCCGGCGACAAAGTCGCCGCGCGCGCGGTACTGCGCGAGTCGACCAAAGTGCTCGACTCGATTGCCGACAAGAAAATTATTCACAAGAACAAAGCTTCGCGGCACAAGAGCCGCCTGTCCGCCGCCATCAAGGCGATGGCCTAACAGGCCAAGCTAAGCACCCTCCAGCGCAATCGGCGCAGATGCCGGCCCCGGCGCCACGTCATCGGGACGCTGCCGCTTGCGCCCCGGCCGCAGACTCAACTCGTTATCCCGCGCAAAGCCGAGCAGAAAGTTGCAAGCGGCCGGATCGATTCGTTCGAGCTCGCGATCCACGACCACGCACCGTACGCCGGCTGCGAGCACCGGTTTCAAATAGGGGGAGTAACTGAGATGCCGGTCTTCACCGAATATGGACATCATTCCGCACAGCCTGTCGGCCCAGTCGCTGGGCCGAAAAGCCTCTCCGGCGGCAGTCGTGCCGACGATAACGAACTCAAGCGCGTCTTCCCACATACAGCCGCTAGTTTACCAGCCGCCTGGCCCTTAAAATTTCACTTGCATTAAGCCCGCTGTTTGGATAACTATAGTCACTGAACGAGGTATCTCAATCACGGCGGCGGCAGCCGCCGTATTGTTTTTGGGGAGCCGATTTTAATGTCGCACGTCATGCACACTTATAAGCGGTTGCCGGTCGCGTTCGAGCGCGGCGAAGGCTCGTGGCTATGGGACAAGCACGGTAAGCGCTATCTTGACGCGCTGTGCGGAATCGCGGTCTGTGGGCTCGGCCACAGCCACCCCAGGCTTGTGCAGGCGATCACCGAGCAGGCCGCCAGGCTGATCCACACCTCGAACATTTACGAAATCGAACGCCAGGAACAACTCGGCGCACGGCTTGCCACGATTTCCGATATGGACGAAGTTTTCTTCTGCAACTCCGGCTGCGAAGCCAACGAAGCCGCCATCAAGCTCGCGCGCCTTTACGGCCACCACAAGGGCATCGAGATGCCGGCGATCATCGTGATGGAGCAGGCCTTCCATGGCCGCACCATTGCGACCCTGTCGGCAACCGGCAGCCGCAAAGTACAGGCCGGCTTCGAGCCACTGGTGCCCGGCTTCGTGCGCGTGCCGTTTGACGATCTCGCCGCCGTCAGGAAAGTCGCCGAGAACAACCGTAAGGTCGTGGCGGTGCTGGTCGAACTGATTCAGGGCGAAGGGGGCATAAACATCTGCCACTCCGACTATCTGCACGGCCTGCGCGAGATCTGCGACTCCAACGGCTGGCTCTTGATGCTCGACGAAGTACAAAGCGGAATCGGCCGCACCGGCAAGTGGTTCGCGTTTCAGCATTCGGGCGTGAGGCCCGACGTGATGACGCTCGCCAAGGGGCTCGCTTCGGGCGTGCCAATCGGCGCCTGCCTCGCGGCAGGGCCCGCCGCCGGGTTATTCAAGCCGGGCAACCACGGCTCGACTTTTGGCGGCAACCCGCTCGCGTGCGCCGCTGCGCTCGCGACCCTTGCGATCATCGAGGACGAGAGCCTGATGACGAAAGCGACCGCGATGGGCGAATTTATCCGCGACGGCATGCGCGGAGGGCTCGAAGGCATCGCGGGCGTGCGCGAAATCCGCGGCATGGGACTGATGATCGGCATCGAGCTCGACTACCCGTGCGATGCGCTCGTCAAACTTGCGCTCGAAGCGGGCCTCCTGATCAATGTGACCAACGACAACGTGGTGCGTCTGCTGCCGCCTCTTACGATCAAACGCGACGAGGCCGAACAACTCGTCGCGATGCTCGTCGCGCTGATTACCGATTTCCTCACGCGAACGCGCGCCGGCCAGCCGGCATTGCAGACCGCGTGAGCGGTGGCCGAATTCCATTTCGCTATGGAACTTCGCCATTATCTGCAGTTCAGTGACTTCACTCGCGACGAATACGAGTACCTGTTCGCGCGCACGCGCTGGATCAAGGACCGCTTCAAGCACTACCAGCCGTACCAGCCTCTGGTAGACCGCACCCTCGCGCTGGTGTTCGAGAAGCATTCGACGCGCACGCGCGTATCATTCGAAGCCGGCATGAATCAGCTCGGCGGCTCGGTGATAACACTGATGACGCGCGACACGCAGATGGGACGCGGCGAGCCGATAGAGGACGTCGCACGCGTGATTTCGCGCATGGTCGACATCATCATGATTCGTACTTTCGAGCAGACCATCATCGAACGCTTCGCCGAATCTTCCCGCGTGCCGGTCATCAACGGGCTTACCAACGAGTACCACCCGTGTCAGATCATGGGCGACATCTTTACCTACATCGAGCACCGCGGCGCACTCTCGGGCAAGACCGTGGCGTGGATCGGCGACTCCAACAACGTCTGCAATACCTGGCTGCAGGCGGCGGCGATTTTCGACTTCAACGTGCATGTATCGACGCCGCCGGGCTATGAGGTCGAGCCTGAACGCGCCGGGATTTACGATAACAGCCGCTTCGTGTCATTTTCCGATCCGCTGCAGGCAGCCCGCGGTGCCGATTTGGTGACGACTGATGTCTGGACCAGTATGGGTATGGAAGCCGAGGACGCCGAGCGCAAGCGCGATTTCGAGGACTGGATGGTCGACGCCGAGATGATGCGGCTCGCCAAGCCCGATGCGCTGTTCATGCATTGCCTGCCGGCGCACCGCGGCGAAGAAGTCGCGGCCGAAGTCATCGACGGGCCGCACAGCGTAGTGTGGGACGAAGCCGAAAACCGCCTGCACGTGCAAAAGGCGTTGATCGAGTATCTGCTGCTCGGCCGCACGATCGTCTGACTATCCGGCCGCGAGTGCTGGCTCGCCCGCGGCGGCTTCTGCAATTCCGACACCACCGGAGTGCTGCCCGAATTCCGAGCACAGGCGCGAGCGCAGCGCTTCGACTCCTCGCGTGCCGACGCTGATTTTACTGGCTCTGTCCTGCGTGCGCGCTTAAAATTGCCGTTTTTTCCGCCTCAACCACGCGCCCCATGCCCGATATCAAGAAAGTAGTGCTTGCCTTTTCCGGCGGGCTCGACACTTCAGTCATCCTGAAATGGCTGCAGGATACCTACCACTGCGAGGTCGTCACTTTCACCGCCGACATTGGTCAGGGCGCGGAAGTTGCGCCCGCGCGCGCCAAAGCCCGGAAGATGGGCGTGAAGGAAATCTTCATCGACGATCTGCGCGAAGAATTCGCGCGCGACTTCGTGTTCCCGATGTTCCGCGCCAACGCGATCTACGAAGGCGAATACCTGCTCGGCACTTCGATCGCGCGCCCGCTGATCGCCAAAAGACAGATCGAAATTGCGCGCAAAACCCGCGCCGACGCAGTCAGTCACGGTGCAACCGGCAAAGGCAACGATCAGGTTCGCTTCGAGCTCGGCTACTATGCGCTCGAGCCGGGCATCCATGTGATCGCGCCGTGGCGCGAATGGGATCTCAATTCGCGCGAGAAACTGCTCAAGTACGCCGAGCAGCACGGCATTGCCGTCGAGATGAAGAAAAAGTCAGGCTCGCCCTACAGCATGGACGCCAACCTGCTGCATATCTCGTTCGAAGGTCGCAGCCTCGAGGACCCGTCACGCGAGCCCGAGGAATCGATGTGGCGCTGGACGGTGTCGCCCGAAAAAGCGCCGAACCGTCCCCAGTACATCGATCTCGAGTTCCGGCGCGGCGACATCCAGGCAGTCAACGGCAGGAAGCTCACGCCGGCGAAAGTGCTGGAGACCCTCAACAAGCTTGGCGGCAAGCACGGCGTCGGGCGGCTCGACCTGGTCGAGAACCGCTACGTCGGCATGAAATCGCGCGGCTGCTACGAGACGCCTGGTGGCACGATCATGCTGAAAGCACACCGCGCGATCGAGTCGATTACGCTCGACCGCGAAGTCGCGCACCTGAAGGATGACCTGATGCCGCGCTATGCCGCCTTGATCTACAACGGCTACTGGTGGAGTCCCGAGCGCGAGATGCTGCAGACCATGATCGACGCATCGCAGGCGAGCGTCAACGGCCGGGTGCGCCTTAAACTCTACAAAGGCAGCGTGATCGTCGTCGGTCGCGATTCCGACCACGATTCGCTGTTCGATCCGGCGATAGCGACGTTCGAGGACGACCGGGGCGCGTATAACCAGCCGGACGCAGCCGGCTTCATCCGGTTGAACGCGCTCAGGATGCGGATTGCCGCGAACCTGCGCAGGAAACGATAAATGTCGTCATACACTTTGCGCCATAACGCGCTTGCGGCAAAAGTTTTCGGATATGAGACGCCCAAGTTCAAAGAACCTCTGAAGGAGAAACCACATGCCATCGTTCGACATCGTCTCCGAAGTCAATCAGGTCGAGGTGAGAAATGCCGTCGACCAGTGCAACAAGGAGATTACCAACCGCTTCGACTTCAAGGGCTCGGACGCGCGTGTCGAGATCCAGGACAAAGACAAGGATAAGGTCCTGATGGTGTTCGCGGACGATAACTTCAAGCTCGGCCAGGTCAAGGATGTCCTGATCGGCAAGCTCGCGAAACGCGGTGTCGACGTGCGCGCGCTCGCGCCGGGAACAGTCGAGAAAACCAGCGGCGATACCGTCAGGCAGCCGGTCACGCTGCGTATCGGCGTCGAGCAGGAGCTTGCGAAAAAAATCGTTAAGCTGATCAAGGACAGCAAGTTGAAAGCGCAGGCGAGCATCCAGGGCGATGCGGTGCGCGTGTCGGGTGCGAAGAAGGACAATTTGCAGGAAGTGATCGCACTCGTGCAAAAATCAATCACCGACGTTCCGCTGCAGTACCGGAATTTCCGGGATTAGCAGGCTAGAGACCCTCGATCCAGTGCGCGTAAACCTGGTCGGCGATCCGGTGCAAAGCCTCGAGACGTGCGTCGAGATCGGACTTGATCGCCGCGACGGATTGCACTGCCGGGCTTTTGCTGCGGCTGATTTCGTCCGCGCCGGTGCGGCACCACACTTCGATCATTTCGGAAATCATTTCAATATGGCATTGCATGCCGAGATGTTTGCCGAGCGCGAAGGCCTGATTTTCGCAATTCGCGTTTGACAAGACGCGCTCGGCGCCGGGCGGGATGGTGAACGTCTCGCCATGCCAATGAAACGACATGAACGATTTTGACGCAGCGCCGAACCAGCGCCGCGCCGCCGGCGACTCGAGCACGGCAACTTCGCCCCAGCCGATCTCTTTCACTCCGTTGCGGGAGACAGCACCACCGAGTGCTTTTGACATCAGCTGTCCGCCCAGGCAGTGGCCGAGCACCGGCACGTCAGCGTCGACTGCATCGCGAATCAGCCGCAGCACCGGCGCGATCCAAGGAAGGTCGTCGTTGACGCTCATGGGCCCTCCCATGAAAACCAATCCGGCGAACTCGCGCGGGTCAGTGGGCACCGCCTCACCGGCGTCGATCTTAAGCAATCGCCAGGGGATAGCTCGGCGGTCGAGATACGTGGCAAAATAGCCGGCCCCTTCGGTCGGCGCGTGCCTGAAAATAGCAACCTGACTCATCGCAGCGAATGCCATTTTAAATAAATGCGTTTTATCATACCTCGGAGCCTATAACACAGTGAAACGCATTCACGCGCTTACCGCGCGCGGCTACAGACTTCTGGCGAGCGTGCTTTTGCTGTCGACTGCGTGCGTCGCGACCGGCGCTGATGTCAATTTGAACGGCATAATCGGCACTAAAGCGCTCGTTGTGGTCGACGGCGGCAGGCCACGCTGGATCAGCGTCGGCGAAACCTCGCCTGAAGGCGTCAAGCTCGTCAACATTCACGGCGAATCGGCGGTGGTTGAGATGGGCGGCAAACGCGAGACGCTGACGATGGGACAAAGCGCGCGGCTTGCGGGAGGCGGCGCGTCCGCCGCCGTGGGCGTTCGCAGCGTCGTTCTTACCGCGGACAGCCAGGGACACTTTCTCACCACCGCCACGATCAACGGCATCACGGTGCGCGTGCTGATCGACACCGGCGCATCGTTTGTCTCGGTGGGCGGCTCCGAGGCCAGGCGCCTCGGCATTAATTATCTCGCGGGGCAGAGATCATTCTCCTCGACCGCCAATGGCGTAGTGCCAACTTACCGCGTCAAGCTCGATGAAGTCAGGATCGGAGATATCGTCCTCAACAACGTCGACGGCATGGTGCACGTCGGCGACGCGCTGCCGATTGTCCTGCTCGGCATGAGCTTTCTCAATCGCATGGAAATGAAGCGCGACGGCGAGAAGATGGTGCTGACCAAGAGATTTTAGTCGGCTCCTCGCTTTGCTCTCTCAGTCCGGTTTCTCGCTCCGCCCCGCGAGCGACAGCAAATGCCCGAATTTCGTCTGTTTGGTTTCCAGATATTTGCGGTTGGCCTGACGCGGCCTCACTTCGATTGCAACGCGCTCGGTGACGCGAAGACCGTATTCCTCAAGCGAACGTACTTTTTCAGGATTGTTGGTCAGCAACCGCACCTGCCGCACGCCGAGATCGAACAGGATATGCGCACCAGTCTTGAAGTCGCGCATGTCGGCGGCAAATCCGAGCGCGTGGTTGGCTTCGACGGTGTCGTGGCCCTGGTCCTGCAACGCGTACGCGCGAATCTTGTTGAGTAACCCGATGCCGCGACCCTCGTCGAACATGTAAACCACGACGCCGCTACCCGCGCGCTCGATTGCGGTCATCGCGGCCTCGAGCTGCTCGCCGCAGTCACAACGCTCGCTGCCGAAGACATCGCCGGTCAGGCACTGCGAATGCAGCCGCGTCAGCGTCGGCACGTCGGCCTTGATCTCGCCTTTTATGAGCGCGATATAGAGCGTCGTTTCAAGGTCGTCGCTGTACACCATGAGCCGCCAGCTGCCCGATTTGCGCGTCGGCAATACGGTCTCCGACTTACGCCGGATCTGGCGCTCGTGCCTTCGATATTCGATCAAATCGCTGATTTTGAGAATTCTGATTTCATGACGCGCGGCAAATTTCTCGAGATCCGGCATGCGCGCCATGCTGCCATCCGCATTCATGATCTCGCAGATCACGCCGGCGGCTTTCAATCCCGCCATGCGCGCAAGATCGACCGCCGCTTCGGTGTGGCCGCGCCGCGCCAAGACGCCGCCGTCGATCGCGCGCAGCGTCTGCAGGCGGCCGGGACGAATCAGATCGCCGGCGCGCGCATTATCAGCGATCGCAACCGCAATCGTGCGCGCGCGGTCGGCTGCAGACATGCCTGAAGCGACACCTTCGCGCGCATCGATCGGGGTCGCGAACGCGGTGCCGAAACGGGTCGAGTTGCCTTGGTCATCGGCGATCAATGACAAACCCAATTCGCGCATGCGCTGCTCGGTCAGCGCGAGCGAGATCAGTCCGCGCGCGTGGGTTGCCATGAAGTTGATCGAATCCGGTGTCGCGCGCTCGGCCGCGACGAACAGGTCGCCTTCGTTCTCACGGTCTTCGTCGTCGACGAGGATCAGCATGCGCCCCTTGCGCACGTCGGGCAGAACCTGCTCGACGATGGATTCGCTGGTTTTTTTCAACTCGCTCACGTGATGAACCGTCAGGAAATCAGGCGCAGGAACTCCCCGCGCGTGCGCTCCTGCTCGAATTCGCCGGTAAACGCCGAGGTCGTCGCGATCGAGTGCTGTTTCTGGATCCCGCGCATCACCATGCACAAGTGCTGCGCCTCGATCACCACTGCGACGCCGAGCGGCCTCAGCGTTTCCTGGATGCAGTTGCGGATTTCGACGGTGAGCCGCTCCTGCACCTGCAGCCGGCGCGCATAGGCGTCGACTACGCGCGGAATTTTGGACAGCCCGACGATGTAGCCGTTGGGGATATAGGCGACGTGCGCCTTGCCGAAGAACGGCAGTATGTGGTGCTCGCATAGCGAATAAATCTCGATGTCCTTGACGATCACCATCTGCTGATATTCTTCCTTGAACATCGCGGAGCGCAGAATTCCGGCCGGGTCGAGACCGTAGCCATGCGTCAGGAATTGCAACGCCTTGGCGACACGCTCGGGCGTTTTCACCAGCCCTTCGCGTGCGGAATCCTCGCCCAGATCGTGGATTATGTCGCGGTATTTGTCGGCGATGCGCTGCACGGTCGCAGGATTGTACTGGTCTATCTTCGCGTAGCCATCCACGTCCTGTTCGTTCACGCTATCGATTGATACGGGTTTGTCCATGGTGACCCTGGGCATAATCGCGGAGCGGATCAGTATACTACTCGGCCAATTTGGCGCGTATCGAGCGGAGGATGCCGTCTTTGTTGAGTCCACAGCTCGCAAGCTGCAGCGCGGGATCGCCGTGATCGACGAAACGGTCGGGCAGTCCGAGCTGCAGCACCGAGGCTTCGATGCGCTGCCGCTGCAACGATTCGAGCACCGCGCTGCCGGCCCCGCCCATTACGACGTTCTCCTCGACTGTCACCAGCAGATCATGGCCCGCAGCCAGCTCCGCCACCAGCGCATCGTCGAGCGGCTTGACAAAGCGCATATTGGCGACCGTGGCGTCAAGCTCTTCCGCCGCCTCGAGCGACGGCTGCACCATGCTGCCGAATGCCAATATCGCAATTTTTTTCGACAGCAGCGCGAGCTTCTTGCCGCTGCGGCGAATTTCGCCCTTGCCGATCGCCAATGCATGCATTTCCTTTTTAACCGCGACGCCGGGTCCGCTGCCACGCGGGTAGCGCACCGCCGCCGGCGTGTTCAACTCCAAAGCGGTATAGAGCATCTGCCTGCACTCGTTCTCGTCCGAAGGCACCATCACTGTCATATTAGGCAGGCAGCGCAGATAGGAAATGTCGAAGCTGCCGTTATGCGTCGCTCCATCGGCGCCGACCAGGCCGGCGCGGTCGAGCGCGAGCACCAGCGGCAGGTTCTGGATCATCACGTCGTGAATCA
>Ga0070706_100004442_pt1 | contig 13541 bp, 12 predicted proteins | sample KBSK5501metaG_FD_65476 | JGI IMG/M metagenome (GOLD analysis project Ga0070706, IMG submission 65476) | Corn, switchgrass and miscanthus rhizosphere microbial communities from Kellogg Biological Station, Michigan, USA - KBS K5-50-1 metaG | ecosystem: Host-associated > Plants > Roots >...
CGATCAGGGCAGCCGCGCGATCGCCGTCGGTCTCGACTATCTCCGGCATCTGGGCATCAACTGGTCGCCGCACCCGACGGAAGATGAGGCGCGGCGCGAGTATGAGCGGATCTGGTCCCTGCTCGGCTCCCGCGCGATCGAGAGGCTCATTGATCTGCCCTTGATGAGCAATGCCGCATCGCTCGCAACCCTTGATGTGCTGACCAAGCTCGGGCCGCCTGCCTGGCATACGGATGCGAACCTACTTTCTCTGGTCATCTGTCGGGCAGTCAATCTCAGCCTTGAGGGCGGCAACTGTGACGGCTCGTGCTTCGCCTATGTAGTGCTTGGCTTACTCGCCGGACCGCGCTTCGGCGACTACCAGGCCGGATTTCGATTTGGCCGGCTCGGCTATGACTTGGTCGAACAGCGCGGGCTGAAGCGCTTCCAGGCCAGGACCTATTTTAACTTTGGAAGTATAGTCACACCCTGGACGAGGCATGTCCGGGCTGGCCGCGATCTGGTGCGTCGCGCGTTCGACGCGGCGAATAAGATCGGTGACCTCACTTTTGCGGCGTACTGCTGCGCCCACCTGAACACGAATCTCCTCGCGGCGGGCGATCCGCTCGATGAGGTGCAAGGCGAAGCCGAGCGTGGTCTCGGGTTTGCGCAGAAGATGCGGTTCGGTTTTGCCATTGACTCCATAGCCGCGCAGCTAGGGCTCATTCGGACGCTCCGCGGCTCGACGCCGAATTTCGGTTGCCTTGACAATGAGCAGTTTGACGAGCTTCGGATGGAGCGTCGTTTCTCCAATAACCCGGAGCTGGCGCTGCCCGAGGGCTGGTACTGGATCCGCAAGCTGCAGGCGCGCTTCTTTGCCGGCGACTATGCGGGCGCCCTCGAGGCCTCATCGAGGGCGCAACGGCTGCTGTGGACATCGCCGTCAATGTTCGAAACGGCAGAGTATCACTTCTACGGTGCCCTCTCCCAAGCGTCATCCTGCGAGTCCGCTGCCGTCGGCCAGCGACGGAAGCATGTCGAGGCTCTGGTCGCGCACCACCGACAGCTTGAGATCTGGGCGGCGAATTGCCCGGAGAATTTCGAAAATCGCGCTGCGCTGGGGAGCCGATGGAAAGGTGCGGCAACTCGAAGAGATGCATCCCGACACCTGGGACAAAGAGCCAGCGCCCGGTCCGGCGGGCACGATCGGAGCGCCGCTCGAAGATCTGGATCTCGCGACGGTGCTCAAAGCGTCGCAAGCGGTCTCCGGCGAGATCGTCCTGGAGAAATTGATCAATAAGCTCATGCAAATAGCGCTTGAGCAGGCAGGTGCTGAGCGCGGCTTGTTGATCCTCGCGCGAGGCAACGAGCAGCTAATCGAGGCAGAAGCCAGGAGCGATCATGATAAAGTCACTGTGCATTTTCGGCGATCGTTAGTGACTCCTTCCGAGCTACCGGAATCATTGTTGCGTTATGTCAGCCGGACCCAGGAAAGTGTGATTTTGGGTGATGCCTCGACCGAGAATCTCTTTTCGGGAGATGAATACATACAGCGAAAACGGCCTCGCTCGGTATTTTGCATTCCTTTAATCAAACAGGGAAGACTGGTGGGAGTCCTCTATCTGGAGAACAGCTTGGCGCCTGGTGTTTTCACATCCGGCCGGCTTGCGATCTTGGAATTGATCGCCTCGCAGGCGGCGATTTCTTTGGAACAAGCTCGGTTGTATGCGGAGCTATCGCAGGAAAACAGTGAGCGCAAACGAGCGGAGGAAGAGCTGCGCCGGAGCGAGGCTTTTTTGGCCCAAGGACAGAGCATAAGCCATACCGGGAGTTGGCGCTGGCAGGTTGCTGCCGGCCTACTCTACTGGTCAACCGAGCATTTCCGGATTTTTGGGTACGATCCGGAAACCGACAAGCCCTCCTATTCGCTGTTCATGGAGAGAATTCATCCGGAGGATCGGGCCCCGTTCGAAGAGCTTCTCAACCGGGCGGTGCGAGACAAGAGCGGTTTCGAAAACCAATATCGAATCGTGCTCCCTGATGGATCGATTAAGTTTCTCCGGAGCGTGGGTCAGGCCTTAGTTAGTCCTTCTGGCGAGCTTGAGTTCATCGGCACCGTCATGGACGTCACCGACTTGAAGCGTGCGGAAGAAATGCAAATCGCTATTGCCCGCGAAAGGGAGATGCTCATGCGGCAGCGCGCGACCGACTTGGCAAGAGGGAACGAAGCGCTGCGTAGCTGTCTGGATGCGCTGGCTTCTGTGCCTCGGTTGGATGAGTTCATTGGACAAGTGATGGCGGTTATTACTCGGCAGCTAGGCGCTGCCTCTTCTAACCTGCGAGTGCTTGACGCCGAACAAAAAGGCATGCGAATAGAGCTCCTCTTCCAAGACGGCTCGGTAATATCGCCCGCCGACGCAGGCTATCCGGAGTGCTTCCAATCCTTGTCACTGGAGGAATTCGGTTTTGCGTCATTGGAAGAGCCTGTTACGGTGCTACATCTCGCCGGCCCGCAGGTCCAGGCGCTGCGTTCTGATATTCGCGCCTATCTGCAAGGGCTGGGTGTCAAAACTTTATTAGTCATCCCATTATTCTCCCGGGGTCAGGTCAATGGTATATTAAGCTTCCGGTTTGCAGAGGAGCGCAATTTTCAAGCAGAAGAACTTGAGATCGCCCGCGCCTTAGCGACCCAAGCCAGCTTGGCAATACACCTTACAGAGTTAGCGAAAAGCGCCAAACAATCAGCTGTGCTAGAGGAACGCACCCGGTTGGCTGGCGAGATTCATGACTCGCTCGCCCAGAGTTTCACCGGGATCACCATGCAGCTGGAGATGGCCAAGGAAGTCATGAGCGCAAAGGATGATGACGCGCTTAGCTATGTCGAACGAGCAAACGATCTAGCCCGGTTCGGACTAGCTGAGGCACGCCGTTCCGTGTTGAGCCTGAAACCCATGATCATCAAGGATTCAGGCTTGATCGAGTCTCTGCAAATTTTAGTCGAGCGTTCGACCATTCCTGGCCGGCTCCACTCTACTTTCCGTTCGAATCTTGAGGACGACAAAAGCCTGCCCGTTGTGGTCCACCAAGATTTACTGCGAATCGCTCAAGAGGCGATCAGCAACGCGCTTCGTCACGCGAATTCGACGGCCATCAACGTCACTCTACACTTGGATACACCGAACCTAATTCTTAAAGTAGAAGACAATGGGTGTGGTATACCCACTGAGGAAACCAAAGAAGGATTCGGATTTGTTAACATGCGAGCAAGAGTGAAAAAACTAAAGGGCTCATTGGACATCCGTACCGCGCCTGGCCGCGGAACCAGCATTGTGGTTAGTGTGCCGGTTGGGGGTTAGCAGCAGTTAGCAGTTGGCGGTCTGCGGTTAGCGATTGGCGGTCTGCAGTTTGCCGCCCTATAAGGGATGAATGATCGCAGTCTGACTCCGCATAATTGATTTATTCTTTTCCCATGAGTCGCACTCAACTGGCGGCCGCCTTTGTCACGAGACTTGCCTCGGATCAGGCCCTGGGATCAACTCGACGCTCCGGGACGGATGCCTTTCCTGTACCCTTTTTCAAGGTGCTCGGCGAGCGTGGGATGCTGTCATTCTGTCCCTAAGCCTACGGGACGAGCAACACAGCGGACGTGGATTTCGAGGCTTATGTGTTTTTCGACAACTTCCGTCCACGAACAATTCTGGGCAACTTTCTCTTCCCTGGCGGCACCGCCTTAAGAACACCGGCCTTCCTCAGATCATCCTCGACAAGTTTGCAGATGTATTCTGACCGGGAGCGAAACCCGGCATCGGCGGCTCGTTGGTTCATTGGTCCTTCCAATTCAGGTGGAACACTGAACGAGAGAGAAGCGTAAGTCCGGTTCCATTTTTTCTGTTTATCAGCCATCCGTAACGGCGGCTAATCGCGAGCTACTGGAAAAGATCTGGCTTTCGTCGAGAACCGAGCGTCAAGGAGAGTTGTGCCCGCAACTCGGTTTGCGCTTTTAGCTACCGCTGATTTGTCGACTTGATCGTTCGTCGCGAGTATTGTCGCCGACAGCGACTAACTCCTAAAGAACGGGTTCAAGTGGGAGTTGTACGACCTGAACAAAGACTGGACGCAGTCCAAAGACCTCGCGTCACAGATGCCGGACAAGCTGCGCGACTTGCAGCAGACCTTCATCATGGAGGCGGCAAAGTACAATGTGTTCCCGCTCGACGACTCCCGCGTCAAGCGGTTTCTGGGAGAGAAACCGAACTATGCGCCGGCCCGCACCGTGTTCACATATTCAGCCGAGTTGAGCAACGTGCCGTTTCCGGGTACGGCCGGCGCGCCGCCGAACTTGGTGAACCGCTCCTACACGATCACGGCCGAGGTCGAAGTTCCTGAGGGCGGGGCCGAGGGCATGCTAGTGACCGACGGCGGTCGCTTTGGCGGCTACAGCTTCTACTTGTTGAATGGCAAGCCGGTCTTCACCTGGAACCTGATCCAACTTGAAATCGTGAAGTGGCAGGGCAAGGACGCGCTCGCGCCCGGCAAACACACGGTCGAGTTTGACTGGAAGTATGACGGCCCGGGATTGGGCAAGGGTGGTACCGGCACGCTCAATGTGGATGGCGAGACAGTGGACAGCCACCCGATGGCGCACAGTCTTGGCGGCGTCCTCCCGTGGTGCGAGACGTTCAGCGTCGGCATCGATACCAGCACTTCGGTGGATGAGAAAGACTATCAAGTGCCGTTCGAGTTCACCGGCAAGCTGAACAAGCTGACGGTGAAGCTCGGCCCGGAACAAGTGTCTGCCGCGGAGAAGGCGGCTGTCGAGACGATGCTGTGCGGCAGACAATAGCCGCCATCGTCGCCAAGTGACAAAGTCGTTTTGTTTGTGAACCGCGCGGGCTGCCGCGAGAGCGGCCCCGCGACTAGCGGAACACCCTCTCGGTGCCGACCACGAGGTCCGCGGCTCGCGGACCTAGCCGCTCCATTGAGAGTCCTATCACGGTTTCTCAGTCGGATGAATCGGGAATTTGGGCTGGTCGTGAGGGCGGAAACCGAAACAGCCTTTTGTCGAGTTGGGAGCGAGTGATACGTCAGCATCAGATAGTGTGGCCCAGAGCGGGGGTGATGGGGGATTCTCATCGGCGAGTGGCGTCCGAATAAGACATTTCGTTTCTACGGGTATGGCTATGGCGGGTCATCGATTAGCAGTGCCGTCTTCGGAAATACTCTTGGAGAAGCCAGTTGGATCCGAGCTTCCTGGTTTAGATAGTTAGCACCCGCCGTGGCATTCTTTAGGACCTGCAGGATGACAGCCTGGTAGTCAGAGAATTGCCATCCACCTATATTTGATTCTGACCAAGCACCACTTGACGATCAATTTCACTTGAGGCGTGAAGCACGCGATTCTCAGCGAGGTCTTGTTAACGATTCGCGTCTCTTTGCTTTCAAGCATTACTTCCACCCCCCAAATTCGAATTTCATAAAAAAGCATCACGTGTTGCAAGTGCTTCATCGTGTAAGGCATATGAAGCTTGCATAGCGTATGCATACGCTATATGATAGAGAATGCCTGAGAGGAACCCTCGAGGGTGCCCAAAGGGCTTCATATGCCCCCTAGGGCGTTCATTGACATAAACCAGTCCTTGATGTTCGCACCTTCCATTGCAAGAAAGGCGCGAACCTCTGAGACGCTTTTAACTACACTTATGAAACTCGATTAAGACACTGAACTGCTGGCACAGGACATCTACATTCGCCACATTACGAACACAGACTTCGAAGGTGATGTAATGGAAACAGCTAAACTGGCGATCCTACAGTCACTGGCGTTCGCACAGCAATGGGAGGCGACTCAAGACGCTGTTCAAAGCGCAACAATGCACGCTGTTGAACAAGTCAAAACTGAGAAACCTGCAAAGAATTTGCCTCCTAACTTAAGGCCAGGGAAGGTGCCTGTGAAGGAGTTGCGTGCGAAGGCGAAAGGACAGAAAGCTTGAGCAGATTGGGGGAGCGAAAGCTCCCCTTTTTGCGTTGATAGCGACTATTGACGAGCGCGTGACCAGAGGAAGAACATTTGGGTACTGAACGGATTCGCGCACAGGTGAGAAAAGTAAATCAGCGGTCAGCATCAGAACTATCTTCGTTCTTTTCGGGGCATTTAATATTTCGCGAGGTCACTTCCGACAAAGCGTCATCTCTGACTGCGAGCTCCACGCATGACTTCGCTGGACAGTGCAGAACTGAAGGGGAAGAATTCAAACAGTAATCTGCGAGCATGTTCGGCGCTAATGAACTTTGCCTGGGTACACAGAATGAGATGCCCCCATTGCAACAAGGAAATCCCCGATCGACAGATCCAACAGGAAGCTGCCAGGATCATGATAAAAAAAAGGCCCAAGCGGAGACTGTCTTCAGAAGTGGCAAGAGAAATAGGGCGGAAGGGATTGGAGAAGCGATGGGCGAAGGCAAGGAAAAAGCACTGAATTGGGATGCCCACAACCTTGGAGGATGATGAGACGTGATGCTCATCTGTAAATTTCCTCCAACCGATGCGTAAGCCGCCTTGCCTCGGGCCATCCAGCTTCAACGAACAAATCAAGGACCTTTAACAGCGCTTCGAGGCAGTCGGACTCTGTGTTACCTATGCTTTGGAAAATTTCCCGATGATCGGCAAGGGCGCGTTGTATCAGCTTCACGACATCTCCGACCGCCAAGGCCTCGTAGTGAAAACCCGCCGCCGCGCTGGCGCAGATAGATCTGGCCCCCAAAAGAAATATTTCGCGGGGAGCGCACGGTAGGAGATGTTGCAACGTTTGAACAACATTGTGTGCAGTGTTGGGATGAGGTTCCCTTGTGAGCGCACCAAAAAGGGGTTCAGCCTCTTTCCAGAAACGGACTAATTGAACAAGTGTCAGACGTTTTTCGTCGTTCTGTTGTTTTTCATCGAAGGCGCCGCTTGCGAAAAATAACTGCGCGGCGATGTCATGCACCAATCCAGTCGCTCGTTGGATGTCCTGTTCGACCAGCTTCGCGGCTTTCGTGTCTTGTTGGTTGTTCCTGTGGAGTTGACGCCATCGTTCTTGATGGTCCCGCACCTTCGCCTGTGAAACGGTAAGCAGTTGCGAAAAAAAACTCCAGGTTCGGTTTCGGGCGGCATCAGCCTCGGTGTCGGTCTTCACAGCATCGCCAGTCGCGCGTGGCCGCTGCGCCAGCGGACGACGGAACGGCCCACACCAAACGGCTCCTCGCTCGCGCGGTGACCGGTAGCTTCAAGAATTGGCGGACAAAGCCACCTACTGTATCCGCGAACTCCGGACTGCTCGCTGTGAGTGAAATCGTGTTCGCACGATCCTTTGCAGAGATGAAAACGGACGCTTCACGCTCCCCGCGCAGACTCACTACCACATCATCCACCGGCTCTGGCGCCTGCATCGTGATGGCAATAATGTCGGCCCCGCTAATGCCGTTCCAAACCACGCACCGGTCACTCGCGAGCATCTTGGTGGCGATGAATGCAGCGACGCGAATTTCGTAGCTAATACCGCCGGCCGTTGCGCGCCCTCCATATCGATGGTTCGCGAGAACGCGTCGCTTTCTCTTTGGTTCACCTGAAGGCTTACGGGTGGTGCTCACTCTACGTCGAGGAAGGAGAGAATGCGCGCTTGTGATGTGTTTGATCGGGCCGTTGGTTGCATCTTGGTGGCTAGGCTGTTCGCTCTATTTCCGTCCTGAAGTCAGCCCGCCAATCTAATATCGCCTCACGCTGCGATTGTCGAGGCACACCCTAGGTGAATACCTTGGCAACCAAGGTGTACTTGCTCAAATATCCTCAAATAGGTTAGCCAAAACGTTATCCATTTGGAATTGAGCTTATCGTAAGTTCTTTTACGAAAAGGACTTGGAGGCGAGGGGAGTTGAACCCCTGTGCAAAAACTCACTGTATTTCGATAAGCCTCTTTATAGAGCCTCTGCTGTGACGAAAATGCCGCTAATCTCGGCTCCTGACTGGGCCGCCGATATATGGACTCCTGCAACCAATGAAACCCATTCCGTTGCTTCAGATCCTGCGACAATCCAAGGTGCACCTGACATCCCGCCAAGGTCCCGGATCGGAATGTCAGGAGAATAGACGACGTTATGTAGTCCTGCCGACAAGCGGCCGCCGCTTCGCCCATCGATCTCGTAGCTTCTATTGTTCAGTTTCGCAGCTTCGACATTTACCTGACCTCTCTCTATCGGATAACCCTTTACCGCAAAAAGGGAGTCACGCGGTAAGCTTTTAAGTTGGCGGCCATCTTGTTGGTCGAGAAGGATTGGACTCAGTCTCGCCAGCTCCTCGGTACCGAGCATCGTGGTTTCGATCTCAAATACCGCTAAATCGTCTCGGTCTTCGGACGATTTTCGCGGGTGGAACTTTTTGAACGGCAAGCTATGAGCCGTTACCGGGTCAAATACTCTTAAGTTCTGCGCCGACTGATCAGAGACTACATGACCGGCGGTGACCAAGTAAAGTCGATCGTGGAACTTAGCGGTAAAGCTTGTTCCTCTAAAAGCATACTCATCCTTGCCCCCGCTAGGGTAGAGATCTTCGAAAACCGGATTTGTGCAGCGCAGTAATTCATCGATGGCCTGTTCAGACAAAATCTGCATGGATCGCTGGAATTTGACGAACCCGTTAGCGATTTTGTAGCAAAATCCAATTAAGAGACTAACGCCAGTTCGCCCAATCCGCGCAGCCGATAGCGCTACACAAACCACGCTTTCATACTGTCGAAACTAAGGTCGTGCTGACGCCGTTCGATTTCCGACGGATACCCAGATAACGCGACCTTATCGACACGCCAAGGTCCAGGGGGCGGATCAGGAATCCTGCTTAGAGCGTATGGAGCGACATCACCCGCAAGATCTTCCGCGAGCCGCTCGTCGGCAGTGTCAGCCCCGATTTTTGGCGACTCTTTACGATAGCGCTCGATTCGTGCACGCGGTACTTCGACGAAAACTCTTCGAAAATTGCGGAGCATCCGACCGCCATTCGGATCCTGCGCTGTTACGGTTACTTGTACGTAAACGTTAACTAATAGATGTCCAACGCCCGGCGCCACCCGCGCTGTCGAGTCGCTATAGTGTTCCGAAGTGGTTCTCAAGTCCGCGTGGCGTAAGGCACGAGAAGCAGCGTGGATACCGTATCTTCTCGTAAGGAACGATCCGTATTCTTTGCGTAGCGTGTGAAGCGGCTTGTTACCATTCACCCCGTGCTTTCGGAGCCAGACGACCCAGATGCCCCACGCGGGCTCCTCCTGTGCCCAAGCGCCTTCACCGGCCTCTATGTACTGCCGTGCGAGATCATCCCAGTACGCTCGATTCCTGGCTACGTGTTCCAGCAGCTCGCTCATGTCAACTCCAGGGTCGTTTGGTCCCAACCAATATAATCAGTGGCCAGCTTGTCACCTTGCAAATTTCCTGGCGTAACGGTCTGAAGGTCGCTCCCCCCGCCGCTGTGTTGCCCCTCGTCGAACATGGCTTTAGCGTGTGGAGCATTTCTCTCTGCAAAATAACCTTTGTTTGTGAACCGGTATGCAAATTGAGTTGAACTACGGTCGGGATAAGCTTCGGGTCGACCTACCGGACGATCTGCAGGTAACAGTGCTGCGTAAGCCGGCAATGCCGGTGCTCCCTGATCCGCAGGGTGCTGTGCCGCAGGCTCTGGCCAACCCGGTGAAGACAGCTCCGCTGATTGAGCTCGCGCGCACGGCTCGCAGTGCGGTGATCGCAATCTGCGATATCACACGGCCCGTACCGAACGCGCTGTTCCTACGTCCACTGATTGAAAGGCTCATGGAAGGTGGAATCACCGCTCGAAACATTCTGGTTCTGGTGGCAACTGGCTTGCACAGGCCCAATCTGGACGCCGAGCTCGAGGCATTAATCGGTGATCCATGGGTTCTGCAAACGGTCCGAGTCGAGAACCATTACGCACGTAATGATGAGGAGCATGTTCTAGTAGGTACGACCAAGACCCGCGGCACAGTAGTGCGTCTCGATAGGCGTTTCGTTGAGGCGGAGCTCAAGATTGTAACTGGTCTAGTAGAGCCACATTTTATGGCCGGGTACTCGGGCGGCCGTAAAGTGATTGCGCCTGGACTCGCTCACGCTGAGACGATCACCACGTTTCACAGCGCCCGGTTTATGGCTGACCCCAAGGCCGCGAACTGCAATTTTGATGGCAACCCATTGCATGAAGAGCAGCTCGAGATTGTTCGCATGTTAGGCGGCGCGCTCGCATTGAACGTTGTTATTGACGAGGAACGCCGACCTTCTTTCGTCAATTTCGGAGAGATCGTGGCTAGCCACTTGGCGGCTGTCGAATTCACGCGTAGCTACGCGGAAGTTCCTGTTCCGCGCCGATTCCATACGGTCGTGACCAGTGCAGCCGGTTATCCGCTCGACGCAACCTACTACCAGACAGTGAAAGGGATGGTCGCGCCGATCGACATCTTGGCGCCTGGGGGACACCTGATTATCGCGTCAGAGTGCGCGGAGGGCCTTGGATCTCAAGATTTCGTTGAAGCGCAGCGGCAACTGATCGAACGCGGGCCGGACAAATTTCTTCAGAGTATCCTGCTCAAGTCTCATGCAGCTATCGATGAGTGGGAGACTCAGATGCAACTTAGGGCCATGGCGAAAGGAACGATTCAACTCTATAGCACGGGCTTGAACGAAGAGCAGCGCATACTTACCGGAGTCGAGACGATCGAGTCCGTCGCATCCGGGGTGCTCGCAAGTGCAACGATCAATGGGGACAAAGCGGTCGCAGTAATTCCCGAAGGGCCTTACGTGGTTCCGTTTTATCGGCTTGGGTAGATCCATGGTGCTTGTCAGGCAGCCGGATAGCAGCAACCTGACAAGATGAACAAAAACACCTTAGAAGCGGCACTCACCGCCGGTGCAAAAGAACTAACGAGTCAAAATAATAAGTGCGAACCCAAATCACCAAAGCAACGCAACCTACTCCAACGATAGGGCTGCTCTCCAGGTTGCCGATCTCGCCGTGGGTGTTTCGCGATCCCCTTCAGTTTTTTGAAAAGTTGCAGAACGGCACCGAACCCATTGCTACGATGCGAATCGGCGGGACGAAAGTCTTTTACCTACGAGAGCCCAATCTGATCCGTGAGATGCTGGTCACCTCCGCATCCGATTTTCATAAGGGTCACGCGCTACAGCGAGCCAAAGCGCTTCTCGGCGAAGGTTTGCTCACCAGCGAGGGCGAACTGCATCGGCAACAACGAAAGCTCATCCAGCCGGTTTTCCACCACGGCAATTTGAAAGATGTCGCCGTTATCATGCAAGAACATGCTTGCCGTCGTGCCGAGAGCTGGAGGTCCGGTCAGACACTCAACCTTGATAAGGAAACGCACGCATTGACCCTGATCATTGTCGCGGAGTCACTTTTTGGATCGGAAGTAGCGGATCGTACAGCCCGCGTCTCGGAGCTGATCGAGACGATCATGGAGACTTTTTTCTTGTTCATCAGTCCCATCGCTTCGGTTTTCGAGTTCTTTGGTCATCCCAAACTCAAGCGAACGGCAAACGCTCGGCGCGAGTTGGCCGCAGTCGTACAGGGTTTGATCGAGGAGCGGCGTGTGGGAAAAAGGGCGCGTAACGATTTGTTAACCCTGCTCTTTGCCGCCCAAGATCCGGAGACGGGAATGGGTATGTCGGATGAGCAGTTGCGGGATGAAGTCATGTACGAATCGGCGAGACATCAATTCCAAAAGGCGCGATTGCTCTAGCCTGCCAATGGGCCATTCATCGGTGTGATCGCTATTTTCCGAACCCGACCCGATTTGATCCTGATCGGTGGACCGCAGACTTTCAACGCACACTTCCCAAGTGCGCCTTTTTTCCTTTTGGTGGTGGACCAAGATCCTGCATTGGCGAGGGGTTCGCCTGGATGGAACTTGAGATCGTCTTGACCGAACTCTTGCGCCGTTGGCGCTTTGACCTAGTCACCGGCCAGACAATCAAACCGAAAGCATCGATCACCTTACGCCCCAAAAAGCCGATTCAAGTGATCGTGTGGTAGGGATGCGCTCCTGCGCGTAGTAGGGACACACTCCTGATGGAAAAAGCCGACCCGCCATTTCGTGTAGCTTTCGAAACTAATTCGTGAAAACTCTAAACGAAACTTGTCATCTCCCCCTCTCCGTCGATCGTCAGCTACGCTTGCAATCTCCTATACAGTAGACTATTCTATATAGAATAGGAGATCAGCAAAAATGACGATCCCGGCTTATCCAGAAACCCGTTATGCGCCTACAACGCCGCCAGACCTTGGTTCCAAGGTGGAACGGAAACGATTAAGCGCTCCGGCTCTGAAGGGCTTTTTTAAGATCATGGCTCACTGGCAAGTCCGAGACGAGGACGCCCGTCAACTTCTGGGAGGCGTCACTAATGGCCCTTATTATCAAATGAAGAAAGATCCAGGCGGCCGTGTACTCGACGCCGATGAACTCTTGAGAATTTCCTATCTCCTAGGGATCTTCAAAGCGCTCAATACGCTGCACAGCCGTCCCTTGGCCGATCAATGGGTCAATCTTCCTAATTCCAACCGTATCTTTCATGGGCTCACTCCCTTGGAGTACATGAAAAAAGGTGGAGCACCGGCCATGCAAAACGTACGCCGGCTACTCGATGCGCGAGTGCAAGGAGTGTGAAGGCGCTTCCGGACACTTCTCGCGTTCGCCAAATCGATACGCACCGATTAATACCTTCGGTACATAGTGACGATCCTATCGCGATCCTAGGCCGCATCGCCGAAAACGAAACGGACTTGGCCCAGTTCGCTCAATTGGAAAGTGTAACCGATGAGCAAGTCCTAGGCGAAAACGACCTCCTGCCAGACATCGGCGTCCAAGAGCTTGTGTTCGGAGTACCGCACGCGCGTATCATCAACGGCGCTTTCACCCATGCCAATCCTTTGGGCAGCCGATTTAACGGTCCAAACCGCGGCGCTTGGTACGGCGGCTTCGAGATCGAAACCTCGCAAATCGAAATCGCCTTTCACAAGACAGTTCAATTAGCCGAGATCGGCCGATTTGAGGATGAAACAATCTACGTGGACTACCTTGCCGATTTTGGCGGCGAATTTCACGATTTGCGCTATGACTCGGCTTTTGCCAGCTGTCTCGATCCCAACAGTTACGTCCGATCCCAAGCCTTGGCCGAACAACTGCTCACTGCTGGATCGCTCGGCACACTTTATCCGAGCGTACGCTACGCAGGCGGCACTTGTCTCGCATGTTTCAGGCCCGCTATGGTTTCAAACGTCCGAACCGGAATTAAGTACCATTTCACTTGGACCGGACAACCTACACCGACCATCACCGCAATTTAGGTGATGATAATGTCCTTTTGCGAAGGGGACCAGACATCCAAGTCGGATGTTCCCTTGAACATCCTGATCCTGAATCTGAGTCAATTTCCCTGAGACGTCGTAGGTCCTGGCTTTGTTGGTTCCGTTTGGAAATGCCGGTATTCACAAGGCGCCGTGACAATTATAGTTGTTCCAT
>Ga0070706_100004445_pt1 | contig 13537 bp, 12 predicted proteins | sample KBSK5501metaG_FD_65476 | JGI IMG/M metagenome (GOLD analysis project Ga0070706, IMG submission 65476) | Corn, switchgrass and miscanthus rhizosphere microbial communities from Kellogg Biological Station, Michigan, USA - KBS K5-50-1 metaG | ecosystem: Host-associated > Plants > Roots >...
AGAGTTGAAGCAACTGGCATTGAAGAAGGGCGTCGCGCTGCCGGCGGTCGTCAATAAAGAGCAGGCGAAAAGCGCCGTTGCGTTGCCGAAGAAAGTCGGACGAGACTTCGACGCCTCGTACATGGCGGAGATGATTCGCGGTCACGAAACAGTCGTAAAGAATTTCGAGAGCGCGTCGACCTCGACCAACGATCCCGATCTCAAGGCATGGATCGTCAAGACGCTTCCGACGCTACAGAATCATCTGACGATGGCGAAGAACGTCGAAGCAGGCCTCAGCCGGCCAACTTCTTGAGGCGTGCCACGATGTAGTCGCGATTCATCCGGGCGATGAAATCGAGCGAGATGCTCTTCGGGCAGACAGCCTCGCACTCCCCAAACATGGTGCAGCTTCCGAAGTGCTCTTCCATCACTTCCACCATTCTCACCACTCGGTTGTAGCGCTCGGGCTGCCCCTGCGGCAGGAGGCCGAGGTGCGAGACTTTGGCGGCAGTGAAGAGTTGGGCGGCGCCGTTCGGACACTGCGCCACGCACGCGCCGCATTCGATGCATTCGGCCGCGTCCATGGCGCGCTCCTGGATGGCCTTCGGAATCGGAATGGTGTTGGCCTCGGGCGCGCTGCCGGTGTTCACGGTGATGAATCCGCCCGCCTGGATGATGGCATCGAGCGCGCTCCGGTCGACGATCAGATCTTTGATGACCGGAAAGGCGCGGGCGCGCCACGGCTCGACACGGATGACATCGCCCTCCTCGAAGTGACGCATGTGGAGCTGGCAGGTGGCCGTTCCGCCGAGCGGTCCGTGCGCGATGCCGTTGATCATCATGCCGCACGATCCGCAGATTCCTTCGCGGCAGTCGTGCTCGAAGTGGATCGGATCCTCCCCTTTCTCGATCAATTGCTCGTTGACAATGTCGAGCATCTCGAGAAATGAGGCATCGGGACTGATGTTCGTGGCCGCATACTCGACGAACCGCCCGCCGGATTCACCGGCCTTCTGGCGCCAGATATGGAGTGTGAGATTCATGGTTGCTGGGTTGCTGGGTTGCTAAGTTGCTGGGTTGCTCCATCGGCCGCTCCACGACCGAGCAACCCAGTAACCCAGCAACCCAGAAACCTCACTTATAGCTCCTCGTCGCCAGCTTCACTTCGTCGTATACCAGCGGTTCCTTGTGCAAACGCGGTTCGTTGCCCACTCCCGTAAATTCCCACGCGGCGACGTAGAGAAACTTCTCATCGTTGCGCAGCGCTTCGCCTTCCGGCGTCTGGTACTCGACCCGGAAATGTCCGCCGCATGACTCCTCGCGGTGCAGCGCGTCGATGCACATCAGTTCCGCGAGCTCGAAGAAGTCGGCGACCCGGCCGGCCTTTTCGAGCGACTGATTGGGCTCCTCGTTGGCGCCGAGGACCCGGACTTCGCGCCAATAGCGCTCGCGCAACTCGCGCACTTCCTGGCGCGCGCTCTTGAGGCCTTCTGCACTGCGAGCCATCCCGCACTTTTCCCACATGATGTTGCCGAGCTCTTTGTGGAATGCGTCGACGCTCCGCGTCCCTTTCGCGGAAAGAAGACGATTCACGCGATCGACAGTCTCGGTTGTGGCCTGCTTGAACTCCGCGCGGTCGGTCGAGACTTTCTTGCTCATTTGTCCCGCCAGATAGTCGGCGATCGTGGCCGGTACCACGAAGTATCCGTCCGCCAGTCCCTGCATCAGCGCGCTGGCGCCGAGTCGATTGGCGCCGTGGTCGGAGAAATTGGCCTCGCCGGTCACGTACAAGCCCGGAATCGTTGCCATCAGGTTGTAATCCACCCACAGGCCGCCCATCGTGTAATGCGGAGCGGGATAAATGCGCATCGGAACGCTGTACGGATCTTCTGCGGTGATGTCGTGATACATCTCGAAGAGATTGCCGTAACGCTCTTCGATGGTCGCGCGTCCGAGCCGCTTGATGGCGTCAGCAAAGTCGAGATAGACGCCCCGCCCGCCCGGTCCGACGCCCCGTCCTTCGTCGCACACCTCTTTCGCTGCCCGTGAGGCGATGTCGCGCGGGGCGAGATTCCCGAAGCTCGGATATTTCCTCTCCAGGTAATAATCGCGCTCGCTCTCCGGAATCTCCTGGGGCGGTCGTTTGTCGCCCTTCTGTTTCGGCACCCAGATCCGGCCGTCGTTGCGCAGCGATTCGGACATCAGCGTCAGCTTCGATTGGAAATCGCCGATCTGTGGAATGCAGGTCGGGTGAATCTGCGTAAAACACGGATTACCGAAATAGGCACCGCGCCGGTGCGCCCGCCAGATGGCGGTGCAATTCGAGGCTTTGGCATTTGTGGAGAGATAGAAAACATTGGCATAGCCGCCGGTGCCGAGGACTACGGCGTCGCCGGCATGCGCCTCGATCGCGCCGGTGACCATATTGCGCGTGATGATTCCCTTGGCCTGTCCGTCGACGACGACCAGCTCGAGCATGTCGTGGCGCGGAAACATCTGCACGCGGCCGAGGTTGATCTGTCGTTCCAGGGCCTGGAATGCGCCCAGGAGAAGCTGCTGGCCGGTTTGTCCGCGCGCATAAAAAGTGCGTGAGACTTGCACTCCGCCGAACGAGCGGTTCTCGAGCAGACCTCCGTACTCGCGCGCGAAAGGCACGCCCTGCGCTACGGCCTGATCAATGATGTCGACGGAGAGCTCCGCCAGCCGATAGACATTCGCTTCGCGCGACCTGTAATCCCCACCTTTTACTGTGTCGTAGAAGAGGCGATAAATGCTGTCGCCGTCATTCTGATAATTCTTGGCGGCATTGATGCCGCCCTGCGCGGCGATCGAATGCGCGCGCCGTGGCGAATCATGAAACACGAAGCACTTGACGTTGTATCCCAGCTCGCCGAACGAGGCGGCGGCCGACGCTCCCGCCAGCCCCGCGCCGACGACGATGATGTCGTACTTGCGCTTGTTCGTCGGATTGACGAGCTTGTAGTGCGACTTGGCATAGTCCCACTTATTTTCGATCGGGCCGGGCGGGATCTTCGCTTCTAATTCGCTCATCGCACCACGCCCAACAGGACAAAGATCGGAAATGAGAGATTGCCGAGTGTAATGACCAGCGCGAAGACGGTGGCGAAGATTCGGCGCCACGGGTTGAACTTCGGGTGATTGAGGCCGAGCGAATTGAACATGCTCCAAAGACCGTGATAGAGGTGAAGCCCGAGCGCGAGATTCGCGAGGATGTAGAAGGCACTGACCCACCACACCTGAAATCCGGTGACGACGTTGTGGTACGGATCGTCCTTGACAAAATCCGGATGCACCGTTCCCCACGTCAAATGCATCAGGTGATAGATCACAAAGAGAATGATGATGACGCCGCCCCACCGCATGGTGCGGACAGCGTAGCCGGCGACCACGTAGTCGCGCTTCTCGTAAGGGACAGGCCGCGCGCGGCGGTTCATCAGAGTCAACTGCGTGGCGGCCTGAATGTGCAGCCAGGTGGCCGCCACAAGCAGCACCCGTGTCACGCCCAGCGCCCAGATCCTCGGCAGAAACGGTGCTCCGATGGTGCGGAGCCACTCCGCGTATGCGTTGTAATGCTCAGGGCCGAAGTAGAGCTTCAGGTTTCCGAACATGTGCGCGAAAACCCAGCCGAACAGAAACACGCCCGTCACGGCCATCACGGCTTTCTTGCCGATGGCCGAGCGGTAGAACGTGCCGAACCATGTAGTGGGGAGATCGGGGGAAACTGCGGTCACGGCCCCGAATGATATCGAGGATGGGCGAGCGGTCAAGAGTCGTGTCATTCTGAGCGTAGCGAAGAATCTCGATCTGCGAACCGTGAGATCCTTCGCCGTCTTCGCGGCTCAGGATGACGCGTCTTCGCGCGTCATTTCACTGCGCTCTGCATCTCCTTGATCGCCGCTTCGCGTCCGCGATCTTTCGCGATCTTCGCGTAACGCGCGCGCCGCGTCGCCGGAATCTGACGGATCAATCCGAGATAGCGGCCCTGTAATTGTCGCGACGCGATCTGCTCGCCGGTGAGTCTCGTGGCCCGACGGCGCTTGCGTCCGCCGCCGCGCTTCACGGTGCGGCTTCCACCCACTTCGCCCTGCATCGCGCGGATCGCGGCCTCCCGCCCTTTTTCCTTTGCGATCTGTCCGAAGCGCCCGCGGCGGCCCGCCGGGATCTGACGCACAAGAGCGAGATAGCGTCCCTGAAGCTGCCGCGACGCACGCTGCTCGGAAGTCAGCACGGAGGTGCGTTTTCGCCCTCCACCCTGACCTGCCGGCCGTCCTCGCCGCCTGGCGACGACGCCGCCACCGCCTCGAAGCGCCTGTAGTCGCTGCTCCAATTGCCGGATCTCGCGATAACGATTGATGTCGGCGGCCGATATGTGTCCATCACGGATGAGCTGCTGCAGAATGTCTTGAGCATCGTCCCCTGAATTTGATCGTCGTCCTCTTGGCACAAACACTCCTTCCTAAAAAGATCGGCATTCTATCTCAATAGCGATAGTGATCCGATTTGTACGGACCCTCAACGGGGATTCCGAGGTATTTCGATTGTTCTTTTGTCAATTGTGTCAGCTCGACGCCGAGGTGTTTGAGGTGTAAGCGGGCGACTTCTTCGTCGAGCTTCTTGGGAAGGACATAGACCTGCCTCTGATACTCCCCTTTGTTCTGCCATAACGCGAGCTGCGCGAGCACCTGATTTGTAAACGAGGCGGACATCACAAACGAAGGATGCCCTGTCGCACAGCCGAGATTCAGCAGGCGGCCGTCGGCCAGAACCAGCACACTGTGGCCATCCGGAAAGACCCACTCATCGTATTGAGGCTTGATATTGACCTTGCGAATGCCTTTGACTTTCTTAAGCCCCGCCATATCGATTTCATTGTCGAAATGACCAATGTTCCCGACGATGGCCTTGTCTTTCATGCGCGACATGTGTTCGGCCGTAATGATGTCGCGATTGCCGGTGGCCGTGATAAAGATGTCGCCTTTGCTGATTACGCTATCGAGCGTCTTGACCTCATAGCCTTCCATTGAAGCCTGTAGCGCACAGATCGGATCGATCTCTGTGACGACCACTCGCGCGCCCTGCCCTCGCAGTGCCTGGGCGCATCCCTTGCCAACTTCACCAAACCCGCACACGACTGTCAGCTTGCCCGCGATCATGACATCGGTACAGCGATTGAGTCCGTCGATGACGGAGTGCCGGCAGCCATAGATGTTGTCGAATTTTGATTTCGTCACCGAGTCATTGACATTGATGGCAGGGAAAAGCAGCGTACCGGCTTCCATCATCTGATAAAGCCGATGCACGCCGGTGGTCGTCTCCTCCGATACCCCTTTGATGTCCGCGGCAACGCGCGTCCAGCGTTGCGGATCGCGCGCGATCTCTTTGCGCAGCAGATCGAGAATGATCCCCCATTCCTCGGGCTCATCGCTTGGCGTGAAGTCCGGAACGCGGCATTGCTTCTCGCACGAAACGCCTTGATGCACCAGCAGCGTGGCGTCGCCACCGTCGTCAACGATGAGGTTCGGCCCCTTGCCATCGGGCCACATGAGCGCTTCCGACGTGCACCACCAATACTCCTCGAGCGTCTCCCCCTTCCACGCAAAAACCGGCACGCCTCGCGGATGATCGACGGTGCCGTTTCCGACGACCACCGCGGCTGCAGCGTGATCCTGGGTCGAAAAAATGTTGCAGCTCACCCAGCGCAGATCGGCGCCCATGAGCTGAAGAGTCTCGATGAGGACAGCGGTCTGCACGGTCATGTGCAGCGAGCCCATGATGCGCGCGCCCGCCAGCGGCTTGCCGGCAGCGTACTGTTCGCGAACGGCCATCAGTCCGGGCATCTCGTGTTCGGCGAGACGGATTTCGGAGCGCCCGAGCGTGGCGAGATTGAGGTCGCGCACTTTGAACGGCAGGCGGCCGACGGCGCGCGCCGCGTCAAATTGATGTGTAATTTCGAGAGTGGTGACCATAAGTGCCGCGGATTGTACTATTGCGCGCCATGATGCGACAGACAGTTCTCGCCGCTCTTCTCTTCGCCGCCACCGCGACAGCACAACAGATACAGACGACCCCGCCCAAGCCGACACTGCGCGAGCTGACGATCGAAAATATTTTCGATCCGAAACATCGCGTGGCGTTCTCCGGTGCGCCACAGCGCGGCTTTGTGTGGCTCGACGATAAGACCTTTACGTGGCCGCGCACGAACGAAAAGGATGAAATCATCGAGCAGGCGGTGCTCGATACTCAGACGGGCACGAAGCGGACGCTGTTCGACGCCGCAAAATTGCAGTCGGCCGCTCGCAAGATCGCGGGCGTCACTGAAGAGCAGGCCAAGCGCATGTCGCAGCAGCGCAATTGGAACTTCAGCCCCAACAAGAAGAGCGTCGTGCTGACCGTCGGCGACGACTTGTATCTCTACACCTTTGATTCCGACGCCTTGACGCGACTGACCTCCACGCCCGGCGAGGAGCAGGAAGCGAGCTTCAGTCCCGACGGAAAATTTATATCATTTATTAGAAACAATAATTTGTACGTTGTTGATGCCGCCACGCAGCGGGAGCGTCAGCTCACCACCGACGGCAATGCGGACACGCTCAACGGCATCCTCGATTGGGTCTATCAGGAAGAGGTCTACGGCCGCGGCAACTTCCGCGCGTATTGGTGGAGTCCCGACTCGTCCCACATTGCCTACATGCAGCTCGACGAGCGGCCGGTCAAGCGCTTCACTGTCGTCGATCACATTCCGACCATGCAGAACATCGAGCTCGAGATGTATCCGAAGGCCGGCTATCCCAATCCAGTCGCGCGCCTTTACACAGTGACCGCCTCAGGCATGGCCCCACGGGAAGTCGATACTCAGCGCTACACCGGCGGCGACTTTCTCATCGTTTCGGTGGATTGGACGCCCGACAGCTCGAAAGTCATCTATCAGATCCAAAATCGCGAGCAGACCTGGCTCGATCTCAACACCGCCGACAACGATGGTGGATCACCTAAGACGCTGCTCCGCGAAACCACCAAAGCATGGGTCGAGCCCCAGGGCAATCCTGTATGGCTCAAGGACGGCAGCTTCTTGTGGCTGAGCGAGCGCAGTGGCTTCAAACATCTCTATCAGTACGCCGCCGACGGAACGCTCAAGAAGCAGATCACGAATGGTCCGTGGGAAGTGCGCACGCTGCACGGCATCGATCCGAACAACGACTGGATCTACTTCTCGGGAACGGAGCGCACCGTTCTTGGAAGCGATGTCTATCGCATCCGGCTCGACGGCAGCGACTTGAAGCGCCTCTCCGATGCAGCCGGCGAGCATCGCGCGGTCTTCAATCCTTCCATGACGCAGTATGTCGACTCCTGGAGCGACATTCAGACGCCCGTCCAGATTTCGCTACTTCGTAACGATGGAACGAAGGTGCGGGTGGTGGACACGAATGAAGTGACCGCCTTGCACGATTATCGGATCTCGAAGCCCGAGTTCATGCAGGTCAAGACGCGCGACGGCTTCGCCATGGAAGCGATGATGATCAAGCCGCCCGACTTCGATCCATCGCGCAAATATCCGGTCTATGAATACACATACTCCGGTCCGCACGCCCAGCAGGTTCGCAACGCCTGGCGCAGTGCGCAATATCTATGGTGGCAACTGCTGGCGCAGCGCGGAATGATCGTGTGGGTCTGCGACAACCGCACTGCGAGCGGTAAAGGGGTGGAATCCACCTGGCCGGTCTACAAACATTTCGGGGAGCTGGAGCTTCGCGATCTCGAGGATGGACTCAGGTGGCTCACGTCGCAGCCATACGTGGATAGCTCGCGCGTTGTCCTCGACGGATGGAGCTACGGCGGATTCATGACCTCGTATGCGCTGACGCACAGCACGATGTGGTCCGCAGGAATTGCGGGCGGGACGGTTTCCGACTGGCACGACTACGACTCGATCTACACCGAGCGATACATGTTGATGCCGCAGAACAACCCCGACGGCTATCAGAACAGCTCACCGCGCTTCTCGGCGAAAAATCTGCACGGAAGTCTTCTCCTATTGCACGGCACCATCGACGACAACGTACACATGCAGAACACAGTGCAACTGGTCTATGAGCTGCAGAAAGCCGGCAAGCCCTTTCGTCTGATGGTCTATCCGAAATCGCGGCACGGCGTGACGGATCCGGTGCTGGTGACACACCTGCGCATGACGATGCTGCAATTCATTGATGACACTGTGCTAACTCGCAGCTCAATCGGGAGCAGGGCCACGGAAACTCGCTGACATTCGCTGCGTATCAAATAAAATGGGGCCCGGTCCAACGATCGGAGCTAGCCATGTTCGAAAGCACCTCTCCGCCGCCGCGGTTCAAATCGTCGTTTCGCTTCCGATTTCCGTCAGTTGGTTTCCGAAGTTCCGGCTTCAGCCGCGCAGTTCTGCGTTTGCTGTGGATTCTGGTTCCGCTGTTTTTTCTTCGCGCGTGTCTGGTGACGTACGTTCCGCCGGACCGGATCGGACTGCGACAGATCTCGTACGGCCCTAACAAAGGACTTCAGAAGGGGCTGGTCTTGCCGGGATATCGCCGCGCGATCAGCGGCTACGAAACCGTCCGAACGTTCCCGCGAAACATCCAGGTGGTCGAGTTTACGAATCACGAGTCGGAAGGGGCGGCCGAGCACCGCACGTTGCCCGCAATCAACGTGCCGACTGTCGACGGATATCCGGTGGCGGTCGACTGCACCGTCATCTACCGCATCTCGGATCCGTTCCTGGTCGTTTCCAAATTCGGATTCGGCCGCGGATACGAAGACAACGTGGTCCTTCGCTTCACCGATCCGGCGGTCAAGCAGCACCTCGGCGAATTGCGCGCCGAGGAGTTCTATCGCGATCAACGTCTGGCGAAGGCCCATGATCTCAAACAGCAACTCGCGCAGCGCTTCAAGGAAAACGGCCTGCAGCTCGCCGATGTGCTGATCCGCCAATACGACTACCCCGACACTTTCCAGCAGCTCACCGAGCAGAAGAAGATTCAGGATCAATCCGTTCTGACCAACCGTGCGCTCGCCAAACAGGCGGAAGTCGAGACCCGGTTGAAACAGACCGCGCAGATCGGGCAGAACTCGATCAACGTGAAAACCGCGGAATTCCAGGCACAGATCACGGGCATCAACGCGCAGCGCGACTTCTATGAGCGCTCAAAACACGCGGAAGCCGATCTTCTGGTCAAAAGCGCCGAAGCTCAAGGCACTGAGTTGATCAATCGAGCGATGGAAGGAGCCGGCTCCGACAAGCTGCTGCGCTTGCGAAAAGGCCTGGCCATTCTAAACAGCATCAAAGGGCCGATTTACATCAGCGGGGATCCGACAGACCTCGGCCACCTCTCGTCGAACCATTAGGACAGCCATCATGAAAACCTTTTGCATCTGCATCAGCGTGCTCGCTCTGAGCCTCTCGGCCTGCACACCACACGTGACGCAGGCGACGCAAGTGGGCGTCAGATTCAACAAGATCATGCGATCGACCGAGATCGCGGCGCCGGGAGCCACGTACTTCTTCGCGCCGATCCTCAACGACTGGACCACGTACGACACATCGACGCAGAACCTGATCATGACGGCCAAGACGAGCGAAGGCGATCGCAAGGAGAAGGACGATCTGCGATTCAAGACCCGCGACGGCAATGACATCGAGACCGACGTCACCGTCCGCTGGCGCATCGATCCGACTCGCGCTGCCTACTTGTGGCAGGTGGTTGGGCCGACCACTGAGAGCATCAACAGCCGCGTTGTGCGACCGGAGGCTCGCGCCTATGTTCGCGACGTCCTGAACCGGCTGGACTCCGAGGAGTATTACAACCCCGACCTGCGCTTTGCAGCCGCTAACGACGCTACCAAGATTCTGGCCGATCAGTTGCAGCCCTATGGAGTGATCGTCGAGCAGGTCATCCTCGGCGATTTTTCATTCAAGCCGGATTATCAGAACCTCATCAACAAACGCAAGGAAGCGGAGAAACAGGCGGAAAAACTCGAGGCCCAGATTCTGGCAACCCAGGAGGGCAACAAGGCGAACCTGCAGACCAAGGTTGCCGAGCTGACCGAGATGCTCACGCGCACGCAAGGCGAATTCGAACAGGCCAAACGCGCGGCTGACGCCTACCTTGTGCGCCGCCAGCAGGAGGCTCAAGCCACCCTCGCTGAGAAGAATGCGGTCGCCCAGGGCATTCGGAAGGAAAGGGCAGCTCTCAACGGCAGCGCAGGCGACGCCTACGTCAGCCTGCAACTCATCGAAGCGCTTCAGAAAAAGGAGATCCGTCAGATTCCTCACCTGCCCTCCGGCAACGTGATCATCGACGGCAACAAGCTCCTGCAGCAGCTCGGTGTGATTCAGTATCAGCAGCAAACCACCACCACCGCCCAGGATCACTGATGCTCAACATTGCCGGCCCGGAGTTCGACTACGGGCATGTTGTCTTCGCCGTGCTGGGGCAATGTGAACATCAGCGCCGCAGCATCGAGGACTCCCATTTCGAACAGGAGATCACCGCCTGCGCGGATGAAAAGCTCGACCGCGTCAAAGCGGCCTATGAAGAGTTCGGCGGATCGGCGGGCTATTGGGACGAGCTCGCAAGAGAAGTGCTGACGGTAGCAGTACCGCAATACGCCGCGGCCGCGAAAGAGATGAACCGAATCGAGCGCAGCGGGTATGGCGTCTTTCGCCATGGCGATCTCGGCGCGCGGCTGCTGTTTGCACTCATCGGGTTGATCATCGGCAGCATCATCGTGGCACTGCCATGGGTCCCGATTTTCGAGGATTTCTTCGCGTTCGTTCTAACAACCGGCGGTTTCTTTTACCCCGATCTGAAGCGCTACATGATCGAACGGCAGTACGCCAAACGTCTGAACCGCCTGGTGGTTGAAAGCGCCCGTTATCAAGCGAATGCCGGATTGCATTACATGACGACAGATCAAATCCGAGAATCGCTTCAACCTGGGGAGACGCCGACCGAGCGCCGTCTTCACGAGTAGCTATACCTGCGTCTGCTCGAGCTCCTCATGCCGAGCCACGGTGTCGGGCGGGAGGTGTTCGCGGAACCAGATGCGCTCGAAGATCGGATACGCGGCGGCAATCGGAAGCGCGAGCACGGCGCCGATCGCTCCCTGCAATGTCCCGCCGATGGCAATCGCGAGAATGACCGTCAGCGTCGATACGCGCATCTCGTGCCCCCAGATCCGCGGAATGAGGATGTAAGCCTCGATGAGGTGGTAGAGCAGATAGGCCGCCGCCACCAGCAGCGCGCGCTCCGGTGATATCAGAAACCCGAGGAGCGTGGCAGGAATCATCATGAGGATGGTTCCGACCACGGGGATGAAATCAAACACGAACGCCAGCACCGCGAGCAGTAGAGCCAGCGGCACTTGCAACGCGGTCAGAACGCCGAGGACGTAGAGGAAGCAAATGGTGGCGGTGATGACGCTGCCGCGGACATACGACAGCATGACCACTCGAACCTCGCGCGCGGTCTGCTGGATGCGCGGGCGCACTTTCTTTGGAGCAAAAGTCGCCAGCCACGCAAACGCTCTACGCCCTTCGACCACCAGATAAATCGCAACCACCAGAACGAAAATGACCGCGCTGATTCCCTGGATTGCGAACTTCCCCGCCATCAGGCCGCGCGAGATCCAGGCCTGCGGCTGCGCCGGCTGTGTGATTTGAATGCCCCGGAGGATCGGCGCCACGGCTGGAAAGGTGCGGTTCAGACGATTCACCACTTGTGGAAGCTGTTTGGTCAGATCCGCGATTTGCACGCTGATCGATGGAACGAGCGCGAACAAGAAAACCGCGACCAGGCCGAAGACAAGCACCGTCACAGCGACGATGGCGATCGGCCGACGCACGCCGTGCGACTCCAGCCAGACCACGATCGGGTCCAGGATGATCGCGATCAGCGTCGCGATCACGATCATCAGAATCACCGGCCACAATTTGATGATGATGACGGCGAGAAGAATCGCCAGCGCGATCTTGATCAGCGTCGCAAACGGAATGCGGAGTTCAGTGTCGCCGTCGGGCACATGGCTACGTTATCGTTGAATGCACCATGCGAACAACAAACTTCTTTGTCGCGGTTCTGCTCGTGTCCGCCAGCGTCCAGGGTGAACAGAAAAACGTCCAGTTGCTCATCGGCATGTCAGATGTTCAGCTCCGGCAGACCATGAACTTCATTCGCGCTTCGCTGGGCGTCCACTGCGACTTCTGCCATGTGGTCGACGACAAGACAGGCTGGGATTTCGCCAGCGATGCGAAGCAGACCAAGCGCACCGCCCGGCGCATGATCCAGATGGTCGAGCAGATCAATCAGCAGAATTTCGAAGGCCGTCCTGCGGTCGCCTGCATCACCTGTCACCGCGGCTCCACCCGGCCGATCGCGCTCCCCACCCTCCCTCAGACACCGCCCCCCTTCCCGACACCGGTCCGCGCCCGCCCGATTCTCCCGTCGCGCGACGATGTGGTGGCGCGGTACAGCGCTGCCATCGGCGACGCCAGCCGCCTGCGAATGCCCCAGGTCCTGAAGGGAATTCGCGAGGGATGGGACGGTGCGAAGACTCCCTTCGAAGCGCAGACGGCGGACGGGAAATGGCACATTGTCGCGGAAACGCCTGACGGCCGGCGCGAACAAATCATCACCGATGCCGGCGGTTGGATTCGTACCGTGAAAGGTGTGGAGAAACTCTCCTCGGACGACCTCGAGCGATTTCAAATGCTGACAAACGCCTTCGAGCCCGTATCTCCGTTTTCGATTCCAGCAGGGGCACAAGTCGTCGATAAGGAAAAGATCGGCGATCGCGATGCAGTCATCGTGGCCGCGGCAATCGATGACCACAGACGGCAGCGGCTGTTCTTCGACACGGCCACCGGCCTGCTAATCCGCAGGCAGATTCTGACTCGAGTGCCGATCGGCGAAGTTCCGCAGCAGATCGATTTCGACGACTACCGCGACCTGGGCGGAGTGAGATTCCCGTTCACCATCCGCGTCTCACTGGTGGACCCGTGGAGCAGCGTGACCCGACGTTACAGTGAGGTGCAGCTCGGCGCGAAAGTGGAGGAATCGGTGTTCAGTCCTCCAGGCGGAAGCCGATTTTGACCTTCACCTGATACTGCGCGATGCGCCCGCCGGTGACGCGTCCCCGCAGTTCCGTGACCTCGAACCAGTCGAGATTTCGCAAGGACTTGGACGCGCGTTTGACGCCCTGGGCGGCGGCGTCAGCGAACGATTTGCTTGAAGTTCCAACGATTTCCACCATCTTGTAGGTGTTGTTCCCGGCCATAGGTCCCCTCCGTCAGCGTTATTATGGTCCGGCGCGGTGACACAATCGAGGCGAGTGGAATGAGAGCGGGCAATATCGATCGCGTGAAGCGCCAACTGCTGCACGACGCGGTGACAGATAACCTCGACACGATTCGAGGACGTCTGCCGCGGAGCACGCGTCCCGCGCAACGGGCGGGGCGGGTGTGGTTGTGGCGGATGCCATTGTTATTGATTCCGCTGACGTTGCTCGG
>Ga0070706_100004446_pt1 | contig 13535 bp, 5 predicted proteins | sample KBSK5501metaG_FD_65476 | JGI IMG/M metagenome (GOLD analysis project Ga0070706, IMG submission 65476) | Corn, switchgrass and miscanthus rhizosphere microbial communities from Kellogg Biological Station, Michigan, USA - KBS K5-50-1 metaG | ecosystem: Host-associated > Plants > Roots >...
CACATATTCGAGAGGGAACTACCGTGAGTTTCTCTCGCGATCGCGATTTCTTCTTATTGCGGCTTTTTTGCTTCCGGTTTTCCTGCTGTCGGCGTTGCAGACCCCATTCACCAATGTTCTATTAACCACCGAAGATTGCTGGCTCGAGTTTAGCCAAGCCGCGAAGATCCTAAACGCGCTTATACTCATCTCGAGTATCATGGTTTTGATGAATCTCGAACGGACATTCCGTTCCGCCGTTGGGATGATGCGATGGCGCATCAAATTTTTTGTCCTGGGGTTGGGAGTTGTGTTCGGCGCCCGGATTTACACGGGCACTGAAGGCCTCCTCTTTTCAGGACAGAGTTTGGCGCTGGCCGGCGTCGAAACAGGCGCGCTTTTGATCGGTTGCGCATTGATGGCGATCGCTTATTTCCGGAATGATTTTGGTGATGTCGATGTTTACCCGTCCCGGGCTGCTTTGCAGACGTCTCTTACCGTGTTGGTCGCGGGTGGTTATCTCTTTGTCGTCGGCGTGCTGGCCCAGGTCGTAGCGCGAATGGGTGGGTCTGGAAATTTTCAGATCTACGCGTTCTTAGTGCTATTGGCGATCGTACTTTTGGCGGTGGTGTTGCTCTCGGACCGTTTCCGACAAAGCATTCAGCATTTGCTCAGCCGGCACTTCAGTAGACCGCGCTATGATTCCCGACAGATATGGAGCCATTTTACCCAATGTATATCAATTGGGCACGATGAGACGACGTTATGCGCTGCGACTGTAAAATTAATTTCAAGCACGTTTAACGCTCTGTCTGTCACGATCTGGCTTTATGACGAATCCAAGGATTCCCTCATGTTTGCCGCTTCGACATCCAAGTCGCAAAGCGACACCACGCAATCGATCTCAAGTTCAAATCTGACCGCACTGCGCAAAGTTTCTGAAGTCTTTAATTTGGAAAAGTCGAAGCAGGACTGGGCGGAGCCGTTGAAACAAATCAGCTTTAGTCAATTCCGTGAAGGAGGAGATCGAATATGTATTCCGTTACTGGCAGGAGACCGCTGGCTGGGTTTGGTCATTCTGGCCGATCGGGTGAGCGGCGTTGGATACACTTTTGAGGAATATGATCTTCTCAAATGTATTGGCGATCAGATTGCCGCCGGCCTGTTGAATCTACGGCTGGCCGATGAACTTATGATAGGCAAGGAACGTGAGGCGTTTCAAAATATCTCAGCGTTCTTTATTCATGACCTGAAGAATACAGCTTCGACTCTGAACCTCATGTTGCAGAATTTGCCGGTCCATTTTGATGATCCAGCTTTTCGGAAGGATGCTTTGCAAGGCATTAGTAAAACTGCAGGGCGGATTAATCAACTTATTGAGCGACTGAGCGCTTTGCGGCACAAGCTGGAACTTAAGCCGACCGAGTGCGATCTTAACCAGCTGGTGTCCGAAGCGCTGGAGACACTGAATGGCGTTTCCGAAGTTGAGTTGGTAAAGGAGCTTACTCCTCTGCCAAAGTTGCACGCCGACCGAGAGCAGCTTCAAAGCGTGATTGTGAACGTGCTGCTCAATGCACGCGACGCGGTCGGACCAAAAGGACAGGTGATCGTACGCACAGCCCATCAGGACGGCTGGGCGGCACTATCGGTTGTCGACAATGGCTGCGGAATGAGTTCCGGATTTCTAAGAGACTCGCTCTTTCGCCCGTTTCAAACCACCAAGAAAAAAGGACTCGGCATTGGGATGTTCCAGTCGAAAATGATCGTCGAAGCGCATCGGGGAAGCATTCAGGTGCAGAGTGAACCCGGTATTGGCACCACGTTTCGCATAATGTTGCCGCTTAAACTCGACGTTGTATGAAACCTAAGGTGCTTATCGTTGACGATGACGAGGAGATTCAGGTGCAGATGAAATGGGCTCTCACCGAGCAATACGACATTCTGTTGGCTGAAGATCGGGCGAGCGCCGTGAACACATTCAAAACCGAGCGACCCGCTGTTACCTTGCTCGACTTGGGGCTTCCACCGCGTCCGCATGACTCCGAAGAAGGACTAGCCGCACTGTCCGATCTACTGGCGATCGACGATGCCACGAAGGTGATTATTATTTCCGGACAAGGCGAAAAGAAGAATGCTCTGCAAGCGGTTGGCGCGGGCGCGTATGACTTCTTGTGCAAGCCAATTGAGATGGAGGAACTCAAATTTCTTCTCGGACGGTGTATTTATGTAGCCAATCTGGAAAAAGAGTACCGCCGGCTGCAGCAAAATGTTCGGACCGATGGTTTCGAAGACATGCTTGGTAACAGCCCGCAAATGCAAGGTGTGTTTGCTTACATTCGCAAAGTAGCAAAAGCCACCGCGCCGGTTCTCTTGCTCGGCGAAAGTGGCACCGGCAAAGAAATGGCCGCACTGGCTATTCATCGCAGGAGCCTGCGAAAGGATGGACCGTTTGTCGCGATCAACTGCAATGCCATCCCCGAAAACCTATTGGAGAGCGAGCTATTTGGTCATGAAAAAGGCTCTTTTACTGGCGCTCACGCCCAGCGCCGCGGTTTGATGGAATCGGCCGGCGGGGGTACCCTTTTTCTGGACGAGATTGGGGAATTGCCACCTGCGATTCAGGTTAAACTGCTTCGTTTTTTACAGGAACAACGGTTCCAGCGTGTTGGGGGCAGGCAGGAGATTCAAATCGATACGCGCATAATTGCGGCGACGAACGTGGACTTGAAGCAGGCTGTTGGCAGAGGCAAATTTCGGGAAGATCTGTATTTTCGTCTAGCTGTCGTTGTCATCAAATTGCCTCCGCTTCGAGATCGAGGGGAGGACGTTGATGTTCTGGCACGAGAGTTTTTGCAGCAGTTCGCTCTCCAGTGCGAGAAAGGGTCTTTGCGGTTCACTCCAGACGCGCTTCGGGCCCTCAAGCGCCACGCATGGCCGGGGAATGTGCGTGAACTGCAGAATCGGGTGAAGCGAGCCGTCATTATGGCGGAGGGCAAAAGAGTCACTGCCAGCGACCTGGAATTGAATGCTGGCGGCGAAGTCGTTCCTGCGGCTACGCTCAAGGAGGCGCGCGAAAACATCGAGCGCGAGATGGTTGAGCTGACCCTCAAGAGACATGGCGGCAGAATCAGCTCGGCGGCAGCGGAGCTCGGCATCAGTCGTCCCACCCTCTATGAATTGATGGACAAGCTTGGGATCAGCAGAGGTGACCCAACTGTGCAAAGCTCCGACAGAGCGCAGAAAACGGCGGCCCGTGACTCTCAGCAGACCTGAACGGGCTCGAACGCTTCCGGATATGGTGGGCAACGCTGGCACATGAGAACAAGTCTGAATTCTATGGTCGCTGCTTTGCAAAAAAACGGCTATTTCAATAAGTTCCTATTTGCCAAACCCACTCCTTGTTTGTCTCGGCTCGAAATTCCACGCTAAATCAGGCGTTGGCGTGAAAAAGCAGGTCAGAATTCTTGAGATGGCCGGGCGGCGGATAACGACTGTCTTGGTGCTGGCAACAATCTTCGCTGGCTGCTCGGGCGAGAGCAGAAAAGAGCGCCATCTGGAGCAGGCAAACCGTTATTTTGACGCCGGCGAGTACGAAAAGGCGAAGATTGAATATTTGAACGTACTGCGGCAGGATTTTAATGACCCGATAGCCGAGTCGCAGTTGGGTCTCATTTGGTTTGAACAGGGTGCGCCTCTGCGCGCCTATGCTTATCTCTCGAGATCGCGCGAGCTCGCTCCACAGAATATCGAGGCCAGAGCGAAATTGGCCGTAGTTCTGGCCGACCTTGGGGAAAGTGTCTCCGCCAGAGAGGAAGCCTTGGCCATTCTGGAGGAATCGCCCGCGCAAGAGGAAGCGCTCCTTGTTTTAGCCAACACCGCCTGGACGGAACAGGAATTTGCGGAGACCGAGGAACAACTGCGAAAAGTACCGCAAGGGAATGACATTGCCTACCATTTGGCATGGGCAAGTCTCGCTCTTCGAAGAGGAGACTTCGCCTACGCGGACAGTGAATTGCAAGAAGCGCTGAAGTTGGAACCAAAATCACCTCGGGTTCATCTAGCGCTGGCGAATCTTTACTCGCTGCGACAAGACCGCGACAAAGCTGGTGAAGAGTTCCAAACGGCCGCGGAGCTTTCACCTCCGCGAGCCGCTGCGCGATTAAAGTATGCGGAATATGAGCGAGAGATTGGCAATCTGAATCAAGCGACCCTGCTGCTGAAAGAGATTACACGGCAGACACCGGACTGTCTTTCTGCATGGTGTTTGCTCGGTGAGATGGCACTGGCGCAGAAAAATTACGACGAAGCGTTATCTTTTCTTGAAAATGTTCTAACCCGCGACCCGCAAAACCTAGAGGGCCTCATCTTGCAGGCTGAGGTCTGGCTCGGACAAGGCGAAGCGACCAAGGCAATGGGCCAGCTCGACCGGCTAGTTAAGGCCTATCCTAACGTGCCGCTGATTGAGTATCATTTCGCCCGCGCATGCTTAGCAGACAATAATCCCACCGAGGCGGCCACAGCCCTTAATCAGGCAGTTGCAGCGAAGCCGGACTATATCGAAGCGATCTTACTTCTGGGGGAACTCAATCTTCGGACGGGCAACGCTCCATTGGTTGTCTCAGCGATGTCTGGCTTGCTCAAGCAGCAACCAAATCTGGGTGCGGCCCAATTGCTTCTGGCCGAAGCTTACCGGGCTATGGAACGCTTCGACGATGCTGCCGCTATTATGCGGGAACAAATTCGCGCTTCGCCCGAATCACCAGATTCATACTTCCGCTTAGGACTCATTCTTCGTCAACAACACAAAACCGAAGAAGCGCGGACGGCATTTCGAAACGCATTGCAACTGGCGCCTAACGACCTTCCGCCTGCCGAGCAGCTGGTGGAGTTGGATATTTCGCAGAAGAATTTTGGTGCGGCCAGGCAGAAGGTACAGGAATTGGGAAACGAATCGAACCCAATAGCGACTGATTACCTTTATGGAAAAATCTACGCTGCTGAAGGTGACTGGGACCGCGCTGTGGCGGCTCTGCATCACGCGCTGAATCTCGATCCCAATTTCTCCAATGCCTTTGACTTGTTGATTTCCACTTACCTCTCTGCGAACCGGCCGAGAGAAGCCATTGACGAGCTGCAAACATTGTTATCGAAAACCCCCAATAACGTTCGCGCTCTGACCGATTTGGCGCTGATCTACGACAGGATTAAAGATTATCCCAAAGCTCGGGACACATATGAAACGCTCCTTTCAATTACTCCCAATGCCGCCGCGGCCATAAACAATCTTGCCTACCTTTATGCCGAGCGGTTCGATCAAATCGACAAAGCCTACGAGCTGGCCCGCAAAGCACGGACTTTGCAACCGAACGACCCCTTAATCGCCGACACGTTGGGCTGGACGCTCTACCGCCGCGCCGACTACCGGGAGGGAATGACTTTACTCCGAGAAAGCGCTGGCAAACTGCCAGACAATCCGGCTGCGCAATATCATTTTGGAATGGCTAGTTACATGATGGGCGAGACCGACGCGGCCGAGACGGCACTTCGAAAAGGGGTCAGCGCCAACATCGACTCCGAGGGTAAAGTTGAGGCACAGCGCCGGCTCGCATTTCTGGAATCGGCGAAGGGGGGAGAGCTGTCAACCGCACAGCTCGCGGAGGTGACGCAACAGCACCCGGAAGATGTAGTTGCTTGGATGCGTTTGGGGGATTCGTGTGAGAGCAATGGAGCCTTCGCGCGAGCAGCCCGCGCCTATGAGGAAGCGCTCAAAGTCAATCCCGAACTGCTCCCGGCCGCGGTAAAACTGGCGGAACTCAATGCTGGTCCCTTACAAAACAAAAACACGGCATTCGAATTTGCCAAGCGAGCAAGGGATCTCGCGCCAAGCAATCCGCGGGTCGCCGGCGTTCTGGGCGGAATCGTCTATCAACTGGGCAATTTCACGTGGGCTTACAGCTTGTTGCAGGAGAGTGCACGGCAACTGCCCAGCGATGTGAATGTCTTACAACAACATGCGTGGGCCGCATACAACTTGGGAAAGGTAAGCGAATCGCGATCGATCATGCAGCGCGTCTTGCGGGCCCATCCTGATCCAAAACAACTCCACGACGCGCAGTCGTTTTTGGTGATGACGGCGCTCGAGCAGAATCTAGAGCAACTCTCGAAATCGGAGCCAGAGATTCAGAAAATTCTGGAAGCCAATCCGGCTTACGTTCCCGCTCTCATGGCTCGAGCCGACCTTCAAGTGCAACGCGGTGACGCAAAAGCTGCGATCGTTATTTACAATGATGTCGTCCGGCGTTACCCGGATTTTGCGCCGGTGCAAAAACGTTTGGCTTCGTTGTACCTGAAGGACCCCGCTCGCATCGATGAGGCTTACAGCCTCGCGTTAAAAGCTCGTAATACGCTGCCGGATGATCCGGAGCTGGCGAAAATCCTTGGCGAAATCAGTTACAAAAGAAAAGAGTTCGGATACGCGATTCAATTATTTCAGGAGAGCGCCCGTAAGACGCCGTTGCGGGGAACGGATCTTTATTATTTGGGCATGTCGCAATTGCGAGCCAGCCAGGATTCCGAAAGCCGAAAGACGCTGGAACAGGCGCTGACCGCTGGATTGCAAGAACCTTTATTAGGAGAAGCGAAAGCCGCGGTCAGTGAGTTGCGGAGGCGTGAAGGCCTGTAGCCGTGACCAACATTACGCGCCTTCGCCTGCCACACCATCTGGGAAGCAAAAGTATGTCTTGCCCTACGCCCATCGCTGCTGATAAACTGATAACAAAGAAAGGACTTGGTACGGAGCGGGGCTTTTGATTCGTCGGTATTCTTTACACTTTGTTGCAGTTATGTAACTAGCGGAAAATTTAAGATCGTCTTGCACAACAAACTATCCAGCAGCAAGTTATGTTTAATTCTAAATCAGGCAACAACTTGCCTGGCACAGAATCCGCTATACACATCTTGTTGGGTGTGGGTAACCGAGGGGTCGCGGTGATCATAAAAGGGGCAAAATCAACTTTAATCTGCCATGCGGCGGTCATGGTATTTTTGGCGATGCGCAGCGATTGTATCGCTCTTCCCGTAGATCTAGGTGCCGCTGGTCCAAAATATTGGACGGTCTTGGAAACAGGGACTGGAACAGTAATTCAGTCTCAGTCGGGTCGAGGAAGGCGCAACCACGCTTCTGGGCCAACTAGTGGCACACCTACCAACCCAACGGCTTCTTCGGGTTATTCACTCGCCAGTATTTCTGGCTCTCCCCAAGCCCGACTTGATGCTGCCGCCGCATCGGAGGCAGCGACGGCGTTATCTCCGACTTCGACGCTCAATCAATTAAGTTTAACGCGGCGCTCGCTGACTCTTGGTGCCGGCGTCTACAACCTGTCAAGATTTCAATTGACTCGTTCGACTCTGACTCTTTCCGGTTCCGGCAGTTTTGTCTTCAACATCTCGAGCTTCTTTGCCCTTAACTCCGCGCGAGTGCTGTTGGCTGGCGGTGCTACTGAAGCTAACGTTCTTTTCAACTACACCGGAACTACCGACGTCAGATTTTCCGGCCGCCGTAGTGGCTCGGTGTTACACGGAATTATTCTCGCTCTGAACGCGAGAGTGAATTTGGCCCCAGGATTGGTGGTCGGTGAAATCATCAGTGGCAAGGACATTTTGCTCAGCTCGGGTGCAAAGATTACGAACCCGAACCTGACCGCCAGAGTGAGCGTGCCTGAGGGAACCTCAACCCTCGCTTTGAGCTTAATTGCCCTTGTCGCACTGATTGCCTACCGCTCATGGACAGCGCATTCACCGAGCAAGCAAACCGAGCTATTCCAGTAGGCGCCGCAATTCTCCAATAGCTCGCGTCCTTTCCCAGGGCTGCTAGGCCGTATTGATTCCTCAGCGACAAGGAAGCTGGCAGAATCGGCTGCGAACTCGTCCGCGTAAACGGCCGATTTTTCGCTGATGCTTCCAAGACCGCGGGTGAGGAGAAGGTAAAACGCACGAATCCGCGGGCGGTAGGAATGTGCCCGTGCTTGAAAAATTCGTGTTCGCGTTTTACGAGGCACATCTCCAGCTGCATCTTGACCCTTCTGTCGAGCCCAATAAGCTCGGAACAATGCACTCGACGTTGAGTATGCAAAGATTGCGTCCCGCAGCTATGAGAATCGTAATGCTGTTTCTCGCGGTGATGATGACCGGGTGCCCGGCCGGAACACAAAAATCTCGCATCCTCGAGCGTGCTGATCGCTACTTTTCGGCTGGCGAATACGATAAGGCGAAAATTGAGTACTTGAATCTGCTGCGGCAAGACCATCAGAACGTCAGGGCGTTCCAGCAACTTGGCTTTATCTGGTTTGAGCAAGGTGCGCCACTTCGCGCCGTTCCGTTTTTGGTCAAAGTTCGTGAGCTGTCGCCTCAAAACATTCCGGCGCGGGCCAAGCTCGCGCTCAGTTTCATGGGATTGGGTGAGTCGGCTGAGGCGAGAAAGGAAGCGCTATCTATTCTTCAAAAAGATCCGGCGAACCCTGATGCCATCCTCCTTCTTGCCGACACTAGCCAAACCAGAGAAGAGATCGCAGCCACCGAGCAGCAGCTGCAAAAATTCCCGCAGCCGAACACGGGCGGCTTTCATTTGGCTTCGGCCAGCCTCGCCGTGCGAAAAGGCGATCTGACAACCGCATCGAACGAAGCTGAAAAAGCGCTCGCGACCGAGCCGAAATCGCCCCGGGTACATCTGGCCATGGCTTATGTTTACACGTTGCGGAAAGATCTGGCCAAGGCCGGCCAGGAGTTCAAAAATGCCGCGGATCTCGCCCCTTTACGATCGCCTGAACGGATCAAATATGCCGAATTCCAGACCGCGAACGGGTCCAGCAGTGAGGCCAAGGCTTATCTCCAAAATCTAGCGCAAAAAGCACCCGATTATGTTCCCGCGTGGCGTTCTCTGGCTCAGATCGCCCTGACAGAAAAGAGGTATGACGAATCGCTTTCGCTTCTCGAAAACATATTCAGCCGGGACCCGGAAAATCCTGATGCGCGCATATTTGAAGCAAATGTTCTGCTGGCGAAACGCGATCCGGGCAAAGCTATTGCGATCTTGGATCGGCTTGACGCTAGGTTTGTAAATAACTCTACGATCAAGTACCACCTCGCCCGCGCGTATCTACAAAACAAGAATCCCGCCCAGGCCACCGCGGCACTCGAACGGGCCGTGGCCGTAAGTCCGAACTTTACCGACGCTATTCTTGCCCTGGCTGAACTGAACCTGCGTTCTGGCAAACTTCAGCCGGTTGTCGCTGCGATGGAGGACGTATTAAAAAAGCGGCCCGATCTTTGGCAGGCTCGTTCGCTCCTCGGCCAGGCTTACCAAGCCTTGGGCCGATTGGACGATGCGGTTGCGGCTTTCCGCGAACAAATCAAAATCGCTCCCCGATCGGCTGACGCTTATTTCCTTGTCGGACTCGTTCTGCGGCAGCAGCAGAAAACTGCCGAAGCGCGCCAGGCTTTTGAAAAAGCGGAGGAGCTCGCGCCGGACAATTTAAGTTCGGTCAATCAACTCGTGGAGATGGACGTTGCTGACAAACGTTACGACGCCGCCATGCAGCGCGTGCAGCAATTACTTAAGAAAAATCCCGGCGTACCCATGGCCCACTTCATGGAAGCGAAGGTTTATGCGGCGCAGCAAGACTGGACTCGCGCTGAAGCGGCCCTTCAAAAAGCCATCGAGATCGATGCTAACTTCGGTCCCGCTTACAATCTGTTGATTTCCGTTTATCTCGCGCAGAAGAAGCTCCCGCAAGCCATTACGCAGCTTGAAGCAGGACTGGCCAAGGAGCCGAATAACCTGGAGGCACTTATGTTGATGGCGAGTGTTTACGATGAGACGAAGGATTATTCAAAAGCGCGGGACACTTATGAAAAACTCCTCGCGTTGGATCCAAACTCGGCTACCGCCCTAAACAATCTCGCCGACCTCTACACCGAGCAATTAAACCAGCTCGACAAGGCGTACGAGCTGGCGCAGAAAGCACGCACTCTGGAGCCAAGTGACGGTTCGATCGCGGACACGCTGGGCTGGGTCTTGTACAAGCGCGGTGATTATCAGCAGGCCTTACCGCTCCTGCGAGAAAGTGCCGAAAAAATACCGGACGATCCCGCGGTCCAATTCCATCTGGGCATGGCCAACTACATGATGGGCCAGACGGCTGCGGCTCGCTCAGCCTTGGAACAGGCCGCGCACGCCACGGCTGATTTCCCTGGCAAAGAGGAGGCCCAACGCCGGCTCGCTTTGCTGCAAGGACCCGCTGGTGTGACGACAGAGCTGTCCATCGGCGAATTGGAGAAGCTGCAAAATCAGCATGGCAACGATTTCGTTGTCGTGAAACGTCTGGCTGAAGCATATGAAAAACAAGGCGATGCCGGAAAGGCGGCCGCTGCTTACGAGCAAGCGTTAAAGCTCAACCCGAAATTCGGTGGGGCTGCTCTCAAGCTGGCTCAACTTTACGCCGAGCCTTTGCAGAAGCGCGATAAAGCGTTGGAGTTTGCGAAAAAGGCCCGAGAATTGGCGCCGAACGACGCAGAGGCGGCGGGCGTGCTCGGACATGTTGCGTTGGAAAGTGACAATTATAACTGGGCCTACAGTCTTTTGCAGGAAAGTGCGCGCCAGCGCCGCAGTGATCCCACCGTTCTCCACGACCTCGCAATGGCCGCTTATGCTTTAGGCAAGGTGCCCGAGGCGCGCCAGACAATGGAACGTTGCCTCACGGCAACTCCAGCCACAGCGCAATCGGACGATGCGAAACGTTTTTTGAATATGACGGCTCTCGATCGCTCTTCGGCGGACGTTGTTGCAGCCGAACCGCAAGTTCAGGAGATCCTGAAGACACAGCCGGTTTATGTGCCGGCACTTATGGCGAAAGCCGCGATTCGATTACAGCGCAGCGATGCAAAAGCCGCCATCGATATTTATCTGCAGGTCTTGAGCAAGTATCCGGATTTTGCTCCGGCGCAAAAACGCTTGGCGGCCATCTACGTGGACAATGCCGAGGACGCTGCGAAGGCGTACGAATTGGCAGTGAAAGCCCGGAAAACACTCCCGGACGATCCCGAGCTGGCCCGAACCCTGGCCGAGCTGAATTTCAAGCGCAAGGAATTTTCGTACGCCATTCAGTTGTTCGAGGGAAGTGCTGCCAAGCAACCTCTGCCTGCCAAACATCTTTACTACCTTGGGATGGCGCAGCTGCAAACCAAGCAAGACGCGAAAGGCCGTGAAACACTCGCGCGCGCCTTAGCTGCCGGTCTTCAAGATCCGCTGGCACGAGACGCGAAGCAGCGCCTGGCGGAGCAACAGCCTAAAAATCAAGGTCATCCCTGAATTGCGATTGTAAAAGCTCGACGAGCAGATGGTCTAGCGCTGGGGAATCCAGGGGTTTCTCAGAACTGGGCGTGCCGGGTATCCTGCCCATGTCCAGTTTACAGGTTGGGAACCCTCTGCCAGGACGACAGCAGGATTCCAGAGCCTGACTGAGCTTCGTGCCAGTCGTCGGTGCCTTCCGCCGGTTGCAAGGTCCTGGCCGCGCGCGTTTTAACTGATGCTGCGGCGCCAAATCGGCTGGGTGGAGTGGTTTACCGCTTTGTCGGGAAATCTTACATCGTTATAATTACTATGTATATCATTGTGAGTGAATCTGTTAGTTCTTACCATGTATAGCATGTTTAACGCGTTTGTCGGCATTAATTACAAATATTCTATTAATGATAATCGATGATATAATCAATGCTTGATACCTAATATCTTGTTAATAAGGCTGTTGCATAGAGTGCTCTCATACTTGGCATCATACATGCTAACATCTCACCCAACAACGTTCGTTCAAGGAAACGGGCAAACGAAATTAATAACTAAATACCGAAAAACATGAAAATAAATAAACTTCTAATTACTACCTTGCTATGCCTCGGAGTCGTCTCCGCGGCCGATGCACGACAACGACACCACCGGCGCCCCGGGCCAGCGCCAACCAGCGGCACTACCCAGGCTGAGCACCACACGATTACACCAAGCGTGGTAAGTACCAGTGCTCCCGGAATATGGACCTATACCGCGGATCTCTCCAGTGGTCAGGTTAACAACGGCGATGGCTTTACCATTTTCGATTTCGGAGGCTATGTTGCCGGAAGCATCTTTGCTCCCAGCGGCTGGAGCGCTACGGTAGCACTCACCGGCTCTGTGCTTGGAGTCACACCTCCCAGCGGATATGTGGATGACCCGACGCTATTAAATCTCGAGTTTACCCGCACCGGCGGATTAATAGGCCCAACAAACAGTGTCCTTAACTTGGGCAGCTTTGGGGCGACAACGACCGATCTAGCGCAAGGTTTCGTTGCCTGGTCTTCCCGAGATCATACCCCTCTGGGTGCCGTCGGAGCTGACCACGCTGATGTGATCCTTGCTCCTGGCGCTGTCCCGGATGGCGGATCGACGGTTGCCCTGTTGGGCGTTGCCCTGGCCGGACTCGAAGGCCTGCGCAGAATGGTTCGCACACGCAAGGTGTAGCTCGAAGGCACGTTCCAGAACGATGGTTGCCGGGCGGGGGTAAAACCCCGCCCGGTTTTTTTTCGGAAGTGGTCGTTGTGGGGCACGGGGCAAAGCGCTCAAGACGCCGAACTGCAGCGCTTTTACCACCCACTCGATGAGATCTGTGCATGGTCGCTGAGTGCTGCATACTCAATTCGGCTGCTCCGCGACGGCAAAGATCGATACGGTTCGAAAGGCGTGACCTTGCCAGAAAATCCGGGCCAAACTACATGGAGTCATTGCCGCGACCGTCACCGGGCTTCTCCGGTGGAAACCGGACCTAGATCTCATAAGGATTTCGTCGGAAATCTTTACGGAATTATCATCTTGGAAAACGGTCGCTATAAGGAATTGCTTTAGTTAACTATTTCGACATGTGTGAGTTACGATTTGGCCGGCTCTTCCTGGCACTCGGCATGCTTGCATCAGATTGCAAGTTAATAGTTCTTCCGGGAGGACTGGTTAAAAAATCACCTAAACTAATAGAGGGAAAACAAAGGGAACACAATGAAGATAAATAAAATTCTAATCGCTGGCTTGCTATGCTTTGGAATTGCCTCAATCGCAGATGCAAGACAAAGGCAGCCCAAGCCGCCCCAGCCGACCGGAGGTACTACCTCCCATCCCACGATCACGTCCAGCGTGGCAACTGTCCCAGATAGTGGGGGGACCGTAGCCCTGTTTGGACTTGCGCTCACAGGAATTGCGGCTACGCGCAGATTGGTGCGCGCCCGCAAGGCCTAGAAGAGAATCCAGAAACGAATGATGCGCCGGGCGGGGGAACAAAAACCCCCGCCCGGTTTTTTTTCAAGATGATCCAACCTTTCGGTCGAGCCAGACAACCAGCTAATTTTAACCTCCTCCCCCAGCTTACAATGAAACTACCCGAGAATTCCATGGCAGGTCAGTTTTGTGCCTTGAAAAACGGCGAAACACCCATAGGCTCTTCGCGTCTCTATCAGCTAGTCATGACGCATTCACGCGCTCA
>Ga0070706_100004451_pt1 | contig 13531 bp, 13 predicted proteins | sample KBSK5501metaG_FD_65476 | JGI IMG/M metagenome (GOLD analysis project Ga0070706, IMG submission 65476) | Corn, switchgrass and miscanthus rhizosphere microbial communities from Kellogg Biological Station, Michigan, USA - KBS K5-50-1 metaG | ecosystem: Host-associated > Plants > Roots >...
TGATGTCCTCGGTCACGGTGGCTTGCTGCGTCAGGTCGCCTTCCGCGACCGCCTGCAGCTCGTTCATCAGTCGCAGAATCGCCGCCTGGTTCGCGTCGTTGACGCGCTTGGCCTCCTGCTGCTCGCGTTCCGCCGCGACGCGCTGCGATTCGGCCGACGCGGCACGTTCGGCCTGGCCGCGCACGTACAGGCGCAGGAAGCCGACGCCGCCGAGCACCATCACCACGGCCGACAGCAGCAGCAGCGACAAGCTCAGGGCGCTGAAGCCGGTTTCGGTGCCGAGCCGCTCCTGCACGGTCTCGAGTTGTTTGCGCAGCGGCTCCGAGTCCGCCACGATGCTGGCCTGCGCCTCGCGGGAGCTGACCAGTCCCTGCAGGTTCGTCAGGATCGAGCTGGCCTGGACGCGCGTCTCTTCGTACTGCTTCAGCAGCGCGCTCAGACGTTCCCGGGTCTGCGCGTCCTTGGTCGGCGGCAGGCGCAGTTCCTGGTTGCCGTCCTGCAGGCCTTGCGCGATCTCGCGGAACGAGTTCAGGTCCTTGCCCAGCAGGAACACCGCCTCGGGGCTCACGCCTTCCGTCGTCAGGAACTCGTTGGCCGACTTGCCAATGCGCTGGGTCAGCATCACCAGCTGGCCGACCGCGGAGAGCTCCGCCGGCGTCGCATCCTGCTGCAGCTTCAGCGACGAAACTGTTTCGGCGATCTCGAGCAGGTCCGACGACTGCCGGTTGATCGCGCGCAGCGCCTGCCCGACCTGGGTCAGGATCTTCTGCTGGCCGAGCACGGTGTTCGCGTTCTTCTCGGCCCGGTCGACCAGCGGCATCGCCGGGTCGAGCGCGTCCTGCACGCCGCCGGGCGCGGCGGTGATACCGCTGCCGCCGCTCTTCAGGCCCTTGACGTTGCGCACCAGCGTTTCGGACGCTTCCTTGACCTCGGGGAACGCGCTCGCGGCGCCGATCAGCGCCTGCGACACCGACTTCGCGAGCCGCTGTGACTGCATCAGCGCCTGGCCGCTCGCGGCGACCTGCGCCGAACCGCGGTTCGCAGCGATCAGCGACCAGACCGTCATCGCGATCAAGCCGACCAGCCCGACGCCGACCATGATCGACAGGATGCGCTGCTGCTGCCCGATCGACCGGTTGCCGATCAGCGGCAAACCGGTGCCCATCGCGGCGGCCGTGCCTTCCTGGATGCGGGTCTCGGAGAACTCGGCCATTTCGGACGGCGCGGCCTCGGAGATGATCGAGGTGTCCATGCCTTGTGTCTGCTGCACGGTCGGCGTCTCGAACGAAGGCACGGCCGACGCGTTGAGCGCCGCCGCGCCGCCCCCGGCGACCTTGTAGGCGGCATCCGCGAACGGCGCTTCATCGACGGCGTCGTGCCCGGGCGCGCCGTTTTCCTTCTGGCCCCAGCCCTTGATCTTGTTCAGAAAGCTCATATCGCCCTCGTTCGGTATGTCGGGTCGGATTCAACCGACGATCTTCAGGAACGCCTCGTTGCCGGCCAGTTCACCCAGGTTCAATTCCTGCCAGGCGCGCCCGCTCTTGTCGCGGTAGCGCGCGCCCGCGAACGCGGGACGCGGCTGCCCGGCCGCATCCGGCTCGCTCGTCAGGTCTTCCTCGCTGCGCAGGCCGAGCAGGCGGTCGACCAGCAGCACGCAGTTCAGGTCCAGCGACTGGTTGAAGCCGACCAGCCGCGACTGGTCCCGCCCGCTCTCGGGCTGCTTCACGCCCAGAAACGCAGCCAGGTCGACGACGCCGTGCAGATGCCCGCGCAGGTTCGCGACGCCGAGGAACCAGCGCTGGCTGTGCGGCACCGCGACGACCGGCGCGAGCGCGAAGATCTCGCCCGCCTGGCCGAGCGGGAACAGGAACCCTCTCGCACCGCACTCGACGGCGAGCCAGGACCGGCCGCGCGCCTGGGTGCGCGCAGCCTGCAGCTTCTCGGCCAGGCGGCTCTGGAGTTCGCGCAGGGCTTGCTTGTTGGCCATCAGTCGAAACGTCGCCTCAAAAACGTTGCCGTCAGTCGAACGCGTGGATCTTCGCGATCAGCTCGTCGGTATCGACCGGCTTGACGATGTAGTCGCGCGCGCCTTGCCGCATGCCCCAGACCTTGTCGGTCTCCTGGTTCTTGCTTGTGCACATGATCACCGGCACGTTCTGGAAACGCGGGTCGCGGGTGATGGCACGGGTGAGCTGGAAGCCGTTCTGGCCCGGCATCACCACGTCCATCAGGATCAGGTCGGGCGTCTCTTCGCCGAGACGGCGCATCGCCTCCTCGCCGTTCTCGGCGGTGCGCACGCTGTAGCCGCGCTTGCCCAGCACGTCGCAGAGGTGGTGCAACTCGGTCTTCGAATCGTCGACCAGCAGGATCTTGTGAATCGTCATCGGTGGTTCCTTCGCCGGATCTTCAGGGTGGCGGCCGTGCGGATGGATGCAGGAAGTGCGCCGCGTCAGGCGGCGGCTGCGCGGCGGTGCTGCTCGACCGCCCGCAGGAGCTGGTCTTTCGTGAACGGCTTGGTCAGGTAGTCCTCGGAGCCGACCATGCGGCCGCGCGCCTTGTCGAACAGCCCGTCCTTGGACGACAGCATGATCACCGGCACGCCGGAGAACTTGGCGTTGCGCTTGATGATCGCGCAGGTCTGGTAGCCGTCGAGCCGCGGCATCAGGATGTCGCAGAAGATCAGGTCGGGATCGTGGTCGTTGACCTTGGACAGCGCGTCGAAGCCGTCTTCGGCCAGCAGCACCTGGTAGCCGCCTTGCTTGAGGAAAATCTCAGCGCTGCGGCGTATCGTGTTGCTGTCGTCGATGACGAGTACCTTGATCGCCACTGCGTCGGTCGCGTCCGATGGGGGGGCCGCATTGCTCAACAAACATTCTCCTCAACGACATGTGTTTGTAAGTGGGTGGGCCCGCTGTATTCTCGGGTGGCTTGTCGACGGACGGCTCAGATCTGAACCATTTCGAAGTCTTCCTTGCGTGCGCCACACTCCGGGCAGGTCCAGTTCATCGGCACCGCCTCCCATGTTGTCCCGGGGGCGATGTCATGTTCCGGATCGCCAGCCGCCTCGTCGTAAATCCAGCCGCAAATCAGGCACATCCAGGTTTTGGGCTCGCTCACGTCGATAGCTCTTGGCTTCACTACAATGCGAGCAGATTGTAGCCAGCTGCAACGGCAAAAAAACGCGTCCCCGTAGGCACATACGCAACATTCTTCACATTCGCCTAGAGGTTCGGCCGAGGCCGTTCCCACCCGCTCCATGACCTCCGAATCCAACCCTGCCGACCTCGAAGGCAGTGCCGACGAGCAGCCGGCACCCGCCTGCGTGATGAGCTTCAACGCGTCCGATCCGAGCGGCGCCGGCGGCTTGGCCGGCGATGTTGCGACGATCGCCGCGATGGGCGCGCACGCGCTGCCGGTGGTCACGACCATCGTGATGCGCGACACCGCCGAAGTCTTCGATCAGCATCCGCTCGACCCCGACGTGATCGCCGAGCAGGCCCGCAGCATCCTCGAGGACGTGACGATCGCCGCCTGGAAGGTCGGCTTCCTCGGCTCGGCCGAGGCGGTCAGCGCGGTCGCCGAGATCCTTTCCGACTATCCGGACGTGCCGCTGGTCGCCTACATGCCGAACCTGGCGTGGCTCGAAGACGACCCGCAACAGGCGTATCTCGATGCGTTTCGCGAACTGGTGCTGCCACAGGCCGAGGTGCTGGTCGGCAGCCACCAGACGCTGACCGACTTCCTGCTGCCCGACTGGGACAGCGAGCGCCCGGCCTCGCCGCGCGAGCTTGCGGTCGCGGCCGGCGAGCACGGCACGCGCTTCGTGCTGGTCACGAGCGTGCTGGTGCAGGGCAAGAACCAGGATGCGTACATGGACAACGTGCTCGCCTCGCCGCAGGGCGCAATCACCGGCGAGAAGTTCGAGCGCTTCGAGGTCGGCTTCGTCGGCGCCGGCGACACGCTGGCCGCGGCGCTGGCGGCGCTGCTGGCCTCGGACGCCGAGCTGCAGGCGGCCGTCGGCGAGGCGCTGACCTTCCTGGACCAGTCGCTCGACGCCGGGTTCCGGCCGGGCATGGGCAACGTCGTGCCGGACCGCTTCTTCTGGGCACTGCCGCCGCCCGAGGAAGGCGAGGAGCAAGCCGGCGCGGAGCCGGCCGCGACCGATCCTGCTTCGCCGAAGAGCCCGCGGCATATTCACTGAGAACCGGCCCCACCGTTCGATCGGGCCCCAGCCCGAACGGGTTGGAATTGAATAGACCGATGCCACAGACCAACGCAGCCCTCTTCGAACGCGCCCAGCGCGTCATCCCCGGTGGCGTGAATTCGCCGGTGCGCGCGTTCCGCGCGGTCGGCGGCACGCCGCGCTTCATCGTGCGGGCCGAAGGCGCATACCTGTTCGACGCCGAAGGCCGGCGCTACATCGACTACATCGGCTCGTGGGGCCCGATGATCCTCGGCCACGGCCACCCGGCCGTGCTCGACGCGGTGCAGAAAGCGGCAGCCGACGGCTTCTCGTTCGGCGCGCCGACCGAACGCGAGATCGAGCTCGCCGAGGAGATCCTCTCGCTGGTGCCGAGCATTGATCAGCTGCGCCTCGTCAGCTCGGGCACCGAGGCGGCGATGAGCGCGATCCGCCTCGCGCGCGGCGCGACCGGGCGCAGCGTGATCGTCAAGTTCGAAGGCTGCTACCACGGCCATGCCGATGCGCTGCTGGTCAAGGCCGGCTCCGGCCTCGCGACCTTCGGCCATCCCACCAGCGCCGGCGTGCCGGCCGAAGTCGTGCAGCACACGCTGGTGCTCGAGTACAACAACGTCGAGCAGATCGAAGAGGCATTCGCGTTGCACGGCGACACCATCGCCTGCGTGATGATCGAGCCGATCGCCGGCAACATGAATTTCGTGCGCGCCAGCGTGCCGTTCATGCGGCGCATCCGCGAGCTGTGCAGCGCGCACGGCGCGCTGCTCGTGTTCGACGAGGTGATGACCGGATTCCGGGTCGCGCTCGGCGGCGCGCAGAGCCTGTACGCGAAGGCGATCCCCGGCTTCGCGCCCGACATCAGCGTGTTCGGCAAGGTGATCGGCGGCGGCATGCCGCTCGCGGCGTTCGGCGCGAAACGCGCGGTGATGGAGCAGCTCGCCCCGCTCGGCCCGGTCTACCAGGCCGGCACCCTGTCGGGCAACCCGGTCGCGACCGCCTGCGGCCTCGCGACCCTGCGCGAGATTCGCAAGCCCGGCTTCTTCGAGGCGCTGTCGGCCAAGACGCGCACACTGGCCGACGGCCTGACGGCTGCGGCACGCGAAGCGGGCGTGCCGTTCGCGGCCGACTGCGAAGGCGGCATGTTCGGGTTCTTCTTCGCCGACTCGCTGCCCCAGAACTACACGGGCGTGATGGCGACCGACAGGGAGCGCTTCAACCGCTTCTTCCACGCGATGCTCGACGCCGGCGTGTACCTGGCGCCCGCCCTCTACGAAGCCGGCTTCGTCAGCGCCGCGCACAGCGACGCCGACCTGGCCGCCACCCGCGACGCCGCGTTGCGCGCGCTGCGGTGACGGCAGCAGCACCGCCGCCGCGTTTTCGCGCGGCTGTCTTCGACATGGACGGCCTGCTGCTCGACTCCGAGCGACCGATCCGCGATGCCTGGCTGCAAGCCGCGGCCGAGCACGGCGTCGCGCTGTCGGCGGCGGACTACCTCGGCGTCGTCGGCCGCAATGAACGCGACAGCCACGCGCGCCTGCTCGAGCTGTTCGGCGACGATGGTGCCCTGCTGCGCGCGACGCGCCAACGCGCCGACGGCCTGATCGAGGAACGATTCGGCGCGGCGCCGTTCGCGGTCAAGGCTGGCGCGCAGCGGCTCCTGAACGCGTTGCGCGGCGCGAAGATTCCGTGCGCGGTCGCGTCGTCGACGGCGCACCGCGAGGTCGAACGCCGGCTGGAACGCGCCGGGCTGCGCGGCTGTTTCGATGCCGTCTGCGGCGGCGACGAAGTCGTGCACGGCAAGCCCGCGCCCGACCTGTATCAGCTCGCGGTCGATCGCCTGGGCGTCGCCGCGGCCGACTGCGTGGCGTTCGAGGACTCGAACTACGGCGCACGCGCCGCGCTCGCGGCCGGCCTTGCGGTCGTCGTCGTGCCCGATCTGAAGCCGCCCGAACCGCAGTGGCAGCCGCGCTGCCTCGCCGTGCTGCCATCGCTGGTCGACGCATGCGAGCGCAGTGCCGCGTGGTTCGGCGTCGCCGCCTGACCGGCGCCCCGTCAACCGAACATCATGTTGCGGGCCGGGCGCGGTTCGTGCTGGGGCACAGTCGGCCACGACTCCTAGAATCGTCCGATGCACATTCACATCCTCGGCATCTGCGGCACCTTCATGGGAGGCCTGGCCGCGCTGGCGCGCGACAGCGGGCACAAGGTGACCGGCTGCGATGCGAACGTCTACCCGCCGATGAGCGATCAGCTGCGCGCGCTCGACATCGAGCTGATCGAAGGGTACGGCGCCGACCAGCTCGCGCTGGAGCCCGACCTCTATGTCGTCGGCAACGTAGTCGTGCGCGGCAACCCGCTGATGGAGGCGATCCTCGATGCCGGGCTGCCGTACACCAGCGGCCCGCAATGGCTGGCCGACAACGTGCTGCAAGGCCGCCATGTGCTCGCGGTGGCCGGCACGCACGGCAAGACGACGACGACGTCGATGCTCGCATGGATCGTCGAGCAGGCCGGGCTCGAACCGGGCTTCCTGGTCGGCGGCGTGCCGATGAACTTCGGCGTGTCGGCCCGTCTGGGCAAGGGCCGGCCGTTCGTGATCGAAGCCGACGAGTACGACAGCGCGTTCTTCGACAAGCGCAGCAAGTTCGTGCACTACCGGCCGCGTACCGCGGTGCTGAACAACCTCGAGTTCGACCACGCCGACATCTTCGACGACCTGAAGGCGATCGAGCGCCAGTTCCACCACCTCGTGCGCACGGTGCCGGCGTCCGGCCGCATCGTCGTCAACGCCCGCGAGGAGAGCCTGCAGCGCGTGCTCGCGATGGGCTGCTGGAGCGAGGTGCAGCGCTTCGGCGCACGCAAGGAGGAGCCGGGCGCCTTGCGTGCGCGCGGCGAGCCGCATGCGTTCGACGTGCTGCGCGGCAGCCTGAAGATCGCGCGTGTCGAGTGGCCGCTGCTGGGCGAGCACAACCAGCTCAACGCGCTCGCGGCGATCGCAGCGGCCGAGCACGTGGGCGTCGCGCCCGAGGTCGCGGGCGCTGCGCTCGCGAGCTTCCAGAACGTGCGGCGGCGCCTCGAGCTGCGCGGCGAGGCCGGCGGCGTGAAGGTCTACGACGATTTCGCGCACCACCCGACCGCCATCCGCACCACGATCAACGGGCTGCGCCGCAAGGTGGGCACGGCGCGCATCCTCGCCGTGTTCGAGCCGCGCTCGAACACGATGAAACTCGGCGCGATGAAGGCGCAGCTGCCATGGGCGCTCGAAGAGGCCGATCTGTCGTTCTGCCACAGCGGCGCTCTGGACTGGGACGCGACGCAGGCGCTTGCGCCGCTGGGCCGGCTGGCGTCCGTCGCCGGCAGCATCGACGAGTTGGTGCGCGAGGTCGTCACGGCCGCCCGGCCCGGAGATCATGTGCTGTGCATGAGCAACGGCGGGTTCGGCGGCATCCACGGCAAGCTGCTCGCCGCGCTCGGTGCGGCCGACGCGCGCCGATGATCACGCACCTGCTGTACCTGCACGGGTTCCGCTCGTCGCCGCAATCGACAAAAGCCCGGCAGACGGCCGCGTGGATCGCCGCGCATCGCCCCGACGTCATCTGGTGCTGCCCGCAGCTCCCGCCGTCGCCGCGCCAGGCGATAGCGCTGATCGGCGATCAGGTCGCGGACTGGCCGGCCGAACACAGCGCGGTGATCGGCAGCTCGCTCGGCGGCTTCTACGCCACGGCGCTCGCCGAGCGGCTGGGCTGGCGCGCGGTGCTGCTGAACCCGGCCGTCGATCCGGCGCGCGATCTGGCCGGCCACATCGGCCAGATCAAGTCCTGGCACAGCGACGAGCAGTTCCACTTCCGCGCCGAGTACATCGATGAGCTGCGCGCCATGGCGCCACCTGCCGTCACGCGGCCCGAACGCTATTTCGCGGTGATCGCCCAGGGCGACGAGGTGCTCGACTGGCGCGAGATGACCGCGCGTTATGCGCCCTGCCGCATCAAGCTGCTCGAAGGCAGCGACCACGCGCTCAGCGGCTTCGACGCGCAGCACCTGCCCGACGTGGCGGCGTTTCTGGGGCTGTAGTGTTCGAAGGGCCGAACGGCGCTACCAATGGATCAGCGTCCACACGACGCGCCCCCAGACCTCGGTGTTGAACCACAGCAGCAGCGCCGTGACCATCCAGCGCCGGAAGATGCGCGCCCGCTCCAGCCAGACCGGGATGTCGAATGCCATGAACACGACGAAGCTGAGCACCGCGCCGCTGGCCATGATCGCGGCGATCACGCCGATGATCCACCGGAAGATCGTCATCGCCTGCCTGCTCCCATCCCGTTGCCGAACCTGTTGGTGATCAGACGATCATCGCCACGCGCTCGAGCACGAGCACCGCGAAGAAGCCCAGGCCGGCGATCACCGTCCACTTGATGATCAGGATGCCGATACGGCGCCAGCGCGCCTGCCCGGTGCCGATGTACATTCCGAGGCTGAGCGCCCCGGCGACGAGCAGCAGCAAGATGATCCAGCGAAAGATCAGCATGCATTCGCAGCGGCGACGCGCATCGCGGCGGCGTCACCAGGCCGGCGCCAGCTCGGCCAGGCCGGCCGGCGCCTGACGTTCGTCGTCGAAGGTCACGATCTCGTAGGCACTGGGCTCGGCCAGCACCGCGCGCAGCAGCTTGTTGTTCAGCGCGTGGCCCGACTTGAATGCGCTGTACGCGGCGATCAGCGGATGGCGCAGCACCTGCATGTCGCCGATCGCATCGAGGATCTTGTGCTTCACGAACTCGTCGTCGTAGCGCAGGCCGTCGCTGTTGAGCACCTTGCTGTCGTCGACGACGATCGCGTTGTCCATGCTGCCGCCCAGGCCGAGGCCGCGCGACCGCATCATGTCCACGTCTTTCGTGAAGCCGAAGGTGCGGGCGCGGGCGATGTCGCGCTTGTAGTGGCCAGAGGCCATGTCGAAGACAAAGCGCTGCCCGGTCTGGCTGACGGCCGGGTGATCGAACTCGATCTCGAAGCTGAGCTTGTAGCCTTCGAACGGTTCGAGACGCGCCCACTTCAGGCTTGCGCCCTCGCCTTCGCGCACCTCGATCGGCTTGAGGATGCGCATGAAGCGCTTCGGCGCCTTCTGCAGCTCGATGCCGGCGCTTTGCAGCAGGAACACAAACGCGGCGGCCGAGCCATCGAGGATGGGCACCTCGTCGGCCGTGATGTCGACGCGCAGGTTGTCGATGCCCAGGCCGGCGCAAGCCGACAGCAGGTGCTCGATCGTCTTGACCTGCGGCGCGTCGGGGTCGCCGTTCGGCGAGATCGTCGTCGCCATGCGCGTGTCGGAGACGGCGAACGGCTGCACCTCGATGTCCACCGGCTGCGGCAGGTCGACACGCCGGAACACGATGCCGGTGTCGGGTGCGGCCGGCCGCAAGGTCATCTCGACCCGCTCGCCGCCGTGCACGCCGACGCCGACGGCACGGGTCATCGAGGTCAGGGTACGTTGGGCCAGCATGATGTGGAATTGTCGCGGAAAAACGAGCGCGGCAGCTCTGGCAGCGTTCAAGCCGATGCCGGCGTCGGCAGCAGCGCAGCCAGCGGCACCGCTTCGACCCGCTCGGCCAGGCGATAGCGCCGCGAGCCGGGGTAGACGACGTAGACCGCGCTGAGCTGGAGGTCGGCCAGCGCGGTGCGGATGGAAGGTGTCAGCGCCGGGGCGTCGGTGCGCTTGAACTCGACGCCCACGTGTTGCCCGTTCCTGATCATCAGCAGGTCGAGTTCCGCGCCCGCGTGCGTGGCCCAGAAGTACGCCTCGTCAGGCCGCGCAATGCGCAACACCTGATCCAGCGCAAAGCCCTCCCACGATGCGCCGCTCTTCGGGTGGCGCGCCAGCGCCGCGGCATCCTCGATGCCGAGCAGCTCGTGCAGCAACCCCGCGTCGCGCACGTAAACCTTCGGCGCCTTGACCTGCCGCTTGCCCAGGTTCGCATGCCAGGGCGGCAGCTGGCGCACCAGGAATGCCTGGGTCAGCCAATCGAGGTAGCGGCGCACGGTGCTCTCGTTGACGCCGAGCGAACGCGCCGGATCGGCGGCATTCCAAATCTGGCCGTGATAGCGCGCGAGCATGGACCAGAAGCGGTAGATCGCGGGCGCCGGCGCCCCGATGCCGAGCTGCGGCAGATCGCGTTCGACGACCGTGCGGATGAATTCGCGGCGCCAGACGCGACTGGCCGTGTCGTCGGAGGCCGTGTAGGAACGCGGAAAGCCGCCGCGCCACCATAGCCGAGCGGCGTTCTCGACCCCGGTTTCATCGAGCGTGAAGCCGCCGGTCTCGATCACCTCGATACGGCCGGCCAGCGATTCGCCGGTCTGGCGCAGCAGCGCCGGCGACGCGCTGCCGAGCAGCAGGAAACGCGCGCCGCCTTCGGGACGGTCGATCAACACGCGCAGCACCTTGAACAGCTCGGGCGCATGCTGGACCTCGTCGATCACGACCAGCCCCTGCAAGTCCTTCAGCGCCGTCATCGGCGCGGCGAGCTGCGCTTCGATCTGCGGATCTTCCAGATCGAAGTAGTTGCTCGACTGAGGCCCGAGCAGCGAGCGAGCGAGCGTTGTCTTGCCCACCTGCCGCGGGCCGATCAGGGCGACGGCCGGGCTGCGCTTCAGGGCGGCACGCACCTCGAGCTCCAAGGCAGGACGGTTCAGCATGAGCGGATGCTACCTTGAAATTCCCGCATCAAATGCGGGAATTTCAAGGTGAACGAGGCAGCGGCGTCACCTCGAAATTCCCGCTCTCCATGCGGGAATTTCAAGGCGAAATCCGCCATTCGACCGACGGACGCTCATCAAGCAGACGCCGCGGATCCGGCTCCGCCGGTCCGCTGGGGTCGCCCCCTCGAGGGGGAGCGCCGTCAGGCGCTCCGGGGGTGGGCTCAGTCTGCCTGTTTGCGCAGGAACGCCGGGATCTCGATCTCGTCCATCCCGTTGCTCGCCAGCGCATCGACCTTCGCCGCCGCGGTGCGGCCGTTGCGCCAGACGCTGGGCGTGGTCAGCGCGCTGTAGTCGTGCACTGCGCCCGGATGGGCCTGCACCGGCTGGTTCAGGATCGGCAGGTCGTGCGTGCCGGTGCGCTGCGCCGGCTGGCTATGCACCACGCTGATCGGCGTCTGCGCGCGCTTGACCGGGCTCAGGCCGGTCGCGATCACGGTGACGCGCAGCTGGTCGCCCAGGCTCTCGTCGTATGCGGTGCCGTAGATCACGTGCGCGTCCTCGGCGGCGTAGCGGCGGATCGTGTTCATCGCGTTGCGGCTTTCGCTGAGCTTGAACGTGTTGCGGTTCGCCGCGATCAGCACCAGCACGCCGCGCGCGCCCGACAGGTCGATGCCTTCGAGCAGCGGGCATGCGACGGCAGCCTCGGCCGCCTTGTTCGCGCGGTCCGGGCCCGAGGCCTGCGCGGTGCCCATCATCGCCTTGCCCGGCTCGCCCATCACGGTCTTCACGTCCTCGAAGTCGACGTTGACCAGGCCCGGGATGTGGATGATGTCGCTGATGCCGCCGACCGCGTTCTTCAGCACGTCGTTGGCGTGCGCGAACGCCTGATCCTGCGTGATGTCGTCGCCGAGCACGTCCAGCAGCTTGTCGTTCAGGATCACGATCAGCGAGTCGACGTTCGCTTCGAGCTCGGCGAGGCCGCTGTCGGCCGACTTCATCCGGCGCGGTCCCTCGAACTCGAACGGCTTGGTCACGACCCCGACCGTCAGGATGCCCATCTCCTTCGCGACGCGCGCGATCACCGGCGCCGCGCCGGTGCCGGTGCCGCCGCCCATGCCGGCGGTGATGAACAGCATGTGCGCGCCGTCGATCGCCTGGCGGATGCGGTCGACCGCTTCTTCGGCCGCAGCCTTGCCGGCTTCGGGCTTGGCGCCGGCGCCCAGGCCAGTCGAGCCGAGCTGGATCAGCGAATGCGCAGCCGAGCGGTTCAGCGCCTGCGCGTCGGTGTTCGCGCAGACGAATTCCACGCCCTGAACGCTCTGCGCAATCATGTGCTCGACGGCGTTGCCGCCGCCGCCGCCGACGCCGATCACCTTGATCTGCGTGCCCATGCTGAACTCTTCAATCATTTCGATGGCCATTTGAGTCTCTCCAGTCCTAGTTGCAGTTGCCATGTCTTCAGTTCCTTGTTCAAGCCAACGGAATTCGTTGTTGTTGTTCTTGCCGTCGAGGTCGCCGCCGCGGCGGGTCGTGCGTACGCAGCGAGCCGGTCATGCGGAAGCGTGCGTTCGAGTTCATGGGATCACCTCGCCAGATGCATGCGTGTCAGAAGTTGCCGAGGAACCAGTCCTTGGCCCGGCCGAACAGCGTCTTCACCGAACCGGCCTGCTGCGCCGCGCGCTGGCCGCGGGTGCGCGCGATGCGCGCCTCTTCGAGCAAGCCCATCACGGTCGCGCTGCGCGGGTTGGCGACCATGTCGTGCAGCGCGCCGTGGTAGGTCGGCACGCCCTTGCGCACCGGCTTCAGGAAGATGTCTTCGCCGAGCTCGACCATGCCGGGCATCACCGCCGCGCCGCCGGTGATCACGATGCCGCTGGAGAGCAGCTCCTCGTAGCCGCTGTCGCGGATCACCTGGTGCACGAGCGAATAGATCTCCTCGATGCGCGGCTCGATCACGCCGGCCAGCGCCTGGCGGCTCAGCATGCGCGGCGCGCGGTCGCCGAGCCCCGGCACCTCGAGCTGCTCGGCCGGGTCGGCGAGCAATTGCTTCGCGACGCCGTACTCGACCTTGATCTCCTCGGCATCCTTGGTCGGCGTGCGCAGCGCCATCGCGATGTCGCTCGTGATCAGGTCGCCGGCGATCGGGATCACCGCGGTGTGGCGGATCGCGCCGTCGGTGAAGATCGCGACGTCGGTCGTGCCGGCGCCGATGTCGACGATCGCGACGCCCAGGTCCTTCTCGTCGTCGGTCAGCACCGAGTGGCTGGACGCGCTCGGGTTCAGCACCAATTGGTCGACCTCGAGCCCGCAGCGCCGCACGCACTTCACGATGTTCTCTGCAGCGCTCTGGGCCCCGGTGACGATGTGGACCTTGACCTCGAGCCGCCCGCCGCTCATGCCGATCGGCTCCTTGACCTCGTGGCCGTCGATCACGAACTCCTGCGGCTCGACCAGCAGCAGGCGCTGGTCGTTGGGGATGTTGATCGCCTTGGCCGTCTCGACCACGCGGCCGACGTCGACCGCCGTCACCTCGCGGTTGTCGCGCACGATCACCATGCCCGACGAGTTCTGGCCGCGGATGTGGCTGCCGGTAATGCCGGTGTAGACCCGCGTGATCTTGCAGTCGGCCATCATCTCGGCCTC
>Ga0070706_100004452_pt1 | contig 13529 bp, 8 predicted proteins | sample KBSK5501metaG_FD_65476 | JGI IMG/M metagenome (GOLD analysis project Ga0070706, IMG submission 65476) | Corn, switchgrass and miscanthus rhizosphere microbial communities from Kellogg Biological Station, Michigan, USA - KBS K5-50-1 metaG | ecosystem: Host-associated > Plants > Roots >...
CCTGCTGTAACGCTTGAGTGTGGTCTTGCCACTCTTCATCTGTTGGTTGATGACTTGCTCATCGATGACTTGCCCGTCCACAATGGTTTCCTGACAGTTCCAACAGGCCCTGGCTTAGGAGTTGCGCTGGACTGGGAAGCGCTGCATAGATATAGCAATGTGTTGAAAAACTCAACTGATGGGTTTTTCAATGCACCGATCTGATGACATCGACTAGTACCGATAGGATGTTTATATTATATCGTCTTCAAGTGGAGTCAGAGACAGTGTCAAGAGTTGGGGAGAGCCACGATGACGGAAAACAATACAGACCTCATTGCGCACCGCGTGGTGAGAGGATATCGGAGGTGGTGTAGGGCGATGAACAAGCCTATCAGGCTCAGGCGCCAATAGAAAATGGGATGGTATCGGCAGGAGCATAACCGTGAGTACTACATGTGAGTGTATACCCTGACCCCGGCTGATTGATAGAAAGTCCACGAAAGACAACCACTCCACTCACTGCGTGCACTGCGGTTATGCCTTTGAGGATTGCTCCTGCTCTACCCGTGCCAGATTTAATCCGTACTATCACCTGTCCTGTGAAATCAGTGAAGGTAATGCCAGAGCCGATGTCCTGCAAGTCTACGCTCATGTCAAGAGTGGCGCCCTTCGCGATATGCGCCGGTGGTTGACCGGAGATATGTAGGCCGGTCAGAAATTTGAGGACGCGTTGGTTGAAAATGTCCAGCACGAAGACATTACCGAGAGCATCGACGGCAACTGCTCCGGGGCCATTGAAGGTTGTGGCGGTGGTTGATGAGTTCCTGCTGGAGTAGCTCTTTTGCCCGTAGACCCGGAGCGCAGGTGGATCAATGCCGCCTGATTGGGCGGAGGGTGGGTAGTAGAGGATGCGATTGTTGTTGCGGTCGGCGATGTAGAAGCCGCTAGTTTTATCTAAGGCTATCATGGTCGGATTGTTGAGTGTGGCTGCTGTTGGAATATCCCGTCCCTGGTTTGGCCGTACCGATGTGGCCGTGAGATCGGGTTGCCCGTAGACGCGATCAGCCGTAGGGTTCCCCAGCATGTAATGCAGGACACGGTGGTTGCCGGAGTCGGCGACATAGAGGCCGGTGCTATCGACGGCCACATCGCGCGGATTGTTGAGGCCGGTAGCTCCGCTTCCACTTGTATTTGAAGTAAAGTTCGCCGAGGCATTGCCGGGCGTGCCTTGTCCATAGACGAAATCTGCTGTTGTGCTTCCGGTGGGATAATGCAGGACGCGGTTGTTAGAGGAATCGCTGACATAGAGGCCGGTGCTACCGATGGCTAGGCCCTGTGGGTGATAAAGGCTTCTGGCACCCGGTCCTGCAGGGTTGCTCTGATTGGCAGTGAAACTGGTCTGCCCGTAGACGCGGTCGGCGATGGTGCTGCCTGCTGGGTAGTGCAGGACGCGGTTATTCAGCATGTCTGAAATGTAGAGTCCGCCGTTGGGATCGACGGCGATTCCATGTGGGCGGTTGAGACCCGCCGGGCCACTGTGAGGCGCGTTTGATGTGTAATCCGGCTGGCCATAGACCTGGTCTGCCTGCGGACCGGCGCCAGGCCGTGTTGACGCTGGGAAATGCAAGACGCGGTTGTTATTGTAGTCTGCGATATAGAAGCCTCCATGGCTATCGATTGTAATGTATCCGGCGTTGTTGAGCGTGTTCTGACCCGTCGGGTAGAGGGTGCGGGTGGTGAAATCGGGTTGCGCATAGACCACGAGGGGTACCGGTGAGGTTGAGGAGGTGGGAGAACCGGGTACAATGGTTGGGGGCATAGTTACTGCCTGCGGGTTACAGGCCAGCAGGCAGAGAGCCAGTAGCAGGGTAAAGATTAAGGGAATGCGTTTCCAGGTGGCGATGTCTTCTTGGGTCTTCTCGTGTAACTGAGAAAATCTTCTTGCATGTATGCTCATCTTATAGAGAATCTCCGTGTTGATCATTGTTGTGGGGCGAGTTTACGAAGACCCAGAGGCGCATGCCGAGATAGGTTATGGTGGCGGTGCCGACAACTGCGCTCAGCTTCGCGCCGTTGGCCCACAGCGTAGTATTCGTCAGCAAGCGCTGTAATACGCCTGCCGCAGTCCAGAGGATGCCGTTGTTAGAGAGAAAGCCGACTCCATTGACTATAGCGAAACGCAGCAGTTCACCGCCTGTAGGCGACCGCCCGTGGCGGAATGTCCAATACTTATTGAAGAGGTAACTATTGAACGCACCCGAGATGAAGGCTAGCGAATTGTAGAGCAAGAGAAGATGCATATTCTGCGTAGGAAACCTCCAGAGAAGGAGATTCAGTACCAGCACATCGATAGCCGTGTTGCCAGCTCCTACAATACCAAAGCGTACGACTTGCCAGAACTCGTTCTTCCATGTTCGTACCGGGTGTGTAACTACGACCTTTCTGCCACACGTCGGTTCGGCTACTGACCGGGCGCTAGGTGCGTTTTTCACAAGTTGCCTCCCCTCTACGAGTAATAGGACACGGATATCTTTGAGGACCGTCGAGGCGCGAAGCGAACCGGCGTAGTGGCGCCGAGAGGGGCGTGGATGAAGCAAGCAGCCAGTATCGGATAGGGGAAATGAGCGTAGATGCAATATGCCCGCGCAATCTGCACTCGTAAAATGCGGCCAGCGCATGCGCGGCAGGGCGTAGCAACCAGACCCCATGCGTCTTTATAAGAATATGAGTATAGCCGCCAGAAGTGTCGGTGCCTGCGCCTACCCAGTAATTGACACCGATCAGGTAGGGGAGGGGAGCGAGAGCCGTGAGTTCTGCTTTGAGTACCGCTTGCTGAGTAGTATCATCAACGTTCACCCGGTTACTGTACCCTAGCTCGCCAACGACGATGGGTAGATGCCGTATATTTTCGATGGTCCGAAGTTCGCTGAGACGTGCACGAGCCGCGATAGCGGGGTCGGTCGTATACCTCTCAGGGTAACTGTCAACAGTGACGTAGCCAAACTTACTGACAGTAGCCTGCTCAAGCACGTTGGGATGGGTTGCAAAGAAGGAGTTGGTAGAGCGGACCGTTGTAATGACTCCAGAGAGGCCCAACTGGTGGAATGCGGCATCGGCGACATCGGAGGTATCGCGCAGGAAGGCGTTGTACTGGCGCGTGGCTGTGTTGGGAGCATGAGATGTCCATCCCGAACCATACATTGCTTCCCAGTAATGCCCCTCTTCAGGTTCAGAACAAGCATCAAAAATGTCACCAGATCGGAAAAACGAGGCGTGGGACAGAATGAAAGCGCGCTCGGAGGCTTCGTATTGCGCCGGGGTCATAATGCCGGTCGCGCCATTGTTGTTCTCCCATTGATTAGGATGCGCGCGGAACCAGACGTGGCGACCCGTTGCTCGAACGGCATCGATCCATTTCCGCATGTAAGCAGGATAGTCCCAATGGGTATCGACGGTAATGTAGTTCGCGTTGAGGCTAGCGGATAAATCTACAATGCTGGTGATTTCCTGGCGGGATAGCGGGTGTCTTTCGGCGTCGCGGCTCGCTTTCATTGTATCGATTGAGGCGAAAAACGCTGTAGCAGAAGGAAGGGCAGGTGTGAAGCGGGGGATCCCAAAAACAGCAAAAAGGACCGTAGCAGCCAGGAGAAGAGTCAGGGCTATCGCTGCTATTGTGACGGTTGATCGCCATCTCGTTTCGCGCACGTGTTCCTCCTTCGCGTCAGCGGCCTGCCTGGGGTCCCCCTTGCCCGCGAGGTATGCCGCTAAGCCAAAGCATTCTCCCTGTTAGGGGATCAGCCCTCCTGACCTAGCTGGCGATACAGGTCCGCCACATCATAATAGAGCGATTCGCGGATGATCTTGCCCCCTTCACGGATGACCACGGTTACCCCGCGCAAGGTGAAGGAACGATTGGTGGCGGGTAATCCAGGCAGGTCTCCCGTGTGTATGCCCGTCGCGACCCACTCGACCGTTACTTGGTTGCCGACTGCTATACGATTGAGTACGGTGAGCTGCACGTTGGAAGCGGCAGCGAATCCCAGGCTTTTGCGTGCGATGATGGCGGCGCGACCGACAATGGGTACAGCATACATGCTATCCTCGACCACTGCGTGGTCGGCATAATCGTTATACAACGCACTTGCGTTCCCCTGCCCCTGATGCGTCAGATGCTGGTCATGCAGTTGAAGATGCGTGGCGCTGTCTTCAGCCGGATTCACTGCGGGCAGCGACCTTAAGGGAGATGGGTTGGAGGCCGCCGCGACGATAGCCCCGACGCCAGCCGTGGAGATACCCATAGCCGTAAGCGCTTGTACCAGTTGGCGGCGGGAAACCTTCCCCTGCCGTGCATTCTCGACTATCTGCTGTATGGTAGGTTCTTTTGCTTGCATGTGTTCCTTCCTTTCCAACCGCACCCATAATGGTGCTCTCAGCCAACGGTAACGTTGTCGAAGGTGGCGGTGGTCACGTCATCGACGCCATGAGACGAGAGCGCCATCCCTGCCAGAGGCGTGCCTCCCAAGCCCACTGTGGTGGTTGAACCAGGGATAAGCGTCCAGGTCGTGCCATCGTTAGAGGCGTACGCGCTGTAGGTATCACCCGCGCGGGTGATCCTGAGGTAGATCGGTGCACTGCCGCCGATAGCGGCAACCTGGGTACTGATGAGTCCTTGTCTATTGCGAGTTTCCACGCTAATGTTTGCGCTGTTGGCAACCTTGCCCGATTCCACGAAGACGGCATAGTAGGGTGAGCTGGGAAGCAGGCTCTGACGCACCATGATGCCCGCTTTGGCATAGGACCCCTTAGCTTGCTGGGAAACGACGCGCACGCTCAATTGCCCGTTGCCCGCCAGGTACCTCCATATGTAGTAGAACTGGTCTGCATTGCCCCAGATATCTTCGCCTGCACTCTGCACCGTCCAGGTATTATCATGGAGAGATTGAGACCCCAGGATGGCAGGGTTTCCGACATCATCGCAATTCCAGCCGCCGGGACAGGGGGTGGGAGACGATGGAGGCCCGAATGGTGAGCCGGGTAATCCAATAGCTATCTCTCTGTAGACAGCAGTGTTCATGGTCTCGACATCGTCTGAACTGACGGCGAGCCCGACGTTCACCGTGGTTGGCATCGCCAGCGCCACGGTGCCGCCAGGTACGAGTGTATAGTGGATGCCGTCGTAAGAGGTTGCAGCCTGGAACTGCTCGCCGGAGCGTTCGATGCCCAGATAGAGCGGAGGCGCTGCCGTTGGCAGCTGCACATCCTGGACTGTGTCATCGCCGAAGTCGGAACGATACTGCACGACCACACCCTTGTGTGCAGTGAGGAAGACGGCGTAGTACGGTGAGGCGGGGTCGGTGGCCTGACGAGCCATCAGCCCGGCATGGGCAAAACCGCCCATGCCCGCTTCCTCCTGTGATAGGACTTGAGCGCTAAGCTGCATGTCGCCGCTGACGTTTTGCGCAACGAAGCGGAACTGGTCGGAAGCGCCCGTCACACCAGTGCCACCAGCCATGACGCTCCATGTGTTGCCCGCCTTTGTCTCTGACCCAACAAGGATGGGGTTACCGATGTCCTGGCAGGACCACCCTTTAGGACACCCCCGATCGGGAGAGGAGGATGTTGGCGCAGTAGTGGGCAGGCCGAATGCGTACAGCCTACCATCTGTGCTTCCTACAAAGATCAGGCCATGAGAAACGCTCGGTGATGCATAGATCAGGTCACCCGTCGCGTAACTGTAGAGGCGCGCACCTGTCGCTGCGTCGAGGACCTCCAGATAGCGGCCTGCGCCATCGATAACCAGGCCGTTCGTGTACACCAGCGCACCTATCACAGCACCGATGGTGCCATGACGCCACAAGAACCTGCCCGTGGTGGGGTCGAGCGCCTGGACTGATCCTCGATAGTTGTCGTTGTCGATGGCGGTATTGCCTGCTGCCACATAGAGCCTGCCCTGGCCGAAGGTGCTAGACGCGACGCTGCTCTCCTCGCAGATGGGGCACATACCCGCGAGATCGATCAACTGCTTCCAGATGGGGCCAGCAGCAACATTGTTGCGGTTGAAGACGTAGATGTAGCCATTCTTGTTGACCGTTGCCACAAAGGGAGTGCCCTTAGCAGCGGTAAAGAGGATGGGCGAAGTGTCGAAATCGGAATCGCCGATGGCATCCTGTGCGGGAAGGTGCCACCAGGACTTGAGGGCCAGCGTCGTGGCGTCCAGCACGACGAGCGACTGAGCTAACGTATCCTGAGGGTTAAGCTGTGTCCCTGTGGATACGAAGAGGCTGTTCGTCGCGGGATCAACGCTTGGGGAGGTCCAGACACCACCACCGACGTCCCCATTGGGGACGAGATTGAACGTATGGACGATCTGGTGCGTCTGCAAGCTCACCTGGAAGACCTGGCCCTGCACGAGCGGCTTGTCGCAGTTGCTGGCGATGCCAATGTAGGCATCGCCGTTGTAGAGCAGCGGGCTCGACCAGTTATAGTGCCCGCTGGCTGCACTGTTATCCCCAGTATAGACCCTCCAGAGAACAGTGCCGGTTTTGGCATCCAGGGCGTACCAGTAGGCATCACCACCACCGACGTAGACCATGCCGTTTTGCACTGCCGCCGACGAGGTCAGGCCAAGAACCGTAGGGTAACACCTCTCTGCTACGGTCCTGCCAAGGTATGTCTTCCACTTCAACGCACCGGTCAACTCATCAAGGGCGTACTCATAGCCGTCCCAGGAACCGAAATAGACAGTACCGGCCACCACTGTGGTTGAAGCAGCAATGCCGCCACTAGTCTGGAACGACCAGCGTTTGGTAAGTTGTCCGACGTTAGCGGGCGCGAGGATGGTCTCGCCGGTGCTGGAGCTGCGTTGGGGGTCGTGCAGGTACATGGGCCAATCCTTGCCTGCTGCCGGCAGGGGAAGCACCGTCTTCGAGGCCGGCCGTGCGGTTGTGTGGAGCGTTGTGCGTGGTACGCTCGTATTAGCTCCTGCCTGCAATAGTGTCCTGGCTAGCGTTATCAACGGTAGGCTGAACAGTAGTACCAGGATAGCCACAAACTTGATCAATCTCGTGTTCAGCTTGAAATCGTTCATTGGTACCCTGCCTTCCATACACCCCTGGGGGCGAGCCATATCCTGGATGCCATCCCATTCGATGAGAGAGCGACAGCGTCATATTCATAGCGAGAATCGCTCGTTTCGCCACCTCCACACAGGCGGTGCATAGTGAGCAGATCAAGTGATACAGGTCGCGTTGGCAATGGGGGGAGCCCGTTGCGGTGATACAGGCTGAGGCCGCCTTGTTCCTGGACTACGAGCGAAAATTGGGACAGAAATGCCTGGCTTGCTACATTGATATGCCGTGCCACAAGATCACCGCCATCCCTGGGATTAGCGATCACCCAGTCCACCACCGCGGCGGGATTGCGCAGCGCTTGATCCCAGAACTCACCGGAACCTTCGTAAATGACGTTCTTGAAGTCAACGCCAACGTCTGCATCCAATGAGTATGTGTCGGCGGAGTACATGTCTTCCAGAATTCTCCCCCCGGTATAGTGCTGGGACAGGTAAACGACCAGGGGGTGGAGCTCAGCGCAGTCCAGGCCATACTGGCCCTCCTGCAGCGAGATGATGCCCCCAGAAGCAGTTATTATCGTCTGCGCGACAATAGTGACGCTAAGGATGACCTGGGGGATGATGTTGAGCCTCCCACGAGGCCAACGGGCCACCAAGGTCGTCAGGAAGAAGGCGGCGGGGGCAACCATCTGTGCACCGTAGCGTGCGTTGTAGTTGGTCAGGTTACCGGCAGCATGGGCAAAGGAAGGAGAAGCGCCTGGCACGAAGAGGGCCGCCTGTCCGGTGTATAGCGAAACCACGTAGAAGGCGAAAGGGACCAGGAATGCTGAGGCCGCGAGCATATCGGGTGTGATGCGACGGCGCAGGTAGAAAATAACAACGGCGACGGCAGCAAGCACGAAAGCGATTGCTCCCACGTTGAGCATGGAGTCCAAGGCGAAGGTGCGCAGAGATTGCCAGAGGTTGTGATAGGTGAACAGCAGATGTAACCTGATAAGAATCTGCTGCTGGCCCTGTGATGAATACGAACTGTGCTGGAAGTAGAGGGGATCACCGAAGATGACCCAGCACCACAAGAGCCACAATACGATCCCCAGGCCGCCCAGGGAGCCGAAAGCTAGCAGGTTGCCCTCGATGTGCGCCCGGGGAAGGTGGTTGAGTTTCCCGATCGCCGCAATTAAGAAAAGGAACACCGGCAGCAAGAGCCAGGCATCATAGCGCGCCAGCGTCGCGAGGAATGTGGCTGCAGCTGCCCAGACCAGATACTTCAGTTTGTCCTCCTGCGCCCAGGCGAGGAAGTAGTTCACGGCCATCACAAAAGTAGCGGTGAGCACCAGTTCGCTGAGTGGCGTGGTCTGCAAGTAGAGGATATTCGGGTTTAGGATGAACAGCAGCGTGCTGGCAAAACTAGCAGGGCTGTTGTGTGTGATGCGGCGGGCCGCGAGAAAGAGGTAGAGTGCCGAGATGACATAGCAAGGCATCGAAACGAAGCTACCTGCCAAACCCGTGCGCCAGAGATAATCATTCCAGATGAAAGGCAGCATCAAGAGATGTGGCAAGGGCAGCCAGATGCCGCCGAGCTGAGCGACTCCCGGGGTGAGGTTGTCGAGGAGACGACGGGCAATCAACGCATGCGAATAGGTGTCAACAATGAGGAGTATTCGATGATTCTGGAAAAAATACCACAGGGAGACGATACTGGCGATACAAGAGGTGAGGAATGTGGCCACCAGCCAGGGGTCTTTAGCCTGAGGTTGCCCTGCTCGACGCTCTACACTTGCCAGGGTGGGTGTAGGCATAGTCTTCGGTGAACTGACTGCCATGCTCCCCAACGGGACGAAAAACCACTTTGCCTTTGGAAAGGCGGTCATACGCTCAGCCTTCAGCATTTTGAGAACCTCCGATGGGGGAACGGCCAGAAGAGGTAGCGTGATTTCGGGTGTTCGCGCCTTTGGTGCGTTTAGCAGGTTTTTTGGGCGCTTTCGCACCTTTGCTGCGTTTAGCAGGCTCTTTTCGTGTCGTGTCACTGGTCCTCGCTTGTCTCGAACTGTGGTGCGGATGTAGCTGGGGAGCCTGCGTAGGCTCGCTTTCAGGCATCTCCGTGATCGTAACCGTTTCTCCTACTCCGTCCCCGGGCAAATTGCAACCGCAACGACTGCAGAATTTTGCTCTCGCCGGCAATTGTTCACCACAAGAGGTGCACTGCACCTCCGATCTCCTTGGATGTACCCTCAGGTGCAGCGTCTTTTCAGAGAGATCGAGTTCGAAGGCTTCAGCCGTTAACGAAATGTGTGAGGACGAGTGGGTTGCCACTGCCTCGAACTCGCTGTCCTTCTTCACCACGGTCGTCCTCAAAGAGGAATGGGCTGTGCGCAGGTGGAGGCCATGCAGGGTCTTTTCCCAATAATGGGGTTTGAAAACGAGCTGGTAGAGCGCGATATAGGCCGCTACACTTGCCAGGGCCCAATAGACGGGCATGAGTAGTGCCCACCTGGCGAGGCTATATTGCCCTCGTTTCATACACCCCAGGAGGTGGATATAGATATACATGAAGTTGCCGAAGACGAGGCAGAGGGTGGCCAGGTAAAGGATGGGCATAGGATATAGCAGGCGGTAAGCGTTGGCAACAGGCATATGGAACAAGATGTAGACGGCCAGCAGCATCCACATCAAGGGATTCACGAAGAGGATCGCTGTCTTGCCGCCGACGGCCACTTGTAGCGAGAGGAATTCGCGCAGGCGTCCTGGTCGCAGATAAGCTAGTGGGTGGCGCATATGCACCAGGTATGTTTGCATGTGCCCCTTGATCCAGCGTGATCGCTGCCGCAACCAGTTCCTGACCTGTGAATTCGCCTCCTCGTACGTCATCGAATCTACCATTACAGTTTTGAGATGGTAGTGGCCCAATCGCAGCCCGAGATCGCAATCCTCGGTGACGTTGAAAACGTCCCAGGCGCCAACCATGCGCAGCAGCTCAGTGCGGAAATGATTCGATGTTCCGCCCAGCGGCAGCGGCACCCCTAGCTTTTGCAGCCCGGGTAAAGTCATGTCGAACCAGGATGAGTATTCCACCGTGAACCAGCGTGTCAGTAGATTCTGCCGCGTATTGTAGTAGTTCAGCTTGGCTTGCACGCAGGCCAGGTCCGGGCCATGATGCGCAAAGGTGAGCACTGCTTTTTTGAGTTGCAGTGGCTCGGGCATATCTTCGGCATCATAGATGACCACGAAGTCTCCTGTAGCGTGCAACAAGCCGTAGTTACATGCACGTGGCTTCGTGCGCGGCTCGCCAGCAGGTACTATCATCAATTCGAAATGACTCGGTAGGTGCGTTGCTTGAATAGCTCTCTGTGTCTCGATGTCCTCTTCCTCGGCTAGAAGGAGGACTTGTAGTTTGTCTGTCGGATAATCCTGTGCCAGCATCGCCTGAACAAATTGGGGGACAACCTCGGTCTCATGGTAGAGCGGACAGAGGATCGTGTAATGTGGCCACTCTGCATCCGCCAGGGCATATACTGTCTCATCGTCAACATGCTCTCCAGTTGACTGGTCGAGTACTCGTACAGACAGAAAAAAGTAGAGGAGTAAGTCGCAAATATAAAAAACGGTAACCACAGCAATGATTATCTCGAGCCCCAGTGTACTGTAGAGGATCAACCCCAGCACATAGGCAACCCCGATGACTCTCAGCATCAGCCTTTGCCTGGGTGTGATTGTGCGAAGTGCAGAATAGTCGGGCTGAAAGGGGGCGAAGGGGTGAACTTCTTGCTCACCAACCGTTACAGGCTTCAGAGCCTTACTCCTATATGCGTTAGTTTTTTCTCGACGATCGCTTAGAGAGTGGAATCTGGCTTCTGTAGCAAGCCAAGTGGCATAGTTTTGCACCCGCTCGTTGGAATCGATAAGAGAAGTGGATGTCTCCGAGACAGGGTTATTTTGACCGATGTACGTGTATTCCATTTTCTTCCTCTGACGCTCTACGATGCTGAGCTACTGGGAGAGTTGCTGTCTCACCTGTGTTGTTACCACCTATCGGTGCCGGGACGGGAAGCCTTTTATTTCGGAGTGACTTCCTGCCTCGAAAGGCTCCTTCTTAAAAACACAAAACAACCACCCCATAGCTCAGGAATAAGCCAGCACCACATAACGAACGCGCACGTGATGGTGTAATTTCTAAATCAGCAATGTTCAGGAAGATTGAGTTTGAGAAATGCCGCCAGCGCAATAGTTGCCACCGTCATCTTGGTTGTGAATACACTCGCCAATACAACTCTGTATCGTTAGTAGTGGCTTTAAAATAGGCCAAATCACTTGAGACATGGTCGTGCTCCAGCTCTTTCGGTGGACACCAAATTTGCTCACTTTCTTACACGAAAAAGACGAGCAAAGCGTTTCAGAGGCGTACCATACATATACACCGGAAACACGCCACTGCAGCTGAAAAGTCGTATAGTCTTTTACACGATTCTCCGCTGAAAATGGTGACAACACGAAATTGTCCATGATTTAGGACAAATTGCTTGGCTTCACACGAGACACTCATGTGGGGGGCTACACCACCCAGGATGAAAAAGGGTAGAATGGAGCGGGATGCGCCGACACAGAGATCGCGCGCAAATTGTGCACATGAGCCAGTCCACGAGACTGATCCGGGTATGCGCAGTGTATTGCTTTCATCGTGGCTCTGCTATGCAGAAGATCACAACAGGACGAGTGCTCAAACTTCTCGAAATGTGTTCGAACCCTCACTTGGAAGTGAGGGGGTGAAGGTTCGAAAAATGAGCCACGAACCCAGTATTCTCGTTCGAACCTTGAGTCAATTTACCAAGTGAATCATGAGAGGTGGTTTTAAGTGTCAATGCCTCGTTCAGGCAATCCCAGGCTAGTAGTTTTTCAACATTACGGCCTGATATCTCACTCGCAATAAACTTCCCAGGCATGTTCGAGACGCATATCATAAGCACTCAAAAAGTGTACAAAGTCCAGGTATAGCTTATGAGGTCTTGAGTCAGTTACTCCATGAGGAGCTTGTATCTGAACTCCACCGCACTTCCGCATACCTCTTAAGGTGTGCAGCTTTGGTCTCATTGTCCGACACATCAGGGCGTACTGACAAGACGCCCGTTCTCACCCAGTCTTGCCGAGTAAGAAACGTTCGCATCGCGATATTCCGTGCTCCAACCAGCCTGATGGTCATGCCCAGCAGCCGACTTACTTCCATATAGGGCAGCGGGATGTTCTCGGCATCCTCTGTTTGCCCAAGCTGGTAGCGTAGCTCGATGACCTGCCATTCCTGGGGGCTGAGGTGCTTCAGCAGCTCTGCTACAACTGTCTGCTAACGGTCAGGTGACAGGGAAGTAACGCCTGAAATTGTGCTTTCGAAGGCTATCGTAGGTACTACTTCCCCAGGAACCCCGCTCCTTGGTATATGTACTCACCTCCTTCCTCTTTCAATTGGCTACTGGAGTTAGATTTTGGTATTCATTTGTGTTACACTGATTTCTCGTAGAACCAGATCTACTCTTGAGAGGTATATCAATGAGATTGGAAGACTTCCGTATCGATGTAGTCAGGTTATCGCGCCCTGAACTCTCGGCTCTTTCAGGTGTGTCAGTATCCAGTATTAAGCGAGCCGAGGAAGGTCAAAAAGTAGATAGATTAACGTATTTTGGCCGGATTGAGCCAACATCTCGGCAGAACAGTTACACGCGATGATATTGATGAATTTGCTGAGAATTAGTAATTATCATTCCGCCTCTATTTCACTATTTTCGACCAGCTGAACAGACTATTGACAAGTCTGCAGTCAGGGAACTTCATATTGTCTACTCTGTTGAATTCATCTGGCATCTTTCTACCCGATTGGCTGGCCCGTTGCGCTGAGAACCGCCCAGAACACCTGGCGGTACAATGCGACCAGGTGCAGTGGAGCTTTGCAGAGCTTGATCGCCAGGCGACAAGGCTTGCACGGCAACTTGCTGCTATGGGCGTCCAGGAGGGAAATCGTGTGGCCCTGCTGACCGCCAACGGTTTGCCCTACGTCGCGTTTGTTCACGCACTGACACGGCTTGGCGCTATCCTGGTGCCTCTTAACCTGCGTCTGACCCTGGAAGAGCTATGCTGGCAGGTTCGCGATGTGCATGCCTCGCTCCTCGTCTGTGATGCAGACTTTGCGAGTCTGGCCCATGAGATCGAACGAGCTGTGCCACAACTGCCTCTTGCTACGCTGGCAACCGGGTCAAAAAGGGGCGAAATCGTTTTAAGTGAGCTTCCAGAAAACGCTGTGCCCCTGCGAACCCTCATTGACCTCGATGCTCCACAAGCCATCCTGTACACTTCAGGCACAACTGGTCAGCCGAAAGGTGCAATCATCACCTATAGCATGCAGTGGTGGAATGCCGTTGGCTCGGCTCTTAATCTTGGGCATAGTCCCGGCGATCGCTGGCTTGCCTGCCTGCCGCTTTTCCACATAGGTGGCCTC
>Ga0070706_100004456_pt1 | contig 13525 bp, 12 predicted proteins | sample KBSK5501metaG_FD_65476 | JGI IMG/M metagenome (GOLD analysis project Ga0070706, IMG submission 65476) | Corn, switchgrass and miscanthus rhizosphere microbial communities from Kellogg Biological Station, Michigan, USA - KBS K5-50-1 metaG | ecosystem: Host-associated > Plants > Roots >...
GGACTATTGCTTTGCGAGATCAGGAGCTTGATACCCAGCGCATCGCAAAATGCCATTTTCTCGGGCATCAACTTGTATTCATTGCCGATAAAGTAGGCTTTTGGAACTTTCGATACTTTCACGGCATGAAACAACGGATGGCGAGGCCGTAAATAGCATCCATTTGAAAAGACAGAATGCAAGATCACGATTGCATCAAACTTACCGTGCCACAAGGCCCGATAGCGTTCGCACAAGGCCCGCCAACTCCGATCTAAGACATTCACTGGCGTACATTGGAAACGAGGATGTACCAGGAATTTCCTCGGCCAGCCATATTGATATGAGAAGGTCTTATTGACAGGGCTGTGCGTGTATAGCAACAAGACAGACACGGGCTTCATAGCTTCATCGCCCCTCTGGGGTAACTCTCCGGTTGGCGAAACGAGCGTCCACCCAGTCGGCCACAAACTCTGTCAGTCTTTCATGCGCCCAGGCATTCAAATGCACGCTCTCGGGTGAGACACAAAGATCCTCGGCCTTCTTGTTCATGAACAATTCAGGTTCTTCAACATACACGACCGCCCTGTCTTTCATTGACCTGAGGATTTCGTTATATCGATCGATCTCACGGTTAAAAAATGGCTGCCGGACTTCCGCAATCCGACTCACATGCGTAATCGGCAGGATCAAGACGGGGCAATGAAGGGACACTGCTTTTTTGATAATTCTCCGAACACTTTCAGTAAACACCGGTAACGACGTGAATTGGTTAGGTCCACGGGCACGAATAATCTGTGGGCGAAATTCGTGGATGGCACGAATTAAGAAGGAACGAAGCCACGCGGGCCGCACTCGTCCAAGCCTCTCCCTCTCCCGACGCTTCAAGGGCCGCGGCCCGCATTCATTCACACCCACCTGCAATATCACGGCACGCGGTACAATCTCATCCAGTGCGGTCAGAATGTCTTCCTCGAACTGATCGACCGTTTGCCCGCCTCTTATAATTTTGAAGATTTCCCAGTGCCGCAGCCGCCCCTCCAGCAGTTCGGGGTATGCCGCCACACCTTGCATAGGAGACTGCGACACGGAGTTTCCTACAAGAAGCAGACGCCCTAGATCTTGGCGTCTGGGTTGCTTACGATCAAAGAAATAATCGGTTACCATCACCTGAAGACAGTCAACACTCACCGCGAGAGCAGACCCGAACTAATCAATTCTCTTTTAAGACCACCGAAGCCGAACAGGCGACATTCATATGCGAAGCATGTTTGAGGATACAGGCCTCGAGCATATGTATGTTCTGACGCGTCCAATCTGTGGTTCGGCGAATACCTTCCTCCAAGCAAGTGCGCGCGTTAAAGCCCATGCATCGCAGAGCCTTTTCCGTGCTTCCAAAGCGTTTTATAGAATGATCCCATGCGCGTCTTGAAAGAAACTCCAGGGGGGCAGGATTGCCGGTCATCCCGTTGATCATGGTCGCCAATTCCAAGATTGAGGTTTCAACCCCACTCGCTAAGTTATACACATCGCCGGGTTGCCCTGTTACCGCGCACAGCACCAGGCCGTGGACGATATCCTCCACATAAATGAAATCCCGAGTCGCTTCGCCGTTGTTTTCTATCTGTAACGGCAGATGCTTAAGAGCGCGATAAATAAAAGTAGGGGTCACGTTCCGCCATACCGTCGCCGGCGTACCGCGCCACCGGCCCGCTCCGAGAATCTCTCCGGGCCCATAGACATTCTGAAAACGGGCCCGAACAGTGGGGAGAGCGTGTCGACGATGATAATACACTGAGTAAAATTCACCGACTACTTTGGATATCTGGTAAGGACTGTCCAGATCGAAGGGTACGGAACCGTCTTCGGTCGTTGCCTCTGGCCTATCAGACGTATGGGGAGCTAACGTGCAGCCCGACGCAGCGTAGACCACTTTCTTCAGCTTTTTAAATCCCTTGATATGTTCATATAACTTGAGCGTGGTAATAAGGTTATTGGCATGATCTTCCAGCGGGTTCGCAATCGAACTCTGATTACCGTGATAGGTCGCCAGGTGAAAGACGTAATCGAACTCATCGTTGAGGCGACTGAGGACCTTGTCATCTGCGATTGACCCTTCAACAAACTCAAGACAGGAGTCCGCAGGCAAGTTGCTGCGCTCGGCGGAAAGCAAATTGTCCACCACGACAACGCGCTCAATTCCGCCGGCAAGGAGACGGCGAACGAGGTTGCTCCCTACAAAGCCGGCTCCGCCGACGACTAAATGTCTCGTATGTCGAAGGGCTTCCATCCGACACGATCCTCAGAACACGGCCGGTCCACTATTTCTTGGTCTCCTCCATTTTCAAATGCGTAAAAGTTTCACTCATCCCGAATCGGCGGTACCAATCAATGGCCGCCGCCACCCCGATGTCCAATGGGGTGCGCGCTCGCCAGCCTGCAAAATCTCTTAATGTCTTCGAGGGATCCAGTAATATCGTATAGGCGTCATCGGCATTACGGGGGCGTATTTCCACATCTTGGTCTAATTTCGTCCCCAGGGCCTTAATGGTGGCATTGAACAGATCCTTAATCGCAAAATCCGATCCTGTGGAAATGTGATACACCCCTTTTTCGCCCTTTCCTTGGAGCGCCATGAGTACGACGTTCACTAAATCATCGATAAAGATGAAATCGCGCCTGGTATCCATGACAAAGCACTGTTTGTGGTTAGTCAGGCGCTGATAGAATGTCGGCAGCGGGCCGCTCACGTTGCGGGGACCATACGCATTGGCAAGACGAAAAGAAATATAGTTGAGCGGGCTCAGCATCACGTACTGCTCCCCTGCCGTTTTGCTGATCGCATAACTGGTTCCTTCGGGACGAATCGGATGACTCAGCGTGATGGGTTGTTCAAGAGGGTGCAGGCCATAGCATAAAGAGGTCTGGAAATAAATCAGGCTGAGGACATTTACTGCGGCCGATGCTTTCACCACATTCGCCGTGCCTAGCACATTGGTGCGAGCATCTTCGCTCCAGTTATCAGGATCCTTATAAGAGGCCGCGGCATGAACGACTTGCTCCGGCCGAAATTGCTGAAACGTCTTGTCAACCATTCCCGCATCTGCGATCGTGCCTTCCACGACGGTCAGATCGGGGTGGGCAGCCAGATTATCGCGGCGGCCCGTCGCATAGTTATCGATGACACAGACCTGATGGCCGCCCGCAAGCAGCCGGTCGACCAGGTGCGACCCAATAAACCCGGCTCCCCCTGTTATCAGCACCTTCATGCGAGTGTCTCCCCGTTATTCAACAATTGTTTAAAAGAGGATGCCCTATCGTGAAAGGCACGCTGCCACAGCTCCAAACAGAGAAATCCCCACAGTTTGCGACCAAACTTCGTCTCACGGCCGATACCGTCCAATACGCGACAATTATCGATGAGCGCTCGGCCCTTGGCGTTCTGGGAGGACAGGATGTCTGTCACGAACTCCCGCACGATTCCTTGTTCCGAGATCCACTCTTGAAGCGGGACCGGGAATCCCATCTTATCCGTCCGATTGACGATTGACTCGGGCAGTACGGACCTCATGCAGCTCTTCAATACATGTTTCATGTTTCCGTCTTTGAACTTGATGTTTGAGGGAATGGTCGCCGCCAACTCCACCAGATGACGATCCAAAAACGGCACTCGGGATTCGACGCCATGCGCCATGCTCATCCGATCCTCGACCTGTAGCAAGGCCGGCAGTAACGTTTTAAAATCAAAGTGGGTCATGCTGTCAAAGTAGGATTCCTTGGGAACGTTCGTCCCCCTGAAAATGCCACGGAAGGTGTCAAATGGCGAATAATCGCCCAGCAGGGACCAGTCGATCTCGTCCTGTAGCTCCGCCGCGCGGTTGATCAATCGGAAATACCGCTTGTCGAGATCGTCAAACAGCCCTTCTCGCCAGAACTGCTGCAGCATCGGCTTGTAGTTCCGTAGCGCGCTCAAGTGGGGAATGATGGACTCATAGGTGACAATGAAGTTGCCTGAATGCATCGTCCCGTCGATCGCGGCCTTAATACACTGTTCAAAATACGCCGCCAGGTAACGGACATAACCGCCAAAGATCTCATCCCCTCCCTGACCTCCGAGGACCACCTTTCGGTGACGCGCAGCTAAGCGGGAGACCATAAATTGAGGAAAGGCGCCGGGACCTGCAGTCGGAAAATCAAGATGATAGATGATCTGTTCCATGTGCTGGGCAAAATCTTGAGCGGTAATGTCCACCTCATGGAGCTCAAACCCTCGCGAGCGCGCCAACTCGCCGGCATATCGGCTCTCGTCATAGGCTTGGTCAAACGAAAACTTTCCGGTAAAGCCTTTCAACGCGGCGCCCTCGCGGTTCGCCGCAAGGGAGGCGACAATGCTCGAATCCAATCCCCCGCTGACGTATGCGCCTACAGGAACATCGCTCCGCAGGTTCAAAGTAACCGATTCCTCCAGCAAGCCTCTGATCTTCTCTTCGAAATACTTGGCCGTATGCTCGAAGTCGAGATCGTAGTACACCTCCCAATAGCGTCGGGTCTCCACCCCGCCCTTGCGCGCCGTGAGGATGTGTCCAGGCAATACTTCCCGGATTCCTTTAAAAAGCGTTTTGCCATCCAGGCAAAATTGGAACGTCAGATAGTCCTTCAATCCTTCCAGATCGGTTTCGACGTCCTGAACAAACGGGAGCAGAGCTTTGACTTCCGAGGCAAAGAACAGCACCCCGTGAACCACGGTGTAATAAAACGGCTTGATGCCGAACGGATCCCGAGCGCAGAAGAGCGTTTGCTGGGCCTCATCCCAAAGAGCGAACGCAAACATGCCCCGGAACTGATTGACGCAGTCGGGACCCCACTTGCGATATGCATGCAGAATCACCTCGGTATCGGAGTGCGTCGCGAACAAGTTGGAGCCCAACTCTGCTTTCAGCTCGAGAAAATTATTGATTTCACCGTTGTAGGTGATCCAATTGCCTGCCGCATCCCGCATGGGTTGCTGGCCGGCGGCTAAATCAATGACGCTGAGGCGGGAGTTGGCGAGGCCCACCATCCCCCGTGGATGCTCCCACACTCCCTTGCCATCCGGACCCCGATGCCGCTGGAGGTGGTTTGTGACCTCCAACGCCCGACTCAGGTTCGGTACCTTTTCGAAAGACAGGCTGAGAATTCCGGCAATGGAGCACATGCCTAGGCCCTCTGCGAACTGTGTGTTGCGGGCGAACTATTCACTAAACTGTCCCGCGTACAGACGGCGATAGAGCGGGCACTTCTCGAGCAATACGGCATGGGTATCCATCGCTTCGATCCTGCCCTCACTAAGCACAACAATTTTGTCTGCCTTGATCACCGTCGACAGCCGATGAGCGATGACAACGGCGGTGATCCCTTTGGTCACCCGATCAATGGCGGCCTGAACCTGTTCTTCAGATTCGGTATCGAGCGAACTAGTCGCCTCGTCTAAAACAAGGATCTCGGGGCGACCATACATGGCGCGGGCAAGCGCGATCCGCTGCCGTTGTCCTCCTGAGAGGCAGATTCCTCGGTCGCCTACAACGGTCTGATAGGCTTCAGGAAACTGATGAATGAACTCTTCCGCGTTGGCAATGCGGGCCGCGCGTCTCACTTCATCCATCTCGACCGGCCGTCCGTAGGCGATGTTGTCGGTAATACTCGCGTTGAAGAGCAAACATTCCTGAGGAACCACTCCAAAATGCTGCCGATAGCTTTCCTGTCGGTAGTTGCGGACATCCAGACCGTCGTAGGTCACGACTCCTGAGGTGGGATCGTAGAGGCGCAATAACAAATCCGCTAACGTGGACTTCCCCGCTCCGCTTGGACCCACGATCGCGATCATCGCACCACGAGGTATCTCCAGGTTCACATCCTGCAACACCGTCTGACCGGGGGTATAGCCAAAAGATACTTTCTCGAGAGCGATACTGGTTGTGAAGGGCTTCGCGTGCAGATCCCCATCCACGAGGGTTGGTCTCACGGTGAAAATCTCGACGACCGATGTCGACGCACCGAGGAACATCTGCAGCTGCACAAAGGCTTCACCGATCTTGGAGAACGGAATGATGGCTTGGCTCGCGATGAGCACGAACATCACAAACCCTGACGAGGTCAACCGCCCTGCGGACAGCGAGGAAAAGGCCACCAGCAGGATCCCGCCGATCGCGATCCCATTGGCTATATCTCGAAGGGGCATTTCACTATTTTTGTAGAAGCCGAATAATAATGAATTGATCTTGAGGCCGTGCAGTTCTCGCAGCAGGCGTCCATGCTCGAACCGTTCGGCGCAGAACGATTTGACGACGCGGATCGTTTGCATCGCCTCTTGTACCAGACTGCCAATTCGGGAGTACGTATCGAACGATTCGACGGTGAGCGAGCGGACCTTATATTGCAGGTATCGGGTAATCGCCATCTGCAGGAGGATCACCCCGCCCACGGTGATTGTCATGTACTTGTCCGTCTTAATAAGGATGAAGCCGTAAATGACAATCTGGATCATTGATTCAAAGAATCCCCTGATGATCGGGTCAAATGATTGCGCCGTCTGAACCACATCCAGGACGAAACGGTTAGGCAGTTCCCCTCCTCGCTGCTTTACAAAAAACGGCATCGAGAGGGATAAGATGTGTTTGTACATTGCCGACTGCATGTCATTCGCCACTCCCGTGCGCACCCACCGCATGAGCTGAAGCGTCAAAAAATTCATCCCCGCCGATATCACGACGATACCGATGAACAACAGGACAATGGCGAAGAGGAGGTAAAACTTGCTGATGGCAGGATCGATGCCGAGCCATCCCAATATCGTAGCCCCCAAATTGTTCAGATTGATGTCAGCAATCGAGCCGGCCGGCTGGGTAGAAGATAAAAACGCTGAATCCATTGCCGGGGCAAGAATCAACGGCCGCAATGACATTAACAAGCCCGCTGCCATGCTCACCACAATGAGTAATGCCAGTGAGCGCCAGTAGGGCCTCGCGAACCGCCCGAACAATACTGCGAGATTCTTAAGGTCTTGTCGTTGGATCATACAAAAGACGCTGGGCCTCACGCAGGCCGGACATCCAAACCGGCCGACTTCATATAGCTCTTGGCCTTGATTACGCTCTGATCCGTGAAGTGAAAGAGACTGGCCGCGGCCACCGCCGACGCGTGACCGAGCGTGACTCCCTCGACCAGATGCTGGAGGGTGCCGCACCCGCCGGACGCGATGACCGGAACCGTCACGGCATCGGCGACGGCCTGGATCAACTCCAAATCGTATCCTTCCATGGTGCCGTCCCGATCTACAGCCGTAATCAGAATTTCTCCCGCGCCTGAATCGGCCATGCGCTGCGCCCATTCGACCGGACGGTGCCCTGTCGGTTTTGTCGCTCTGTACGTGAAGACTTCATAATCGTGTGCGGCGCGCAGTCGCGTATCAATAGCCACCACAATGCATTGACTGCCGAATACCGCCGCCGCTTCACTGATAAAATTGGGGTTCTCTACTGCGGCGGTGTTGATCGATACTTTGTCGGCGCCGGCGGCAAGCAACCTGCGAATATCGGCCACCGTTCGTACCCCCCCGCCGACAGTGAGCGGCATAAAACACTGCTCTGCAGTTTGAGTCACGAGATCGAGCAACGTGTCACGGCCTTCATGGCTGGCCGTGATGTCCAGGAAGATCAACTCATCGGCGCCCTGAGCGTCATAGACTCTGGCAGCTGTAATCGGATTCCCCACATCTCGGATCGAGTCGAATCTGATGGTTTTGATGCAGCGGCCGGCCTTGAGCAGGAGGCAGGGAATCAGACGTCGCTTGAGCACCCGGAATCTAAATCTTCCAGTTCAAGAAATTCCTCAGCAACCCCAGACCGACTTCTTGACTCTTCTCAGGATGAAATTGCACGGCAAAGACATTGTCCTGTTGAATGGCCGCGGCAAAGGTCCCGCCATACTCACAGGAGGCAGCGACTAAATCCGGCGCGTCGCTCACGAAATGGTAGCTGTGATCAAAGTAGAAGATCGGATTTTTCTTGAGGCCGGCGGCAAGCGGCGTCTCCTGAAATTCAACATCATTCCAGCCGATGTGAGGAAGCTTGAGGCGTGGGTCGTTGACCGTCAACCGCTCCACCCGCCCCGACAGCCATCCCAATCCTTTGAAGGTCCCATTCTCATAACTGACATCGGCCAGCAACTGCAGTCCCAAACAGATCCCAAGAAAGGGCTTTCCTTTCTGCCGCACCTCCTGCGTGAGAGCGTCCACCAGGCCGGTCGCGCGCAAGTTCGCGATGCAGTCGCGGAATGCTCCCTGTCCGGGCAGCACGATCCGGTCGGCGGTGCGCAAGTCCTCCGGCTTGGTCGAGACCGAGACTCGCGCGCCGACCGCTTCGAGCGCCTTGGCGACGGAGCGCAAGTTGCCCATTCCATAGTCCACGACCGCAACAGTCACGATTCAGCTCCGATTCCACTGGTCCTGATCCCACAGTTTCTCCCCTGGAAGCACGGTTTGATCATCATGAACGTGGGGGCTCACGACATGCTGGAGAGCAATGGCCATGAACTCTTCCTCCGTCAAACCGACATACTCAAGAAAAACATCGAGGCTGGCCGGCCGTTTGCCGTCATGTTCCTGCACCAACCTCATGGCCTCCTCACGCGATAACCGGCCGTTTCGGATATCAATGTTTACTAAGTGATTCGTGCGGCCGAAGCCTCGCTTGATGAATTTCAGGTAATCGCGCACGCCTTGCATTGCGCATTCTACCTTCTCATAGCGGTACGCCTTGGGTATGCCTTCAACATCATCCTCCTGCCAATGCAATTCCCGTTTGATGATCTCCACATGCTTTTTGACGTCCCAAGGGATGTAGCTCCCCAGGCACACCGACCGGCAGTTGATGGCTCGGAGCTCCTGAATACTCGGATACCGAAACGGTTCGAGGTCCTGCATCGTGACTGTCCCATCCAGCATTCCCAGCATGTCCTCGGCGGTGATCCCAAGGTTGACGAAGCGATTGAACCGTCGCTCGTCGACTTCCTCCTTGTCTTCATAGCTATAATAGCTCGTGTACTCCGCCGTCGGCTCTCCCCAGATCACCAGCGGAATCTTGAACTTGACCGCAATCTGCATAGGATAGGCGAAACAGCCGGCGTGGCAGTGCCAGCAGAAGTCGCCCTTTCGCTTGAACGCCTCCAGCATGAGCTTCTGCACAACTCTCCAGTTGGGACGGAACTTGAGAAAATCCACCCCAAGAATCTTCAGGGTCCGGTTATTATTGTCGAGCGTCCGGGGCCGGAAAAAACCGTGATCGAAGGACACGACCAACGGCCTGAGCCCGAAATCGCGGACCAGGCGGTAGAGCGTATACGTACTATCCTTGCCCCCGCTGAACGGCACGATACAATCATATGCATATTTCCCGCGATGCAGATCGAGCAGGTCGTCGAATTCTTTTCTCTTCGCCGGCCAATCAATTTTTGTTTGCTTGTATTCGATTTGTCGGCAGACATTGCACACGCCCTGGTCGTCGAAGACGATGGTCTCCTGCGTTTCGGGCAACAGGCATCGCGTACACAGCTTCAAATTGTTCAAAACCCTTAGTCGTGAATCAGGCATCGCCATTCCTTTCTTGCACGTCTCAGAGGTCTTACCCGTGATAGGGCTCGAGTAAGCGAAACCAGACGACATCCACTGCCTTGCCGTCAGAGAAATATTTGTCGTCTTTTTCCAGCTGCTCGAAGCCTGCTTTTTTTAGAGTCTTGATGGCTCCGATATTGACGGCATAACAGCTGGCAGTCAGCTTATGGAGCTTAAGAGAGCCAAATGCATATCCCGCGAGTAATTTAATGCTTTCCGCGGCATAGCCTTTGCCCCAGCATTCCTTTGCTCCGATGATAAACCCGATATCGCCAAAGCCCTGGGTCCAATCGATGGGGCCAAGCTTGATGTTCCCGATATGCCGGCCGGTATCCCGGAGCGTGATGGCTCGAAAGACGAAATCAGGGCTTGCATTGATCCTGGTCACGTAGTCAAAGAGTTGCGCTTGGGAATGCGGATGGAACCGGCTCTCCGTGTATCTGAGAACTTCAGCGTCGTTCATCCATTGAAGGTAGGGGCCTTCGGCATCGGAAAGCACGACCTCGCGCAGACACAGTCGCTCGCCCGTCAACTCATGTTTCCGCGTTTTGCCCGGATCCGCTAGATGCTTCATGGGCTGTGCTGATTAAATTTTCGGAACACCGGCTTGGCCGCAGGGCCGCGAAGAAAGCGTTCCACGGATCCGGTTTCGAGCGCTTGGCCATAGACTTTGCATGCCCGGTCGAACGCCTCCAAGGTTTGGCCGACCTCCGCATCTCCATGGCGGAAGCAGGGACAAATCCACGGAATAAAGACATGCTCCGTGGCCATCTCCTGAAGAAAGAGCGTCCGGTACTCCATAGACGGCTCTTTGGCCGGCCCCAGGAACTTCAATACCGGGCGGCAGCTAAAGTCGCTCTCGGCTGAAACAAACTCGGCGATCCCGTGATTCGCCGCCGCCTTGGCAAGGCCGTCGATGAGCTTCTGTCCGATCCGGTAGAGGTGGCCGATCACATCCTGCTGCCGATAGAAATCGATCACCGCTAGGCTGGCGGCCAGCGCCGATTGCTCCGGGCCATTCGTGGTGGAAAGGAAAAAGACGCGCTCCTTGTCGTGCCGGATGCCACCGCGTTCCATATACTCCCGCTTGCCGAGGATCGCCGCCAGAGAATAGCCGTTCGCCATGCCTTTTCCGATCGACATGAAATCAGGAACCACCCGGAAGAGCGAATGTGCACCGTGCAGTTCGTAGCGAAACCCCGTCACCACTTCGTCAAAGATGAGCAGCGCGCCTTCTCGGTCGCACAGGCGGCGCAGGGCCATCAGAAAACCCGGAGCGGGTTTGGTATCGCGACAGACTTCGAGAATGACGGCCGCGATCTGGCCGGGATGTTCCGCGAACATCCGCTCCACGCTGGGCCCATCATTAAAGGCGAACGGAACGCTCAGTTTTTGGATTTCGTCCGGGACCCCGGCGTTGACAAGCGTCTTGCCGATAAACCAATCATGGATGCTAAGGAACGGCGCCGTGGCATCGTAGCCGATCAGTGGGCGGCCGGTGATCGCCCGAGCCAGCCGTATGGCCGCGCTGTTGCCATCCGAGCCGTTTTTGCCAAACTTGGCCATCTCAAGACCCGGGAACAAGCTCGTAACGCTCTCGGCCAGCGCGACTTCCAGGAGAGTCGGGCGCGAGAAGGCTTGTCCTTTGCGGATCGCCGCAATCGCCGCGTCATCGATGACATCTTCCGCATGGCCGATCAGCACGTTATTGATCCCCATGCCCCAGTCCACATATTCCTGGCCATCCAATGCCCGCACCCGCCCACCCTTGCCGCTGACGAACGTGTGCGGCGCCGACATAGGAAACTGATCGTCGCCCCTCGAATAGGTGTGAGCGCCGCCGGGAATCACCCTGTGCGCGCGTTCACTGAACTGCGCCTCGGATTGCGGCAATTCAGTTCGTGATTTCACCGGCTGCATGGCCATGCTCTATACTGCCTTCCTCAATACAGTCCCTTGACCTCAACGGTACATGGTGGTGTAGCCTGCGGCTGTAAAAGGAGCAACCATCTCGATCAACTTGGGATGTGCATCCAAAAACCTGACAACATCAGTAATCGGAATCTTGGGCGCTAGTTCTTTGAAGGCTCCGTAAACAACCCGACAAACTGCGAGGTCTTCCGGATTGTCGACCGTTAGCCTAAGATCGCGGCGGATTAGTTCTTGAGGCGGATTCGCCTTGATTACCTTGAATTGCTGGAGATGCTCCCGGATATATAGGGTGCATAGTTCCGAGCGGTGTTTCTTCTCTCCTTTCGAATGCGCCTCCTCGAGTGCTCTGAGAGCAATGATCTCAAAACCGCACCCGTCAATGATGTCATCCATAAAGGTGGCATCCGCTTGCTCCGCCTGATGCCTGCGCCACAAATCCTCTACCGGTTCAAAATAAAGGAACGGGGACTCGCTGGTAATCCGAAAGACGTCTGTCGCGCCAGCAAGTTGCCCGCATCGAACAAGCCGGGAAAGAACATCAACCTGATCGCCAACGACATATCGAAGTCCCTTTTCTTCTGCGATATTTCTGAAAACATCGTTCTCCATGCCTTCAGAGATACCAAACACGATTTCGTCGATGCAGCCAATCGTCTGCAGACAGTCCACGATGTTGTCGAGTATTCGAACCCTCTTCTCCACATCCAGATTCTGGAGTGGCTTGCCATAAAGTCGTGATCCCTGATTACGGCAAGCGATGGCGGCGACGAGACGTCTTTTCATCTTGAAATTGCGCTACTCAATATCGTCAGGCAAAATCGGCCCATTGTTCTGGAGATCGCGCTTGAGTATTTTTTTATACACCTGATCCAGGTCCGTGATGACTTGCTCAGCCGAGGTGCGCTTGAGAACCAGATCGCCCGGCGAAATCCTTGAATATTTCGTTAGATCTCTGCTGGCGACAACATGCCGCTGAATCATCTTTCGATAACTCTGTTCGGCCAGACTCATACCAAAGTCCGCTGCTCCATTGCATTCGCCGTAGGCCCTGGCACAATCGTGCACGACCGTCACAAATTCAGCAAATCGGTCTGGATTGAGCGCAGCTTCATGATCTTCCATCTTCATTACTTCACCCAGGGTGAGGTGTTTCTCGAACACTCGAGCGCCTGCCCCCAAAGCTGTTGCCGCCAGCGCTACACGCAGCAAGTTCCCCGATGATGCATGATCAGCAACACCCAGCGTAACATTCGGATTTCGCGTCGACAACAAATCTGACAGCATACGCACGCGCGCAATCTGATTGGCATCGGTAGGTGTCGGATAGCTCTGGAATCCCAAAAGAATGACGATCTCTTTGTCGGCTAGTAGATGGATGGCTTGCTCAATTTCAGGGAGAAATGCGCCTCCTGCACCCAGCAGAATCTTCGGTACCGCAGTTTGAGCGATCTGATGGAGTAGATTCACATTGGCAATGTCCGTGCCGTGAATCTTTAGCGCCCGGGCACCCACGTGTTCTGCCAAGGCAATGCTGCGTGCGCCGAAGACATCGAGATACAGCGCAATGTTCAACTCCTGTGCGTATCTAGCAAGCTCCTCCCAGACCGCATCGGGCATTTCGAGGGAGCGGAAAAGGTCGTAATACCTATAGTCGGGAGTTGCCAACTCATCGGCGTAGACCAACTGAAACTTGGCCGCATCGGCACCAGCGGCCGCAGAAGCCCGTACCAGCAAACGAGCCTGCTCCGGCCGCCCTTCAAAACCCTGGCCTAATTCAGCAATGATTTCGATGTACATTTTTTGTGATCTTGGTCTATAGCCTGAACGGCTTCGAAGCGGCTGCGACGTTACGCGAGAGTCGCCCAATTGGCCGGATTCAACAAGTCAAGGTCGTCACTATTGAGCTCATCGGAGATCTGCAGGTCTGGCCTTTTGGCCGCATGAAGGATTTCTTCAAGTTGGCTTAGA
>Ga0070706_100004457_pt1 | contig 13523 bp, 13 predicted proteins | sample KBSK5501metaG_FD_65476 | JGI IMG/M metagenome (GOLD analysis project Ga0070706, IMG submission 65476) | Corn, switchgrass and miscanthus rhizosphere microbial communities from Kellogg Biological Station, Michigan, USA - KBS K5-50-1 metaG | ecosystem: Host-associated > Plants > Roots >...
TGGCTATCACGAAGTTCACGCATGGCGCCTGGGTGGTGCTCTTCCTGATCCCGCTCCTCATCGGCATGTTTCGGAAGATCCGCTGGCACTATAATATGGCCGAATGGCAGCTTTCGCTGACCATGTACGAGCGGCCCAAGGGTCCGCCGCCGAACATCGTGGTGGTGCCGATCGGGAGCGTGAACCGACCGGTCGTCATGGCCGTGGATTATCTCAGGCAGCGGGCGCAGGACATCCGTGCCGTCCATGTGGATGTGGATCCCGAGGAGACGGCCAAGGTCAAGGAGGACTGGGAAAAGTGGGGCGCGGGGATCCCGCTGGTGATCGTGTCGTCCCCGTATCGCTCGTTTCTGGAGCCGTTGCTGGACTATATTGAACAAGTCCGGCAGGAGAGTCCCGGCGGATGGGTCACGGTGGCCCTGGCGGAGGTCCTCCCGTCGCGTTGGTGGGAAAATCTCTTACACAACCAGCGGGCCTTGCTGATCAAGGCGGCCCTGCTGTTCAAATTCCGCGTCATTGTCACCGACGTGCCCTACCACTTGGGGCCGTACTAGTCCCCTCGCGGCGAGAAACCACCTTGAGTTTTTTCAGGCGGGTGGCCCTGAGCGGGGGGCCCCCCGTCGCCTGGACATACGGAAGCCGGCGGGGGTGGTCAGGGACAGGACCCGCCCTCAAATAACGTTTCTCTTAGTGATGCAGGTGTTTGAGGGTGGAGGCCATGAGGACGATGAAGATGCCGAACCAGAAGGCCGCGCGCAGAAAGGGAATGCCCTCCGGGTCCGCCTCTTCCTCCCCGGCTTGCCCCTTTTCGGCCGGCTCCGGCGGGAAAAGGATATTATAGAGAAACAGGGTCATGAGGCACATGACAAAGAACAGTTTGATGCCGAGCGCGATGATGTAGGGATTAGTGAAGCCCTCACCGTTGTTCAACTTCATCAGCTTGTTGACGTAGGCGATGTTGATCCCCCCCGTGACCAGAATGATCAACATGAGGACGCCGATGATCCGTTGGTATTTTTTGTAGATGGCGTTGGCGAGGGGCTTGACGAGCTCGCCGGGGACCGATTTGCGCAAGGCCGGCACGACAGCCATCATCAGCAGGCCCAGCCCGCCGATCCACAGGATGGCCGACATCAGGTGAAGCCAGTGGTTCACGATCGGAATCCACTGGTTGACGAAAGCGTCGAGGAGCTTGTCCATCAGAACTTGAACACCGGTTTGTCGTTGCCGAAGCGGGCCTTGCGGAGCTCTTCCATGAACTCGGGTGTGATTGTGGTCAGGCCGCGCTCGCGGGCCTTGGCCTCCACGCTCTTCTTGACCATGGCCTGCATGAAGTAAGGAATGCGCTTGAACCGAGTGGTCGCTTCGTCGTCCCAGCGGATCTCGAAAGTTCCGGGAGCCGCGTCCACGCCGATCTCATGCACCTTGATCTTGGAGCCGCCCTTCGGGGTGTACAGGCACCACTCGTCCGCGTCCAGCCAGTCCCCGTGATCGGCGTAGGGACGGGCGCGGCAGCCGCCGCAGATGTCGGAGTACTCGCAGTCGGCGCACTTGCCCTTGAGCTTCGGCTCGCGGAAGGAATCGAACACCTCCGAGCGCTCCCAGAGGTCCACGAAGCTGATCTCCCGCACGTTGCCCGCGCTCAACGGCATGTAGGGGCAGGGGGTGAGGTTCCCCTCCGGCGTCACGCGGGCGTAGTTCGTGCCGGCGAGGCAGCCGCCGCCCATGTAGCCGGTGGCCTTGGTGATCGGCGAATTAGGGTCCCGCTCGTATGCGATGCGTTTGAAGTGCGGCGCGCAGCGCGCCCGCACCAGCATGTCCGGGTACTGCTTCTGTGTATCGACGAGGTACGTCAGCACCTCTTCGTACTGTTGGGGCGTGATGTCCGTCATCTCCTCGCCGCGGCCGGTGCAGACCAGGAAGAATAGATTCAACACCCGCGCACCCAACTGGTGGGTGAAGGCGACCATCTCGGGCACTTCGCGGTAGTTCATCGGCGACACGCTGAAGTGGACCTGGAACTGGAGCTCGTTGCGCTTGCAGGCCTCGATGCCCGCCATCGTGCGCGCCCACGCGCCGGGCAGTCCACGGAAGGCGTCGTGCTTGGCCGGGTCGGTCGAGTCGATGCTGATGCCCATGCCCGCCACGCCGATCTTGACCAGCTCCTTGGCCAGCGCGTCGTCGATCAGCATCCCGTTGGTCCCGAAGACCACCATGAAGCCGAGCGTCACGGCGTGCCGGGCGATCTCCCGGATATCCGGCCTGGTGAGCGGCTCGCCGCCGGTGATCACGACGATAGAGTGCTTGTTGACCACCGCCATCTGGTCCAACAGCGTAGAGACTTCCTGGGTTGTGAGCTCGTCGGTCGCGCCGGAGGCCCGCGTCGTCGCGTCGAGGTAGCAATGCCCGCAGCGGAGGTTGCAGCGCTTGGTGAGGTTGAGGGCGATGAGGTACGGCTTCCAGTCGTTCTGCGGCGTCGGCTTGCGGCCCTCCGGCAGCAGGCCGGGATGGTCCACGTACCGCAGCGCGACCGGATTGATGAGCTGAAGAGTCTCGCTCACGTCTGCTTGTTGCCGATCAAGCTCTCGATGATGTCCTTGAGGTTGCCGGTCTTCATGGCTTCTTCCATGTAGCCCTTAGCCTGCTCGATCCCCTCTTCCGCGATTTCATGGGTGATCGTCGTCGCGGCGATCTTCTCGGCGTGCTTCTCGATCAGGGCGCGCGTGCAGTCGCGCATGTAGCCGGCGGGCGCGCGTTCCAGGCGGGCCACGGCGTCGTCGGTCCAGGTAAAACGAGAGGCCGGCTTGGCGTTGGCCGGGACTGTCTTCTGCTCAGGCATCGGGAACGCCCCCGTGCCCTTGTTGGCGAAGATAGGCGTGTACTCTTCGCTGGCCGCCTCGTCGATGTAAGGCTTGGCATACTCCAGCGTGATCGTCGTCATGCCCATCTTGCGGGCCGTCTTCTCGATCTTGGCCTTGGCGCGCCGCCGCTGGAAGCCGGCCGGGACTGCCCGGATCGCCTCCTTCGCGTCCTTCGTCCATTGCATCGGGACGTCGTCATAGGCCATCTCGGTCTCGAGGACACCTTCGGTCTTCGCGGCCGCCTCGAACATGCTCTTGTCGATCAGCTTGAATTTGTCGCCTGTCGCTTTGCAGATGGGGCACTGGACCGGCTGCTCGCCTTTGGCCGTATACCCACAGCCGTTGCATAGGTAGTAATTTTGTTTCATCCGGTCGAGGTACGCCTGCGTGCCCGGACTGACGGCGGGCTTCTCTTCCACGATGCCGCTCATCATGCCCGAGAGCGTGGAGCCGACCATGTCGCGGGCCACGCCGTCATCGGCCTTCATCTTGTTGCGGTCGATGCCCTGCTCGTCCAGCGTGGCGCCGAGCTGTTTCATGGCCTCCATGGCGCCCTTGGGGAGAATGTGCCCGACGGCCGCGTCCACCACCGAGTTGCTGATGATGGTGTGGCCCTTTTCGATCGCGTACCGGTGAATGGCGGTCTTGGCCACGCCGCGGGCGAACACCGGGATCTTCTCCATGCGGCGCAGGGCCTCTTCCGTCCAGGCGATGGTGTATTCGGCCTGTTGGTCGATCGGGGGAACGTACTTCTTGTTGGAGATCATGACGTGGCATTCGGACATGCGGAGGAGGTTCTCGGCGTTCGAGCCGATATCCATGTCCTCATCGCTGTGGACGCCGAGGCGACCCATCACCAGCATCCAGGGCTTCTCGCGGCGGACGAACTGCAAGACTTTTTCAAACGCCTTGCCGTCGAGAAGTGTCGTCTTGATGTCCTGGCCCTCGGCCTGGGCGATCTCGCGGGCGATGTCGAGGTGCGCCTGATAGATCTTGGCGAGCCCGCTGTCGATGATTTCCTCGTGCAGCTTTTCCTGCTCCTTGAACCGGAACACTTTGCCGGCTTCTTCATTGAGGACGCCGGAGATGCTATGAAACGCGGCGTAATGGAAATAAGGATCGAAGGCCGAGATGGCTTCCACCGGTTTGTTCAGGGCCTTGCCGAGCGCCAGCGCGGTCTTGAGTCCGCCGAAGGAGTAGTGGCTGCCGTCCAGCGCGACCACGATGGAGCCACCGTTCATCGGGTGAGTGTTCTTGATGATGAGCATGTCCGAGGCGCGCACGCGCCGGACGACGCGCTCGGTGACCCCGCCGATGACGCTGTCCTTCACGGCGCCCACGCCCAGGGCACCCATGATGACGAGATCGTACGCGTTGGTGTTGATGTCCTCGACGAGGACTTTGAAATTGCGGCCTTCCAGGGATCTCCGTTCGACCGGCAGGTTCGCTTCGGCGGCCTTCTTATCCACGATGTCCAGGTAGGAGTCGGTGATGATCTGCAGCCCGCGGGTGATCAGCGAATCGTGAATCTGCCGCTGCCGCTCCAGCTCGTTCTCGTCGTGATATTCCTCGGGGAGACCCGCTTCCATCTGCTTGAAGCGCTTGTCGTGCATCTTGGCCGCGTACACGTGGCTGCCCACGAGCTTGGCCCCGAAGGTCTTTGCCAACGAGACTCCGACGTCCAGCGCCATGTTGGAGTAGTCGGAATTGTCGACTGGGACGTAGATCGTCTTATACATGTCGTCTCCTTACCGAACACCCAGCCCGGTCGACGCAGTATGAAAATAGGGTAAAGCGAGGGGGTATCCTAGCCCGAACGTGAGGCGATTGCAACAATTTTTAGGCTGCCTGAGGAGGATCTGCAATGCCGTTTATCGCGCTGCTGAAGCGCCGGATTTCGCCGATGATTTGCGGGAATTGAGGATCTCTTCCAGGGTCAACAGGACGTCCCTGCCGGAGTTCAATTCCACCCCCCGCAAAAGGCTCTGGTCGGCGTATCGGCCGCCGCCCTGATCCAGCCCAGGGGAGGAGCCGGCTAGGGCTCCGGACCAGGGACGGGGGTCGCGACTGCCCGTGCGCGCTCCCTTCTTCCGATTCCAGGCGGCCAGGCAGGCCTTGCCGATCAATTTGCTGAGCGGGGCGGGGTTGTACAGCAGCTTGCGGATACTGGTCGGCGTGAGCATCAGGGGGTTATAGCCCGACGTCAGATAGCCTTCTTCCAACAGCCGGTGCTCGAGGTCGGTATTCGGCTGGATGCCGAGGAAGAACATCATCGGAAAGACTCGCTCCTCATCCAAAATGGTTACGACCTTCTTGTAGGACTCGATGGAGTCCCGGAGCGTTGCTGCCGTCTCGTCGGGTGCGTTGAGCGAGTAGTTCAGGATGATCTTGCCCTTGAATCCCGCCTCGGCCAGGTAGCGGCAGCCGTCATAGAGGCGGTCCAGCATGAAGCCCATGTGCAGTCCGTTCAGGACCTCCTGCGAGCCGGAGGTGATGGCCACTTCCAGGTCGCCGACGCCCGACCGGACCATGAGCTTGGCGAAGTCGGCGGTGATAAGCGACGTCCGGATGTAGCCAGACCACTCGATCTCCAATTTCTCGGCGATGATCCGCTCCATGATCTCGGTGCACTGTGGGTAGGCGGCCTTGCCGGTGATGAATTGGGCGTCGGTGAACCAGAACCGGCGCGTGCCCCACTGATGATAGTGCTGTGCGATGTCTTGCACGATCAGCGAAGCCGGGCGGTACCGGACGGACTTGCCTTCCAGGTAGGGATAGAGGCAGAAGGCGCAGTCATACGGACAGCCGCGTTTGCTCTGTACGCCGATGCAGTCATCTTTATACGCGGTGTATTGCGGGAAGATAGATGTGATGTATGGGAGGTCCACCGCGAAGTCGCTGAGGTCCGTGTAGCTCTGTCTCAAACCCTTGACCGTCTTGCCGTCCCGGCGTGCGATGAATCGCTCGCCGTCGAGGGGCTTGCCCTCGACGACATTGAGAATCGCTTCCTCGCCTTCACCGAGAATCCCGATAGTGCCTTCCGGCAGTTTCTCGATGAGCTGGTCGGCAAAGGCGCCGAAGGCCCCGCCTCCGATCATGATCTCAGCATCAGGGCAGGTCTTGCGGATTAGCCAGGCGTGCGACAGGTTGGTCCGGATGCCGGAGTAATACTGATAGAGCGATTTGAGACCGGAGAGCGACGCCGCGATCTTCTTGAGGGGATTGTTCGAGTAATAGAAGGTGAAGGCCTGCTCCAGCGAGGCGTCCCCCTCGTGGGGTGAAAAGATCTGGATGTCGCGCCAGGAGAAGCAGACGAGGTCGGGACGAAAAGCCTCGGCGGTTTCTCGTACAGCCTTCGCGCGCTCGCTGGGCGGAACCTGCGACAGGTCCAGGATGCGCTGGCGGGTCTCCGGGTGCCGTTTGTGGATGTAGTCCGCCAAGTAGGTGCAGCCGACCGGATAGATCTGCTTGCAGGGCAGAAAGATATAGAGGATACTCGTCATTTGACGGCGATATGGATGGCGACGATGCCACCGCTCAGGTTGCGATACTCGACGTGACGGAATCCCACCTCATACATGAGGCGCATGAGTCCTTCCTGCTCGGGAAAGGTTCGGATCGAGGCGGGCAGGTAGTCGTACACGCCCGTTTTGTCTCCCGAAACTTTAGTGCCAACCCAGGGCAGGAGCGTGAACGAATACCAGTCATACAGTTGTCGGAGCCAGCCGACCGTGGGACGCGAGAATTCCAGGCAGACGAAGCGTCCACCGGGTTTCAACACACGTCGGATCTCAGCGAGCGCTTTGGAGAGGTCAGCGACGTTGCGTATGCAGAAGCCGGTCGTCACGCCGTCGAATGTCCCATCCGGCACGCACAAGCGCTCCGCGTTGGCCTGCACGCACAGGATCTGTTTCTGTCGATCAGCTTTCCGCACCTTCTTCAAGCCGATTGCCAGCATTGGATAGTTGAAGTCTGCGGCGACGATCCGGGCTCCGCTACCCAAGCGATTCGCGGCCAGAAGCGCGAGGTCTGCAGTGCCAGCTCCGACATCCAAAACGTTTCGGTCATTGGATGACAGATAGGCGACCGCTTGCCGTTTCCAGGCATGGTGCAGGCCCAGGCTCAGGAGCGAGTTGTTCAGGTCGTAGTAGCGGGCGATCGACGAGAACATCCGCTGGACGGCCTGTTCCTTCTCGGAGCCAGTTCCTGCCGGCGGCGCGATCTGTGCCTGTTCTTCCATTGTCAGCATGGAAACGCCATCGTAACACCCGCCGAAGATACACAGCAAGCTTGGTAAGAGCGGGTCCTGTCACCGAGCTACCCTGACGTGCTCAGGTCCTTTCGCCGTTGCAGCCACGCAGACTCGGCTGTAGGCCCTTCCGCTCCGCCAGGGTCCCGCTCCGCGTCACCCGCTCGAATGTTTTGTGAGAAGCGACAGATTCTCCTACCCAAGATTCGGTGCCGTACCTTCATGCACGAGTATGATCTGCTCCAGAGGAGGAATGATTTTTCCATGATTGTTATAAGTCAGACAGCGGCGGCCCTGCCAAATGAGCTCGCCCTCGATCGCTCCGCACAACTCTTTCGACACCGCGGCAACGAATACCAGGTTTCCAGAGCCATGCATGGCTGCGTCAAGCGCATAGCCTGTACCTCCGCGATACCGAGCCTCAAGCCCCTCTGATGCCTTACCGACTCTGATTGGGCATCCGCTATCATCAGTCTGCACATAGACGCATGGAATCCTTGCGAATGCTGAACGTGCCTCGGTCAGCCTCGAGAACCTCCGCCACTGGAGAGTTATTGGACAATGCATTTCTGTTCCTTCAGTTAAGCAGCAAATCGTCCTCGAGATCTAACCAAGCGCCTTCGCGATCTTCCGAATTTCCGCCGTCTCCTCACGAAGAATGACTCGAAGGATGCGATTGATGTCGGCATCCTTTGGCACCTTTCCTTTTACACGGTTGCCGGGGGTCGTGATCAAATGCATAAGCAAAGTTTCAATGTCCTTTAGATAGTTCACCCTCTTGATTCGGAAAATAACGAAGCTGTCCCAATGTTTCGCGTGGCGATCTTTGAGATGCCAACGAATTCGCCCGAACAGATTTTTGGTCAGGCCAACGTAGTAAAGCTTCGGTCCCTTGTAGAGCGCGTAAATCCCAGCATACCCGCGCATGATTCGACGCAATCCGAACTGGAAGAGCGGATTCTCCAAGATTTCGTGGGGAAGACGCTTCGTCATCCCCTTGATGAGAGCGCCTTTGCCAGTTCCCTTAGTCGTTCGCTTGGACGTAACACGCTCCACCTTCTTGACCTTGGGATCGGTGAGCTGCGCGCCATTACGTCTTCGATGCTTCACTCAACCACCTCGCTAATCGAAATTTAAGGGGTCAGATACTTTATTCTTGCTCTCATTGAAGGCGGTATATCAGTGCGTCGGGAATAAGCTGGCCGTTGATTACATTCTGCGTGAATCGGATCGAGTCAATCCCCGAGCCTGTGCGAATTGCCAATCTCATCAGCTTTAACAATGGAGCGTCGGGTTTAGCGATGACAACGTCATCGAGCTGAAGCTGAGGGTGGCTAATCTTGCTCAGAGCTTTTTGCACAGCGTCGTACGCGGCCTTCGGACCATCCGCGACAAGCGTGGGCGTTGAGAGCATCAGTTTCCACGCCTGCACTTCTGGAAATAGCAGCCAGAGAGCGGCATTAACGCTAATGCCAGAGTCGTCGAGCTGTTGAACGAGCGTCCGGCCAGACTGGATCATCTCTTGAGTAAGAGCAGAAGCTACCATCGTGCTCGTATCCACCTAAGCACACCGTTCTTCCTCGATGCAATCGCTGAGTAAAGGTCTCGCGCCTCCGCGCGGGTAATTGACAAGTCGTAGCGATCCGTTTCCTTCCAATCCTTGACAACGGCCCAGTTTCTTTCTAAAGCTTTGTTTGTCCCAGCCTCTTGCCGAAAGTCTTGCCATACTCCTGCGAGATGGATCAAATTTTCGAGACTGTGGGTCCACGCCTCATTAGCGAAAGTCTTGTCAGGAAAGTCGTATCTTGAAACTTGCTTCGCTATGCAGGCCTTCAGGGCGCACTCCACAGCATAGCCTGCGAGATAATATGCACCCGCGTATCTTCTGGCGCGAAGCAAAACGCCGGCTTCCTTTAGCCGTGCTCTCGAAACTTGCTGTAAGTCGTTACGTTTCATTCAGCAGCAACAAGAAATTGGGACAGATTTATTTCCCCAAAACCGTTGCGATTCTCTGCGCTTTTGGGGAACGTGTCAATATTCTTCCTACAGTATCACCACATGCGAAAGCCGATGCGGTGGGGATGGGGTTTATTGAGTTCGGTGGTGGCGACTATTCCTTGACTTCCCAGTGAGGATTCCAGGCGATTTCCCAGAGGTGGCCGTCTAAATCCTGGAAGTATCCAGCATACCCTCCCCAAAAGCGGTCGTGCGCAGGGTCAGTGATCGTGGCTCCCGCTTGTTCTGCCTGCTTCATCACCGCATCGACTTCCTGTTTGGATTTGACGTTGTGGCCGATGGAGAAGTCTGAAGGGCTTGGCGGACTCACCGCTATCTTTGCATCCTTGGCCAAGGATTTTTTTGGCCACAGCGCCAATATCAAATCGTCGTTCATCTCAAAGAAAACGACAGCACCATCCTCGAATTCCGTGCCGATGATCCCTTCCGTCGCCAAACCCATCCCGTCACGGTAAAAAGCCAGAGACTTTTCCAAATCCCTCACCCCTAATGTGATGATTTTAATCCGTGGTTTCATATCCTCACCGTATTCTCCACTTCAGATTGAGTTTGCGTCGCGTATGAGTAAGCCGGTGGTCGAGACGCGCAGCTCAAGCTCGGCGGGCCGAGTCACCGGTGTGAACGTCGCCGAGCCATACTCCGCATCGAGCAGAACTGCAAGGAATGCGTAGTGCCGGCGCAGCCCGAAAAGGTCCACCGGCTTATCCTGACCGAGTGAATACACGGTCCGAACCGCGGAGCGCTCCTGCTCAATGGCGTAGTAGCGTCCCGCCACGCGGTCGAGCTCGTAGGCGGTGTGCAGCCCCAGCACGTTCGCAAGCGGCTTCCACTTGAGGATGTGCGCATCGACGTAGATCTCGTCTCCGGCGAGTTCGAACGTCGCCTCGCGGCCGTCGGGAAAGCGGACCGTCGCGGCGAAGCGTTGTGGGCCGACGGGCCGCACAAAGAGGTGCGCCGCGACGTCTTCGCGCGTCAGCGCTTGGTAGCCCTGGGTGCCGATGGCGATCGTACCCGCGAGCCCCCCGAGCGAAAGCAAAAGCAGCCCGGCAAGCATCCGAAATGCGAATCGCAGCGGTGTCGCCCGCACGAGCGCCGCGATCCCGGCGACAACCAGGATCGCGCCGAATGCGCCGAGCGCGATGGCAGCGAGAAAAAACGGCGAGCCTGAAAGGTCTGATGCCATGGCCGGATCGATCGTCATTCAGCTGATTGGATGGCTCCCCATAGTAAATACTCTTCTCTGCTCTTTTCGAGGATGTGTCAAGATTCTCCCAACGGCTGTCGCCGCGCGCGGAAGCCGATGCGGTGGGGCTTGTGGCATTCAGTCGCGGCGGTTAGAATGACAGTCTATGCCTGAGCCTCGGTCCATCATCATCAAGGGTGCGCGCGAGCACAACCTCAAGAACCTCGACCTCGCGATCCCGCGCGACAAGCTCGTCGTGATCACCGGGCTGTCCGGTTCCGGCAAGTCTTCGCTGGCGTTCGACACGATCTACGCGGAAGGCCAACGGCGCTATGTGGAGTCGCTCTCGGCCTACGCCCGCCAGTTTCTGGAACAGATGGACAAGCCGGATGTGGATTCCATCGAAGGACTTTCGCCGGCCATCGCCATCGAACAGAAGACGACTTCGCGCAATCCCCGCTCCACGGTCGGCACCGTCACCGAGATCTACGACTACCTCCGGCTCCTTTTCGCCCGCATCGGCCGCCCTCACTGCCCCCAATGCGGCGATCCGATTACGGCCCAGACTGTCCAGCAGATGGTAGATGCGCTGATGGCGCTGCCGCTGGGCTCAAAGCTTTCTATCCTGGCGCCCATTGTGCGCGACCGCAAGGGCGAGTACCGGAAGGAGCTGCAGGAGGCGCGCCGCGGCGGGTTCATCCGGGCGCGGATCGACGGCAAGCCGCACGATTTGGCCGACGACATCACGCTGGACAAGCAGAAGAAGCACACGATCGAGATCGTGGTGGACCGTGTGGTCCTCAAGGACGACGAGCCGACGATGCAGCGACTGGCGGATTCGCTGGAGATCGCGCTCAAGCAGGCCCATGGCTTGGTAGGGATAGACCTGGATGGAAAGAAAAATCTCATCTACAGCGAAAAGCTGGCCTGCGTGCGCTGCGGCTTCAGCTACTCGGAGCTGACACCCCGCCTCTTTTCCTTCAACAGCCCCCACGGCGCCTGCCCCGCCTGCGACGGCTTGGGCCACGAACCGCCCAGGGGCTGCCCGGTGTTCAGCGAAGACGACGAGTACGAGGAAGAAGATTACGGGTCGCTGACGCTCTGCCCGATCTGCAAGGGTGACCGCTTGAAGCCCGAGAGCCTGTCGGTCCTGATCGATCGGAAGTCCATTGCCGCGGTCACGCGCCTGTCCATCCGGGACGCCGCCGGGTTCTTCCAGAAGCTGAAGCTCACCGAGCGCGAGCAGTTCATCGCCCACCGCATTCTGAAGGAGGTCCGGGAACGCCTCGGCTTCCTCGTCAACGTCGGATTGGACTACCTGACGTTGGACCGCGCGGCGGCCACGCTTTCCGGCGGAGAGGGCCAGCGCATCCGCCTGGCCACGCAGATCGGGTCCGGCCTGGTCGGCGTCCTCTACATTCTCGACGAGCCGTCCATTGGATTGCACCAGCGGGACAACCAGCGACTGCTCAACACGCTCCTCCGGCTTCGCGATCTCGGCAATACGGTGATCGTGGTCGAGCATGACGCCGAGACGATGCGGCATGCGGACTATATTTTGGATCTCGGCCCCGGTCCCGGCGTGCACGGAGGTTACGTCGTAGCGAAGGGCTCGCTGGCAGAGGTGATGGCCAAGAAGGATTCCCTGACCGGGCAGTATTTGCGGGGAGACATGACCATCACCCTCCCGCATCGGGCGCGGCAGCTCGGCCGCGCCCTCACGGTCGTCGGCGCCCGGGAGCACAATCTCAAGAACGTGACCGTGAAGATACCCTTGGGCCAGCTGACCTGCGTGACCGGGGTGTCCGGGTCCGGGAAGAGCACGCTGCTGTTCGACGTCCTGTACCGGAGCTTGCGGCAACTCTTATATGGGAAGAAGGAGCGTGGAGTTCCCAAGAGGCAGTGGATCGCAGGCTGTGCCGACATCAAAGGCATCGAACACATAGACAAGGTCGTCAACATCGACCAATCGCCGATTGGCCGCACGCCGCGGTCCAATCCGGCGACGTACACAGGCTTGTTCACCTACATCCGGGACCTCTTCGCGAGCCTGCCCGAGTCGCGGGTGCGCGGCTACAAAGCGGGCCGCTTCTCGTTCAATGTGAAGGGGGGACGGTGCGAAGCCTGTCAGGGCGGCGGCATGATCAAAATCGAGATGCACTTCCTACCGGACGTCTACGTGACCTGCGAGGTCTGCAAGGGCCGGCGGTACAACCGGGAAACGCTGGATGTCCGTCATAAGGACAAAAGTATCGCCGACGTCCTGGACATGACCGTCGAGGAAGCGCTGGCCTTCTTTCAGCATCTGCCGCTCATCAAGGCCAAGCTGGCGACGCTCAATGACGTGGGGTTGGGCTACATCAAGCTCGGCCAGTCGGCCACGACCTTGTCGGGGGGCGAAGCACAACGAGTCAAGCTCTCACGTGAGCTCTCGAAGCGGGCGACGGGGCGCACCCTCTATATCCTGGATGAGCCCACCACGGGCCTCCACTTTGCAGATATTCAGAAGCTCCTCGAAGTGCTCAACCGTCTCGTAGAGTCAGGCAACACCGTCGTGGTGATCGAGCACAACCTCGATGTGATTCGCAATGCTGACTGGCTCATTGACCTGGGCCCCGAAGGAGGCGATCGCGGCGGCGAGATCGTTGCGGAGGGCCCGCCCAAAGAAGTGGCAGGGGTAAAAGCCTCCCATACTGGACGGGTGCTGCGCGGGCAGTAGACGGTTAGAGCTTGTTTTCGATGGCGTAGCGCACCATCTGCGCCACGTTACGGATGCCGAGTCGGCGTCCGATGTTGACCCGATGGGTTTCGGCCGTGCGGGGACTGATGCCCAGTTTCTCGCCGATCTCTCTGCTGGTATAGCCGTGAGCCACCAGGCTGAGTACCTGGCGTTCGCGGGGAGTCAGGCGAGGCGTGACCCGCCGCGAGGTCTTCAGGTCTGCTGAGTGGGCGTTGGACTTGGCTTTGCTGATTCGGCGTACGACCATGATGCGAGTCAACCTCCCTGGTCCGGAAACATGCTTAACTGCATTATAATAGCCTGTTCGCCGGGAAGACTGCAACCCATGTTTTTTGTTCTTCCATGTCACTTTTGCCAGAATGGCGTGTCTCACCGGGTATAGAGGATGGCACAGGCGGGCGAGGATGGGATGGAGTCGGACACCCAGTTGCTGGACCGCTACGCGGCTGGCGAGGAGTCGGCGTTCGAGGAACT
>Ga0070706_100004459_pt1 | contig 13520 bp, 8 predicted proteins | sample KBSK5501metaG_FD_65476 | JGI IMG/M metagenome (GOLD analysis project Ga0070706, IMG submission 65476) | Corn, switchgrass and miscanthus rhizosphere microbial communities from Kellogg Biological Station, Michigan, USA - KBS K5-50-1 metaG | ecosystem: Host-associated > Plants > Roots >...
GCACATGGACCTTGTGATCGCCTCCGCGTGCACCTTCCCCGCCTCGTCCTCGTTGAGGAAGTAGTCGCTCACCACCAGCCGGCGCTCGTCCTGGGTGAGGGCCAGGTAGTGGGGGCCGGAGCCCGGGCCCAGGTCCACCACCTTCAGGAGCTGCGGCCTCTCCGGGTCGGAGGTGTCCAGCATCACCACCTTGCCCGCCACGTTCAGAGTGATGAACAGCCGATCGCCGTCCCCGGTCATGCGCATGAGCTGCGGCCAGCCGCCCTTGGCCACCGAGCCGAAATCGAAGACCGGGCGCGCCGTGCCGCGCCGTGTATCGACGAGGTAGAGCTGGTCGTCGGTCATGCCGGCCGTATACGCGCGGCCGCGCCGGTCGTGGGGGATGAGCTTCACGTCGATGCTTCCCGCCGCGGTGGGCAGGGTGACCGTACGGACGATGCGCCTCGCCCTGAAATCCCACACGCGCACGCTGCCCCGCAGCGCGAGGTCGCCGGGCACCGCGTGCAGCGTGGTGGCGGGACAGATGAAGTCGCTCGTGACCATCAGGTTCATCTCGGGCCGGACGGAGATACCGTGAGGGTTGAAGCCGTCCGCGGGCGGGCTCGCGGGGTGCTCGCCGACGAGGCGCAGGTCGCGGTCGAACTCCGCCACGCGGCCGGGATGGGAGCCCTGCGCGCTTCCCATCATCGTGACGAGGAAGCCGCCGCCGTGCAGCGGGTAGAACTCGTCGGTGATCGCGGAGTTGGGCGGGTCCGCCCGCGAGACGAGCCGGGGGGACGTGGGGTCGGAGACGTCGAAGAAGAAGATCTCCTTCTGGCCCTTCAGCACGCTCAGGAGCCCGCCGCAGGCGAGGATCTTGCCGTTGCGCGACAGCCCGACGTGGTGCGGCTCGTTGCCGGTCGCGCCCGGCTCGGGCAGGGGAACCGTCGTGATGACCTTGCCGTAATCGGCGGAGCGCTCGTCGAAATCGACGACGGCGAGGAAGTCGGGCGCCTGGCGGGCCTGGTCTCCGGCCCAGATGAGCAGGTGCCTCGCGGCGGCGACATCGCCGGCGGGCAGGGACGGGACGCTCACGGCCATCGCCGCGAGCACGAGCATGGATCGCACGAGCGGCAGGTTCATCGAAGCCTCCTTGGAGGGTCCGCGTGGACCAGGTTCTCTGGCCTCTGGCGGGTAACGCGGAAACCAGGCCGAGAACTCGTCAACATCCGCCGCCAGGGACGCGCGACGAAGGGGCGTCGCGCGGGGGCGGCGGTTGCTTTTGCCGGAGCAAGTCCGTACGCTTGCGGCGATTAGCGGAAAGCGAGCGGAGAGGTGCCATCTGCGGTGAGCGCGGACGTCACGGGCCTCCTCCGGGCCTGGAGCCGGGGGGACCCGGCCGCGGGCGAGAAGCTGGTGCCTCTCGTGTACGACGAGCTGAAGCGTCAGGCCGCGCGCTATCTGCGCCGTGAGCGGCGGGACCACACGCTGCGTCCCACGGCTCTCGTGCACGAGGCCTACCTGCGGCTCGTCGGCCAGGACCGTGTCGCCTGGAAGAGCCGGGCGCAGTTCTTCGGCGTGGCCGCGCAGGTGATGCGGCGGGTTCTCGTCGACCATGCCCGCCAGCGCGCCGCCGCCAAGCGGGCCGGAGGGTGGTGCCGCATCACCTTGGACGAAGGCCTGGGCGCGCCCGTGCCGGACCTCGATCTCGTCGCCCTCGAGGACGCCCTCGGAGAGCTGGCCGCCCTGGATCCGGACAAGGTGCGGATCGTCGAGCTGCGGTTCTTCGGCGGCCTGAGCCTCGAGGAGACGGCCGAGGTTCTCGAGGTCTCCCCCTCCACCGTGACGCGCGAGTGGCGCATGATCCGCGCCTGGTTGTATCGGCGCCTCCGCCGGGGAAGCACCGGCGCGACGGGCCCGAGGACGGGTCCGCCGGCCTGAAGGTGCCGGCTTGACGCCCGAGCGGTGGAAGCGCGTCAACGAGCTGTTCGAATCGGCGCTGGCGCGTGAGCCGGCGGAGCGCCCGGCCTTCCTCGCCGCGGCCTGCGGCGACGAGGCCGCGCTGCGAGAGGAGGTGGACTCGCTGCTCGCGGCCCACGACCAGGCGGGCAGCTTCATGGAGGCACCGGCTCGGGCGGACGGGCCGGAGTCCGGCATGCCCATGCTCGAACCGGGCACGCGGCTCGGACCCTACAGCGTCGTGGCCCTCATCGGCTCCGGCGGGATGGGCCAGGTCTACCGCGCCCGCGATCCGCGCCTGGGACGCGAGGTCGCCATCAAGGTGCTCTCGCCGCGCGCCGGCACCGGGGATCCCACGGCGCGTCTCGAGCGGGAGGCCCGCGCCGTGGCCGCCCTCAGTCATCCGAACATCCTGGCCGTCTACGACGTCGGCGTGGCGGGCCATGTCCCCTACGTCGTCTCGGAGCTGCTCGAAGGAGCGACGCTCCGGGCCCGGCTCGGCGGAGGTCCGCTCGCCTGGCCCGCCGGCCTCGATCTCGCCCGGCAGGCGGCGTCGGGCCTCGCCGCCGCGCACGACAAGGGCATCGTGCATCGGGACCTCAAGCCCGAGAACCTGTTCCTGACGCGAGACGGGCGCCTGAAGATCCTGGACTTCGGCCTCGCGCGCCAGCTCGTGGCGCCAGCGGAGCCGTCGGACACACCGACGGCACCCTTGCTCACGCAGCCCGGCACCGTGCTGGGCACGGTGGGCTACATGGCCCCCGAGCAGGTGCGCGGCCGAGCCGCGGACGCGAGGTCGGACGTCTTCTCGTTCGGCGCCGTCCTCCACGAGATGCTGAGCGGCCGGCGGGCCTTCGCCGGCGACTCCGCCGTCGAGACGATGAACGCGATCCTCACGGCAGAGCCGATCTCACTCGCCGGCGCCGATGTGCCCGCGGGCCTGGAGCGCATCGTTCTTCGATGCCTCCGCAAGGAGCCCGACGAGCGCTTCCCCTCGGCCCGGGGCATCGCCGCCGCCCTCGAGGCTTTCGCGGATGCGGGAACCACGCGGGAAACCGCGCCCGCCGCGCCGCCGTCTCCGACGGGGCCCGAGCGCTCCATCGCCGTCCTCCCCTTCCTCAACATGACCGGCGACGGCGAGCAGGAGTATTTCTGCGAGGGGATGGCCGAGGAGCTGATCAACGCGCTCGCGAAGATCGAGGGCCTGCGCGTCGCCGCGCGCACGTCCGCCTTCCGCTTCAAGGCCCGGGGGGACAGCGTGGAGCGGATCGGCCGCGAGCTGCGCGTGGAGAAGATCCTGGAAGGCAGCGTCCGGAGAGCCGGGAACCGGCTACGGATCGCCGTCCAGCTCGTCAACGCCGCCGACGGCTATCACGTGTGGTCGGAGCGGTATGACCGGGACGTTCAGGACGTCTTCGCCCTCCAGGACGAGCTCGCTTCCCAGGTGGTCGAGGCGCTGAGGGTCAGGCTGGATCCGAATCAGGCGCGCGCCCGGCGCTACACCGACGACCTCGAGGCCTATCACCTGTACCTGAAGGGCGTCTACTTCTGGAACAAGCGGCACAAGGGCGGCCTGCTGCAGGGCGTCAAGGCCTTCGAGGCGGCCATAGCGAGAGACCCGCTGTACGCGCCCGCCTATTCCGGCCTGGCCGACAGCTACGCCATCCTCGGGCTGTCGCTCTACGACGTGATGCCGGCGGCGGAGGCGATGCCCCGCGCCAAGGCGGCCGCCACGAAGGCCCTCGAGATCGACCCCGGTCTCGCCGCCCCGCACGCCGCGCTGGGCTGGGTGCGTCTCCACCACGATTGGGACTGGGCGGCCGCCGAGGCGGACTTCCACCGATCTCTCGCGCTGGATCCGGCCCGCGCCACGACGCGCCACTGGCATTCCTTCTACCTGTCGGCCATGGGACGCGTCGACGAGGCGGTGGCCCAGGCGAGGCACGCCTGGGAGCGGGACCCGCTGTCGCTCATCGTCAATGCGAACCTGTTCCAGCCGCACTACTACGCGCGCCGTTTCGACGAGGCGGCCGAAGGCGCCCGCAAGGTCGTCGAGATGGACCCGGCCTTCCCCATCGGCCATTACAATCTGGGAGTGGCCGAGGCCGGACGCGGCCGGTACGCGGAGGCGATGGCCGCCTACGAGGTTTTCGCGGCCCGGGGCGGCGGGACCAGCCGGGCCCTGGCTCTCGTGGGCAACGCGCGCGCGCGGGCCGGCGATCGCGCGGGTGCCGCACGCACCCTGGAGGAGCTGACGGCGCTCTCCGCCCGCCGCCACGTCACCGCCTACCACTTCGCGCTCGTCCATGTCGGCCTGGGCCAGCGTGACGAGGCGATGGCCGCGCTGGAGCGGGCCTATGAGGAGCGCTCCGACCAGCTCGCCTACCTGGCGGTGGAGCCGCTGCTCGATCCTCTCCGCGGCGACCCGCGCTTCGAAGCGCTGCGGCGGCGGCTCGGCCTTCCGGTCGTCGTCGACACGGTCGCGCCGACGGTGGTGTCGAGCGCGAAAACGGCAGGGCGTCGATCCGTGGCCGTCCTCCCCTTCCGCGACCTCGCCGGCGACCCGGAGAGCGCTCACCTGGGCCTGAGCCTGGCCGACGCGACGATCACAGAGCTGGCGCGCCTGCATTCGCTTCTCGTCCGTCCGACCTCGGCGATCCTCCGCTACGAGGGCGCGGCGATCGAGCCCCGGCAGGCCGCCCGCGACCTCGCGGTGGACGCGGTGGTGGACGCGCGCTTCCAGCGCGTGGGCGCCCGACTGCGCGTCACCGTCCAGCTCGTGGATGCCGCGGACGGCCGGCCCCTGTGGGCGGGCAAGATCGACACTTCACTCGACGACGTCTTCGAGATGCAGGACGAGGTCGCCCGCAACATCGCGCGGGCGCTCGAGGTCGAGCTGACACCCACCGATGAGCGGCGCCTCGCGGAGGGCGCACGCGCGCCCGGCCCCGCCGCCGCGACGTACGAGCTGTACATGCGGGGCAAGCGCTATCTCTTCGGGGAGTCGCTCTCCGATTACGTGACCGCGATCGATTGGTTCGAGAAGGCGCGGGAAGCCGATCCCGGCTTCGTGCTGGCGTGGGTGGGGCTGGCCGACGTCTACGAGCGCCTGGCCTTCCAGTACCAGCCCGAAGGCGACTGGTACGCCCGGGCCAAGGCCATGTGCGACAAGGCCCTGGCGCTGGATCCGCGGCTGCCCGAAGCGCGCTACGTTCGCGCGAAGCTCCACTGGACCCCGCAAGCCCGCTTCGACCATGCCGCCGCCATGCGCGACCTGGTGCCCGCCCTGCGCGCGCGGCCCAACCTGGAGGAGGCCTACGTGCTGCTCGGCAACGTCATGCACCACGTGGGCCGCACGGAGGAGGCGCGGACCCTCTTCGAACGCGCGGACACGGTGAGCCCCGGCCACCCGCGGGCGCGCTCGCACATCGTCATGTGCCTGGTCGCTCTCGGCCGCTACCAGGAGAGCCTCGACCTCTCGCTGCTGCCCCGCCACACCTACTCGTTCCTCGAATACCTCCTGGCCCTGTGCCAGATCCACCTGGGGCGGCTGGACGAGGCGGAGGGAACGATCGTCGAGATGCCGAGGCGGTTCGCGGGCGACCTCCTCGTTGTTTCCTTGCGCGGCCTCGTCGCGGCGCGCAAGGGCGACGCCGGCGAGGCGGACCGGCAGGTCCAGATCACGGAGCGCGACGGGACGCGCTACGGGCACTACCATCATCTTCAATACGACGTGGCCTGCATCCATTCCCTGCTCGGAAGGAAGGAGCAGGCCCTTGGGTGGCTGACCCAAGCGGCTCGAAACGGATATCCATGCTCCTCGCACTTCGAGCACGACGAGTTCCTCGACCCCCTCCGCGGAACGGAGGGCTTCGAGCGGCTGCTCGGCGAGCTGCGCGCGGAGTCACGCGGCTACGCCCGCCTCTACGCCGAGCTGCAGGAGCGTCGCGAAGACGGTGACCTTCCCGCCGAGAACCGATCGGAATAGAGTCGAAACCTACTGGCTGACCCGCTTCGTATTCCTGCGGATGCTGGGGCTGCTCTATTGCATCGCGTTCCTCATCGTGGTGCGGCAGTTCATACCGCTGGCGGGTGAGAATGGCCTCCTGCCCGCTCACCGTTTCCTGGCGGAGGTCTCGTCCTCCTCCGGCCCGGGCTGGGCCTCCTACCTGAGCCTTCCGACGCTCTTCTGGATCGACGTCTCGGATGCCACGCTGCGCGCCGGCGCCTGGCTCGGCCTCGCGCTCGCGCTGTTCGTCGCGCTCGGAGGCGCCAACGTCCCGGTCCTGGCCGCGCTCTGGCTCCTCTACATGTCGTACGTCCACATCGGGCAGCTCTTCTACGGCTACGGTTGGGAGCTGCTGCTGCTCGAGACCGGCTTCCTCGCCGTATTCCTCTGTCCGCTCTTCCGCACCGGCCCGTTTCCGTCTTCGACGCCCACACCGCGGCCGGTGATCTGGCTGCTGCGCTGGCTGCTCTTCCGGCTCATGCTCGGAGCGGGACTCATCAAGCTGCGCGGCGACTCTTGCTGGCGTGACCTGACGTGCCTCATCTACCACTATGAGACGCAGCCCCTCCCGAATCCCCTGAGCTGGTACCTTCACCAGCTCCCGGTCTGGTTCCACCGGAGCGAGGTGATCTCCAACCACCTCGTCGAGCTGGTGGTTCCGTGGACCCTGGCCGCTCCCCGCCGCCTGCGGCACGCGGGCGGCATCCTGCTCGTGCTCTTCCAGGTGCTGTTGATCTTGAGCGGCAACCTCTCTTTTCTCAACTGGCTCACGATCGCGATCTGCATCGCCTCCTTCGACGACCGCGTGCTGGCCCGGTTGCTGCCTGCTTCGGTGGCCGCACGCGTGACGGCCGACCCCGACACCAGCATGACGAAGGCCCGCGCCTTGACCGTCTACGCGCTGGTCGTCCTCGTGGCGCTCCTCAGCATCAACCCCGTCGCCAACATGATCTCCCCCGGGCAGGCGATGAACGCGTCCTTCGAGCCCTTCGAGCTCGTCAACACCTACGGCGCCTTCGGCAGCGTCTCTCGCGAGCGCTACGAGATCGTCCTCCAGGGAACCGACGATCAGACGCCGGGCCCTGACGCCCGTTGGCTCGATTACGAGTTCAATTGCAAGCCTGGAGACGTGCGGCGGCGTCCCTGTGTGGTGTCCCCGTACCATTACCGGATCGATTGGCAGATGTGGTTCGCCGCGATGTCCGACTACACCCGAGAGCCCTGGCTCTTGCACCTCGTGTACAAGCTCCTGCGGGACGACCCGGGGGCTCGGGGCCTCCTGGCGGAGGCGCCCTTTCGCGACCACCCGCCTCGCTACATCCGCGCCGTCCTCTATCACTACGAGTTCACACGGCTCGGCGAGAAGACGGAGGCGTGGTGGCGTCGGACCCGCGTCGCGGAATATCTTCCGCCGCTTTCCCTCGACGACCCGGAATGAGCGCCTACGACGCGGTCGTCGTTGGTTCCGGGCCGAACGGCCTGGCCGCCGCCGTCACGCTGGCCCGGGCCGGGCGCTCCGTGCTCGTCCTCGAAGCCGACCCACGGATCGGCGGGGGAACGCGCTCGGCGGAGCTGACGCTCCCCGGGTTCGTCCACGACGTCTGCTCCGCCATCCACCCGCTGGGCATCGGCTCACCGTTCCTGCGCACGCTGCCGCTCGCCGAACACGGCCTCGAATGGATCGTTCCTCCGGCCGCGGTCGCGCATCCCTTCGACGACGGTACCGCGGTCGTGCTCGAGCGTTCGATCGATTCCACCGCCGAGACGATGGGCGACGATGCCCGTGCCTACCGCCGCGCGATCGCGCCCCTCGCCGCGGTCGTGGAGGGCCTGCTCCCCGATCTGCTCGCGCCCCTCTGGCCTCCGCCCCGGCACCCGTTGCTCATGGCGCGCTTCGGCCTGCGGGCCGTGCGCTCGGCGCACGGCGCCGCGCGAAGCCTCTTTCGCGGCGAACGCGCCCGCGGCTTCTTCGCGGGCCTGGCGGCCCACGCGATCCTGCCGCTCGAATCGCCGTTCACCGCGAGCTTCGGCTATCTCTTCGCGCTCCTCGGCCACGCGTTCGGCTGGCCGCTGGCCCGCGGCGGCTCGCAGCGGATCGCGGACGCCCTCACCTCCTACTTGCGCGCGCTGGGCGGCGAGGTCGAGACGGGAAGGAGCGTGACTTCAATGACCGAGCTGCCCGAGGCCCGCGTGGCCCTCTTCGACGTGACTCCGCGTCAGCTCCTCCGCATCGCGGGTCCGCGCTTCACCGGCCGCTACCGCCGCGCCCTCGAGCGCTACCGTTATGGGGCCGCCGCCTTCAAGCTCGACCTGGCCCTGTCGGGTCCGATTCCGTGGAAGGCGAAGGGATGCGCGCGGGCCGCAACCGTCCACCTGGGCGCGACCCTCGACGAGATCTGCCTTTCGGAGCGGGCGATGTCTCGCGGGGAGCCCGCGGAGAGGCCCTACGTGATCGTGGCGCAGCAGAGCCTCTTCGACTCGAGCCGCGCGCCGGCGGGAAGGCACACGGCCTGGGCGTACTGCCACGTGCCCCACGCCTCGACCGTCGACATGACGGAGAGGATCGAGGCGCAGATCGAGCGCTTCGCTCCGGGCTTCCGCGACCTGATCATGGCCCGGAGCGTGATGAGCCCGTCCCGCCTCGAGGCCTACGACGAGAACTACGTCGGGGGCGACATCGCGGGCGGCTCGGCCGCATTTCCGCAGCTCTTCTTCCGTCCCGCCCCTCGCCTCGTGCCGTACGCCACGGCCGATCCGGCCATCTACATCTGCTCTTCCTCCACGCCGCCGGGCGCCGGCGTCCACGGCATGTGCGGCCACCTGGCCGCCCGCGCCGCGCTGCGTCGGGCGTTCTAGCTGCCGAGAGGCTCGGAGTACGCCTTCGTTTCGACTTTCACGATCCGCTGCCCGGGCTGTGCGGTGACGGCGCCGTTGTGGCCGCACTTCGGGCAGGCGAACGGCGCGAGGTTCGTTGGCGTGACGTCTACGACGTGCTCGACTGTGATGACGAGGGTGTACTTCGCGTGACACCGCTCGCACACCCCTGATCTGGCCCCGTGGGTGGTCGCCGGCATGGGATCCTCCTGCGGCCCTAGATTGTATACCCGAGACGTCAACTAGTCCTGGTAGTAGTTCCGGCCGCCTAATAGGCTCGCCGGCATGGCACCGACGGGATGCGCGCTGCTCCTCCTTCTCGCGACCCCCGCGCCCCAGGACCCGGGCCAGAGCCCTTCTCCTTCACCATCTCCCAACGCGGCGTCGCGCGCCGAGTACGTCGAGGTCACCGCGAAGGGCCTGCATGAAGAGGTCGACACCGTCCCGGCCATGGTCACGGTGATCACCGGCGAACAGCTCAGGGCACGGGCGGCGACGGATCTGCGCGATGCGCTGACCTCCGTGGGCGGGGTCGACGTGGCGCCGGGAGGGGACGCCGGCCCGGCCAGCTCCGTCCCCGAGTTCTGGGGCCTCAAGGAGCTCGACGCGTTCCTTCTCGTGTCCGACGACGTGCCCCTGGGAGGCGCCTTCAACCCGGCGCTGACCGCCATCAGCCTCGACGACGTGGACCACGTGGAGGTGCTGCGCGGCCCGGCGCCCGTGATGTACGGCGCGACTTCTTTTGTCGGCGTGCTGCACGTCGTGCACCGCCCGCCGGCGGACGGGACCCGCGAGGCGAGCGCGACGCTCGGCAGCTACGCCAGCGGGAGAGGGCTCCTGGGTCTCGCGCTGCCGCGCTGGGGCGGCTTCGATTCGCGCCTCACCGCCGGCTTCGAGCGCCGTGGCTTCCGGGACGATCGCACCGGGTTCGATCGCTTCCACGGCTCGTGGCGGAACGCGCGGACGCTGGGAAGCGGACGCTTCGCTTTCGACGCCGACGTGAGCGTGGTGAACCAGGATCCGGCGAGCCCGCACCCGCGCGAGGGACCTGTCTTGTCCGCGCGCGTGCCGCTCGACGCGAACCACAATCCGGCGGGCGCCTTTCTCGACGACCACCGCTTCACGGGAACGCTCCGGTACGACCATCCGGCCGGCTCGGCGGCGTGGAGCACGGTCGCCTCCCTCAGCCACGCCGGCCATGACATCTTCCGCGGCTTCCTTCAGGATCTGGACACGGCCGGCCCCAACGCCCGCGGCATCCGCGGGAAGGTGGACCTGACGGACCTCTATGTCGACTCCCATCTTGCGTGGTCGCGGTCTCCGCGCTGGAAGCTGGTCGCGGGTGTCGACCATCTGCACGGCGAAGGCTCGGCCAGGGGCGGCGACTTCGATTACCGGGTGGATCTGGCCGGCTTGGCGCCGCCCGGCCGCCTCTTGGGCCCGGTGCCCGGGGACGACCAGGTCGAAGACCGACGCGAGTTCTCGGGACTCTACAGCTTCCTCGAGTACATGCCCTCGCCCGCTCTCCGTATCGAAGGCGGGCTGCGTCTCAACCGCACGGGGGAAGAGCGCGAGGACCCGCGCGAGAAAGGCACCAAGCCCCCCGGTGCACCGGACGCCGGGAAGCGCACCGACGTGCGCCTCTCGGGAACCGCGGCCGTGGAGTGGACGGCCTGGAGCCGTGGGCGCGAGTCCTTGCGGGCGTTTGCCGACTATCGCGCCGCGTTCAAGCCGGCGGCCTTCGACTTCGGCATCGGCGAGGGCGCGGCCGGTGGAGAGGAGGGACTGCTCCTCCCCGAGACCGCCCACACGTACGAAGCGGGCGTGCGGAGCCGCCTCGCCGATGGGCGGCTGCGGCTCGAAGCCAGCGGCTTCTGGATGGACTTCCGCAACCTCGTCATCGCGACCGCGGTGAACGGCGTGCCCGCCCTGCGCAACTCCGGAAAGAACCGCTTCCAGGGGCTCGAGGCGGAGATGGAATGGCAGCCGCTTGACCATTTGATCGTCCGCGGCGCCTACGCGCTCCACGACGCGCGGTTCCGGGATTCCGTGCAGGTCTTCGACGGGGTGCCGACCCAGCTCGCGGGCAAGCGGCTGGAGATGTCGGCCCATCACACGGCCGGTGCCTCGCTGGCCTGGGCTCCCGAGCGCGGGCTCGTCGCTTTCGTCGACCTGCACTACGTGGGCAGCCGGTTCCTCAACAAGCGCAACACGGCGCTCGCCGACGGCTATGCCGAGCTGTCCGGCGGGCTGGGCTGGCGCGCGGGGCGGCTGGAGGTGCGCGTGGACGGCCACAACCTGGCGGACGAGCGGCCGCCCGTCTCGGAGAGCGAGCTGGGCGACGCCCAGTACTACCGGCTGCCGGCTCGGCGCGTCGACGTGACCGCACGCCTGAGGTTCTGACGAGTCTCAGTCTTGGTGTTGCACGTCACACGTGCAGCGGGTGGTCTTTGACAGCGCCGCGCTCGCCCCCTAGGTTGGAAGCGCAGGTTCCATGGGAAGGAGTGCAGCATGAAGCAACGCACCCTCCGGCTGACGACCGCGGTCGTTCGCACTCTTCGACTCGTCCTGGCCGTTTCCCTCTGCCTGACCGCCCTGTCGGCCACCGCTTTCGCGGACGGCGTTCACTTCGGCGTCAGGGGTGGTTACTACAGCAAGGTGGACAAGCCCTTCCTGGGCGCGGAGCTGATCACGCGAGTGGCCCCCCGGTTCTACTTCAACCCCAACATCGAGTATGTCTTCGTGGACAACGGTACCTACATGACGTTCAACGGGGATTTCCACTACGACTTCCCCAGCCACAGCCGGACCTACGTCTGGCTGGGCGCCGGCCTGGCGCTCGTACGGGCGGACCCCGAGGGACCGGCCAACGCCAACACCGACCTGGCCGCGAACCTGCTGGGAGGGATCGGCCTCCGTAGCGGCTCCGTCATCCCGTACATCCAGGCCAAGGCGATCATCAAGAGCGACTCACTGTTTTCGCTGGCGGTCGGCATCAGGTTCTGAAACAGGTTCATGGTTCGCCTGGCCACGGCGCTCGCTAGCGCGGCTCTAGTATCGGCCACCCTCGCTGGCGATCATCCGTTGCGGGCGCACTCGGCTACGGTGACGTTGCGGCGCGTCCCCGAGGGTGGCCTGCAGCCCCAGGTGGCCACGTCGGCCGATAGGACCATCCACCTGGTGTACTTCCTCGGCGAGCCGGGGCGCGGCGACCTCTTCTATGCACGCTCCCGCGATGGCGGGGCGACCCTCTCGCGACCGGTGCGGGTGAACACCACGCAGGGCAGCGCGATTGCGACCGGAACCATCCGCGGGGCACAGATCGCGGTGGGATCCCGTGGCCGTGTTCACGTGGCCTGGAACGCGTCGGACAACAACGGCATGCTCTACGCCCGCACGAACGATCAGGGCACGGCCTTCGAGCCGCAGCGGAACCTCATTCGACGGACAGGGGGCGTGGACGGCGGCGGCGGCTTGGCCGTCGATCCGGCCGGCAACGTCTACGTGGCGTGGCACGCATCGGAGAAGGACGCGGCGCCGGGTGAGGGCGGCCGGCGCGTCTGGGTGGCGCGGTCCCCGGACGAGGGCCGGACGTTCATGCCGGAGACGCCCGCCTGGGACGAGCGGACCGGCGCCTGTGGATGTTGCGGCATGGCCTTCTCCGCCGACCGCCGAGGGAACGTCTACGCGCTCTATCGGAGCGCTCGAGAGCTGGTGCATCGAGACGTCTACCTGCTCACGTCGGTCGATGGGGGCCGCATCTTCCGCGGGACGCTGCTGTCGCCGTGGGAAACCTCGTCCTGCCCCATGAGCAGCATGGCCTTCGCAGAGGGCCCTTCCGGTGCGATCGCCGCCTGGGAGACAGCGGGGGACGTGCGTTTCACGCGCGTCGCCGCCGACGGCACCTCAGCTTCGTCGACGATCAGCCCGCCGGGCGAAGCGCGCAACCGCAAGCACCCACGGCTGGCCGTCAACAACGCGGGTCAGGTCCTGTTCGTGTGGACCGAGGGCACAGCCTGGGCGCGCGGCGGCTCCATCGCATGGCGGGTCTTCGGACCCGACGGCCGCGCCCTCGAGGAGAGCGGTGGGCGCGCGGATCTGACCGCCTGGAGCTTCGGCGCAGCCGCGGCGCAGGCCGACGGCAGCTTCACCGTGTTCCACTGAGTAGCCGGGCTGCCTGGCATACGATGTCACCGCAGCAGGAGGACGACATCATGCCCGAGGAGCCGGAAGTCGAAACGGATAAGCTGCACGAGGCCGTCCATGAGGAGCTGGAGCGCGAGGGTGGCGGATACCTTCGACAGATCGCGCTCACGACCGCGGTCCTTGCCGCCTTCGCCTCGGTCGCCTCGTTGAAGGCAGGCGCGACGGTCAACGAAGCGCTGGCCCTCAAGACCGAGGCCACCCGGCTCCAGGCGGAGGCGTCCGACGAGTGGGCCTATTACCAGGCGAAAGGCGTCAAGGCCGCGGTGCAGGAGGCGGCGAGGAGCTCGTGGCTGGCGGCCGGGAAGGAGCCACCGCCGGGCTACGAGGCGAAGATCAAGCGGTACGAGGAGGAGCAGAAGGAGATCCAGCAGAAGGCCCGCGAGAAGGAACAGGAGGTGGCGGAGAAGGAGCGCGAGGCGGACGAGCTCCTCCACCGGCACGAGGCCTTCGCCAACGCCGTCGCGCTCTTCCAGGTGGCGATCGCGCTCGGAGC
>Ga0070706_100004460_pt1 | contig 13520 bp, 9 predicted proteins | sample KBSK5501metaG_FD_65476 | JGI IMG/M metagenome (GOLD analysis project Ga0070706, IMG submission 65476) | Corn, switchgrass and miscanthus rhizosphere microbial communities from Kellogg Biological Station, Michigan, USA - KBS K5-50-1 metaG | ecosystem: Host-associated > Plants > Roots >...
GGCGCGCCAACAGGCAGATACCGCTCACAGCTGCAAACGGGTTGTCGGAGGTGCCTATCAACGCAACCGCTGCGACCTCGCGTTCGCTGGCGGGGGTCACATCCCCACTTACCAGGTAGGCGCGGATCGTGCTCACCAGTGCAGCCGCACGAGGAATTACCTCCGCTTCCGGCAACAACTCTAGCGCCTGCTGTTTTAGGGAGAGCCCCTGCGGAATATCGCCAGAGAAAAGGGCGATGTCCCCACGGATGGTGAGCACGTAGCCCATGATGATCTGTGCTTGCTCAGCAGCCATCTCCTCCTGGACATTGCGTTCGGCCTCCTGCAGGCGAGCCTCGGCTGCCTCCAACTGGTTGGTGACTGTGAGTAATAAGGCGTAGGACACACACAGGAAAGGGCGTGTGCGCACCAGTGCCTCGGGAAGGGCATGCATCCACCCGAGCACCGTGGAGAGCTGACCATGGAGCGCAACAGGGAGCGCGATCGGTTCGATCAAGCGGGCAGCGAGCGCGATATCGGGAGCGGCAAGCGCGTGCTGCACCGCTTCGATCGGCAGCTCGTGCTGCTCGTACCAGGTGCTGGCACGACGATGCAAGACGGGGACCAACATCGGCTCTGCTTGCTGCAGGTGGCTACGTAGTACTTCGGCAAACAGGTGGTGGTAGCGGTACCAGCGCCGCTCGTCGTCGAGGGCAACCACAAACAGGTTCGCCCGCTCGAGCCCTCCCAGCATCGCCTGGCTCCCCTCCTGCTCTGTCACCGCATCACAGAGCGGCCCGCTGAGACGGTCCAGAATACAGGTGTGCAAGAGAAACGTCTGCACTGGAGCAGGCTGCCGTGCGAGTACCTCGTCGGAGAGGCAGTCGAGCACAGAGCGATGACTGCCAGTGAAGGCTGCTAAAAATCCGGAGATATCGGCTCTGCCCTGCAGCGAGAGCGCGGCCAGCTGCAGCCCGGCAATCCAGCCTTCCGTGCGCTGCTCCAGGGTCGCAATGGCCGAAACTTCCAGGTCCAGCCCCATTACAGTCTGCAGAAATGTACCCGCTTCGGCGAAGCCAAAGCGTAAGTCAGCAGTCCGTATTTCGCAGAGCTCTCCTTGAGCACGCAACCGGGCAGATGGGAGTGGTGGATCAACGCGGGTGGCCAGGACGAGATGCAACTGCGGTGGCAGGTGCTCCAGCAGGAAGGTCATGCCGCGCTGAATGGACTCGGCGCTGATGACGTGGTAGTCATTCAGCACGAGCGCAAAATCACCTCCACCATGGTCCACGAGGTCATTGGTCAGCACGGCCAGTACGGTCTTGGACGATGGCGGCTGCGGTGTGTCCAGCAGCGCGAGGGCAGTCGTGCCGGTCTGTGGATCAAGCGTCTGTAGGGCGGCAATCAGGTAGGAGAGAAAGCGCGTGGGGTCGTTGTCCTCCGCTTCCAAGGAGAGCCAGGCGACGGGCAGACCGCTCTCGGCAAGCCACTTGGCAAGCAACGTCGTTTTGCCAAACCCGGCAGGGGCTGAGATCAGCGTGAGCGCTCGATCCATGCCCCGCTGGAGACGTTCGACGAGTTGAGTACGGGGGACCAGGTGTGGCCGCGGATGTGGCATATGGGGTTTGGTTGCCAGCGAGGGATGAATCAGAGGATCCCGTTGGGCAAGCAGAGGAGGCTGTACTGTTTTAACTCACCATCCGTACCTGCTGCCAGAGAGGCAGGAAGTAGTACCTGGTCCTCACTCTGAGCACTCAGTATCCCCGCGATGTGCTCAAGCCGTGCCAGGGTGTGGCCAGGGGAATCGTCGGACTCGCCCCAGGTCAAGCCCAGTTCTTGGGCACTGCTGCCAAACAGCTCGCAGAGCTTGTTACGAAAGTAGGTACCAGGCGAGGTGATACCCCGTTCCCAGCGACTCACATTGCCCGGGGTGGTCCCCAATTGGTCGGCAACTTCCAGTTGCGACCAGCGGCGGCGGATCCGCTCCGCAGAGAGCCGCTGTCTAGGGGGAACCTTCACGGTCCTGTTCATATCTGCGCTGCTTTCTCCTGTTGATCGGTCGCCCAGGAACAGGTGTTCGCGTGGGAACTGCGCGTACGAGAAGTGCGCCTCATCTTGGAGGGCTGGCAATGACTTGACTGTAGATTCTTCGTCCTGTGCAGCAAGTTGTGCTGCGACGGCATGTAAATGAGAGAGCGTCAATGCTGCCGATTGACCCAGATAGGCACGGTAGAGTTTTCCGCCGCGTCTGCGATAGGCTTTCCAGTGCCAGCCGCCGCGCTTATTGCCAGATCGTTCTTTGCGGGCAGTGAAAGATCCCTGGCTACTCTCAAACGCGAAGGTGCTGGCTGTCTCCAGCCACTGATACCACTCCGGCGACTCCACAAGAAGCGCATGCGTTTGCCCACTGTCTTGATAGAGCAGCACAGTATCACGAACACAAAGTGTGGTATGTGCCTGAACGCTTGCCTCGGCTTTTCTTTTGATTAGAAGTTGATCCTCCCTGCCCGCAAGGCATTCAGGATGACAATCACGTCGATGAACTCCTGCAAAACAGCTCCTGCTGCTGGGGGAATGAAGCCGAACGCGGCGAAGATCATGGCAACGCAGCTCAGAGCCATGCCTACCCAGATCCCCTGGAGCGCCACACGCATAACCCGGCGACCCAGGAAGACTGCGCGCCCTACGCGCAAGATATCTGTTGAGAGCAGCACCGTATCGGCGGCTGTGGCTGCGGCTGTGAGACCTTGCGAGCCAAGCGCCATGCCTACCGTAGCGCTTGCCAGCGCCGGGGCATCGTTGATGCCATCACCCACCATCAGGACGTGGTGTCCTTGCTCGACCAGTTCTGTGACGGCGCACACTTTATCTTCCGGTAGGCAGCGCGAAACCACGCGGTCGACCTGGGCAATCTGCCCGATCTGTTGAGCCACCACTTCGCTATCGCCCGTCAGCAGGATGGTTGCTTTGATGCCGGCCGCTCGCAAATCCTCCGAGAGATGTGCGAGTTCAGCGCGCGGGACGTCCTCGAGCACCAGCAGCCCCGCAACCTGCTTCTCCACTGCAACGAAGCTACAGATTTGTCCGACCTCTACACGACGCTCGCGTTCACTCAACAGGGAACGCGGGACAGGAATACCAAGGTGCTTCATGAAGGTGCGGTTACCGACTGCCACCTCAACCAACCCGTTCATGCTCTGTCGTTCCACCTGTCGATCTTCTGCAACCACTTGCACGCGCCCACGCACCCCCTTGCCGAAGATCTCCTCGAAGCCAACCGCGGAACTGAGCGGAAGCGCGCGTTCCTGGGCCGCTTCCACTACGGCGCGCGCCAGGATGTGCGTGGAAAGCTGCTCGACCGAGGCTGCGAAACGCAGAAGTGTATCCTCGTCATACGTTGCGGCGGTACGACTCATTTCGTGGCTCTCCTCGTCAATTTCCACAGTACCGCGCTCATCCTGCTCCGCTAAAAGGACGGCTGTCACCTTTGGCTTGCCCAGAGTGAGCGTGCCGGTCTTATCAAATATGGCGATATCCACCTCTCCGAGCTGCTCGATGGCTGCACCGCTCTTGGCGATAATGCCGTTACGCGCCGCCAGGTCGATGCCTGACATAATGGCAATCGGCGTGGCCAGGATCAGCGGGCAGGGAGTGGCAACGACCATCACCGCCAGCGCGTAGACGCTATCGCCAGAGAGCGCCCACGCCAGCCCGGCTATGGCCACCGCCGCGATGGTAAAGCCGATGCTGTAGCGGTCGGCCAGGCGATGGATGGGAGCCTTTTGCGACTGTGCTTCTGCAACCAGGCGCACGATCTGTGCGTATTTGCTCTCCGCGCTGCGCTTGCTAGCACACACCTCCAACACGCCATCCAGGTTGACACTGCCCGAAAGGACAAGCGCACCGGGGGTTTTGTGCACCGGAATGGGTTCACCCGTCAGGTCCGCCTCGCTCACGCTGGAAGAGCCAGCGGTCACGACGCCATCGACGGGCATCAACTCACCCGGTTTGACCACGATCTCCATCCCGACCTCAATCTGCTCAGCCGGAACGCTGGCGAGTTCGTCCCCGCGCCAGATATGCGCGGTACGTGGGGCGCGCTCTGCCAGCGCCGAGAGGGAGGAGCGCGCACGTCGCAGTGCGTAGGCCTCCAGGGCTTCACCGCCAGAAAGCATCAACACAACTAACGCGCCTGCCAGGTACTCTCCTAGCAAGAGCGACCCCGCGATGGCGAGGATGGCGATCACGTCAACGCTGAACTCCTTGTGGAGGATCTGCTGGAACGTCTCCCACAGCAGCGGAAGACCTCCCATGAGCACTATCGCCAGCAGCGTCCAATGAGTTACAGCGCCATGCCCAGTGAGCCAGAGGACAAGGCTCGCCGCCAGGAGCGCGAGTGATACGAAAGGAATGGGATAGCGCTTCACTGTGCCCCACATGCGCAAGAGTAAGGGTTGTCCGGTTTAGCAGAGGGAGCATCTGAAGATGCCTGCCCTCTTAAAATAGGAGAGGAAGCGGGTGGAGTAGGTTTGTGATGGTTGTGTATATCAAGCATCGTGCGTTTGCCTCATTTCCTGTGTTCCTCACTCTTTACTCACTAAGTATAGCTCTTTAGCATCACAGGATGTTCTCACTTACGGAGCTGCGCATCACAAACAACGCACGATGACACTTGATAACTCCCATAATGCTTTTAGACGTGCCTGATTTGCCTCGTAAGGAAGCTATGACCAGCATACTCCATCTTCCACAGGTAGGCTGCCAATCCAATCATCACCAGTCCAAGCATTGGGAAGAGGATCTGCTGCACCACCGTGCTGGGAACGACAGCTTGCGTATAACGGTCGATGATCACGACCTCAAAGGCTGTCCAGCCGAGCATCACAAAGCCCATTACCACCGAGAGGAGCACCGCCCACTCGCGCTGGATAAACTGCGCAGCTGCAGCGAGCAGCATCCCGCCCCCGATGACAATCAAGAGTATCAGGCCAGGAATGGTGTAGTCGCTGAAAGGCGTGCCTTGCAGCCAGGCAACGGCGAACCACTGGTCAAACGTGCCAGTCAACATAGCTATACCACCGCCGATGGCACCCAGGCCGATCATTGCCTCAATAACGGCGAGTGTGATCCGTATGCCTTTATGTTTCATTACTTTTCTCCTTTGCATAGGTGCTCCATTCCAACCAACATCATTTTCTAAATGGAGCATGTCATTTCCTGAATCCATTATCGTCTCTGAAACTCACTTTTCCGTCACAGTAGGTCACGCTATAAGCACAGAACGATCACATTATCGATGTATCAGGAATCACCAGGTTCTCATCAACTGAAACCAGTCCTTGCGGACATCATAGTAGTGGAAAGCAATTGTCATGGATTCGTGTTGACCAAATCAAATCCGACGCGTGGCTCTTTCTCAATGTCTTGCTCCTCATGTATTTGCTGACCCTCCTATTGCTGGTCTTGCGTTTCCGGAGATTGAGAAAAGCCATCCAATCTCCATGGTGGAGATTGGATTTTGTAAGCGGCTCGTGATGTGCTAAGGGACATTTATGCCGGATGGCCGGACCGCAATCGTGACGACTTCGTGTGAATGAGTGCCTTATCTGTGATCTACCTGTGAAGTCGCCGCTTTACACTGCAGAGTGGAAAGGTGTCTCTGCATGAAATGGAGAGGCTGACCGCGATACCCCGATTGCGATGGGGCGCTTCCTGGCGGTTGCCATCCCCAAGGGCCAGGCCCACTTCTATCCGGAGGAGGGACATTTGTCAGTGTGGGTGAACCATATACAAGACATTCTGGAGGTCTTCGCCGCCGAAGTGCTGATCACATCATCCCTGATTTGCAACACATCGAGGTGGGCACATGGATTCCTATGTCTGGGAAGGTGACCGAGGAGACAGCGTTCCTTGTGAGGGCTTTCGAACCGAACTGTTGGATGCTGTGGGAAAAGGCTGCAAGCACCTGGGCCTGGAAGCTGCTCCCCATCGACGAGGAGCACACTCGACTCATCATCCGGCTAAAGTGCCACTATAGATGGACCAGGCCCACGATCATGACCGACCTGGTCTTGATGGAGATCGGCGACTTCCCGATGATGCGCAAGCTGATGCTCAGCCTCAAACTGATGGCAGAGAGAGCCCATGCAGATGTCGAAAGACGGGGAGAGGAGCTTACACCATCGGCAGACCGACTTCTTCACGCATTTTGAGAATACAGAAGGAGGAACCACTCTATGAAAAACAAGTTATGTGTAGCACTACTTGCGGTAGCTTCTGTCGCATATCTGCTGCGCCGCCAGGGAAAACGCTGGGGCGCAACCGAGGACGAGGTACACCGGACTCTACCAGGCGATGACCTCGTACCTCATCCCATGCTAGAAACGACGCACGCCATTACTATCCACGCTTCCCCTGCTGCCATCTGGCCTTGGCTAGTGCAGATGGGCTACGACCGGGGCTGGTGGTACACCGACGAGCGCTGGTACCAATGGGTCGACAAGTACCTCTGGAAGGCGAAGCCTCATGTGAGTCCTGACCAGATCGTCCCGGAATTCCAGCGACTCGCGATCGGCGATATCGTTCCCGATGGCCCTCCCGGTTCGGCCTACTTCACAGTGGCCGCGCTGGAGCCACAGCGTGAGCTAGCCCTGTATTCGACCACCCATTTGCTCCTTTTTGCTCCGGCCTCTGTGCGCAACAATCCAAAGGGTGGGCTCTACGGTGAGTTCAGCTGGGTATTCTTGCTCGAAGAGGGTGGGGAGGGTTTGACCCGTCTGATCGTGCGCACTCGCGCCAGCTATGGACCGCGCCTGTATAGAATGATTACCCTCCCAATGCTCTATCCTGGCGATTTCGTCATGGCACGCATGATGCTGCAAGCGATCAAGCAGCGCGTTGAGAGAAGCGGCGAGGGAGGAGATCAGACAGCCGAGCAGGTTGTTGAAGATGATAGTCTCCTGTCAAGGCGTGAAGCCGATTGAGAGGGGAAACGGAGGAGGTGGGATTCGAACCCACGGCTCGATGATGCTCATCCATAGTCGTCCGCCCACATCCGCACTGTGCTCAAAAAGCGTACGGCGCGTCCACAGATATCCGTAGATATACGTTATCATCCGCCGGTTCTGCTGTCAACTCTGCTGTCAGAAAAAATCTTTTCGTGAGAGGCTATAACGGTTCTGTAAGCTCATTCCGAAGAGCGATTTAGGCTCTTCGGCACTTCTCTTGCTCCAAGCGAGATAGCTTTGCTGAGCTCACCGATTCCTGGTGGATTACTAGTGCCAGTCTCCACTGGTGTCTTCGTCCTCTACGCCGACGATGACCACACGGCAGCCCACTTTTCGATGAACCATGGGTGTGCACTCGTTGTCATAAAAGACTTCCTTTTGTGTCTCTAAGTGACACTTTCGACTAAATGAACGTTACTACGCGCGTGGCGAACCCGGATGCATCTTTCCTGTGCCAAGCGTTATTGTTGGCAGAGACGACCTATGGTTGCAATTCCCCACGCTCTATCCTGGCGAGTAGCTTCATCCAAACAAGGGCTGGCAAAAGCTCAGCAGGCAGGACAAAACGATAAGGGACATCGTGATCGCCACCCGGACCAAGCTCGAATTCGAGCCTCCTCCTCTCTAAAGCACTCATCCCGTTTCCAACCAGACCATCTACTTCACTGCCGCGGATCTTTCCCGATGAATGAGCGGCTACCTCGATAGAGGTCATCAGCTGGTCCTCTGCTGTCTCGCGCGCTGGCGTTGCTCGTGTTCCCTCGAGAGAAAGTATCAGTCTCTCGTGAAGAAAGCGAGCAGCCATGACTGATTTGGACGGAATTCCCTGGTTTTCGCGCGCGAGCTGCTCATCTATCTCTTCGTATAAGCCGGAGGAAAACACAAGCAGGTGCTCAAGTGGAGCGTAATTCAGCTGTAGAAAGCGAAAAACGGCATCAAGCGAACTCAGTATAGTCGAACACCACCGCCAGCGTGTCGACGTATCCGCCTGGATTGCAACTCGATAAAACATGCTCTGCCTCCTTCTTTGCTGGACTCTCAAGCTGATCCATGGATTGCATGTCGTGTAGATCACTGGCCGTGAGTGTAGCATATGGTCTCTTTCTTGCCATCGTGGAAGGCACTGACATTTCAGGAACGTGGAGAGTGCATGCGTCTGGATTAGCCTACGTAGTAGCACGTAGGAGAAGAAGGAGCGAGCCTGGCGTGCGCCGATCTTTGCTAGGGCGAGCCATTACCGGACATTATCTGTCAATCCTGTCGTGATGACCCACAGGGCAATTTGGATGCGCGAGGTAAGATCTAACTTGTTGAGAATGTTGCGGACATGGGTTTCGACGGTCCGTTCGGTGACAGTGAGCGAATCCGCAATCTCACGATTGGACTTGCCCTGTGCAATGAGTACAGCCACCTCACGCTCACGCTCGGTGAGTCCACCAAAAGCTCTTTTGGTGGCACGGCGCGGCGAGAGTAGCTCTCGATGGGGAAGCAGCGCTGTTGCCTGTTGCAGGAAATACGCGCGGAGCTCGGTGTCTGGGATGGTGCCTGCGATTTCCTCGATCAGTTCCTCGGCGGTGGCAAAGGCGTGCTCCGCCTCCTCGAAACGCCGCTGGGCATGATACAGGTTCCCGAGATCGATGGCAATGCGCCACAGCAATGGTCGCAGGCCACGCTTGAGTGCTGTCGTTCGCGCACTATGCAGGATCGTTTCAGCTTCTGCTGCTTGCTCCAATTTGGTGAGTGCCTCCCCACGCAATGTCGCGAGGTGGGGAATGTTCGACTCACTCGAGAGGCCGACGGCGGACGCGAGAAGCTGATCGGTGATGCGCAAGGCGAGAGGTGGATCGTTGCGAGCCAGTGCCAGTTCAGCACGCGCGTACCAGACCATCCGCTGCCCGATCGTTTGGGTGGGATCATCAGGTCCGAGCGCGGCGTCGAGGAGAGATTCAGCCTGCGCCACATCGTGTTGCGCAAGCAGGACACGAGCCAGGAATCCCGGGACAATGCGGGTCCAGCGCCTTGAGCCGATCTGCTGCGCGAGTGCGAGCGCTTGCTCCAGGTGAGGTTTCGCCTCTGAGAAGGCCAGCAGGTCGAGATAGAGCGCTCCCAATGCACAGTGCCCGGCAGTCATCCACTGGCGATGCTCGATATCCTGGGCGATGGCAAGGCCACGCTGCGCCACCTCCAGCGCACGTGCGTACTCACCCCGTGGGCCCAGGTATACGCCCATGCGAATCAAGGCGTAAGCTTCGTCAGAGCGGCTTCCGATCTCGCCTGCGATCTTCACCGCGAGCTCACCACGAGCTCGCGCATCGGCAAAGTCCATTGCCATAGGGATAAGCGTCTCGGTCTGATACATGCCACCACAACACATCAGGGTGGCCAGACTGTTTGGCAGACGCTCTCGCTCGTCCAGCTCTCGAAAGTGCGCGATGGCTTGCTCATAATACAATGCGCTTTGAATCAGGTCGCCGTTCAGGTAACTCGCTATGCCGAGGAGGTCCAGCGTTTCGGCGAGACCATGCCGATCATGTAGCCCGCCGAACATGGCCAGCGCCTCCTGGTGGCAGCGCAGTGCTTCGCTGGGCTGTTCGGCATTCAGGTGCCAGTTGCCCAGGCGGTTGAGGCTGTGGGCCAGGGTTGCCGCATCATCCATGCTGCGTGCCAGGGCAAGTGCCTGTTGGTAGTAGTCACCCGCTCGTTGGTAATCGCGTCCCGTCCAAAGAAAGCCGAGATCAAGCAGACTTTGCCATTCCGCCAGACCATTATGTGACTCATGCGCTATTGCTAAGGCCTGCTCATAATCACTGCATGCTTGCTCAAATTTGCCTAATGTATCGTAAACCTGCCCTCGTTCGTAATAGAACCTTGGTGGTAGCGCATGGTGCAGCTGATGAGCGGCCTCCCACGCTCGCGTAAAGTGCTCAAGAGCGGCACGTGGAGCGTACATGCGCTGAGCCCTCTCCCCGGCAGTCTGCGCGTATTGGAACGCTTTCTCCCAAACACCTGCCTCGTAAAAGTGGTAGGCCAAATCCTCCAGGTGTGTGTCGAGTTCAGTGGCGTAGAGGTTCTCCATTGTTTCGCCAATGGTGCGGTGCAGCAGCTTTCGCTCTTGCGCCAACAACTCTGCATACAGGGCTTGTCGTGTCAGCGCATGACGAAAGGCAAATTGCCCAGTTGACTCTTCCACCACCAGCTGCGCCGCGATCAACTCCTTCATCAGTTCAAGCAGGTGCTGCCCGTCATGCTGCGTGACCTGTTGCAGGAGGGCAAAATCGAAGCGACGACCGGCCACCGCCGCCAGGTGTAATGCATATCGGGCGGACTCGCTCACTTGTTGAGCGCGTTGCTGGACTGAATCGGCAATACTACGGGGAATATGCAACTTGCCCGGCGGTTTACGATCCCAGTCGACTTGTGCAGGAGAAATCTCGCCTGCCACAACCAGCGCTTTGAGGCTCTCTTCGATGAAGAAGGGATTCCCCTCTGTCAAGGTGTAGATGGCGTCGAGCGTTTCTTCCTGTATTGATCGCTGCAGAGCGAAAATGGTCTGCAGCATGGTGTCGGTTTCGCTGCGCGTGAAAGGGGTAAGCACGATTTCTTGAGCCAGGCGTTCTCGATCCACTTGCGCCAGCCAGTGCGAAAGGCTTGGGCTTATTTCATCGCTCCGGTAGGTCAACAGGATAAGAAGCGGCTTACCAGCGCAGTGCCGTGCCAGATAGAGAAGAAATTCAAGGCTGATATCATCACCCCAATGGATATCCTCCACGACCAGAAGCAAGGGGCGGACTTCCGCTTGACTCAGGAAGAAGCGCGCCAGGACAGCAAAAATGCGTCGTTTCTCCTGTTCGGGGTCAAGAGTTGGCAAGGATGAAAGATGCGCCACGTCTGGGAAGAGCTGTGTGATCTCGGGCAGCAGAGGGAACAATTCGCGGGCAAAGGGCGCTATGAATGTTCCGAGTTGAGAGACGTCTGTGTGGAGAAAGATAGTGCGTAGCAAATCGAGCACTGGAGCATAGGGGCAGGAACGGTCACCGGGGAAGCAATGACCTTGCAAGGATTGGAAGCCCTGTGTGATAGCTGCGGCTTTGATCTCAGCCACCAGGCGTGATTTGCCAATGCCAGCCTCACCGCACAGCAAGGCGACCTGTCCGCTGCAGCTTATCACCTCATTAATACGTTTGTGAAAGACAGCAATTTCGTCTGCTCGCCCGATCAATAAAGAACAAACGACTGGCTGATTGTATGCCCCAGTCATAAATGGTTTTCCCTTTTGACAATCCTATGCTCACTGGATGCGTATATCTCCACGCAGAACTGCATGCTCCAGCCTCACATAATACCGTCGTTCGCTGTTTCCTGTTCTCACCCTATTCTACCACAGCCGCTATGAGTCCACCCGGGATTTCACGTGTTGTTTCTTATTTGAGAAGCATTGCGAAGCTGTAAATAAAAGGGATAGTATAGTCTTGCACTCTCTTTATAGATTCTGCAAAACCAGGCGGTCATTTCTTACTTTTTTCGGAGTTAGCATGGAATCTCGTTTCACTTCGGAGTGACGGTGGAATTCTCACTGGATCCAGGGAATTCAAGCGATAGTTTTGCTGTCGAGCGATATGCGGAGAAAGAGAGCATGATGGACCCGGGGGAAACGGGTTACGGTTTGGCTCTCAGGTCGGCTTGTCACAACAGTTTTGGACGTTCTACTGTCAGAAAAAATCTTCTCATATAAGGCTATAACAGCTATGATGGCTTAATTTTAAATGCGGGTGAGCCTTAGGGTTGTTGTATGGAGGGTTCGAAGGGGGGACTCGACACGCCTTGTTCGCCGGCGTTCGCCCTTGTCCATTGTGTGCTTGAAATGGCTCTCTTCTGTCCGTAATGTGTTGTGTTTTATCGCTGCTGTTCGCCGGCGTTGCTGTACGAGTTGCTGTACAGCGTTTTCTGGTACAGCAGTGTTTGAGAAACGAATTGAAGCAGTAATCACACGATCTTTAACGAAGGAGCAAGCGGGTTATTGTGCCGTTCATTGACGCTCGTTATTGTGCGCGTTGTTTTTGCTGAGCAGTTTGCTAATGTTTGCCGATGGTTACTGTCAATCGTCGGCTTTGCTGTGAGTGGTTCTAGCAAGAAAAGGCTCGTCTCCTTCTTGAAATGCTGAGAGCGTCCCTTTTCAATTCAGCTGGTATTTTCTATTTCGCCGATATTCGTTCATAAAGCTGTACACCAGTACAACAGGTTGTGGTGGCTACATGGGATATCCGGCGACAAAAATTCATAAATTTGCCTCTTAAATTTCTTCGTTCTTTGACGTCCGTTTTGTGCAGTGAGTCAGGAGGGGAGGAACGTTCTTGCTCTCCCTGACAAGAACTCACTTCCCATGATGCACACGTCTGTCTTGGTTGTTCCATTCATCAAGGAAAACGACAATATACTGCCTGCTCGTTATCAAAAAAACGCTGAACGGCAAACTTCACTGGAGCAAGCGAGCTTCGATAGCGGTCAGGTAAGCAGCAGGGCTTTTGCGAAAGCGCCACTGCTGCTTGCGAGTTTCCTCCCGCTGCTGTAACTGTCGCCGGAGGTCGCGCCATCGCCGATAATCCTTAGGTTGGAGGTCCTCAGCCGAGAAGAGCAGAGGCGGCGTGACGACGGTAGCCATGACGCGAACCGAGCTACGAACTACGACGCAAGGAATCGCTCCATGTCGGCCTGTCGCACGTCGCTCATGGACGCGCGCCACCCCAAGGCAAAGCTCTAGTTCATTGTTGGTGCGAGGTAATCCCTCCACGTCATCGCACTGAAACAACCCTGCCGCGAAGTTGGAGGCTTGATGGCAAAAATGCTCAAATGCCCCCTCAAGCGGTCCCAGCATGGCGATTTCGCCCCGCATCTGCGCAAGGTGCGCGAGATACCATTCCCGGACGTGTTGACCCGCCTCTTGCTCCGGATTGGCCAGGAGAGATCAGCTTCTGTGGCTGATTTCCCTTTGGATTACCTCTCTCTTGCATCTACAGTGGCGATGGCTCTCCCACTTTTTAGTGATGAGGTGTTGGGGTCGCGGATGGCTGGTTGCCGTGCGGCGTCGGGGTCACCGGCGGCTTGTTCCCGTGCGGCGTTGGCGTGGCCGTTGGCTTGTTCCCATTGCCGTTCTGGTTGCCACCAGGAGTATCACTGGTGCCCGCGCCTTTCATGGTAATGGCAGTGGTCTCTGCTGCGGTGCCATCCGGATTGAGAATACCCAGGCTATGGGGATGCTGGTTGCCGTTCCAATCCATCACAAAGACCATCTGGTCATGCTGGAGCGTTCCGTTCTCTTCGATCACTTTGCCATCCACCAGCAGGTGCGCACCCGGCTGAAGATCGAGACCCGTGAAGCTGATGGTCGCGCGTGCATTGGGATGAACCGGCAGCGTCAGTGAGGCTTGTCTCACGAGCGGGACCGTATCTCCCAGGCGGGCCAGTTCATTGGTGGTCCCCAACTGCTCCGGCAGAGCAAGTTGAGCGAGCAGACCGCGCAACACGTGGATGGCGTCG
>Ga0070706_100004462_pt1 | contig 13518 bp, 14 predicted proteins | sample KBSK5501metaG_FD_65476 | JGI IMG/M metagenome (GOLD analysis project Ga0070706, IMG submission 65476) | Corn, switchgrass and miscanthus rhizosphere microbial communities from Kellogg Biological Station, Michigan, USA - KBS K5-50-1 metaG | ecosystem: Host-associated > Plants > Roots >...
GGATGCCAATCGAGAACGGCAGATGCCGGGCGCGCAGCATCGGGTGGCCGAAGCGGTCGGTGTAGTGCGACGGCCCGCCCAGCCAGCCGCAGAGGAACCAGAACAGCTTGTCGCGCGAGCCGTCGAGCGTGCCGGGGTGCAGCGCTCGCAACTCGGCGTAGGCCGGCTCGAGGTCCATCAGATCGTAGAAGCGGTCGACCAGTGCGCGCACCCGCGCCTCGCCGCCGAAGCGCTCGAACGGCGTCGGCTGCGCGGCCGCATCGCGATCGCTGTCGCTCACGAGGCGAGCCTCGCCGCGACGATGTCGATCGCGCGGGCGGCCGGCACGCCGGGCATCGCCTCGAGCAGCAGCTGGCGCTTCTGGATCGCCTCGCGCACCGTGCCGTCGAGTGGCACTTCGCCGATCAGCTCGAGCCGCGGCGCGTTGTCGCCGGCCGGCAGCATCGGCGCGACGAATCGGTCGATGACCAGCTGGAGCTGCCCGCGGATCGCGCGCCCTTCGCCAACCCGCGACACCTGGTTCACGACGAGGCCGATCGCGCGGCGCTGCTGGTGCGTCGCGAGCACCTTGATCGTCGCGTACGCGTCGGCCATCGAGGTCGGCTCGGGCGTCGCGACGATCAGCACTTCGTCGGCCAGCGACACCGAGTACAGCACCACGTCGGAGATGCCGGCGCCGGTGTCGAGCAGGATGATGTCGTAGCGCGGCGCGACCGTGTCGATGATGCCCAGCAGCTGCTCGCGCACCTGCGGGGTCAGCCGCGAATACTCGACCAGCCCCGAGCCTGCAAGCAGCACCGAGAAGCCGCCCGGCGCCGGCAGGATCGCGTCCTCGAGATGGCGCGCGCCGGTGAACACGTCGTGCAGCGTGATCTTCGGCTGCAGATTCAGCATCACGTCGAGGTTCGCGAGGCCGAGGTCGGCATCGAGCACGAGCACGCGCAGGCCGCGCCGCGCGAGCGCCGCAGCGAGGTTCGCCGACAGGAAGGTCTTGCCGACGCCGCCCTTGCCGCTGGTCAGCGCGACGATGCGCGCGCGCCGCTTGGTCGCCGCGGCGGCACTGGAAGCCGCTTCGAGGGCGGTGGACGACGGGGCGGTACTGCTCATGCTGAGTCCTGCGAATCCTGCTGGTCCTGCGGATCCTGCTGGTCGTGGAATTGCGACGTGCCGAACAGCAGTCCCTTTTCTTCGGCGCTGACCGGCGAGACCATCGGCTTTTCGATGCAGGCCCGGTTTCGGCCCGCCTGCTTCGCGAGATAGAGCTGCTGATCGGCGCGCTCGAGCCACAGCGGCGCCGACGAGCGCACCCACTGCGGCGCGAACGCGCCGCCGATGCTGACGGTCGCGCCGATCCACTCGCCCGGCGTGATCTCGACCGTGCGCTTCTGCACCTTCAGGCGCACCCGCTCGGCCACCGCCTGGCCGAACGCCGGCGGGCAGTTCGGCAGGATCATCGCGAACTCCTCGCCGCCGACGCGCGCCAGCGTATCCATCGGCCGGATGCATTCGCGCAGCGCCTGCGCCACTTCCTTGAGCACCAGGTCGCCGGCGCCGTGGCCGTGGGTGTCGTTGATGTGCTTGAAATGGTCGATGTCGATCATCAGCACCAGCGCCGGCTCGCCGGCGCGGGCGACGCGGTCGATCTCGCTGGTCAGCGCCACGTCGAACTGCAGGCGGTTCCAGACGCCGGTCAGCGGGTCGCGGCTCGAGAGCTCGCACAGGCCGTCCAGCACCTCCTGCAGCCAGGCGACACGGCCGACCGGGTCGGGTTCTCCGAGCACCCGCCCGGCCTGTCGAAGCAGTTGCAGCGCGGCGCCAAGCTTCAGCGCGGGAGCGGAATCTGATGAGGGCGGAGGCCCGGAACTATGCACGGTTTGGCGGAGCGCGAAGGTTTGATCGAGTCTAGCAGCGGGGTCCCAACAGGCCCCTCAAGGCTTATCGGCATTGCGCCGATAAAGCTGTACCGCCAGGCGGACGGGCCGCTGGCTCGCGCCCCGGCATCCTGCCGCCCCGGCCTGACGAACGAACGACTCCGGAGACTTCATGAGCGCTGTGCTGTCCGTTGCCCGTGCCGAGCCGGCCCGGCCGCGCCTTGGCGACACCGATCGCGGCAACAGCAACGGCAACGGCGGCGGCGGCGCCGGCACCGGCACCGAGTTCAGCTTCGACGCACGCGACTTCGAGCGCGTACGGTCCCTCATCTATCAGCGTGCCGGGATCAGCCTGCACGCCGGCAAGCAGGCGATGGTTTACAGCCGCCTGTCGCGGCGGCTGCGCGAAACCCAGCACCGCTCGTTCGCGTCGTACCTGTCGGCGCTCGAACAGGCGGCGAGCGGGCCGCAGGCCGAACGCGAATGGCAGGAGTTCGTGAACTGCCTGACGACCAACCTGACCTCGTTCTTCCGCGAGGAACACCACTTCACCGCGCTGCTCGATGAGCTGAAGGCCCGCGCCGGGCGCCCGCTGCGCATCTGGTGCAATGCCGCGTCGACCGGCGAGGAGCCGTACACGCTCGCGATGACGGCCGTCGAGGCGCTCGGCGCCAACGCGCCCGTCAAGATCATCGCCAGCGACATCGACACCAAGGTGCTCGACACCGCGGCGCGCGCCGTCTACCCGGCCGATTCGCGCGGCTTGTCGCCCGAGCGGCTGCGCCGTCACTGCCTGCGCGGCACCGGCGCCAACGCCGGCAAGATGCGGATCAAGCCCGAGCTCGCGAAGATGATCGAGTTCCGCGTCGTGAACCTGATGGACGCGCACTGGTCGCTGGGCGAGCCGTTCGACATCGTGTTCTGCCGCAACGTGATGATCTATTTCGACGCGGCCACGCAGCGCCGCGTGCTCGCGCAGATCCACACGGTGACGCGGCCGGGCGGGCTGCTGTTCGTCGGCCACTCCGAGAACTTCACCGATTCGCGGCAGCTGTTCCGGCTGCGCGGCAAGACGATCTACGAGCGGGTCTGAACCGGATTGCCCCGAACATGGCCTCGCCCGCAACCGCCTCCGCGCCGTTCGCTGCTCCCGCCAGCAGCCTCGGCACCTCGCCGCGCCTGACCCGCCTGAAGGCGCAGTCGCGCAAGCCCGGCGAGGCGTCGTTCTTCTATTACGACGCGCACTTCAAGAACGAGGCGGTGAAGATCCTGCCCGGCGAATACTTCGTGTTCGACGAAGACATCCTGATCATGACGACGCTGGGCTCGTGCATCGCCGCGTGCCTGTGGGACCGCGACGCGAAGGTCGGCGGCATGAACCACTTCATGCTGCCCGAGGGCGATGCCGGCTCGGGCCGCTACGGCTCGTATGCGATGGAGCTGCTGATCAACGAGCTGCTCAAGCGCGGCGCCGCGCGCCACACGCTCGAGGCCAAGGTGTTCGGCGGCGGCCAGGTGATCAGCGGCATGAGCACGATGAACGTCGGCGAGCGCAACACGAGCTTCGTGATCGACTATCTGAAGACCGAGCGCATCCCGATCATGTCCAAGGACGTGCTCGACGTGTACCCGCGCAAGGTCTGCTTCCTGCCGGCCAGCGGCAAGGCGATGGTCAAGCGGCTCGCGCCCGCCAACCCCGACGCGCTCGTCGCGCAGGATCGCGCAGCCGCCCAGAAGGCCGTGCCGGCGAACACCGGCGGCGGCTCGGTCGACCTGTTCTGACTTCTTCGAAAGCGAACCCATGCCCAAGACCCGCGTGGTGGTGGTGGACGACTCGGCGCTGGTGCGCAGCCTGCTGGGCGAGATCATCAATCGCCAGAGCGACATGGAATGCATCGGCGCCGCGGCCGACCCGCTGCTCGCGCGCGAGATGATCCGCAACCTGAACCCGGACGTGATCACGCTGGACGTCGAGATGCCGCGCATGGACGGCATCGACTTCCTCGGCAAGCTGATGCGGCTGCGGCCGATGCCGGTGGTGATGGTCTCGACGCTGACCGAACGCGGCGCCGACGTGACGCTGCGTGCGCTCGAGCTCGGCGCGGTCGACTTCGTCGCGAAACCGAAGATCGGCGTGGCCGACGGCTTGCGCCAGCTCGCCGACGACATCACCGACAAGATCCGCGTCGCAACGCGCGCGCAGCTGCGGCGCGCGCCGGCCGCGGCGCTCGCGCAGGCCGCAGCCGGCCAGCCGCCGAGCGCCGCCGCACCGATCGCACAGCTGGGCCGGCTGTCGACCGAGAAGATCATCTTCATCGGCGCGTCGACCGGCGGCACCGAGGCCACGAAGGAAGTGCTGATCAACCTGCCGCCCGATTGCCCGGCCGTGATGATCACGCAGCACATGCCAGCCGGCTTCACGCGCAGCTACGCGGCGCGGCTGGACGGGCTCGCGCGCATCCGCGTCGCCGAGGCGCGCGACGGCGAGCGCGTGCTGCCGGGCCATGCGTACATCGCGCCGGGCGGGCTGCACCTGAGCGTCGAACGCTCGGGCGCCAACTACCTCGCCCGCGTGCGCGACGGCGAACCGGTGAACCGCCACAAGCCGTCGGTCGAGGTGCTGTTCAAGTCGGCCGCGCACAACGTCGGCCCGAATGCGCTGGCCATCATGCTGACCGGCATGGGCGCCGACGGCGCGAAGGCGATGAAGGAGATGCGCGATGCGGGCAGCTACAACCTCGTGCAGGACGAGGCGAGCTGCGTCGTGTTCGGCATGCCACGCGAGGCGATCAACGCCGGCGCAGCGCACGAGGTGCTGCCGCTGCAGCAGATCGCCGGCAAGCTGATCGAGCGGCTGCGCAGCACCGCGGGCGTGTCGACGAACCGCGTCTGACGCCCGCCGCTACCAGCGCCACCCCAGCGTCCGATAGCCGCGCTCCAGCTCGATCACGCGCTGACGCCGCAGATCGTCCCCATACCGGATCCGATCGCGCAACGCTTCGGGCGCGCCGATGTCGGCGAGCAGCCGGCCGTTCAGCCCGGCCAGCGCCTCGTAGCCCAGCGCATCGGCATCGCGCTGCGCCGCATGTTCGCGCCGCGCGATCGCCCATTGCCAAAGGCGCCGCAGACGCGCGCCCCAGCTCGCAGGCCGTTGGCCGGGCCGCGCGGATGCGCCATGAGGTGCCAGCGCAAGAGTCGTCGGGGTTGCCATGGGGTGCTCCTTAGCGTCGGTGTTGGTAAGCATAGGAGCCCAGCTTCCTCGGCGGAATCGATATGTTTACGACAGCTTGGTCGTGTATGCTTACCAGCATGGCCCGTATCCCGCTGCATGTACTGCCGACCTTCCGCGCCGTCGCGCGGCTGGCGAACCTGCGCGCGGCGGCCGACGAGCTGGCCGTCACGCACAGCGCGGTGAGCCAGCAGATCCGGCTGCTCGAGGAGCAGCTCGGCTTCGAGCTGTTCGACCGGCGCGGCCGGCGTGTCGTGCTCAACCCGGCCGGCGCGGCCCTGCTGCGCAGCGTCGAGCCTGCGCTCGCGCAGATCGACGACGGCGTGCAGGCCGCGGCGGCGGCGGCCTCGGGCACGCAGCAGCGCTTGCGTGTCACCGTGCTGCCGTCGTTCGCGCAACGCTGGCTGCTGCCGCGCATGGGGCGCTGGCGCGAGCGCCATCCGGACATCGCGCTCGAGATCCACGCGTCGCAACAAGTCGTCGATCTGCAGCGCGAGGGCTTTCAGGCCGCGATCCGCCAGGGCCACGGGCACTGGCCGCCGTTCGTGGCCGAGCGGTTGATCGACAGCCCACTGATCGTGGTCGGCTGCCCGAGCGCCGCCCAGCGCCTGTCCGGCCGCGGTGCCGACGCCATCGCGCACGAGCCGCTGCTCGGCAATCCGGGGCGTTGGGAACGCTGGTTCGCCGCGGCCGGCCTGCCGCGCCAGCGCATCAACCCGGTCGCGACCTTCAACGACGCGGGGCTGATGCTGCAAGCCGCCGAGCAGAACCTCGGCCTCGCAATCACGCGCGAGCTGCTCGCCGCCGACGCGATTTGCGAAGGCCGGCTAGTGCGTCTGTCGCCGCTCGAGGTCGACGACGAGCATGGTGATGCGTACCACCTCGTGCACACGAGCGCGCTCGCCGAATGGCCGCCGCTGAACGCGCTGCGGACCTGGCTGTTCGAGGAGTTCAGTCAGGCGCAGCAGGCGCTCGACGCGGCGCAGCAGCGCTGATCAGTCCGCGCTCAGAGAAACAGCGCCTGCAGGTCGTTCAGGAAGTCGAAGCCGCGTCCGGTCGGCCACACCCGGGCGGCGTCGCGTTCGATCCAGCCGCGGCGTTCGGCATCGATCAGCGTCGAAGCGATGGCGGACAGCGGCAGCCCGGTCCGTTCGCCGAAACGCGCGAGCTCGAAGCCGTCGCGCAGGCGCAGTGCGTTCAGCATGAACTCGAACGACAGCGCCTTGCGTGGCACCTCTTCGTCGCTCGCGATCGCCAGGCCCGCGAGCGCACGTTCGATGTAGCTCGCCGGATCGCGCCAGCGCTGCTGGCGCACCACGCGATGCGCAAAGCTCAGCTTGCCGTGCGCGCCGGCGCCGATGCCGAGGTAGTCGCCGAACTGCCAGTAGTTCAGGTTGTGCGCGCAGGCATGGCCGGGGCGCGCGAACGCCGAGACTTCGTAGCGGGCGAGGCCGCTGGCCGCAGTGCGCTCGACGATGCGGTCGAGCATCTCGGCCGCGAGGTCGTCGTCGGGCACGGGCGGCGGGAACTTCGCGAACACCGTGTTCGGCTCGATCGTCAGGTGGTAGATCGACAGATGCGGCGGCTCGAACGCGAGCGCGGCCTGCAGATCGGCGTCGAGCTCGGCGAGCGTCTGGCCGGGCAGCGCATACATCAGGTCGAGGTTGAACGTGTCGAACGCGGATGCCGCTTCTTCGACCGCGGCGCGCGCCTGCGCGCCGTCGTGCACGCGGCCGAGCGCCGCGAGCTTCGCGTCGTCGAAGCTCTGCACGCCGACCGAGAGCCGCGTGACGCCGGCCGCACGGTATGCCTTGAAGCGCTCCCGCTCGAAGGTACCGGGGTTCGCCTCGAGCGTGATCTCGCAGCCGGCTTCGAGCGGCAGCCGCGCGCGGATGTCGGCGAGCAACCGGTCGATGGATTCGGGCGCGAACAGGCTGGGCGTGCCGCCGCCGATGAAGATCGTGTGCACGCGCCGGCCCCAGACGAACGGCAGCGCGGCTTCGAGGTCGGCACGCAGCGCATCGAGGTAGCGCGCTTCGTCGGCTGGGCCTTTCAGTTCATGCGAGTTGAAGTCGCAGTACGGGCATTTCTTCAGGCACCACGGCAGGTGCACGTACAGCGACAACGGCGGCAACGCGGCCAGCGACAGCGTGCCCGGCCGCATGTAGCGCGCGAGGCGCTCGTCGACCGATTCTGCCGGACGCGCGCCGCTCGCGGGTTCGACGCGGATCGGATCGCGCCGGCCGGCGCCCGGCCGCTCCGAAGCGGCCGGCGCACCCCCTCGGGGGGTCGGCCGCGGTACTCCGCGGTCGGGGGGCTTCATGACTTTAGCCAAGGTGCCACACGTCGCGCAGCAGCGCCAGCATCGCGCGCGCGGCGATCGCGCGGTGGCTGTGCGCGTTCTTCGTGTCGGGCGCGAGCTCGGCCGCAGTCTTGCCGAGCGCCGGAACGAACATCAGCGGGTCGTAGCCGAAGCCCCCCGCGCCGCGCCGCTCGACGAGGATCTCGCCGTGCCAGCGGCCGACCGCGATCAACGGCTCGGGGTCATCGGCGGCGCGCAGCGCCACCAACGTGCTGATGAAGTGCGCGCGCCGGTCGCTGGTCGACGCCAGCCGTTCGAGCAGCAGGCGGTTGTTCGCATCGTCCTGCACGCGGCGCTGCGCTTCGCGGTCGCCGCCGCCGGGCAACTCGACGCTCGCGTAGTGCGCCGAGATCACGCCCGGCGCGCCGCCCAGCGCGGCAACGCACAGTCCCGAATCGTCGGCGATCGCCGCGCCACCGGCCGCCGCGGCCGCGTGCCGCGCCTTCGCGAGCGCGTTCTCGACGAAGGTGTGATGCGGCTCGTCGGCCTCGGCGATGCCGAGCGAGCCCTGCGTCACCAACTCGACGCCGGCCGGCGCGAGCAGCGTGCCGAGCTCGGCGAGCTTCTTCGCGTTGTTCGACGCGAGCACCAGCCGCATGCGCCCGCCCTCCTCGCCTACAGCCCCAGCGCGTGGCGCTGCGCGCCGAGCAGCTCGCGGATGCCCTTGTCGGCCAGCGTCAGCAGCGCATCCATCTCGGCGCGCGAGAACGCCGCGCCCTCGGCCGTGCCCTGCAGCTCGACAAAGCCGCCGGCGCCGGTCATCACGACGTTCATGTCGGTGTCGCAGACGGAATCCTCGATGTATTCGAGGTCGAGCAGCGGCGTGCCCTGCACGATGCCGACCGAGACGGCCGCGACCGCCTCGCGGATCGGCGACGCCGCGATCTTGCCCTGCGCGAGCAGCCAGCTCACCGCGTCGTGCAGCGCGACGTAGGCGCCGGTGATCGCCGCGGTGCGGGTGCCGCCGTCGGCCTGGATCACGTCGCAGTCGAGCGCGATCGTGCGTTCGCCCAGGGCCGCGAGGTCGACGACGCAACGCAGCGAGCGCCCGATCAGTCGCTGGATCTCCTGCGTGCGGCCGCTCTGCTTGCCGCGTGCGGCTTCACGGTCGCTGCGGGTATGAGTCGAGCGCGGCAGCATGCCGTACTCGGCCGTGACCCAGCCTTCGCCGCTGCCGCGCTTGTGCGGCGGCACCTTGTCTTCGACCGAGGCGGTGCAGAGCACTTTGGTGTCGCCGAAAGCGATCAGCACCGAGCCCTCGGCGTGGCGGGTATAGGCGCGCTGGATCGACACCGGGCGCAGCGCATGGGCGGCCCGGTCCTGGGAACGTTGGAAGGTCATTCGCGTATTGTCGTCGCTCGCGCGCTATCGAAGCGCCGCTGCCCCATCCCCGGCCCTTCGACACCTCAGGGCGAACGGACGCGCAGAGGCTACTTCTTGTTCTGCGACGACGAACGCCGGATCGCCTCGTTGATCTCGCGGATCGAGCGTTCGATCTCGGCGTCGTCGAGCTCGTCGGGGGCATCGGTGCCGTTGACGCTCGCCTGGATCGTCGAGGCGAAAACTTCCTCGCCGAGCTGTTCGGTCGAGATGCCGCTGGTGCTGTCGCTGTCTTCGGCGGCTTCCCACTCGACCGCGAGCACCGAGACGTTGTCGCTCTTCGCGCCGCCGTTGCGCAGCGCCTGCTCGACCAGCTCGGGCACGGCGTCGGAGATGTCGCGGCGCGCGAGCTGCTCGGTGATCACGTTGTCGTCGACCGTGCCCCAGAGGCCGTCGGAGCACAGCAGGATGCGGTCGCCCGATTGCATCAGCAACGGCCCGACCGTGTCGACCACCGGCTTGCCCGGGCTGCCCAGGCAGGTGAACAGCACGTTGCGGTTGAAGCGGTCGTTCATCGGCACGACCTGGCTCATCGTCTGCTGCAGCTCGGAGTACGAGTGGTCGCGGGTGCGCGCGATCAGCTTCTCGCCGCGCACCAGGTACAGGCGCGAATCGCCGCAGTGCGCCCAGTACGCGGCATTGCCTTGCAGCAGGCACGCGACGACGGTCGTGCGGGGCGTGTCGATCAGCGCCTTCTGCGTCGCGTAGCGCAGGAGCTGGTGGTGCCCGGCGATGATCGCCTCGTGCAGGAAGCGCAACGGGTCGGCCAGCGTCGGCTTGCAGTCGCGCTGGAACATTGCGGCCAGCGTCTGCAGCGCGAGCTGCGACGCGACCTCGCCTTCCGGATGGCCGCCCATGCCGTCGGCGAGCGCGAACAGCCCCGCGTCCCGCGTGTAGCAATAGCCCATACGGTCTTCGTTCTTTTCGCGGCCGCCTTTGCGGCTGACCTGGTAGACAGAGAAGCGCATGGCAGGATCAGGCCTTCGCGCCTGTCGTCAAGTTTTCGAGCTGCAACTTCAGACGTTCGCTGAAGCTGAGCTTGGTGTAACGGCGTTCGGTCTCGCGCGCGAGCTCCTTCTGCAGCGCAAACACGCTTTGCGGGCGCGACAGCGGGTCCAGCGACATGCACCACTCGGTCACTTCGATCAGGTTGTCGGAGTAGACGTTGCGCAGCCGCGAGAGGCTGAGCGCGAGGCGGTCCTTCTCGATGCGCTGCGGCGCGTCGTTCGGCGGGTAGCCCTGCATGCACGCGTAGATGCACGCGCCGATCGCATAGATGTCGGTCCAGGGCCCCAGCGTGCCGTCACGCCGGTACATCTCGGGCGCCGCAAAGCCGGGCGTGTACATCGGGCGGATGAAGTTGCCTTCCTTGCTCAGCACTTCGCGCGCGGCGCCGAAGTCCAGCAGGACCGCCTTGTTCTCGTTCGTGATGAAGATGTTCGCGGGCTTGATGTCCAGGTGCAGCATCTTGTGCTGGTGCACGATGCGCAGGCCGCGCAGGATCTCGTCGAACAGCGAGCGGATCGTCGACTCGCGGAACACCTTGTCGCGCTTCAGGTCGCGCGCGGTGACGATGAAGTCCTGCAAGGTATCGCCCTGCAGGTAGTTCATCACCATGTAGACGGTTTCGTTCTCGCGGAAGAAGTTGAGAACGGAGACGACGCTCGGATGGCTGATCTGCGCGAGCGAGCGCCCTTCTTCGAAGAAACTCTTCAGGCCGAGGCGGTACAGCGGCTGCTTCTCGGGCTTGACGCGCGGCGTCAGTTCGCCGGGCGAACGTTCGGCGAGCGACGACGGCAGATACTCTTTCAGCGCGACCAGATGGCGGTCGGAGTCCTCGCACAGATAGACCACGCCGAACCCGCCGGCCGCCAGTTTCTTGATGACCTGGTAGCCGCCCACCACGGTGCCTGATGGCAATGGGGCAGGTTTTGGCTTTGACATAATCGCGCGACTTTTTCCCAGGTGGCCCGCGCGGCAACACGCGCACGAACGAGAGCAAATAGCCCATGGCAGTCTACAGCATGACCGGCTACGCCAGCGCCACCGCGGGCGCAACCAGCGGTGACGAATCGTCTGCCTCTGCGGACAATTTGGCAGGCGCGGCGAGCCGCGCGTCAGCCGCGTCATCGGCCAGCGTCAACGTCGAACTGCGCTCGGTCAACGGCCGCTTTCTCGACCTCGGCTTCCGCTTGCCCGACGAATTCCGCGCGCTCGAGCCGGCGTTTCGCGAGCTGCTGCAGGGTGCGTTTCGGCGCGGCAAGATCGAGCTGCGGCTGAACACGCGGATCGAAGCCGAGACCCACTGGCCGCAGCCGCAGCCCGACCAGCTCAGCCGGCTCGCGCGGCTCGAAAGCATGGTGCAGGGCTGGCTGCCGAAGGCCGAGTACCTGTCGGTGCACGAGGTGCTGCAGTGGTGCAAAGGCAGCGCCGCGCCCGAGCGGCTGGACGAAACGGCGCTCGAAGCCGCGAAACGCTGCATCGCCGGCCTGCGCGAAGCGCGAGCGCGCGAAGGCGCGCGACTCGTCGCGGTGCTGATGGAACGCGTGCAGCGCCTGCGCGAACTCGCGATCCAGGCCGAGCCGCTGGTGCCGGCCGTCGTGCAGCGCCAGCAGCAGCGCTTTCTCGAGCGCTGGCAAGAAGCGCTCGAAGCCACCGGCGCCGCGCAGACGATCTCGCGCGAAGCGCTGCAGGAGCGCGCGCTGAACGAAGCCGCGGCCTACGCCATCCGCATCGACGTGGCCGAGGAGCTGGCCCGCCTGCGTGCGCACCTCGACGAGATCGAGCGGCTGCTCAACGCTGGCGGCGAGGTCGGCAAGCGGCTCGACTTCCTGATCCAGGAACTGCTGCGCGAGGCGAACACGCTGGGCTCGAAAGCCTCGGCGCTCGAGCTGACGAACATCTCGGTCGAGATGAAGGTCGCGATCGAGCAGCTTCGCGAGCAGGTGCAGAACCTCGAGTAGCGCGCGCTCATCCTTTCACGCACACGACCTGCTTCAGCGTGTGCACGACCTCGACGAGGTCGGCTTGAGCCTCCATCACCGCGGCGATGTCCTTGTAGGCCGCGGGCGTTTCGTCGATCACGTCCTTGTCCTTGCGGCACTCGACGCCTGCGGTTGCCGCGCGATGGTCGGCCAGCGTGAAGCGGCGCCTGGCTTCGCCGCGACTCATCACGCGGCCGGCGCCGTGCGCACAGCTCTCGAAGCTGTCAGGGTTGCCCTTGCCGCGCACGATGTAGCTGCGCGCGCCCATGCTGCCGGGGATGATGCCCAGCTGTCCGGCTCGCGCGCTGACGGCGCCTTTGCGGGTCACGTACACGTCTGCGCCGAAGTGGTGTTCCTTCTGCACGTAGTTGTGGTGGCAGTTCACCGCCTCGACATGGCTCTGGAAACTCTTGGGGATCACCGTCTTCGCCGCGTCGATCACGCGCTTCATCATCACCTCGCGGTTGACCGCCGCGAACTTCTGCGCCCAGCCGACCGCGCGCACGTAGTCGCCGAAATGGCGCGAGCCTTCCTCGAAGTACGCCAGGTCGCGGTCCGGCAGATTGGCCTGGTGGCGCATCGCGTCCTGCTTGGCCAGCTCGATGAACATCGTGCCGATCGCGTTGCCGACACCGCGCGAACCCGAGTGCAGCATGAACCACACGAACCCCACCTCGTCCAGGCAGACCTCGATGAAGTGGTTGCCGGTGCCCAGCGTCCCGAGGTGCTGGATGTGGTGGGTCTTCTGGAGCTTCGGGTGGTCGCGGCACAGTTCCGTGAACTCGGGCTCGAGCTGCGCCCAGGCGGTGTTCACCGAACCCGGCGCCTTCTGCCAGGCGCCCGGGTCTCGGCTGCCCGGTGAGCGGCCGTGCGGAACCGCGCGCTCGATCGCCGAACGCAGCGGGCCCAGGTTGTCCGGCAGGTCTTGCGCTGTCAGTGTGGTCTTGCAGGCGATCATCCCGCAGCCGATGTCCACGCCCACCGCGGCCGGGATGATGGCTTTGAGGGTCGCGATCACCGAGCCGACGGTCGCGCCGATGCCGAAGTGCACGTCGGGCATCGCAGCAATGTGCTTGAAGACGATGGGCAGCCGCGCCGCGTTCTCGAGCTGGCGCCTGGCCGCGTCTTCGACCGGCACGCCGCGCGTCCACATCTTCAGCGGCACGCCGCCGGGGACGTCTTCGTGGAGGTGATGGCATTCATTCATGGCGCTTCGGCCGGTTTTAGTCCCAAACCGGACCGTTTGCACGGCGTGCCGGGCACGCACCCCGTGCGGGAGCCCATCGGCTAGACTGCCAAGCGGATGGAATACCCCGGTAACCTCTTCGTCGTCGCCGCGCCCAGCGGCGCAGGCAAGTCGAGCCTGGTCAGCTCGCTGCTGCAGGTCGATTCGCACCTGGTCGTCGCGATCTCTCACACGACGCGCGCACCGCGCGGCCAGGAGCAGGACGGGCGCGAATACCATTTCGTCGACCAGGCGACGTTCCGCGCGATGATCGACGCCGGCGAGTTCTTCGAGTGGGCCGAGGTGCACGGCCATTTGTACGGCACGTCCCGCGGGGCGATCGAGGAGCGCATCACCGGCGGCCACGACGTCGTGCTCGAGATCGACTGGCAGGGCGCGCTGCAGATCAAGAAGCTGTTCCCGAACGCGGTGCTGATCTTCATCCTGCCGCCGAGCTGGGAAGAACT
>Ga0070706_100004465_pt1 | contig 13504 bp, 10 predicted proteins | sample KBSK5501metaG_FD_65476 | JGI IMG/M metagenome (GOLD analysis project Ga0070706, IMG submission 65476) | Corn, switchgrass and miscanthus rhizosphere microbial communities from Kellogg Biological Station, Michigan, USA - KBS K5-50-1 metaG | ecosystem: Host-associated > Plants > Roots >...
CTCACCGAGCGCGAGCTCGAGGTCTTACAGCTGGTGGCCCGGGGATTGAGCAACAAGCAGGTGGCCCGCGCCATCGGGCGGACGGACGAGACGGTCAAGATCCATCTCAAGAACATGTTCGCTAAGCTGGGCGTGGCCGACCGCACCGAAGCGGTCACGATCGCTCTCGCCCGAGGCCTGATCCACCTGGAGTGACCTCGCCCAGACGCCCCCCCAGCCCGATCTCCTTGCCCTCCTCTCGGCGGCGGAGAGTCAGGCGACCCCGACGGCGTCGCGCAGCGAGAATAGGAGCTGGGTATTCCGCTCCACCCGCCGGGTGCCATGATCGAGGAGCCCCCAAGCCAACCCGCCGCCCGTGCCCACGATCGCGCCCTTCAGAAAGCCGACGCCGGTCACGACGCCGAGGACGGCGCCTGCCACCGCCCCGATTCCGGTCTTCTTGCCCGTGCTCAACCCCGAGTGGGTGGCATCCACGCGGGCCACGTCAGTCGCGACGCGGCGCATCCTCCCGCCAATTGACACCCGTGCGAGGCGGAATGTCGCGGCCCCGGGCGTCTCTTCGCTTTGGACCAATATCACGCTCGCGTAGGCCCCGGCCGGAATCACGACCGAGCCATCGACCACGACATCGCGGGTGACATGGGCCTCAAACCTGTTGCCAAATTGATCCCGCTTGAGCGCGACATTCTCGTCGATCGTCACCGGGATCTCGGTACCCGACGGGATCGTGAAGGCCGGCGTTATGCGGCCACCAGTCCAACCAGAGCCGACCTCGCGGTCACGATTGGCCGCGTGTGCGACCGAGGGCACGGCGCCGGCGAGCAACTGAACGCCGACCAGCACCGTCAGTGCAGTCCATTTGGTTCGACTCATGAGACCACCTCCCGCATAACGACCTCCTGCCGCAAGGCGGCGCATCTGTCTGCCTAAGTTCGGCAGGTGGCGCCAACTCCGATTGGATCGCCCTGCTCCCCTGATCAGGTAGGCGCAAGGGGATGGTGCCCGCGAAGGGGGAAGCCTATTCTAGATTGGACGATGGCTGATACGGGTCACGAGGAGCCCTCGCCGGGACGGACCCGTCAGCGCAGGGCTCGAACGCCAGACTCAGCGCAGGATGGCTTTGTAGTCCGAAGGTCAGCGGAAGCGGCCGAAGGAAGAGAGAAATGGGCTGGTGTCGCGTACCGCTGCTGGGTGACCGGCGTGAGGCACGCCGCAGCAGCGACCGGATGCACGCGATTGGGGTAGCCGGCACCAGATCCCATTGGCTCGAAACGCTCCCTAAGGCGCCGACGCCGGCGCCGCGGCGGCGGTCCGCAGCGCGCGGACCCGTTGTCCCGCAGGGAGCACGTCGGGCGGGTTGAGCACCACGCTCGCTTCCGGCGCCAGCCCACCGGTCACCTCGACCCAGCTGCCGTAATCGCGGCCGATGGTCACGGTCGCGTACCGGACGGTCGAATCCGCCTCGACGATTGCGACCTGTGGCGGGCCGTCCCGGATCACCAGCGCGGTGGCAGGCACCCGGAGTGCTTTGGCGACCCCAGTCAGCGACAGCCCCACCTCCGCGTACATGTTGGGCAGGAACGTCCTGGTCGGGTTCGCGACATCGACCTCGGTGAGCAGCGTCCGCGCGGCGGGATCAAGCGCGCTGGCGGTGCGGGCGACGCGCCCGCGGAGCGTGTCGCCCGGGAGCGCGGGCACGGTCACGACAGCCGCATTGCCGACCTGGACCCCGCTGACGTTGTCCTCGGGCACCGTCACGTAGACCCGGAGCGTATCGATCCGCGCGAGCTGAAACAGGCTGCCGGTAACACTTCCCGCTCCCGACGGCAGCGACGTGCTGACCGAGCCGGCCGTACCTACCAGCGCGCCGAGGTCGACGCTCCGCGTCGTGACGATGCCGGTGAACGGTGCAACCAGCCGCTCATAGCTTTGCAGCTGTATCAACTGCTGCAGCGACGCTTCGGCGTTGCTCACGGTGGCCGTCGCCACGCCGAAAGCGGCCTCCATGGAATCGAGCTCCTGCGCCGTCACCGCGCTGTCGGCCCTCATCTGGCGATAGCGCCCGAGATTGGCCCGGGCCAACACGAGCGTCGCACGGGTCTGGGCCAGCGTCGCCCGGGCCGCGTTCACCTGCTGGTCGAGCTCGGGTGCCTCGATCTCGGCCAGGAGGTCCCCTTGGCGCACCCGGCTCCCGATATCTACGTGGACACGGCGGACGTAGCCCGCGGCACGCGCATAAATCGGAGCGGTCTCGATCGGCGAAACCGTTCCCGGGAGGGTCGCGGTCGACGCGCCCGTCGCCGGCTCGGCCGTCGTGACGCTCACGGTGGGGGCCGCGGTGTTCGCCGCTACCACGGCGGCGACCCGCTTCTCGCGTCGCACTCGCGGAGCGATGCCGAGCACCAGCGCGGCCACCATGACGGCGAGCACGACCACGGCGGTCAGGCGGAGCCGTCGGGCGGCATCGGGCGGGGGCGTGAAACTTGGCGCCGGCAGCGGTGGCAGGGGAGCTGCGGGGGCTTCGACGGACGCGCTCATACGTGTGCCTCCGGAATCACGATCGGCGGCGTCGGTGGCGCCGCGCGGAGTTTGCTGTAAAGCACCGGCACCACAATCAGCGTGAAGCCGGTGGCCACGATCAGTCCTCCGATCACCGCGCGCCCGAGCGGTGCGTTCTGGTCGCCCCCATCGCCGAGGCCCAGTGCCATCGGGAGCATGCCGATGATCATCGCGAGCGCCGTCATGCAGACGGGCCGCAGGCGAACGAAGCCGGCGTTGAGGGCCGCCTCGAGCGCGGAGCGGCCCGCACGACGCTCGTCGTCCGCGAAGGTGATGAGCAGCACGCTGTTCGACGTGGCGACGCCGAGCGCCATGATGGTGCCCATCAGCGACGGGACGTTGAAGGTGGTGCCGGTGGTGAAGAGCATCCAGACGACCCCGGCCAGCGCCCCCGGCAGGGCCATGACGATCACCAGCGGATCGAGCCAGGACTGGAAGTTGATCACGAGCAGGAGGTACACCAGCACCATGGCGAACGCCACGCCAAGCCCCAGCCCGACAAACGACGATCGCATGCTCGCCACCTGGCCCCGCGTGGTGATGTGCGTCCCTTTCGGGAGCGACGGCCGGATCTTGGCGATGAGCCGGTCGACGTCGCCGGCGACCCCGCCGAGGTCCCGTTGGTCGGCCGCGGCGTAGACGTCGGAGACCGGCAGCAGGTTGTAGTGGTTCACCACGCCGAGCGAGGTCTGGCGCGTCGCCGTCGCCAGGTTGCCGAAGAGCTGCGGCGCGGCGAGTCCGGACGCCGTGACCGGGGTGTTGGTCAGCCCCTCGAGCGAGGTGATCTTGGCCGGCGGCGTCATCACCTGCACGGTATAGCTGACCCCGTTCTGCGGATTGAGCCAGAAATTGGGCGCCGTCTGCGCGCTCGAGCTCAGCGAGACGAGGAGATCGCTCGCCACGTTGCGCTGGGTGAGCCCGATCTGCTGCGCCTTGATCCGGTCCACCGAGTACAACAGGTCCGGGTAATTCGCCACCTGCTGCACCCGCACGTCGACCGCGCCGGGGATTCGCCGAACCTCATCGGCCAGATGACTGGCGATGCGGTAGTTGGCCAGCTTGTTGGGCCCGACGACCTGGACGTCGAGCGGGGCCGGCAGGCCGAGATTGAGCACCTGGTTTACGATGTCCGCCGGCACCGCGAAGAAGGTCACGCCGGGGAACTGGTCCGGGAGCGTCGCCCGCAGGCGCCGGACATACTCCCACGTCGAGGTGCTCCGGTTGGGCCCGAGTTGGACCAGCAGATCGGCGTCCGCCGCGTTGATCGTGGCGCTGCCGCTGGTCGCCAGATTGATCGCGTTCCGGTTGATGCCAACGTTGCTGAGAATGAGGCTCAGCTCCGCCGGCGGAATCACGCGTCGGATGGCGCGCTCCACCCCGGCCACGATGAGCTCCGTCTGCTCCACCCGCGTCCCGGCCGGCGCGCGCAGATGGAGCTGGAAGGAGCCGGCGTCGGTCGTAGGGAAGAAGTCCTGGCCGACGAACGGGACCAGGACCAGCGAGAGCGCGACGAAGCCGGCGGCGGCCCCGACCGCCACCCACCGATGCCCGAGTGCCCAGGCGAGCAGGGCGCCGTAGGCCGTCCGGAAGCGCTCGAAGACTACGTCGAACCGCGCGCTCACTCGCTCGATCGGACCCCCGCGCGCGGGCCCTGTGGCGGTGCCATCCCCGTGTGCCTGGCGCGCCAGGACCATGCGATGCGCATCGGTGGCGAGGAGGTAGCGGGCCATCGTGGGCACGATGGTGCGGGACAGGAGGTACGAGGCCAGCACCGCAAACACCACCGCCATGGCCAGCGGCCGGAAGAGCGCGGCCGCGGGACCGCTCAGGAAGAAGAGCGGCACGAAGACGATCGAGATCGAGATCGTGGAGACGAACGCCGGCGTCGCAATCTGCGCCGCGCCGTCCATGATGGCCTGCAAGATCTCCTTCCCCTCCGCCACGTTTCGATTGACGTTCTCGATCTCGACCGTCGCGTCGTCAACCAGGATGCCCACCGCGAGCGCGAGCCCGCCCAACGTCATGACGTTGAGCGTCTGCCCCAGCGCCGCAAGGCTGATAATGGAGCAGAAGATCGCGAGCGGAATCGACGTCGCGATGATGAGCGTGCTCCGCCAGCTCCCCAGAAAGAGCAGAATCATCAAGGCCGTAAGACACGCGGCGATCAGCGCTTCGCGGATGACACCCGAGATCGAGCCGCGGACGAAAATCGACTGGTCCGCCAGGTAGTGGATGTCGAGGGCGGCCGGCAACGATGGTTTGAGCCCGGCGAGCAGGGCCTTGACCTGGTTGACCACCGCGAGGGTCGAGGCGTGCCCGGTCTTGAGCAGGGTGAGATACACGCCGCGCTTGCCGTTCTGGCGCACGATGTTGGTCTGCACCCCGGCACCATCCCGCACGTGCGCGACGTCCCGGATGTACACCATTGCGCCGTTGACCTGCTTGATCGGCAGGTTGTTGATCTGCTCGACCACGTCAGGGCTCGAGTTCAGGCGCACGTTGTATTCCCGGGTCCCCAGCTTCGCCGACCCCGCCGGCAGGATCACGTTCTGCGCGTTGACGGCCGCGCTGACGTCCGACGGCGAGACCCCCTTCGCGTACAGCCGCGCCAGGTCGAGGTCGACGTTGATCAGCCGAGGCGCGCCCCCGTACGGATACGGAATCGACGAGCCCTGGGCGCTCGCGAGCGGGGGCCGCACGACATTGAGCACATAGTCGTTGAGCTCGGCCGACGACATGCTGTCGCTCCCGACGCCGATCTGGAGAACCGGCACATCGGTGGCGTTGAAGCGCAGGATGATCGGCGGTGTGATGCCGGGTGGCAGGATCCTGGTGTTGCTCTGGGACGAAGCCGTGATCTGGGCCGTGCCGGTGGCCACGTCGGCGTCGGGCTGGAAGTAGATCTTGATAACTGCGACGCCGGTCAACGACTGCGACTCGATGTGCTCGATGTCGTTGACCGTCACCGAGTAGGACCGCTCGACGATGCTGACGACCCGCTCCTCCATCTCCTCGGGCGACATGCCGTTGAACTGCCAGATCACCGTCACGACTGGCAGCGGGATCGCGGGGAAGATGTCCACCGGCGTGGTCAGGATCGCCACGAGCCCGGCGATGAGGACGAGAATGGCGCCGCTGACGAACGTATAAGGGCGTCGGAGCGCGACCCGGACGATCCACATCATCGGTCGGCCCTACAGCTCGCGCCCGAGCAGCGCTTCGAGGCTGGCCCGGGTCACCTGATAGTTGAAGCGCGCGCTCACCAGGTCGAGCTCGGCCTGCACCAGGCTTTGCTGCGAGGTCAGCAAGTCCAGGATTATGGCGATGCCATTGCGATAGCGCACCGAGACAACCCGCAGGTTCTCGGTCGCGACCCGGACCGCTTCGATCGTGAGCGCCACGTCCTGCTCCGCCACGCGCAGGCTGCCGAGCAGTTGCCGGGCCCCGGCGCCACTCAACCGGCGGGTGTCCGCCGCGGTCACCGCGGCGACCTCGGCCGCCACCGTGGCACGCGTCACCGAGTCCTCGCGGATGAACCCGTTGAATAGCGTCAGCGACGCTCCGACCTCCACCACCCAGCCCTGACGAGGGGCGCCGCTAACCCGCCCGTTATTCGACCAGTCATAGCCGGTCGTGGCCGAGATGGTGGGCGCATACTGGGCCTTCGAGGCTCGAACCGCAGCGTGAGTAGCTGCGACCTCGGCCTCGGCTTGCTGGACCGCCGGGGCGTCGTGCACGGCAATCGCCACGATGGCGGTGTCGCCCAGCGCCAGCGCCGTCGGATCGAGATTGGCCAGTGGCTCCGCATCGACCAGTCCGTCGGCTCCGACCAGGCGGCCGAGCGCCGCCGCCGCGGTGTTCAGGGTGTCCTGCGCCGCGAGGAGCTGGCGCCGCGCCGTGGAGAGCGCGAGCTCAGCCTGGAGGACGTCGGCCGGCGTCGCCGTGCCAGCCCGCTCGCGGGCCTTCGCGTATTGGTAGCCTGTACCCGCGACAGTCACAGCATCCTGCCCTACCCGGACCAGCTCGTGGCCCCGCAACACCTCGAAGAAGCCTTGCTTGGCGAGGAACCGCGTGGCGAAGCGTTGGAGCAGAAGTCCCGCATCCGCGGCCTGTGCCAACGCCGCCGCCTCGCGGCGCACCGCGCCCCTGAAGCCGCCGGTGAACAGAGGCAGGCTTGCGGCTACACCGCCCCCGTAGGCGCCCTGCGGCCCGACATCTGACGTGCCAACGCTCGCCACGCCCTGGTTGCTCCGGCCGGCTAGCGCGCTCGCCGAGACGGTTGGTAGGTATGCGCCCCACGCCACCCGCTGCGCCGAGCGTGCGGTGCGCACGAATCCCGAGGCGCTGGCTAACGTGGGACTGTACGCCATCGTCCGGGCGATCACCGTTTCAAGCGGGAGCCGCGGTCCCAGCGCCATCTCCGAGTCGGGCGCCGGAGGCTGAGCCGCCACCACTGCCGTGGCCTGGACCGTGTCCCGCCCCTGTGCAGCGAGCCACGCCGGCCAGACACCGGCGATCCCGAGCGCCAGCGCTCCACAAATCGAGGCGAGCCGCAAGGCCATCAGGTTGTGATCTCGAGCCCGCTGGTTCCCAGCGGACGGATCGCCAAGGTTGTGTGCATTAGCTGACTCTCCTCTCACGAAACACTCGGTCACCGGTGCGCAAGCTATCGGCCCGCAGCCTGGGGCACTTGGACCCAGGTGCTCCCCAGAACGGGGGATCGAAAGACTCCCCGTCCCGGGAATGGCCCTGCCACCGTCGGGTTCGCAGCTTCGCCAGGCGGTCGGGAACGCCGTGACAGTTGCCCCTAAGGCCCCCGCCGCTGCACCTCGAACCTCTGGAGCGACCTATGTCTCGTGTCCTTCGCTGGCCATCCGGCATCCTGATCGGCCTGCTCGGGGCTGGCACCGGCGTCGTCGTCCTCCTTGTCGCTGGTCTCGTGACCGGGCGGGGCGCGTCACTGATTGCGGATGCCGGAGCCCGCATGCTGCCGCATGGGCTCGCAGCTGGCACGGGGCTCTCGCCCGCCGCGGCCTACCTGATCGTCCATACCGCCTTCTATCTGGCGGCTGGGATCGCGGCGGTAATGCTGGCGCGTGTGGCAGACCGCTTCCCGCCAGTCATGACGGCGCTCGTGTTCGTGATGATCATCGTGGAGTTCGGCTTTCTGGTCTTCTCGACTGAGACGGCGGCCCAGCATCGGATCGACGGGTTTGCCTGGGGCGCGTTTCTCGTGGCGCACGGCGCAGCCGATCTTGTCTTCGCGCTGCTGCTACTATGGGCCCATCCGAGCCTGCTGCGGGAACTCCGCGAGGGCTATGAGGTGTGAGGGCCGCTATGACTACGAGCGCCACCCCGGTACCAGCAGCAGCCCCTGCGGATCAGCGCATCGTTCTGCAGGTGGTGCAGCCCGGCTTGCTCGGGCTCATGGACGGCTCGGTATCGACACTGGCGCCGCTCTTCGCTACCGCGGAGCTCACCGGGTCGACCAGGAGCGCGCTCTTCGTCGGGCTTGCGGCCGCATTGGGCGCAGCGATCAGCATGGGGCTCGCGGAGGCGCTATCCGACGACGGGAAGGTCTCCGGGCGCGGGGATCCGTGGATACGCGGCGCGATCACCGCTGTCGGCACGGCACTCGGCGGGATGTTCCATACGCTACCGTTTCTGATGGGCAATCTGGGCACCGCACTGTCGGTGGCCTACGTCGTCGTTGGTGCCGAGCTCCTCGCGATCGCGTACATCCGCTATCGCTTCATGCACAGCCCGCTAGGGCGCACAGTCGTGCAGGTGATCGTGGGAGGAGCGATCGTCTTCTTCGTCGGTCTGTGGCTCGGGCGATTCGGCGCGGCCGGGTAGAGCGGCCGCCGGCCCGGCACCGAGACACGTGGCAGGGTCTCTCGTCAAAGGAGTAACAGGTGACTGATAACAAGAACGGGTCCGGCGTACGTCTGGGCTTCATCGGGCTTGGGGCTATGGGCGGGCGAATGGCGCGGCGCCTCCTCGCCGCCGGCTACGATCTGACCGTCTACAACAGAACCCGTGAGCGTACCCGGTCGCTGCAGCAGAGCGGCGCAAAGGTCGCGGGCACGCCCAACGCGCTAGCGGCCGGGGCCGACGTAGTGCTGTCGAGCCTGGCCGATGATGCCGCGCTCGAGGAAGTGATGTTCGGACCCGACGGCGCACTGGCCTCGGCTCGGCCCCGCACCGGCTTCATCGACCTGAGCACGGTGAGCCCGGGTACCTCCAGGCGGCTGCATGACGCCGCCCTTGCCAAGGGACTAACGGTGCTCGATGCCCCGGTCTCGGGCAGTACCCCGCAGGCCGAGCAAGGACAACTCGTCATCTTCGTGGGCGGCGAGGAGGAGGTGTACAACACATGCAAGCCGATCCTCGCCGAGCTCGGCAGGGAGGCGGTCTACATGGGGCCCGCGGGCGCCGGCACGGCGATGAAGCTCTGCGTGAACGCCCTCCTCGGACTGGGGCTTCAGGCGCTGGCCGAAGCCATCGCCCTCGGCCTCAAGAGCGGGCTCCCGCGGGAGCGCTTTCTCGAGGTGCTGGGGGATACCGTGGTGCTCTCACCCAGTCAGAAGTCCAAGCTGGACAACGCCCGGAAAGGCGAATATCCGGCCACGTTTCCGCTGCGGCTGATGTTCAAGGACTTCAGCCTGATCGAGCAGCGGGCGCTGGCGCTATCCGTGCCGATGCCGCTCACGGCCGCCGCCGCGCAAGTCGCGGCGGTCGAGCGCGCCCGTGAATCTGCCGCCCAGGGCGACGAGGATTTTTCGGTGGTCATCCGAACCATGCAGCAGATGGCCGGGATTCCGACGTGATGATCCACCGCGATCGGCGCAGCCTCAGCCGCCACTCGGGTGGCTCAAAGCAAAGACGTACGCTCACACCGCGGCAACCTGTGCGGGCGTAAGCTGGGCGCCGCCCATGGGCGGCATGACGCCCGTGTGCTGCTTCGGACTGGCCACCCCTCGCGGATCGTCAGTCATCAGTCCGAAGATCGCGAGCTTGCCGACTGTTCTGTTCATGCGAGTTCCTTGTTCGAAGCGACCAACCCCGATGTTGACCCCGGTTCCCGGTGGAATAACTGCGAGGGAGGCCATCGGTCAGAAGATGCGATGGGCGTCACCCGCCGATACGGTGAGGCGGTCCCAACGGTCGAGGGCGATTCGTGCGGCGTCGTAGCCGGCCTGGATCACCAGAGCCGGATCGGCGCCCCGCAGCGAATGCACGTGGTGCAGGTCGGGCCTGATGACGAGCAGCGGCGGTCCGTCCCACCGCGCCAGCGTGTGGTGACCAATGTCGTGCGTCACGATGCGTTGCGCGTGCCACCAGAGGGTGGGCCCGGTGGACACGGTGGTCGTGTTACAGGCCGGGGGAGTGGCGCCGTCGAGCACCACGGCAATCACGAGGTCGGCCAGCAGTGCAACTTCCCGGAGCGCGAGCGGATCCAGCACTCCGCCGTCCATGCAGATGCGCCCGCCCACCCGACCCGGCGGCAAGAGCCCGGGCATCGCGCACGAGGCGTAGACCGCATCCGCCACCGACACGTCGGGCCAACTCCCTGCGCCCCACAACAACGGCGCCGCGGTCTCCACGTCGACCGAGCTCACTACCAGCGGCGCTTTGAGCTGGCTGAACGTCACGTCGCCGAACAGCTCGGCGCACAACTCGCGGAGCCGCGACCCGCGGTACAGCGCGGGGGTCCTGAGGCCGTGGCGGAGCAAGCTCAGGAAATCGATCTGGAACAGCGGTCGGTGCGCCAGCCGACCCGCGATCGATTCCATCTCCGCCAGCGCGACCCGATGCGCCGCCGCGGCGGCAACCAGGGCTCCGGCGCTGCATCCGGCATAGACCGTCGGCCGGATCTCGGCTTCCTCCAGCGCGCGGAGGACGCCGACGTGCGCCATGCCTTTCATGCCGCCGCTTCCCAGCGCCAGCGTAATGCGGGGCCTAGGCATTGTGCGCTACCGTCCTCTCTCCCGGCTGTCCACTAGCGCCTGCCGCCGCCCGCGCGCATCCCACCGCCCGCGCGCATCCCACCGCCGACCCCGCCCCGGGCTCCGCCGACCGCTCGAAAGCCCTGCGCGCGCTGCTCTCCCATTGTGCGTGCCTGGAACGCGCGGTCGAGCGCGGGTGGCGCCGCGCCGGCGTGCTGCCAGTTACTGCCGGCGCGCTGCTGCCAGTCCCCCGCCGGGGACCGCCGGTACACGTCACCTCTGGGAGCGGCGTAGATGTCCTCGCCCGCGCGCGGGGGACCGCCGAAGTGCGGCGCGGGCGCGGCCATCGGCGGCCGGGAGGCAGGTGCCATCGCGGGCGCCGACCGCTCTACGCCCCGCGGAATGCCTCGGCCGGGGCGGCCTTCGGGTCCACCCACCCGCCTACCTAGCTGCGCGCCGCGCTCCCTCGTCGTGCGGTCGTAGGTGTAGATGTTCGGGACCGACACCGGCTGACCGGTCCCCAGCATGCCGGTGTGCGAGTTGTACGCGACCCCCACGTGGCTCCCGCGCACCCCGCCGGTCCAAGCCTCGGGCCGGGACGGCGCGCGGTTCACGACGTGGGCTCGAGCCCACCGCGCGTAGACGTCGCCGGTCGTCCCGGCCCAGCCGCCCCGTCCCCGCCAAGGGCCGCGCTGGCCGTATCCATTGAGATGCGAACCCCACCACCAGGCGGCCGGCCCCCACCACGGATGAGGTCCCCAGCCCCAGCCGCCCCACGCCATCCCGATGCCGAGGCCCCAGCTCCACCCAAGGCCGAAGCCGTAGCCCCACCCGGTCCACGGCGTCCACCGCAGGCCGGCGCCGAACCCATAGGTCAGGGGGAACCCGAACCAGTCCGCGCCGATCCACGGGGTGTAGTAGTAGCCGGTCCCGTAGACCACGACGCCGTCGGGGTCCACCACCGTGCCGTAATACCCCGGCGTGTAGCCGACGTACACCACATCCGGCGTGGCGTCGTACACCTGCACGAAGGTCGTGTAGTAAAGGGGAGAGCTCGGCGGGATCGCATAGATCTCGGCCGGAACGCTCGCCGCGACGGCCCAAGGGCCCGTCACCGAGCTCGCTACGAACCAGACCCCGTTTTGCACCGCGTAGAAGGCGGTTGGGCCGGTCTCGATGATGGGCATCGACGCATTCAGCACGTACCGCAGGCTCGTCCCTTCGATCGGTCGATATTGGGGGTCGCCATCAATGGTCGGCGCGGGATCCAGCGTGGTTCCGCCCCGCGTCACGGTCGCCGTCTGTGGGATGGAGTTAGCGATCGCGGCCTCCTGCGCCTGCGGCGTCCCCGGTACCGAGGCCTTCACGTTCTCCACCGGACTCGAATTGGGGATCTTGGCGAAGTCGGCCGGGAGCTCCTTGCCCGGCACGTAGGCCCAGGGGCCGTCGGTCGAGGGCGCCCGGTACCACCGGCCGGAGATCAGCACATAGGTCTGGTTGTCCGCGACCGACTTGAAAACGTGGCCGGTCGTGTTCTGGACGTACAGCAGCTGGGTCCCCTCGATCGGGACGTAATCGGGGGCCCCGTCCGTGACGACCAGCTCCGCGGGCTCGGTGCTCACGTCGATCGCGGGCGTCGGTCCGGTGGCCAACGACGGTGCGGGCTGGGTTGAATCGGCCGAAGCCCCGTCGAGCAGGTCCACTTGGTTGGCGGCCACGGCCGATTGCAGGGCCGTCGCGAGCGCCGCGGGCGGCGACGTCGCCACCGACCACGGCCCGGCGAGCGCGCTGGCCTGCATCCAGCCGTCGAAGACGTGGAGATAGAACGTGCCCTGGTCCTGGAGCAGCAACGGCCGGGTGTTGATCACCCGCTGGAGACCGTTACCCGCGGGACGCAGCACCGGCTGGCCATCGATCAACACCAGGATCGCGGGCACGGTCGAAAACACGACCCGCGGGGGAGCGCTCCTGAGCGGCTGCGCGTCCGCCTGGCGGATCTGCTGCTGCACGGCGAGCTCGGCCTCCAGCCGATCGAGGGCGATGGTCCTGCACGTCTCCGGGAGGAGGCGCTGCAGGGCCGCCTGCCAGTCGGCGCTGTTCGCGGGGGCCGAGGGGAAGCTGGCCTTCGTAATCTGCAGGTCCTCGAGCGATACGAGGCGGCTGGTCTTGTCCACGTCGGTGCGCGCCGAGAGCCAGATGACGCCGAAGGCCGGCTCGGCAGCACCGGTGTCCCGCGCTGCGACTGCGGCCCGAACGGCGAGCCGATTGCCCTTCCAACTGTCGACCTGCGGCTGATACACCGAGAACGTGGTCGTGCCGCTCAGGAACTGTCGGGGCCAGCCGGCGTCGATCGAATCCGTCGACGCGACGGGCGTCTGAGCGAGCCCGGTCGGCGCGAGCGCGCCGGCGAAAGCGAGCCCGGCGCAAAGAAGGCGCCGCATCGGCCTGAGGATCTCCGTTTTCATCTTGGTCTCCGTTACTCCCGTTTCTCCAGCAGCTGCCGCCCAACTTGCCTCGTTCCGAGCAGCGTCGCTTGGACTCTCGTGCTCCCCTGATCGGGGGTCTACCGCGGGACCAGCACCACGCGACCCCGCGCGTCTCCGCGCGCGACGACCTCGTAGGCCTCTCGCGCGCGGGTCAGCGGAAAGCGCGCGGCGATCCGCGGCGGGGTGAGTGCGCCGGTCAGGAACCCCAGCTCGAGTCGCTCGAGAATCCTGGCGGCCGCCGCCGCGTCGACCTCGCGGGAGTCGACGCCGAAAAGGCGGAGCTCACGCCGATAGAAGTCGATAAGGTCGAACGAGACTCGCCGCGCCCCGACCGACGCGATTACCGCGAGCCGTCCGCGCCGGGCGAGCGCGCCCAGGTGCGATTCGAAATCATTGCCTCCGACCGCGTCGAACCCTACATCGGCGCCGCGCCCGTTCGTGGCATCGCGAACGGCCTCGACCAGCTCGAGCCCAGCCGTGCCGACGAACACGTCGGGACGGGCCGCCGGA
>Ga0070706_100004470_pt1 | contig 13494 bp, 18 predicted proteins | sample KBSK5501metaG_FD_65476 | JGI IMG/M metagenome (GOLD analysis project Ga0070706, IMG submission 65476) | Corn, switchgrass and miscanthus rhizosphere microbial communities from Kellogg Biological Station, Michigan, USA - KBS K5-50-1 metaG | ecosystem: Host-associated > Plants > Roots >...
CGTGGGCCTGCCTGTCTGGACCATCACGTTCGCGACGATCCTGGCGATGGCGGTGGGAGCGGTCGGGGCGAAGGTCTGGCACGTGGTCAAGCATCGCAATCATCCCGAGGAACAGGGTGTGGCGGGCTGGTGCATCCAGGGGCTGATCGTCGGCGCGACGGCGACGGCGATCATCGCGTTCTGGGTGGCGCGCGTCCCGCTGGGTGTGGCGCTGGACGCCTCGGCGCCGGGGCTGCTGTTCGGCATGGCGATTGGGCGGGTGGGGTGCTTCCTGGCGGGGTGCTGTGGCGGGCCACCGACGGCGGCGCGCTGGGGGATCTGGTGCTCGGATCAGCATGTGGGCGCGCGGCGCGTGCCGACGCAGCTGATGGAGTCGCTCCTCTGCCTGCTGGTGGGACTGGCGGCGCTGGCGATCTTCCTGCGGCATGGCCCGGCGAACGGGGCGATCTTCGTCGGAGCGGTGGCGGGGTACACACTCTTCCGCGAGGGCATCCTGCGGCTGCGCGCGGAGAAGGTCGTGACGCGACTGCCGATACCAATTACGCCGGTGGTCGCGGCGCTGGCGCTGGTGGGATCCCTGATCTACATCGCCTTCAGCGCGCGCGGGGCTTGAACCAGAGGGTGACGGGCGTGACGGTGTGGAAGCCGAGGCGCGCGTAGACGGGCTGGCCGTCGTCGCTGGCCTGGAGGGTGGCGGGCAAATCTTACAGTAACGTCAGTTCTGGACAAGGATTGGATGAGCGGAGTGCGGCGCCAGACATCACGCCCAGTGATGATGCGAAATCGGGATGTGGAACTGCCCTTCGGCCCCTCCGGCGTCCCACGTGGCGCTTTCTGCGCGCATCGCGCGCAACAACACCCGACAGCAATGGTGTTCTTGGCACTCGCGTAACCAGCACTCACGTGAACGTACGTTTTCCTCATGTGCGATCATCTGGCTACACTGCAAACCCAACCAGCTTGCCGTAGGCGACGAGCAGCGCCGGCCCAAGGAAGAACAGCAAATTTCCGACCATGTTCCAATATTCCGAACGGCGCAGATGCGTGGCCAGTGCTCCAGACATATAGAGCGCGATTCCGACCGCTGCAAACGGTGTAAGCATCGTCAGAGAATGCAAGAACAGCGGAACGAGAAGGCCAACACCACCACTCACTTCAAGGGCGCCAAGCAGGCGAAGGTGCTCCGGCTTAAACTCTTTCGACCAGGCGACGCCGGGCTGATTCGTATATGTGGCGTAGGGTAGGGTGAGCTTGAGCACTCCACCCACGGCGAAGGCTAGTCCAAGGACCACTTGCATGACGGTGATGAGGGTAGCCATGATGCACTCTCCACTTCCTTACACGATCTGTCTGCCGTGCGTAAGCTGTTCGACCGCACGGGCATGAAGGAACGTACCAGCCCTTCTACGGCCAGCAGGTGCGCCTGCGCCCAGTCCAAGGTGGGCGTGCCGCGCTGGGGCGAGCGACGCGTGACACGCACGAGAGCGCCTTGTTCCAACCGGCGTGAGACGACTTCGCGTCCCAACACGCCGGTTCCCCCCGCCAACGAGCGCTCGTGTCACGATCGTATCCTCCACTCCTGACCGGACGTTGGTGGTAGCGTGAGATGCGCCAGCTTGTCGGGGTTTACCACACTGCGCACGGCGCGGATGAACTCCCCTTCCACGTCCAGCGTGAGGACGCTCACGATGTGCCCCTTGACCCGCACCAGCAGCGCGGGAAGGCCATTCGCCTCGATCAGTTCGAAGGTCGTGCCTTCCGGCGCGTGCGACAGCAGGCCGATCATGGCGCGCGCCACCTTGTCGCGCCCGTGAATCGGTTGACGCGCCGCCCCCGCGACCTTGCCGCCGCTATCCGACCAGCTCGTGACATCCTCTGCGAGCAGACGCATCAGGCCGTCCATATCCCCAGCAATGCAAGCTTCCATGAAACGACCAACCATTTGCGCGTGCGCTTCCGGCGAGGCGGGAAAGCGCGCACGATGTTCCCTGATGTGCTTTTTCGCACGGCTGAATAGTTGGCGGCAGGCCGCTTCGTCGCGTCCGGTAATCTGGGCGATCTCGGCATACTCGTAGTCAAACACTTCTCGCAGCAGAAACACCGCACGTTCCAGCGGAGACAGGCGTTCGAGCACCACGAGAAACGCCAGCGAAATCGACTCCGGATCGGTCATCGGGCGCAGTGGGGGAAGGAGTGACGCGCCGTCGCCCGTTATGATCGGCTCTGGCAGCCACGGGCCGACGTAGGTTTCTCGCCGCGCCTGGGCCGATTTGAGATGGTCCAGGCACAGATGATGCACAATGGTCGTCAGCAAACTCTTGAGCGTGCGAATCGACTCCGGCGGCGTGGCGCGATAGCGCAAATACGCCTCCTGCACGATGTCTTCCGCCTCCATCGCGCTGCCCACCATGCGGTAGGCCATGGCGAACAACAGCGAACGGTATTCTTCAAATGGATCAGTTTGCACAGCGCTGCCCTTCGAACGTTCGGCGTCATCTCAAGCTGGAGGTACGACGAGATCGTCCTGCGTTTTGTGACATCGCCGGGAAATTGGGAATTCATCGCGGCGGTTGGGGGACTACCATCTCTCACGAGTACGCGCGTAGATCGTCATCCTCGTTGGTGAGGTGAAAGGGCGCCCAAACACTCAGAGCAGTGTATGCGCGGGTGGTTTTCGTCATTGGTACGTCAATCCTGGATAGGCTATGCCGCGATGCGCCAGTCTGGAGATGGCGGGCAGATCTTATAGTAGGGACTACGCAGCCGCTTACGCGCTGGTGGTGGCTGGGATCGTCACGGCAGCCTACAGCGTGGAGGATGCGTTTCTGGCCAACGCGCGATCCTCGCGATCCTCCTCGTCGCTGTCATGGTGGCCCCTCCGCTCGCGCGAGCTGCGAGGCGTGTGACGTCGTCGCGTCAACGCGCGCACGAACAACATGAAGAAGGGGGCGCGCAGTGAAGCGAGAGATCCTGCGCTGCCGTCAAACGGGCGGCAGCGCAGGATCTCTTTTCCTTTGCTGTGGTTGTATGCTATGCTCAACGCGGAACAGACCCAAGCCAGAGCGGAGGGAAGCCGTGAGCAGCTTGCTGCATACCCTCAGGCGTCGCACGCCGTTTTTCGCGACGATGCTCGGCCTCGCCGCAGTGGTCGGCTTTCTCGTGTATGACGTGCACGCGCAGTCCGCCAGTCGGTCACTTGCTGCTCCTTCGGCCCAGCGAGTCGCGAGCGAGGAGAACGGCGACAGCGCGCACGTCGGCTGGAAGGTCCGCATGCTCTCCGGGCTGGACGTGACCCTCGTGGCCGTCGAAAAGAGCAGCGCGACCTGGCGGTTTCACTTCAGCATCGCCAATCCGTCCAACACCGCCACCACCGCTCACGGACCCGATCTGCCGACGCCGGCTGACGGGAGCGCCGATCAAACGGCCCTCGATCATCAATTCGTGATTTGGGTCTATCCTCGTTCGTTGACGCCAGAATACCGACCGTTGAGCGCGACGCCCGCCACCGACCGGGCGCATCCTGCGCTCGCGGGGAGGCTCACCCTGCGACCAGGGCAGCGCGCCGATGTCTGGCTCCAGGTCGATGCGACGCAGAGTGTGGGCCCGCCGCCGAACCAGCTGCTCTACATTCATGATCCGGCGCCCAGCATGAAGTGTAGGGATCCAGCGGACCAAAGCACGTGTCTGCCAGAGACTGCCTACCGCGCCATGCTCTGGCTGATCTAGGGCCCATCTGACGGATCAGGTCCCAGGCCGAGGCCGATGACGCCGCCGCCGACCTGGCGCTGGAAAATTGGGTGTTGTACCTGATCCTGTCCGTGCTGCTGTTGACCAGAAAATGGGGCGTGGAGTCCACCCTCTTTTGGAGGAAATCGACTGCGTGCCCCGCGCGCGCACAGTGTTCTCCCTGGCGCTGAACGAAGCAGAGCGACAGGGAAGTGGCTACGTGCGCACCGAGCATATCCTCCTGGGACTGGTGCGCGATGGTGGCGGCGCCGGCGCGGATTTTCTCGATGCGCTGGGGGGTTGCGAACGGTATGCGCCCAGGTTTTCGAGCTGCTCGGCTAGCTCTTCACCTGCTTGGAAAAGGAGAACACAGCATGCGTGATCCCAGTGCCGTTTGGACTGGCAAAGCCGTCAGCTACGATCGGGCGCGCCCGACGCCGCCACCGGTGTTGCTCGATCTGCTGACGCAGGTGATTCACCAGCCGCATCCCGCCCTGGTGGTGGATGTGGGCAGTGGGACTGGACTGTCCACCGCGATCTGGGGGGAGCGGGCCGAGCGGGTGATCGGGATCGAACCCAATGCCGACATGCGGCGCGAGGCCGCACGCAAAGTCGCGAGCCATCCGTACGCGGCCCACATCGAGTATCGCGAGGGACTGGCTCAGCAGACGGGCCTGCCTGATGGGTGCGCGGATATCGTCACATGCGCCCAGGCGTTCCACTGGATGGAGCCGACGACGACGCTGGCCGAGGTCGCGCGCATTGTGCGAGCGGGTGGACTCTTTGCGGCGTATGACTATGACTGGCCGCCAACCCTTCATTGGGAGCTTGAGCGGGAGTTTCAGGAGGTTGATGAGCGCTTCGATGCGCTTATGCAGGAGCGTGGACTTGTCCAGGATCTGCCGCGCTGGTCGAAGGACAGGCATCTGGACCGCATGCGCGAGAGCGGCCACTTCCGCTTCACTCGTGAGGTGACGCTGCATGCTATCGAGCACGGAGACGCTGCACGGTTTCTTGAGATGATGCAGAGCAATGCGTTCGGCCACCACTTCCAGCTGAAAACCATCACCGAGCAGGAGATCGGGTTTGATCGCCTCAGGGGCGCTGCGCTCCGGTACGTGGGGTCCGAACCGATACCCTGGTATCTTAGTTACCGCGTCCGGATCGGGATCAGGTAAGCGCGCCGATGGGAAAGAGAAAACCGAGGGCATATCCTAGCTCATAGGAGCGGTCCCGCCCAGGTATGAGCGAGCACGCGGGTGAGCGCCGCTCAAGATGACTATTCAGCAAGATGACTATTCAGGTGGAGCTGGCGTTGAGCCACCCTAGAGCGCCACCAGACGCTTGGCGCCCCGGTCCGGATTACGCGCTCGTGAGCATGTCGCCCTCAGGGCGAGGCCATGTCCACGCATACCAGACAATGAACAAGGTACACACGACCTCTATTGCGACGAAAAAGATGGAAAAGAGGTCGGGAAATGTCTCGCCAACCAGTCCTGTGGCCGCAAACGCGGTCTGGAAGAGACCGACGATGATGTTGGACCAGCGATTGGCTCGATACGGCAGGACGCGGGACGCGAGCGCCATGACAATGGCGGTTTCAAGCACTATAGCCGTCAGTAAGACAAACTCCTGGGTGATCTGAATGGACCCGATGTGCCCTGACAGGCGCTCCTGCGTGGCTTCCTTTTGGAGCACGGGATCAAAGAACAGGGCATACACATCGGCAAAGAGATAGTTGAGCACGAGGAAGATCCAGAGCGTTGACAGGACTGGTCTTCTGTCCTTCCAGTCCGCTGCAGTCTGCATTGTTTGCATGGCCATCCGCGCTTTCTCCGCCGCCGAGGTCGGCTCACCCGTTCGCCCAACCGCACCCTGGCGTACATGATAGCAGAACGGTTCGACAGTGGCGTCACGGATACGGAGCGCAACGGCGCAGGCGTGGGTCATTCCAGGCGCGCTTCTTCAGCGCGTTGGCTGCTTTCTCTCGCTGCGCGCTGCGCCAGGATCAACCTCTGGCCGTGTTGACACCAGCTACCCGCCGTGCGACAGTCCACCTTCTCGTATGTGCGACGGGCGGGCTTTCCTGCCGATCCTGGCGGGCTCCCGTTCAGCCGTAGTGTGGCGACGACCCGAGCATGGACCCAAGCATGGTATGAACCTGAGGTCGATGACATGCGCTCGCTACAACGCCTGGTAGTAGTGCGCAATCGGAAAGAGGGTGTAGCCCGCCTTCTCGTACGTGCGACGGGCGGGCGCATGGCCGGGATCCCCGCCCGTCCCCACGATGGCGATGCGCATGCCTGCCTCTCGCATGTGCTCGAGGACGATGCGATTGAGCTCGGTACCAATGCCCCGGTTCTGGTAGTCCGGATGCACGCCGAGCAGATCGACGACGCCCCTGAAGGTATCCTGGTGCAGCTCACACGCAATAAATCCAGCAACCGCGCCGTCCATCTCCGCGATGAGCGCGATTACTCCAGACGTCTCCGCACAGTAGCGCCGCACCTCCTCGCGCTGGCGCTGCCGCCAGTCGGGGTGGAGGATGGCGTCGATCTCCGGACCAAGGACGTTACGGACTGAGGCGAAGACCGGCTCCCATGCCCGCACCGCCAGCTCCTCCAGCGTCTCGAGATCGTTCTCCCGCACGGGGCGAATGGAGAGTTCCATGTTCTCATCTCTTCCTGTTCCGCTACGGCCCACTCCACCACTGCGCGACCTCCGCTCCCCAACACGCGCTTGCGGTACCCTACCACCCCCATGCGCTCGCCTTCAACCAACAATCAGCTCCCTGGTGACGATACCGACAGGGAGGCTTAACAAGCGCTTTTTCAACAGGTTCCGGCCGTTTGTTCGCCAGTGCGCGGAGCCACCCTCGCGCCCAGGGGCTGTCTGACGACTAGCCCCTGATCCAATGGCAGAGAAAGACGCCGGGAGCACTTGTGGAGTCCCGGCTTTGGCTTTCGCGTCCGTCAGTGCCCGCCGACATCACCATTGCCTAGTGGCGCGGTGCGAAGCTTCCCCCCGCCGTCACCATTGCCTAATGGGGCCATGTAGCGCGGTTGAGAACTCGTCACGATGGCATGCGCCACACCGCTGTAGCCCATGGCCCACCCAACGGCCACAATCCCCGCGAGCAGCGCCGCCGCGAGCGCGAGAATCAGCAGCAGCCGTGTGCCTACATGCCGTGCCTGCAGTGTCATGCGTTTCTCCTCTCGACCACGAGTCGGACTGCTCGATCAATAAGTGATCCTTCGCTACTCTATCACGCCGGTCAAAGCGTGATACGGAATTGGCCTGGGCTATGATCATTCGCCGCCCGTTCGCATGCGGCAGGGTGGCCATCTGGCGGCTCGTACGCCCAGGACAGCCGCTGCTGTGGATGCTACAATGGCGCTGGCGGCGTGGGCTATGCGGCGGCCCTGCACGGCTCTCCCTCAGGCATAGCCAACGCGCCTAACACCGCGCTCCAGCTGACCGGCTGTACAGCGGGCGATTTGCAGGTTACTTTTGTGCGGCCAGCCGTGACGGTCTGTAGAGTATTTTTCAGCCTGCCGCCGACTGCTGAGGGCTGGCCGTTGGGCAGATGCGAGCAGAAGGGGCGCTGGGTGTGATCCTACCGAAAGTCCCCGACCCTCGTTTCGTGACGATCCGCCGTGGTGGGACCCTCACCGATGCGGATCACCAGCTCCTGGCCCTGTGGGCGGCATCGTGCGCGGAGCACGTCCTTGACCTCTTCGAGTCGGCTCAGCCTGAGGACCCGCGACCGCGTCAGGCGATCGAGCAGGCCCGCGCCTGGGCGCGTGGCGAGATCACGATGACCCAGGCGCGCGCGGCGGGCGGCCATGCAATGGGCGCGGCCAGAGACCTGCGCGGGGCGGCGCGGCATGCCGCGTACGCAGCCGGCCAGGCCGCGGTCGTCGCACATGTCGCCGCGCACGAGCTCGGCGCCGCCGCCTATGCGATCAAGGCCGCACGCGCCGCCGCGCCAGAGGGAGAGGGCGAGAGCGCAGGGCGACTCGAGCGCCAATGGCAGCGCGACCAGCTCCCGGAGGCGATTCGCGAGCTCGTCCTCGACGACCAGCGGTTGCGGAACGACATCTGCTGGTCGGTGTTCGACTGCTGAGAGCGCGTTGGGCCGCCAGCACGGCCCAACAAGCGCATCGAGCGGGCGTACGACGCTGACCCGCTGGACGCTGGACTGGCCAAAGTGGGCGTGGAGATGAGTGCGCCGCATCGGCATGCGCATCCCGCCGAAGCGACGCCCAGCAACGTGGAGAGCCACGCGGGGACGCCCAGTGGTGGCGCGCAAGGAGGAGTATCGGCTGCGGTATACGGTGGAGATAGTCCACTCGCAAATGACTAAACCGAATGGGGGGACCGTGACAAGTGGTGGGGAAGACAGAGCGGATCTCGACATCGCCATCGGTGACAATGACGCGGTCGACAAGGAGTTCGACGAGCGCCCGCCGCTGCTCAAAGGTGGCCCTATGCAGTCCGTCACGGACCTGGGCACAAAACGCCTCGAGCGACTCTGCGACAGCGCTCAGGGCCAGGTGCTGCTGCGCCATGGCGTTGAGGTGGCGCTGTTGGGTCAGCAGGGCCTCTTGCCGACAGGTCAACTCGTGTCGCTTGCGGTCAAAGACTGGCAAAGTGAGGACGCTAGCAAGATAGGCGTCGAGCAAGCGCTGCTGGGAGGTGTCCAGGTAGGTCAGGGCGTGCTGCAGTGTCGCTTGGCGCGCCTGCAGCTCCTGGGGCAGCCAGTGCCCACCATGCGCGCGGCGTAAAGCGGAGGCGAGGTGGTCGGGCTCCAGCAGCAGTGTGCACAGATCCTGCCAGACGAGGGCGTCGAGGGCGCGACCAGGGATGTAGCGAGCGGTACAGCGCTGGCCTTGGGCAACGCGCAAGGCATTGCTCCGTCCCTGGCACACATAGTAGGACTGCCCACTCGGCATCATGGTGCGTGCGGTGGTGCCCAGCCGGCAGTGGCCGCAACTGACCATGGCGCGGAGCAAGTAGGGGAAGTGGGTGTTGTTGCGGGCGCTGCATTGCTGGTTGCGCGCCAGCTTCTCTTGGACACGGTCAAAGACCTCTTGCGAGATGACTGGGGGCACGGGCACGCCAATCCATTCCTCGCGCGGGCGATAGCGGGAGCTGACTCCCGGCCCCACGGGCAGCAGCGCCGACTTGCGCTGGGTGGCGGGCACGATGCGGGTGCGGTTGCCGTACGCGGTCCCGGTGTAGGCCGGATTCTTCAAGATCCCCCGCACACTCGCCACATTCCAGCGCGGCTTGCCAGTGGGGGTGAGAATGCCAGCGCGGGTGAGTCGGAGGGCGATGCTGTGTACGGTCGCCGCCGGCTCAAGATACCAGGCGAACATCTCGCGGACCACGACGGCTGCGGCAGGGTCGAGCTGCAGGCAAGCGGGATCACGCGGATGCTCGGGATCGAGCCGGTAGCCAAAGGGCGCGCGGCTCCAGGGAAGCAGTTGGCCTGCCCGTAGGTGGGTCAGGCGGCCCCGACGCATCCGGTCACAGATCAGGGTGCGCTCATACTCAGCGACGGCTCCACGAATCTGCAGCAGCAACTGGTCGTGCGGGTCCTGAGTCAGGGGCCGCTCGAGGAACTCGACGGCGCAGCCGTGCCCATGCAGTTCCTCCATGAGCAGGACTTGGTGTACATACTTGTGGGCCAGTCGGTCCGGTGCGGTCACCACCACGCGATCGAACTCGGCGAGCGCCGCCCGGTCACGCAGTTGATCGAGCCCTGGTCGGCTCAGACTCGCTCCGCTGTAGCCGGCATCGCGGAAGATGGCGTGCTCATCCACTCCTTCTCCTTGGCTGGCGATGTGCGTCCGCAGCCGTTCCAGCTGTTGCTCGATGGTCTGCGCTTGGGCTTGTCGGCTGGTTGAGACCCGGGCGTAGAGGGCAATGCGCATTAGGGTTTGTCTGACGAATCGAACAGGATGTGTTACCCTCGTGGTGTGCTCATCCCGAACGAGGGAAGCGAGATGGTGGGACGAGGCCAGTTGACCGAGAAGGCGTGGTCGGCTACGCAGCCACAACGGCCACGGCCACCCGGCGCCGAGTCGGTGGATGGCGCGAAGGAAGGACCGGTGACATGGCCACGTGGCAAGCAGATCTTCATCGGATCGTTGTCCTCCCACGCGCCCAGCAGTATGCCGCGCTGAAGGAGCTCCTGGCTCGGCGCGATGCCTGCCCCGCTGAGGAATGGAATGCGGCGTTCGGCGCCGCCAGTCTATATGAGGCCTTCACCCAATTGCCGGACGCACAACTTGCCTACCGCGCGAACCGCGCCGTGGTGCGCTCTGCACTGGAGGCTCGACCGGACTGGCGCCTCGTCGAGGTGGGGGGCGGTAACGGCGTCCTGTGGCGCGACTTCTTCCATCACGATGAACGCGGCCAGTTCACGCTTGTCGACCCGGTAGCGGAGACGCATGAGATTGTCGCGGCGCTGCTGCCCAGGGGCGTCGTGTTCCACTCGGTGCTGGCTCCGATTGAGCAGGCGGCGCTGCCGGATGCCGACGTGGTGAACTGCAGTCTGATCTTGCACCACATCGCTGGCCTTGATGCAGACGAGCGACGGCGACACGGGCTGAGCGGGCCGGGCAAACGTGAGACGCTCGAGCACATCGTCGCGGCGCTCCGTCCCCGCGGGGGGATTGGAATCCTCACCGAGGCAGACACGTACCACGATCTGGCGCTGGCGCCTGGCGACCCACTATTGGTGGAACGCTTCATGGACTCCTACGTTCGCCGCGGCGCGCTGATGGTGGCTGAGGCGCTCGCCCACGCGGAAGCGGATGCGACCCTGCGCCAACGCTGGGAGGTGCTCCTGCGGCACTGGTTCCTCGACCAGATCGACAAGGCGTTCGTCCCCCTGGCGGAGCGCGATGTCTATGAGTTGGACGCTCCCCGTTGGCGGCAGGTAGTGCGAGACGCGGGGGCCGAGATGCAATCGAGCCAGTACGTGGACGAGTGGCGGATCATGGTGCAGTATGTATTCACTGCAGGCGAGCAGGCGTGACGTAAGAGAGCGGATGCTCAGTCCGCGATCCCTGGGACCAGACGGCGGCCCTCGCTCCCACGAAGGCCGATCTGACGGATCAGGACTCCAGCCAGAGGACGATAGAGGCAAGGACCAGCATCGCCCGGTAATTGAGTGCGCGTTTCTCATAGCGGGTGGCGAGGCCACGCCACTGTTTGAGGCGATTGATGCAGCGCTCGACCACGTTGCGCCGTGCGTAGATGGTCTTATCAAAGACCAGTGGACGACCCGGCCGCGCAGCCCGTTGCGCCTGCTGGTCGCGTCGCTGGGGAATCGTGTGCGGGATCTGCCGCTCGCGCAACAGTCGGCGACAGCGCGGGTAGCTATAGCCTTTGTCGGCGATGACGCGGTCTGGGCGCGTCCGTGGCCGTCCACGTCCTCCCGCGCGTGGGACATGGATGCCGCTCAACACCGGTTCCAGTTGGGTACTATCGTGGCGGTGGCCCGGCGTGATCACGATCGAGAGCGGTCGCCCCTTCCCGTCACAGGCCAGATGAAACTTGGTGGTGAGCCCTCCACGGCTCCGTCCGAGTCCCTCGTCGACCGGATGCTGGACCCCCTTTTTATATCGGCCCGACTCCGTCGACGGCGAGCGCCACTCGCATGGTGATGAGCGCGAGCGGTGGAACTGTCGATGCTGATCTCCCAGACGATCTCGCCGACCGCATCGGAGCGCGTCTGGGCATGGGCCAGAATCCGATCCCACGTTCCGTCGCCTCGCCAGCGATACAGCCGATCCGCACAGGTCTGCCACGGTCCATAGCGCTCCGGGAGGTCCCGCCAGGGTGCGCCGGTCCGCAACTTCCACAAGATGCCATTGATGACCGTGCGATGGTCCCGCCATTGCCCACCACGCGCGCCACGCATGGGCAGCAGCGGCTCCATGCGCGACCACGCCGTATCGGTCAACTCGCCTCGTCCCACCATGTCGCTACCCTCGTTCCGTCCTCATGCGAAACGAGGGTAGCATATCACGGGCAATTCGTCAGACAAACCCTAGACGTCTCCTGCTGAGGGGCGAGAGGAGCCTCGTGGGCCCCCTCGCGATCGGTCGTCCACTGCAGCAGGTGTTGATAGGCCTGATCCCATCGGGTCTGAGCATCGCTGCGCCGCATCGTCTGGCGTCGGATGCTCCACGTGCGCATGCGTTTCATCGGTCCCTCCTGCGTGGACAGATCCACGGCTCTGGAGAGACACTGTGCGCAGACGCAACGGCTGTCGCGACCAACTTAAGGGCAACACCGCCGTGCGCGTGAAACAGAACTTGTCATTTGTGAGTAGGCCATCGAACGCAGCTTCGCCTGGTTGGGCCGCTTCCTGCGCCTCGTTCTCCGCTGGGACCACGGCTCCAGCCTCTCCCGGAGCGGATGCGCTTGCGCCGTCATGCGGCTGAGTGTGCGCCGCGCGCGGTCGGTGGACGCGGCGCGATCGGCGCACCCACGCGGGAGCCCGAACGGCTCCGGGCCGCAGTGGCGTCTTAGGGGGCAAACAGCTTCCAGTGGCCCTCGGAGACGACGTCGACGGCGCCCTCAACGACTTTGATGGCGGTCTGATCGTCGATCGCGTAGGTGGGCACGGGGAGCCTCGCGGCCCACTGTTCTGCGTTGGCCAGGGACGCGTCCGGGTGATCCTCGTGATCCAGGTGCGGAATCACCGCAAAGTCAACCAGTCCCACTCCCTGAGCCGTGACCACGATCCTGCCGATTTCTCCCTGGGGGGTGGCGAACACGATGTCTTCCGAGGTGAGCGCCTCACCGCCGCCCCTGGGCGGATCACGGTAGGTCTCGCCGAAGGTGGCGGCCGTCGCCATGCTCCCGGCGCTCACCCCCACGTAGACCGTCTCGCGCAGCGACGGCAAGAGGTCCGCCAGTCCCGACTGTCGCATCCAGTGGCACAGATACAACGGATCACCGCCCCCCACCAGCAGGGCGTCCGTCTCCTGGACCGTGGGGATCCACGCTGCGTCATCGATGCTGGGCAGCGCGGTCAGCTCCAGCACGCCCAACGACTTCCAACCCCATTCATCCCACTGGCGGATCGCCCGCCAGGCCGCGGCGGCGCCGCCAGGGAAGGGGTAGATCGCGGTGGGAATGATGAGGGCGCGCGACTCGGCAATCGGTTTGCCCAACAGGTCGACCAGCGCGTCGTGGATGCTGTCGTTCTTGATGCCCGCGGACGTGAGCAGTAACCGCATGCTGCCTCTCCTCTTGACCCTCCCGATGAGGCGATGCTCAGGCGACGCAGGTCCCAACAGACGACGTTCGCGCCTGACGGGCCTGCCCGTCCCGATGGAGTGTAGCACACCTGTTCTAGGCGGCGCTCTCCTCCTACCTGAAGGTAGGGGCCTGCGCGCCGAGGGGGGGAGGTCACGGCCCTGGGCGCCGACGGTCTCCACTGCCCGCTTGAGACAAGTACTACAGTCGCAGTTACTTCGCGAGTTGGCCGGCGTGGCTGCGCTCGCCTGGCCCTGAGCATTCACGCGCGTCCTTCGTGCTCCAAATACTGCTTCATCATCGCCAACGTGCGGAGATTCTCGTTGCGTATGGGGCGCACGATCATCGGTCGCAGAAACGCGAGCGCACCCGACAGTCGCGGTGTCGTGGTGCGATAGACCCGCGTGTGTGCGCCGAGCGGTTCCAGCCGATAGCGAATGTCAATGGTCAGGCGGCTGAGCAGCAACCGCGCCTCCTGGTGAAATG